>Ga0209596_1000682_pt1 | contig 31303 bp, 39 predicted proteins | sample M_130807_MF_Meta_FD_187314 | JGI IMG/M metagenome (GOLD analysis project Ga0209596, IMG submission 187314) | Freshwater microbial communities from Lake Montjoie, Canada to study carbon cycling - M_130807_MF_MetaG (SPAdes) (version 2) | ecosystem: Environmental > Aquatic > Freshwater > Lake... | reverse complement strand
GCACGTCTAGCACAAACACTTAAGAAGATGAACAAATAATGAAAACATTCACAACTCCTAATGGTAAAAATATAGAAATACAAAGGGATAAGAGTACTGCTCAGTATAAGATTCAATTTACAACTGGTGGAGAACTACCTTTAGAACTTAGTGGAATTTTTACTAATGAAACTTATGCTCAAACAGCTGTAAATCAATATTTAGATAAACAAGAATCAAAGAAAAAAGTCTCTACTTCTAAGGAAGATTAATGGCTGCAGGAACAGAAAAACTTTATAGAACCTTTGTAAAGGGACTTATTACCGAAGCAAGTCCTTTAACCTTTCCTGAAAATGCTTCTATTGATGAGGAAAACTTTGTTCTTGAAAGAGATGGTTCTAGATCTAGACGTCTAGGAGTAGATTATGAAGGTGGCTATAGTTTAACAAGTACTGGTTTTACAGCAGGACAATTAGCAACAGGTAAGCAGTCCTTTCATAAATGGGAAACTCCTGGTGGAGATACAACTAAAGCTATTGGCGTTGTAAGAATAAATGATAAGCTTTGGTTTGTAGACTTATTAACAAATGCTCCTAGTAGTAATTTATTAAATAGTGCTTCTTCTATAACTATTTCTGGTTTAAGTTCTTCAGAAATTGAAACAACTACAATTAATAATAAGTTAATAATTGTATCTGCAGATTTAAGTAAACCTGTATTACTAACTTATAATACTACTACTGATACTGTTACACAATCAACTATTAGTATTTTAGTTAGAGATATTTGGGGAGTTGATGATACTCTTGATGTAAATAATAGACCGGCAACTCTTTCAGTTTCTCATAAATATAATTTAAGAAATCAAGGATGGGCAACAGGAGTTCAAACAACTACTGGTGCAGATGCTATAGATAGGACATTTACTGTTCTTGGAGTTTATCCTAGTAATGCTGACCCTTGGACTTTAGGAAAAATTAGTAATCCTTCTGATGCTAATTTTGAAAAATTTGATCCTACAACTTTAAAAAATAATTCTACTTCTAATTTTCAAGCTGCTAAAGGTAGTTATATTATTGATGCTTTTAATAGAGGATCATCAAGAATATCAAAATCAGGAATAAGTGGTTTAGTAACAGATCAAGAAGCTGGTAATATAACAACTGTTTGTTCTTATGCAGGAAGATTATTTTATTCAGGAATTAATTCTAATATAACTTCTTCTGATTCAAGGTCTCCTAATTATTCTGGTTATATATTTTTTACATCAGTAATTACTGGAGATGATAAATTAGGATTTTGTTATCAAGAAGCAGATCCAACAGATCCTGATCTTAATGATTTAGTTACTAGTGATGGTGGTTCTATTCAAATACCTGAAGCAACACAAATACTTAAGATTATTGCAAGTCAAGCTTCTATATTAGTATTTGCAGATAATGGTGTTTGGGAAATTTATGGTGATACTGGTGGCTTTATTGCTACATCTTTTCAATCTAGTAAAGTTTCCCCTAATGGAATTAAAAGTGCAAAATCAATTGTAAACGTAAGTGGTAATTTTTTATATTGGTCTAAAGCGGGTATTTATTTAATAAATCCTGAACAAGTTTCAGGTAGATTTAGTGCAAAATCACTTTCATTAACTACAATTCAAACTTTATTTTTAGATATACCTACATTAGGTAAAAATAATTGTAAAGGATTTTATGATGAAAAAGAAAATAGAGTTCGTTGGATATATAATGATTCTGACACATATACTAGTGCAAATTATTTAAATTCTTATAATAAAGAGTTAGTTTTAGATTTAACATTACAAGCTTTTTATACAAATTCATTTTCAAGTTTAGCTAGTAACTCTCCTTATGTTGCAGATTATGTAGAAATTCCTGGATATTCTTTAGCATCAGCTGATTCAATTGTTATGGCAGGAACAGATGAAGTATTATCATCTACTTCTGCAACTGTAATTATTACAGAAGATATTGTATCAAGTGAAAGCTCACAATTTAGTTATTTAACTATTAAAGGAACATCTTTTACTATATCTAAACTTAATAGTTCAAGTTATACTGATTGGGAAACTGCTGGTTCTGGAACGGGAGCTGATTTTTCTAGTTATCTTGTAACAGGATATGAATTATTTCAAGATACTATGAGAAAAAAACAAGTACCTTATATCTTTTTTTACTTTAATAGAACTGAAGATGGATATGAATTAGATGGAACTGACTTAATATTAAGTAATCAATCCTCTTGTTTAGTACAAGCACAATGGAATTGGGCTGATTCAGCTAATAGTGGTAAGTGGGGAGATCAATTTCAAGCCTATAGACTATTAAGAAATTATATTCCTACAGGGGTAAGCGATCCTTTTGATTATGGTGATAGTGTTATTGTAACTAAAAATAAATTAAGAGGTTCTGGAAAAACTCTTAGTTTAAAAATACAATCTTCTGCTGGTAAAGATATGAGAATTCTTGGTTGGGGAGTTACAGCTACAGCAATAAGCAAACCATAATGGAAATACTCTATGAAGAACAAAATAGAGGATACTTAGGATTAAGTTATGAACCTTATTTGCAAGGTTGGGTATTACATGTTAACTTTAATCCTAATCTTTGGGCAACAGATATTGAAAAATATAATATAATTAAGTATTGTTTAGTTGTTTTTAAAATTGTTTTAAAGCAACTAAAAGAACGAAATATTACAGAAGTTTATGGATTATGTAGTACTGAAAAAGAAGCAAAATTTAATAAACTATTTGGATTTAAAGATACAAATTTAATAGCTATTGGTAATAACAATGAATCTAAATTAATTTTAAAATTGGAGTTTTAATATGAAACATAAAAATGCAAGAAAAATTGGATATGGTCCAACTGTAATGGCAATTACTTCTATTATAAGTGCTGTTTCGTCTGTTGCTGGATTTTTTGGACAAAAAAAAGCAGCAGGGCAAGCTGCTGCTGCTGAAGATAGAAGAGCTGCTTTAGAAAGTAGACTTAATGATGTCAATGCTCAAAAAGCTAGAATTGCTCAAATGAAAGAAGCTAGAATTAAAAGAGCTCAAATTGTAACTTCTACTGCTGGAGCAGGCCTTGGTGGTATGGGAACATCTAGTTCTGTTGGTGGTATTGGAGCTGTTTCTTCATCAGAAGCGGGTAATATTTTTAATATAAATAGAGCATCAGGATTTGCTAGTGCTATTGGACAAGCTAAAACAGATTATGCAACAGCTGCAGGTGAATCTGCAGGATGGCAATCTATTAGTAATGCTGGATCTAGTATATTTACTGCTGCTGGTGGTTTTAAAACTTTATTTAATATACCATCAATGGGAAAATAATAATAATGGAATTACAAAGTAATACTGTAACACCAGAAGTACAACCTATTATACCTGAACAATCTACAATTGATTCAGGGGTAGAACTTCGTCCTTATATTTCTAATGACTATGTTCCAGAAAACTTAATTCCTTTTTCAGAAACTCTAAAACAAACTGAAGAAGAATATAAAGATTTTAAAGTACTTCCAACTAAATTACCTATTAAACCTATACCTATAAGTGAGGCTTCTGATACTGCTTTTTATGCTTCAGCAACTAGTGATAATCCTTATGAAAAGTATAATAAAATGTTAAGTGAATTAGTTAATACTGGAGAGTCTGCTGCTGTTAAAGCGGCACAAAATACTTGGATAGAAGAACAAGATTATACAACTAAACAAGCTATTAGTGATATTATGGGAGATAGTACTATTCCCAAGTTACAAAAAATAAAAATCCTTAATGACTATTCAGAATCAAAATTTATTTCTAAAGATCTTAAAGATAAATTTATACAAAAATTATCTACATTAGATAATAGTATTACCGTAGAGGATAGAATAACTTTAGATGAAAATGTAAAAAATTTAACAAATAATTTAGAAAAGGTTAAAGAAAATAAACAGGTTCAAGAAAATAAAAAAGTTGTTAAAGAAATAGTTAAAAAAGCAATAGATAAAAATGATCAGTTTCCTTTATTAACAGATCCTACTTTAATCTTTGATGCTATTGAAAAATTTGGTAGTCAAATTTCTAGTCCTAGTAAACAAATAGGTGAAGGAGTAGCCTTTGTTAATTTTTTAGCTTCAGTATATAAATTTGTAAGCTCAACTGTTCTTACTCAAATGACAGCAGTAGGATTTGCTCCTATTTATAATGCTTTAAATCCAGATGAACTAGCAAATTTAAAAAAAGAATACAAAGAAAAAGGTCCTACTGCTTCTTTTGATTATACTAAAGCGTTCAAAACTAGAAGTCTTGATACATATAATTTTTCAAGAGATATTGGAAATGAAGCAACTTGGTGGGCAGATCCTATCAAACCTATACTATGGTTTGTTAACCAAATAGGATTAAAAAAAGAATTTGAACAAGCTGGTACTAATGTAGCTATGAATAGTGTTGGAGAAAGAATGAATCTTGCTGCAGAGGTTGCAGATAACAATAATATTATGAGTAAAGATGCAGCTCTTACTGCAATGGAATCTTTATTAATAGCAGCTCCTTTTTTAGCTCCTAAAATTAAAGCAAAAGTAAATAAAATAAAAGAAGATATTAAAAATAAAAATTTTGTAGGACCAGACAAACCTACTTTTACAGGTCCTCCAGAACCTACTTTTGTTGGACCTCCTGAATTAATTAAGAAAGCTGATACTCCTTTTGATAATACATTAGTAGCTAATCCAACAATTGCTAAAGATATAGCTAAAGCTATTCTTGTTGATAATGATATTAAAGCAGGGGAAGTTTTTAAAATAGATTCTCCAACTTTAATACAAGAGTTTGTTTTTCCTAAACTTGAAGAGACTTATGATTTTAAAAATAATATTGATTTAAAAAATATTATGTTAAGATTAGTAAAAGAACAAAAAGAAATTTGGATAGATAAACTATTTGATCCTAGTTTAATTAATATTAAAGAACGTATAGAATATTTTGATGTATTAAATAAAATTAAAAATGAAAGCTTAAATTATTATAATCAAAGCCTTTCTGTTTTTCATCCAACAACTAATTCTATTTTTGGTAAAATGGTTTTTACTAAAGATGAGGTTTCCAATTTTAATACTACGACTGATGTAATACATAGATATGAAAAAATTAAAAATCAAATTAAAGATTTAGAATTAGCTCCAGAAGAACTTGGAAATCTTGTTATTAAAGATGTTATAACAGGTAAAGAATATACACCAGAGTTACTATTAAAAGAAACTTCTCTTAATACTTTGCTAACTCCTAATCAATATAGAGTTGAATGGTATTATAAACATGATTATGATTTACTTGATATTCATATGTATGGTCTTGACAGCTCAAGATTTAAATCAAAAGCAGTTAACGCTTTTTCAACATCTTGGTTAGGTAATTTTGTTTTATCTGCTGGTAGGTTTACAAAATGGTTTGATGAGTCTGTTTCTAATTCTGCTTTAAGAGCTTCTAATATATCTAGAAATCAATTAAAGTATATTACTTCTGAATTAGATCCTTTTGTTTTAAGTTTAACAGCTCCTTTTAGATTAAGAAATGGATTAAATCACATATTAAAAAGAGGAGAACTTGAGTTTAAAGATTCTTATACTATAAAAGAAACTGAAGCTCTTCTTTTAGAAGTAGGTATAACTAAAGAAAAAGATATACTTAAAATTAATAAATTACATAGTTTAGTAAGACAAATTGCACATTTTCAATATAATGTTTTAAATAATCTTAAAATACAAGAACTAACTAAAGAAGGATATCAGCAATCTCTTTATAAAGGAGAGGTTTCTTTACAACCAGTTAAAACACTTTTTTCTTTTTCAGAAGAAATTTATCCAGGAGTATCTACAAAAGAACCCGTAACAATATGGGATTTTGTTACAGAAAGTGCTATTCCTTTTGATATATATAAAGGCCCTGAAATTAATAAAGGAGTCTTTCATAGTAATGGACAACAAATAGTTCGTCTACGTCATCCTAAAGAAACGTCTGATGGTCGAGTATATAATTATGCTTTAGTTGGACCAGGCTTTAAAATTGATATTCTTCCACAATATGTAGTACCAAGAATACGTGGATGGATGCCAAAATATACAGATGCACATAGATTTATTAGTAGAGTTCCTGAAAGTCTTTATGTTGATGGAATTCTTTTAGATAACTCAACATCTTTAGGAGCAAGACGTCTTGAAGATTTTCATAGAGAAACTGTTGGTGCTGCAAATTCTAATTATGATGCTAATAAAATAGTAAAAAATTTAGAAGAAAAACAAAGAATTGATAATTTAAATGCAGTTATTCTTAAGCAACCTTATAAAAAATATAATTTTTTTATAGAAATTGCTAAAGAAGATAATGCAAATGACTATACAAGAGATGTAGAATTACAACAAACTAACCTTAGAAATTCTAAACTTAGGGGAGATAAACTTGAAACTCTTAATAATGAAGACCTAATAGAAAATCCTTTAGTTACATTATTTAAAACAGTTTCTTCTACAAGTAAACTTGCAGCATATAAAGATTTTACTTCTATATCAAGAGATAATTTTGTTAAATCTTTTAGAGATTTACTTCTTTCTGATGAGTTTCCTATTCAAAGAGATGATATTAAAAACCCAGCAATGAATGAAGCTAATCGTAATCAAAGATATAAACAAGCTTTAGCTGTTTGGGATAAATTAAAATTTTTACAACTTGGATCTCCAGATCCTTTAACTTATGCTATTAAATGGCCTTTAAAAGCTGTTGATTTTTTTCTTGATACAAATCCAGTAACAAATGAATTATCTAAAATTGCTAAAAATATCTCTAATAAATCTGAATTTATTATGGCTTATCCTACAAAAGTAGTAAGTACTTTAGCAATTGCAACTAATGTTATATTTAAACATTGGTTACAACAACCAGTTAATTATGCTTCAATGTTAATTATTAGTGGTCCTAAAAATGCCTATGCAAATTTAGCAGTAATGCCTCATTTATTAATGGAATTTACTAAAAATACTATGGTATTTAATAGATATAAAGAAGGTATTGAAAAATATAGTGAATATATTACAAATAAAAGTAAATTACATACTGATTTTAAAAAAGATGGAATTACTATTGATAAACAATATATAACAGATCTATATAAAGCAATTAAATCTTCTGGTTTTATTGACAATATTGATGCTCACATGGCAGCACAAGGAATGTTTACAGGTTCTAATGTAAATTTAAAACAAAATGTATTTCAAAAAACTGCTGCTATAGCAAGACGCCCTTTTGAAGTTGGGGCTTCTCTTATTACAAATGCTGGTTTTAATATTGGAGAATTTATAAATAGAGTTGGAACATGGACATCAGCTAAAAGTGTCTGGGAACAACAAAATCCTGGAAAAGATTGGAGAGATCCTGAAAGTATTGCTAAAATTACTTATGAAGCAAATCAATTAACTGGCTCTATGCAAAAAGAAAATTCTTATAGTTATCAAAATCTTCCACTATTAAAATGGTTTACTCAATTTGAATCTTTTGGAATGAAAAATATAGAGAATATCTATAATCCACAAGCTAATTTTTTAAGTACTGGTCAAAGAGTAAAACTTCAAGCTTTATACTTAGCACAATATGGTTTAGGATATGGTGTACCTCTTGGAGTAGGTCTTGCTATTATTGATTCTTTAAGAGATGATCCTGATGAAGGAACAAAATTATTTGTAGAATGGGCTGATAAAGGCGGTTTAAATGATTGGATTCTTAATTCTGCAGTTTCTGTAGGTTCTAATGAAAGAACTAATATAATTTTTGCTAAGGGAATGGCTCCGTATAGCTCACAACTTGGTGGAGTTTTTGGATCAATTTTAAAATTAGCAGCAAAAGCTGTAGGTAAAGAATTAGATCCTAATGACAAAAGAGGAACTCCATCGGCTGAAAAACTAGGTCAAATTATAGATAAAGTAAAAAGATATTCTTTATTTTATCAAACTAATGAAATTACTCTTGAAAATCATATGGTAGTTATTAAAGATGTACTTAAATTAAGTGAAGGATTTAATAAATTAAGTAAGGCTATTATTGCTTCTAATACAGGAGAAATATATAATGATTACAATCAACCTTTAGGAGTTCATTTAACTAAACGAGAAGTTTGGTTAGGAACTTTTTTAGGGTTTAGTACTTTAGAAGAAAGTAATAAATATTTAGCAAAAGCTGCAATAGCAGATATTGAGACTAAGAAAAAAGATATGATTGATAGTATTGTTAAAACATATACTATGGCTCATAAATCAGATGCTGATCCAATGTTATATTTAAATATGATGCCTTCTTTAAATGCTGTTCTTTTAAAACGAGGTTTTGACGAACAAGATATAGATGATATTAATACTAGAGTTCTTGAAAAATTTGATAAAATGAAAACATCTGGAGAAGAAGGAATAACTAATTATATTTCTAGAAATATTCATGAACACTATAGTGATCTTAAAGTTAAATTATTAAATGCTGCTGAGATAACTAAAAATAAAGATTTAAAAGAGTTTATTGATACAGTTAAAGCTACATATGAACCAGCAAATAATGAGAATTTAAATGCAGAACAAGAACTTTCAAATAAAGGAAAAGAATAATGGCTACGGGAATTAATTTTTCAGAAACAATGACACCTTCAAATATTGTATTTGAACCTGTTGTAAATAAAGCTAAAGGTATAAGAGCAGAAAGTAATTTAAATACTGTTGCTACTTTATTAAAAGTTGGAGGAGAAGGGGCAATTGACTATGCAAAATATAAAACTGAAGAAGAAGCTAAAAAACAAGTTGAAAAAACTATTGAACAATATGATCCATCTAGTCCAAGTAAAACAGTAGAAAATCAAAACATAGCTTATAATCTTGAACAGAAAATAACAAACCCTGAAACTAATCCTGTAGAAGTTCCTGGATTTATAGATAGTTTAAAAGAAACTAATCGTAAACTTCTTAATGCCAAAGAACAAGGAAACATGACTGCACTAGAATTTGAAACTAGAGTTTCTAAAGGAGCAAGGGAACTTGCTGCACGAATTCCTGCATTTTCATCTGAAATTTATAAAGCTACTCAATCAGCTTTAGAAGGTGCAAATATGTCTGCTAGACTTAAGTTTGATACTAAAGTAATTGAAGATGTTCGTCAAGCTAAAAAAGATAGAGAAACAAGATTAGAAAATGCTTCTTTATCACAAAAAATTGAAATTCCTTACTTTTTAGGAACTTATACAAAAGATTATGATACTTTTGAAAAAAACTTAAATGAGAATACTAAATCAGAAAGACTTGTTGTAGAAATGAAAAGAAACAAAGAAAAAGTTGATTTAATATCTGATGATCAAATTAGAAATTTAAATGATAATGGCGTTATTCCAGGAATAGTTAAATATAGTTTTCAAAAATCTTATTCTACTGCTCTTGAGAAAATTGACAATGTAAAAAATATTGCTGATTTACCTTATGAAATTACAAAAGTATTTAAAGAGTCTCAATTTGAACTTAAAGAACTTTTTTCAACACATGCAAATAATCCAATAATAAAAGGTCAGATTGATGCTTTTGATAAATTAACAGACGCTATGATAGAAACTTTAAAAAATAAAAAAACTGGTAAAGATATGGCTGACTCTTTAAAACAAACTAAAGACCTGCTTACTACAGCTCAAGAAATTAATGTTATAAAAGAACTTAATATTCCTAAACTTAAAACTATAGAGATACTTAATAGTGCTCTTAAAAATGTTAATGATCCTGCTGCAAAAACTATTTTATTAAAATTACTTACCTCTGAATCTAAAACACTTATGAATGATCCAGTTTTATTTCAAGATATAACAAAAAGTAAAAATGGAATTCCTAGTATACATACTACAGCAACTACAACTACTATTAAAGCAGCAGAAACTGATCCTTCTTTATATCCTGTTATAAAACAATTTTTACAATTTGGAACAGATGCAACTAAAAAAGAAGATTCTAATTTAACAGAACGTACTCAAGCTCTTGAAAACTTAATGACTATCTATGCGGATCCTAAATCTAAAGATATTTCAAAAATGACAGATCCTAAAATGAAAGCAGATCAAAATAAAACAATAGAATCTTATATTGCATATGCTATTCAAGGAATTAAACAAGAAAATACTAGATTTAAAGATTCATCTGTTGTTGTTAAAAATAAATTATTTATAGATGGAACTATGTATGCTGAGGGTGGTGACGATAAGTATCAATCTATTGTTGTAAATAAGGTAAATACTGCTTTAAAAGCTTATGCAAATTTTTATGGTAAAGATACTAAAGATATTGCTCAAGAATTTTATCAAAAGTATTTCTCAGGAGTTTTTATTAATCAAGGAACACAAAATGAAAACCAAACTAAAGTACCTGCTCCTACTACTGATACTGTTTCCCCCCTCTCTGGAGGTGGAGCAAACAAAAAAACAGATTTAATTAGTAGTGCTTTTATTCCTAAGTTTATTTCATCAGCAAACGCTGGGGAAGTTGATCAAATAGTTACTAGATTAATAGATAAGGAATCTAAAGGACTACATATTAATCCAGTTACTCGTCAATTAGTAGAGTCTCCTAAAGGAGCTAAAGGTATTACACAAATAATGCCTGCAACTGGAATAGATCCAGGTTATGGAGTAGAGCCATTAAAAAATAATACAGAAACTGAATATAAACGATTTGGTCGTGATTATTTTGTAGCTATGCTAAATGAATTTAATGGTGATGCAGCAAAAGCATTAGCAGCTTATAATTATGGTCCTATTAATGTTAAAGAGTTAATTAAAAAACATGGTAATATTTGGTTTACAAAATTACCAAATGAAACAAAAGATTATGTAGCATCTATCTTATAAATATTATGCCTATTGAAAATGATAATTCTTTTGTAGAAGTTTTTAATAAAACTACTGATGTTGTTAAAAATACTATAAATGATTTAGAAGGATTTATATTTGGGAGTTCTACAGAAACAGATATAAAATCTAAAAATGAAGAGTTTTATTCTAAATTAGTAGTAGAGTCTGATGTCTATAATAAAGAAGCTCTTTATTTTACTAGAAAAGATGATATTGGTAGAGTATCTAAAGAAAATCCTGGTCAAAAATTTAATAAAGGCCATATAGATAGTATGATTATATCCGCTAATGAAGCAGTACAAAAAAAATTAATATCTCCAAAAGGAGCAGATTACTTTATTGCTAATCAATTAAGAGAAGCTAGACTAGATTTTGGATTGCGTCCTGATAAAACTACAATTAATTTAACAGAAGGAAAAACTAGAGATGCTGCTAAAGCTTTTTTTCCTAATACTAATTTTGATAATATTAAACCAGAAGATTTTCAAGCACTAACATCTTATGTTCATGGGGATAATCCTGATCCATATTTACTTCTTTTACCATCAAATAAAAATAAAGAGCCTAATAAACTTAGATATAAAGCTGTAGGAAATGGTCGCTATGCAAATGAAGATCCTAATTCTCCTTATAGAGATACATCATTACATCCTAATCAAGATGAAATTACTTATAATGACTTTATAGTAAATGGTAAGATTGCTATGATTAGATACTTAAGTAAATATGGTAAGAATATGAAAGATGAAGATGTTGTTAAAGCTTGGAATGGGAAAGGAAGTAAAGCTGAAGAGCATAGTAGACAAGTATTTTCTAATCTTGAGGCTTTAAAAGATCCAACTAATAAAGTAATTAGTGATTATATTTCAGAAAGAATAAATTATGAGGGCTCTACTTATAAAAAATAAGATAATGCGTTGTAGGCTCTTCTAGGTACCTCTATGGGGATTTTATAACCATAACGGGTATTTTTATCTTCTGAGCATACTTAATCCCATATTCTGTACCTTTACTTCTTGTATCCCATATAATTAGTACCTTATCTGCATTATCAATCATCTGTTTATTCCTTAAAAAGAAGTATTTGCTACTAAAAGGAGTCCTATTATCTATTAAATGATAGGGTAGGAACTCAACTAGGTTAATATTGTTAGCCTTAGCATAGCTTTTAGTAATCTGATCAACTCCTTTAGCCCCTCCTGATAGTATAACAGGGGTGCCAACTACATGATCTTTCATAAATTTGTCTAGAATAGGGATAACAAACTCAGCTTTATCTATACTTCTACTCCCTATAATACATATTTTCATGGCAAAGGCTTTTCTTTACACCATTGTAGCCTAATTATTCCTATATCAAGAATAATATAATGAAAATCAGAATCTTCTATATACTCAATTCCAAAACTTAACCCTGCAATTAGTTCTATTCCAAGTAACATATAATATCCTTTTCCATTAAATTTCACAACTTCCTGCTGTGCAGGCAAGTATCTGTTGTCCTATAGTATTATCTTCAACTTCAAGAAAGTCAGACCAGTCAAGACTAGAAGGAGTTTTAGATACAAAATCATTATAAACTTCTTCTGTACAATCTTCATAGGGAGCTTGTTGATAGCTGTGATTAGAGTGTGGTAAGAAAGATACTCCACTTATCTCATCAAAATGTTTCCATACCCATGCTCCAACTTCAGGCCAATCATTATCTTTAACAGAGATAGTAACTGATGGTTTATGTTCACACCAGTGTCTTTGATAGAGTAGCCAAATTTCAAGCTGTTCAATAGCTGTCTTATCATTTCTAAATATAGCATTTTTAGGAGCTTTAATAGGGAAACTAAAGATAGCTGTTGAGTCTTTATTACTTACATCATCTTCTACTTGTACTCCTTTATCTTTTAGGTATGTGTAAATAGGGTCCTTTTTATCCATACGAATGCGTCTAATATAAAAAGGGTTGTGTCTAGCATGAATGCCACTAGCACTATCCACCAACTGACTGACTGTTCCTGAAGGTTTAACACAAGTGATAGAAGTAGAAGTAGGAATACCAAATTTTTCAGCAAATTCTTCATTAGTTTTTCTTGCGACATCTCGTAACTCCTCTAACATTTTAGGATCAGGATTGTTAGTAACTTTAGCATCCATAATTCCTGTTAAGCTTACGCCAAGTAAGCGTTCTTCTTCTGTATTTTTTTTCCATTCAGAAGATAGAAATTGAAAATTAGTTAAGGTAGACTGGATAGTTCCGAGAATTGTAGCAAGTCTGACCTTACGGATAAGGGTATCTCTGGTATCGTTTGCTCGTACAACCACTTCCGTAAGATTGCAGAACTGTTTATCACGGAGGATAATTTCTGAGCATGGATTGGTTCCGTAGCTGAGAGTTGAATCTCGTCTTCCCCACTTATTTGCTTGATTCTGAGCAGCAACACGATTAAAGATTCCTCGTTCACCTGACTTTGACTTAACCAAACTGAGCCACTCTTCCATGAAAGTTTCACTATCGGGTTTTTCTGTGTATGCGACAGAGTTATTGGCAAGTCTTCTATGTGAATTATCATTCCACCATGCTCCTGTTTTAGCATCACGCATACGTTTATCAGTGAGATTAGATAAAGAAATAAGAGCAGATCGTCTTACTCCCCCAACTACTACTACATCACCAATCATACACATAATGTCATGTACTTCTATTGATTTTAATTTACGTCCTTGTGCTTGTTTAAATGTTTCTACTACAAAATCAAATAACTTTTTAAGAGGATCAGGCCCACTAGCCCTACCACCAAAAGTTTTTAGTCTATCTCCAGCAGGTCTTACTTTACTAAAGTCAAAAGTAGGTATATCTCCTTCCCATAAGGAAGAAAGAAGTTTTTTAAATGCTTTAGCCCAACCTAATTTACTATCTTCTACAGATATAATATCATCACAATATATTAACTCATGAGGTATTTCAGGAAGTTTAGCAATCTCTTGGCGTTCACAAGAGAATCCCACTCCTGTACCGTTCATTAGTATATATAAAGTTTCACTAAAAGCTCGTTTATTATTAACAGCAATATAACTACAATTATAAGCAGCGATGTTGTCTCGTTCACAGGCTTCTCCAGCAGTCATTAATAGCCTCATTGAAGGCATTATCTCAAGTTTTTGAATCCCTTTTTGTATCTCATTCCAATCATCAGTAGACAATGTAACTTTAAGTTTTAAGTAGGCTACTAATCTTTCTACTGTTTCATCCCATGTTTCTCTTCTATTTAAACTAGGTATATATCTTGCATATCTACTCATTGCAATTACTTCTTGGTATAAACTTGGCAAACTACTCATATGTATCATATTCCTCTAATTCGTTATCTGTGTCATCTAGTAATTTATCTAGATTTTCTTCTATTTTATCTTGAAATTTGTTTACAAGTTCTTCAGAAGAAATATCTAATAGTTCTAAAAGGGTTGTTTCATCAAATTTCTTTAGATCTTCACATAGTTCTTGAAAAGTACGTTGCATTAAGTGCTTTCACGAGTATATGATGACCGACTATCATAGTTTGGGGGTAAATTGTCATTAGATGAATCAGAATCATAAGCAATAGCATCAGAAATGGGTTTAATAGTTTGTTTTTTATTAAAAATCTTATCCCAATTGTCAGCATATTTTTTTGTTGTTACTTTAGACACTAATCTAGCTCCTGTAATTTCATTTTGATCTACCATTATCTATTTTCCAATTCAAATTCCTTAATTAATTCTATAAAATGTATTGCTTTATCTAAATCTTCTACTCCACCTTTATCTTTCCATCTACATAAATATTTAATTGCTGTAGCTTCTAAATAAGGTATCTCATTGATATAATTAAAATAAGCAGGTTGTATCTTAAATTTCTTATAGTGTTGCCCACCTACTTGTATCTCACTTGCTTTCATTTAAACTCCTTTATTTAATCATCAATACAATCACAAGGTAATTCAAAACCTATTAAAGGTAATTCTTCTTTATTAGTATCTAATAATACCATTTCTTCCCAAGAATGTCTTCTACCAAGTCCTTTTATAGTTGTTAAATTTTCTGCATTTTTTTCAATTTGTAAAGCTCTTTTAAACAATTTTGGATCTTCTTTAGATAAGTTAATAACTTCTTGTTTACGTGTAGAAGGGCAAAAAAAACAAGAAGATTTTTTTGGAGGAGTTAATCCAGCATTAATTATTGCTTTTAAACATTCTTCTCTATCCCAATTCCAATCTATTAAAGGATATTCATAATCATATTTTAATTCTTGACGATTTCTTGTTATTGTTTTTTTTATTCTATGGGATTCTCCAGCATCATATCCAATATATTGTACTGCTTTTAATCCTGCTTTCCAACAAGTAATTGTTTCTTTCCAATGATTAAGAAATTTTTGTTGTGGTTGAACTTTATGTTTTTCACTACAACTTTTAAAACCATAAGCTATAGAAGGTAAAACCTTTCTTCTTAAACATTCTTCTTCTAGAGTCTCTCTACTACCATCTTTTCTAACTTTTTTAACTATTGTTATAGTAGGAGCATTATGTTTCTTTAACCAAGTATTAAATAGTGTAATATGATCATATGTATATTGATGTTCTCCCCCAGTATCTGCAAATAAAATTAAATCAATTGGTTTTTTTAAGTTAATTAATTCTATAATCATAGCTGTAGAGTTAACTCCACCACCAAAAGCTACAATATGTGGAATTTTATTCATAATTGTATCTATTATACCAAAAATTTAGCATTTTGTCAACCAAAATGTTTAGAACTTAATTTTAAATTATCACATATATCTTTTGAATAAATAGCAAACTTTTTTTCATGTTGATTATAATCAGTATGACCATTATAAAATAGATGAAGATGAATCATTTCATGTAAAAGAGTATCACATATTTGATAGAAAGTACCACATTCAGTTGATATTTGTATTCTCATTGGGAATGGAATAAACATACCATAGTTATCAGGATCCTCAACAACTTCAAATGTAACCTTTCTTGCTGGTGGCATTCTTAAAGCATTAAATGGTGGTAATCCTTTAAAACAATCATATAATTTTCTTAAATTTTTTTTATGTAATATCATTTTTATTTTCTTTAACGTAATTTAAAGGATAGCCATTAAAACTAACATCAACACAACTATTACAAACCAATAACAAAGCGACTACTATCATATTTTTTAACATTTGTAACCTTAATAATATTAGCAGTATCTGCTATAAGAGGTGTAATAACTATATTATGTAATTTTGATTTTACTTCGTTACTCCAACTTAATTCAGTTGGTGGTGAAGTCATAAGACCTGACCAGACAAGCACATGATTGTAATCAAATTCTTCTACAAGATAAGCTAAAGGTTTCATGATATAGCTATAAACTTTGGACTCTTTGCAGCAATATTTTCTGTTCCTCTAAACCAAGCACCACAATCTTGACATTGATATCTATTATATTTAGTAGATAAGTTGACTCGTATACCACGTTTTTGATAGTGTTTACTACCACAATTAGTACAGACAAGACTATTTTCAAATACAGATAGATTAAGGTGATTAGGAATCCAAGGTTTAAAAGCTTCATAGACAGATTCTAATAGAATGACATCTTGTTTATTATATGTTTCCATTATTTTCCAAGCAGCTGTATCTTTATTCATACATTTAATCCATAACTCATGACCTTCATGTTTATGTTTTTTACCAAGTCCTAATGACTGTGCTACATAATCTAACTTATTAGATACAAATCTAAATTTAGATTTAGCTACACGAAGTAAATCAATTTGTTTAACAGGTGATGGTGGAAACATTCCTGCCATAAGAAAAGCCTTATTTAATGTAGGGATATCAAATCTAGCACCATTATAATGTATTACTGCATCAGCTTCATCTAATAACTTATGAATAGATTTAAGCATAGACTTATAAGTACCATTTTTAATAGATTTAAAAACAATATCTTTTTCTCCAAGCCATTTAGCAGCAAAGCATAAAATTTCTGATGACTCAAGCAATTGATTAATAGCAATATTTTGTTGCCATATACCCCAGACATGTGCTGTATTAGGGGATGTTTCTATATCTAATAATAATATTTTACTCATGAGACTTTACCACCTTCTTTTTTAAATAAATCTAGCTCTTGATTTGCATCTATAGAAGCAATATTAATTACTCCATGATGAACTAAATTTTTTATTGCATGATCCATAAGAAATGCTGCTTCTTCAGGGTCAACATGGAAATTAAAATCATAACTTCCATCTTCATTTACTACACAATTTGATATAAGCATTTAGCCAATCCTTTCTAAAATCTAACCAGTCAAACCCATTTTCTGTAGCCCAAGTACCATAGGTTGTTTTACTTCTTTTTGTAATCTTATTATCAGGATTCTGAAATAAAAATATAATTTTAATACTAGGATTAGATTCTCTAAACCATACCATCTTTTGTCTAGTATCTAAATCTAATTTCCCTTTAGCTTCAAGATATATATTTCTACGACCTGTTTTAAAATCAGGAATGTAAGTCCGTTCTTTTTCAGGTTGTATATATTTATAACGTTTAGGTTCATATTTAACAGAAGGAAAAGTTTTTTTTAAAACTTCCCAGACTCTTGCTTCTAGTTTACTCTTGAATAAGGGCATAAAATCTATCTTCCCAGTTATCTTCTAAACTTCTTAAAATCCATAACACTCTGGCATTCATAATAAATTCTGAATCATTATTATAAGCTGCTCTTACAGCATTAAATAACTCTTGCTCATTATTACAACCATTTAAAATCTTTTCAGCTCCCTTACTCCCAATTCCAGGAATACCTTTAATATTATCTGATGTATCACCTTTAATACATTGCAAATAAAACAACTTCAAACCCTCAAACTCCGTTTGGTCTATAAAGATATCAGGACGATTCCACCCTTTACCGTTAATTTCCCACGAAAAGTGATGACCTGGAACCTGCAACAAATCTTTATCTAGGGTACAAATTATGGTATCATCTGTTTGATGTATGGCTAAAGCATCGTCAGCTTCTAATGTATCAGGAGCAAACTCTGCATTTAGTTTTTCAATACTATAATTTTGTAAGTCTTTTAAATGACGAGGTCTAGGTTGAGTTCTATTAGCTTTGTATTCAGGATAGATTAACTTTCTAAAATTATTAGGACCAGTTAGAAAAGCTTTATAACTAGTAGCATTTGTTTTAGTAAGTATGTTATCTAATAGATCATCAATACGATATATAGCTATGCCAAGGTCGTCATTCTCGGCACTAGCTGCACATCTATAACATAAAAGATCTTGATCAATTAATGCTAACATTAGTTAGGAACATCCTCATCAGTATTATTTTCTTGACCAAAGACATATTCTTCAAATTGTTTAGCTGTTGCAATAATATCTGCTACAGATTTACCAGGACCTAGTAATTCTACGGCACTAGATATAGAAGACTGACGGACAATAAGAATCTGTCTTGCTGTTCTTTCTTCTTTAGTTTCATATGTACTTCCAGTTACTCTTGTTGGTGCTGTAGATCCAGTTGTTGTAGCCACAGGTGCGTCTCCTTGTCCAAATCCTATCCAATCCCAATATCCAGTTTTTTCATTTTTAATAGCTCTAATATCTACAACAGCTCCTTTTTCCCAAGTCTTTGCTACTTTAAATACTTCAGGATTACTAAAGGATACTAACTTTTTAGATTGAGTTTGACCTTGATCATTTTTATAAGCAACTTCTAGTTGTTCAAAAGTCTTACCAGTCTTTGATGCTAATGTATTTTGTGATACATCAATTATTGTAATTTGCATTTACTATCTCCATATTTCCCCATGTGGGGCCAATTTGACACTCAACTCGCATTGGTAAGTTGAATGTTTTACCAAATAATTTATTAAAATTACTTGGAATGTCATTAAAACACTTGTCTACTAAATTTACTAGTATAGTATTATCCCATACTTTTGGATTAAAGTCAAGTATTATTGAATCATGCACAGTATTTACAAGTAGTACTCCTTCCTTATTTAAAAGCCTATTCCTTAAAGATACTCTAGCAAGTGCCATAAGATCCGCTCCTAGTCCCTGTACAGGATAATTTAATATCTTTGTACGGGGCCATTCTGCTCTTCCATTTCTAATTTCAGGTTCAAAATTATAAACTCGTCCTGTAGGCATAGATAATTTTCTATTACGTTTAGCGTCTATTAAAATTTTATCATGCCATTCTCTGAGCCCAGAATATTTCTTATAGAATTCATCAATAACTCCTTGCCAGAAGGATTCGTTTCCGATTGCTTTAAAATCTGGATCGTTTGCATAACTATATGCAGATCCTCCATAGATAAGTCGGAATACGAACGTCTTAGCAATAAGTCTAGATGGAAGACCAAATCTTTCTTGGTTATCTGTGTGTTGATCGACATTATTTAAAATCTCATTTAGGGCTACTTGATCTTGACTTAGATAGGTAGCCCCCACCCATTCTAGTTGTTTTGCATCAGCTTGTAGTAACATTAAGTAAGTTATTTACCTCTTCTATTGTTTCTTTTACTTGCCAAAAATCTTTAGTTGTACTATAAATTGTTGTTCTAATTTCAGTATCACTATCAAGTAATTGCTCATGATATTCAACTACATTATCAAAATTAATAACTAAAGCTTTATCTTTAAAATCACTTGCTGCATTTGTTAACTTTAAGAACATGCCTGTCTCCTAAATTCTTCTTCTTCTAAAAGTTCTTTTTCATTCTCTTCAAGAAAATCTAGATGTGAACAAAGATTTGATTTCTCCGTCAAAGTTTTGCAAGTTAGGTTTGCTTGATGACAGTCGTCCCGTTCGTGTAACGCATTGATTGAGTTGCCCATGTATAACTCCTTTTTTCCAGTTAAGTTCATTGATTAAATTTACTACGCCTCTATAATAAGTCGACAATCTTTTCTCTAATGTAGTTCTTTTTAACAATAATTCTATAATACTTTTTGCTTTATTAGAACTACGTAAAGATTTTAAAGTCTTCTCATCTGTTGAATAAAACCCTTCTTTAATTAATTCTGATCCTTTTATAGGAACCACTAATCTATTGAAGGTGATTTTATATTCTTCCCATTTCTCTTTCTGTTCACCCATTCTAGTGCCAGTTTTAAAAGTCCCACAAGAAACTCTACGACGAAGGCTAATATCCCCACCATAAAGCAAAGCACTAATATGATCATTGCTATTAGGGTTAAACTCTCTAAGTTGATGAAGTTTATACAACTCTTCATCCAATGTTTTAATTTGTTCTTCAAAGCTATCTCCTAGTGTAATACTTAAATCTTCATTAAATAAAAGACCATTATATTCCATTTCTTGTAGGCATAATAGATCTTGATTGTGTAAACTAATTAGTCTAGCTAAGTGTGGATTATTTTTAATGTCTTCTAGTTGTTTAAAATAAACTAATTCAGTTAGTTTAATATCCTGTTGTAGATATTCACGAAGAATCTCCTCAGGAATGTCTGGCGTATCTATTCCATTTTTCCAATATTCATTTGCAACTACATCTAATTTTGTTTCTAAATTATAATGTGCACATACACCATTTAAACTAGGATATGGAAACTGTTGACCAGTTAATATAAAATGTACTAGTTGACAATCCCATAATCTTTTGTTGGTAAAGGTTATATTATACCTCTTTAGCCAATGTAAGTCAAATTTAATATTGAATCCAATTAATAAATCAACATTATTTATTTTATCTTGTATAAGATCTAATTTATTTTTATAAGGATCTAAATCATACTCAATATTATACAAGCCATGACCTTGTAATCCAACATAACAAAGTTTATTTGTTTGATCAAATGGATTTCCTTTATTAGATGTTGTTGTTTCACAATCTAATACTAAATAATTTTGCATTATATCTCTTCATAACGTGCTATATCTGGTTTAATTAATACTTTAAAAGCTCCGTGTCTTAAGTCAGGTAACGTATCTTCATCTCCTAATAGTTTATTTTTACTAATGTTTAAGTATCTATAACGACTAGTATTATCTTGTTCTTTACCAATGCCAATAATCCAATCAGCTTCTCCTTGTTTAGCTGTTTTACTACTATCAACCATATCCATAGTTAACCATAGTTTACCTTCTGCTTCTCCATTTGCTTGGCATACTGCTATAACAGGGGCATATGTTTTAGCCATTTCTCTAGCCCATTGATAGATTGCTTTTAGTTCTAAATCATTTCTATCTGCTTTAAACCCTTTAATTTTATCTATCTGATCAAAGATAATTAAGGCAGGATTAGTATTTTTTAATATTGTTTCTATCCTTGAAGCCCGTGATGAATCTTCTAACTCTAATAACAATTTAAATCTACCTTCTGTTTTTTCATAAAACAGTTTATCATACTTTGGTCTATCTGCAAACAATTCTTTTGCAGTAATACCTAACACAGCTTGATAACAACGTATTGCTACTTTGTTACCTTGTTCTTCATTATTAAACCAAAGAATATCCCCTTTAGTTTGTTCAATCATATGGGATATTTCACTAGCTAAGAAGGTAGTCTTACCTGTTTCAGGTCTAGCAAATAAGAATCCAAAATCTCCTTTTCGTAATGATCCTAAACTTTTATTTAAAGAATCAAGTCTCCATCTAAGCCCTTGTGTTTCTACTTGAGAATGATATAGTTTATCTAAATTAAATTCAATAAATTTAATATCTTCTGCTTCAACTTCTTGATGTTCAAACTCTGTAAACTTATCTAACAGCTCTGTTATATTTGCTTTACCATCCTCAACATCTAAAGCAAGACGAGCTACATCACCAGCTAAACATCTTCTGCGATGCTCTTCAAGCAACGCAATTACAGCTTCTGGGTTAGACACTTCAAAAGAAAGAATCCTATTAAGAAGCTCAGAGAATTCTTTTCTCTCAGAATCTTTTAATAAATAATTACTATTATAAGCTAATTCTAAATCTTCTTTAGTTATATTATTATTATTATATATATTATAATATGATTCTATAGTTATAAATACTCTATAAATATTACTATAATTTATTTTAATATAATTTATGTTAACATATTTATAGTATTTTGTAAAGACATTTCTATCAGTACAGAATAATTTAATTATTTGCTCTTCAACCACTCGATTAATTCTCCTTTGTTATATTCTTTTGGATCTTGCGGTGAGATTACTACATGTGTACTAACTCCTTTTTGTTTTAAATTACTAGCAATTCTAATAGCTTCTTTTGCTTTATCTCTATCTAACCAAATTGTAATTGATTTAAATTTTTCAGATAATGCTTGACTTGTTTCTAAATTCATGCTACTTCCTAGTAGTGGTGTTGCACAATAGTTTGGCGATAGTCTAGCTAATTTAATAGCTGATATAACATCTTCTACACATACTATTGTATCACCATTACCATAGATTGTCAATGGTTTATTACCTTTAGATAAGTATTTAAGTCCTTGATTTCCAAAACATCTTCCTTGCCAATAATTTTGCGTTTGTAACAAAATTAATACATGATTATTTGCGTCCCACGCAATATTATTTTTCTCAATTTCTTCATTGGTTATTTCGTATTTTAATAGCCATTGTCTTGGAACAATAGGAATATCTTTTGTTGTGTGTAAAATATGCTCATCAGATGGCATCGCTGGGAAGCTCTGCAATCTGCTTCGCAGAGATCTTATATCATTTTTAATTTTATAATACTTGCATCCAAAACACCACATATGATCATCATAGTCTGCTAAATTATCTTTACTCCCACATTTGGGACAAGACTTGTGCCCTAAAAATTTACTCATGGTAATCCTTAGATAATGTTAAGTGTTACACGCATGACTGTTTTCATTTGTTATGTTATAATAGTTGTATAGAGTGAAAATTCTATATTAACTTTTATAAAGGAAAAAATTATGTGGACTAAACCAGCAGCTACAGAAATGCGTTTTGGCTTTGAAGTAACTATGTATGTAATGAACAAGTAATATAATATGCCCTTTAGATTGCATCGCTGCCACTGGCAGCTCTGACAATCTAAACGGCTATTCTAATAATTCTTCGGGGTCATCAGTATTGTCATAGGAATCTTCATCTGAACGTAAGTCTTCTCGTTCTTTACTTGGTGTATCTTTTTCAATCATATGGTAACATGAGTTACACATATCTAAATATTCATCCGTTAACAATGACTTTCTAGTTGACTCAAAGTCGTTTAAATTTTTATTACATGCAATACACCTCATTTAAATTACCCTTTATAATGTTAAAGAGTAATTATATATAGCTTTTGCATATTTGTCAAGTGTTGTTTTTTCTAATCCTGGTGCAGTATTAACTTCAAACACAAAGAATTTATTATCAATAACTCTGTGACCTATATCAACAGCACCAAAGTCAAGTCCTAATAACCCAACTGCTTCAATAGCAATAGACTGTAAATTAGTAGGAATAATAATATCCCCCCTACAATATACCCAACCATTATTGGAATTCCGTATTCCATTAGAAATAAAATTATTTTTTCTTTTCTTTTTCTTTTGAACATCTATAGATCTCCCTTTAAAAACATGAACACGATATTCATCTTTATGTTTAGTCCTTACAGTATACAATGGTGCATTGATTAAGTCAGTAGACTTACTAGCAATAATTATGCCACGACCACTATGACCTGTAAGAGTTGTGCGACAATAAATTGTATTACCCATATCAATTAGATGTTTGGCTATATCTTTTGATTCAGTGTATTGAGGTATATGATCAAAGCCTTTACATTCTAGTTCAACAAATGTTTTTAGTTTGTTACTAGCTAAAGCGATAGAGTAGGGATTGTTTAAGTCTTGTTCCATCCATTTAAAATGTGGTGGTGTAGAATTGCCCCAGTTAATAATAATATTGTTACGAAGTGGCGAGTATGTATGACCGACTACCTGAATACGTAAAGCTTTTGATAGTTTTCTAGCTGATAATGAATTATAATTGTAAGGAAAGATTTTTAAACTCATTTAGTTTTTCCTTTTAGTAGATAAGGTGATGGATATTTTTGATAAGCGGGAATTCCTACTGGATCTACAGGGCATTCTAAATAACTTTCATCATCTTCAAAGTCATCTACAAAGTTTAATGAATGATAAGGAACATTGTAAATAAATTTAGGTGTATCTTTAGCGGATCCATCACTATCTATCATAAGATCACATGTAAAGTTTTGATTGACTGCTACAACTTCACAGATTTCCCCTGTTTCATGTACAGTTAAGGTACCTGGGTCAGCTATATCTTCTAGTAATTCTACCATATCCCCAACTACTACTGTTGTTTTAGTTTTTATTTTTGCTACTGGTTTTCTATAATAGTCATTAACCCAGTCAGTGTTATTCCAATTATATTCTTTACCTACGTATGTAGTAGATATAGGTGCTACATAAGGTTTGTAACTACTATTACTATACCACACACCATCATTCCACTCACCTTTAGCTTCATTCATGATCTTATGGTTGCCATGTCTATCAAGGAAGACAAGCTTACTGTATCCTATACGACCTTCAATAAGATTGACAATTGGATCTTGAAAGAGAGCTAAGTTACCCCATTTATGTACTAATGGTTGAAGAATTTCAGTATTAAATCCAATGGTATCGCTATGATTAGTATCACCGAAGCCACTAATAATCCCATTATGGACAAAGCCAATTGTATTATTAACTGCAAAGGGATGACAATTTGTTGTATCAATTTTACCATGTGTCTTTATCCTAAAATGAATTACTGCTTGTTTAGTTTCATGTTTCTGATAAGCTTGATAAAAAGAATCATAGCTGAAGAAACCTTTTTCTATATGTAACTTCTTATCCTGTGCATACATAAAGCCTGCACCATCTGGATTAGAATCATAACATTCTTTAAGTGTGTCTTGAGATAATACTTTACCTTCTGGTTTATAGATTGCAATACACATTATTTACACTCCTTTAAATGATAACTAAGTTCTGGAAACATACGCTTTCTACTAGATAACCAGTGCATGAATGCTTGATAGTGTGTCTGTTTCTTTAAGGATTCATTGGACTGGGCTGGACTACAATAGTCTACTAATGCTTGAACAAATTGCAAGCGACTAGCAAATTCTTTATAGTTCATTGGTGTTGCAAACAATCTAACTTCGATTGTCTTTTCATTAAGAAGATTTAGTGCATTGTATCTGTTACCACCATGCCTATGTTTTCTTAAGAATGTAATAGTACGATCACTTTCCATACGAGCATAGCTATTATCTATACGACCTGCTATGTGATGTATAAAATCTTTATTATCTAAACGATTTAAGAATTCAATCAACTTGCCAATTGTCAACTGCGACAAGGGTTTCCGACTGATATGAACATGCATTCCTACATTGTTTGCTACCTTAAGATCAGGTGGCATATTGTCATAGAATTTTTTGAAGATGTCAAGATGTATATCTAATGTAGCTGGACATGTAACAATCTCAAATCCATTATGAATAGAACCATCTGATTTCATAAGAGCATGACCATGCATTAATTTACCAACACTTAGTTGAGCACGATTACGATTGTTTGTTTCATACTCAAGTTCACAACCTAAATACACTGTGTTAGGTCTAACTCGTGTTGCTTTAAACCTAAGTAGTTGTTCTACACGAGTAGTATAATTATGTATCTTGAATGATGCATCAAGACAGTGATGACATACTTTGTTAATCATAAGTTCTGTAACAGTTTCATTACCACAATTAGTACATGTTTCTATGTCTACTTCATCACGATTATATACATTACCATCATGATAGAATTGCTCAGGCTTGAGCCATATGTCATGACGATCATGGAATAGATAACCATAGTCTACTGGATCAGTATTTTTATGTATATGTATCCATTCTGTAGAGCCTAATCGTATACGTTTTTGAGTGCCATCTACATAATATTCTTCTGTTAAAAAGTCTTTATAGTAAGACCAATTTGGTATATCTTTATTACTAAGATAATGTTCTAATCTATCAAAAGGACCTCTTTCATTATCTCTATCAGCTATTTCTACTGCTTTATATAACATATGTTGAGTAACCCAGCTAGGTCGTAATGCATTAGAACGAAGTCGTCTACGCAATGCTCCCCAAAAACCTTTCTTTAGAGTTCCATTTTTATTATGAAATTCCATTGGATTAACAAGGTAATATAAAGCATCAATAATTGTAGTCCCATTAGCTCTGTAACTTTGATGATCTATTAAGTTTGTTTCTCTACATGCATCACGATGTACATTATATATACTTAAGCGTCTACCTTTATTAGATTCATCATTAGTATAAAATTGTAATACACGCTGATCTTTATACCAAATAGTAGATAAAGTATAGGTATTACGAACAGTTGCTTGCTCTTGATAATCGTAAGCTGTATCTTCTTTTGTCCAGAAACTTTGTCTTATGTCTGGATGTTCCCATCTAAACATATTAAATACTTTATTGAAATCATTAAAGCTATATGGTTTCATGACTATCCCCTTTTATGGTTTCTAGGAAATCTCTTGGTGGTTTTTTATATGACCGGACAATGATAAATTCTTTTCTGTCTTTAGTCCATTTAACTCTAGCACAATTATCCCACCCATCTCCCCAGAATACATCAAAGAGATTGCGAGTAATATACTTGTATTTTAATAACATAATAACTCCATTATTACGGGCAAAGTTACCCATATAACATACTCAAATGAATATGTTATAAGAATGCTTTATAAACATAAAAAATATCTTGGATTAAACAAACTTAACAGCATTAATGTAGTGCATATTGCAATTGTAACAAGTATAAATGTTAATACAATTCTGTCAAACAAAGTGTATTTATGTTTATACGTTTCAATTTTATCCCAATCATGGTCAATTTCTGGCATCATATTTTCCTTTTGATTTGTTATTAAAAATAAAACTTTCTTGTACATCTTCTGCGAACATCTTCGATATTACTTCATATGGGTCTAACGTCGTAGCTTTTAGAGCAGCATATGGTATTGCATTTTTTATAGCATAATAAGTATAGAGTTCTTGATATAACATTTCATCTAATATTTTATCTTCTATAAAATTGTGAACACTTAATGGGTATTCAATTAAGATTTCTTCAAAGGTTTTTATTTTCGGGTTCATTTGATAATTCTCTGGTTATGTTGATTATAAAATCTGTACCTAAATCCCCAAATACTTTTCTTGCTCCGTGTGTTTTTAACAGGTGTTCAAATTCTTTTAATGTCCACCAATAGTGTGCTTCTTCTTCACTTTGAGGATCTCTTTCTAATGGTGTTTTGTCATCAAAATCTATTTCATAATTACACATGATACCTCCTTAGTTTATTGATACGTCGTAACAAGTTAGATTTATTAAGTTTAGTTGATTTATTTTTAGGAAATTTAGTGTATCGTTTCCAAAAATAAAATGCGTAGACTTCGAGTAAAGCGTTGACATTGTATGTTGAGAATGGCATATGTTTTCCTTTTTATATTTGAGTTCAGAATCTACTGTGAGTGACCGACTTACTTGGTTTTAAAAAAAGCCCAGAGACTTTATAGGTCAGAGCCAACGGGTTTGGCGTTTGAGAATGCGTAGCATTTGAGAACGCCATTTTAATACTATTTATAAATAGTTTTATCATTTATAAATTCCTTAAAGGGTTTAGAAAAAGTATGAGCGACAAGCGAATACTCTATGGTTTTAAATTTTTTTTTTGCTATAACCCTTTGAATTGTAGGGTTATTTTTTGCTGACCCGTAAGACAAAAAAAAGCTCTCAATTTCTTGAGAGCTAATTTATGACCGACTAGATTAATTAGAATTAGCAAATAAAATTACTTCTGCGTCAATTCTTGTGTAATCGTTATTTAAAATCCTAGCTTTTGTTCTTGCAACTTCTGCCTGTGCTGAAAGAATTGCAACTTGAATAATATCAAATGCTTTTCCGTCAAGGTCTAGCAATATGTCAATTAATTGTTGCTCATCTTGTTTTAAGATTGCTGGGTGTGTTGCTGAATTTACTTCTGCCAATGCGTAGGCAAGTCGTTCTTTGTTTTGTTGTTCGCTTTTTACTCTTGCATTGGTTTCTAATTCTGCGACATTAGGAAGATTAAGCATTGTAGCTTGAACTCCTATTGTTTTTGCCGTATTAGAATAAATCCATTCAAATCTTTTTACAACTGATGTATATGGCGTTCTCACTCTTTCAAGTATCCAAGCATAAGGGCGAACTATTGAGCCTGTTTTGCTTATGTCTTGATGTTCTGCGACATCTTTTAATAATCCACATGATGCCAAACTAGCACCACATAAAATATCTAATTGGATTGGTTCTTTTTTTTCAAACTCACCAAATGAGACCACATCACGAATTTCATCAGGTGTTGATACTTTTGTTGTTGGCATTTTTAATTTTGGGTGATTTGAAATCAAAGCACTCAAATTGAAATTCAATGCAGTTAAAGTTAAAGCCTTTAATGCAATTCCTTCCTTACCATTCAATAAAGTTTCGGGGGTGTAAATCTTTGCAACTGCTTTTATTATTGGTTTCTTTTCCATGATATCTATTTCCTTTAAGTAATAAATTAGTAACCGACTAATCAACGGAATACTTTTGGTTGATTGCTTTATACAAGTTCCGAGTGAACGAAGGTGCAAGTATAAACCACACTTTTGACAAGCCTGTGTCGGCTTGATTGAAACCAATCCAAGCCTATTAATTTAGAGAGGCTTTGGAATTTCAATACAATCATTTTAACAGCTTTTAAGCTGTAATTATTTCTGAAATGTAAATTATTTGTAACAGTTTTGTAACAGAAAACAGACAGACAAATCACCCTTTTAGAGACAGAGGTTTTGTGAAAGCCCTAACGGTTGTCAGTCTAACTGCACAAGGTTATTAATCATCTAGCGAACAGACTGACAGGGCTGAACTGTTTTTGAAGTTATGTTGTCTCGCATCCCCTTTTGGTAGCCTGTTCTGTAAGCAAGATATGATGCGTAAGAGCACAACACAATACTTTGAAGTATAACATAGGTTAGAATACTCATGATGATGGGTTTCCTTTACAATGGTTGAAATGTAGCATCAAGAGATGATACTAATCTAGTTAGCTTACGAGAGGGACTTTCCGTTCGGGATTGAAGCCCGTTAGGGCCGAGACATTAGGCTCGGTTTACGAAAGCCCGTGCTAACGGCCTAGTGTTTAGGTGATACTATGGAATAGTTATTAGAGTAAGCTATATGTCCTAGGGTTTGAATAGCTTTGTATTCTTTTAAATCAACAACATAGATGTGAGAGAGTAGGTGATAGGTAAATCCACACACCATGATAATTAATTAAATGGGTAATAATTATTGTCTCTCTCTTGAAAAGGGTATCAAGGGGTTCGTAGTTGCAGTTCTTAATTGCACTACACCTTAAAATTATCTCATAAAAATTATAGAGATCAAGGAATCACATCCCCTTAACGGGGACTAACTATCTGCTCGAGGTTGAATTTAAGTACAACTATGTCAACCTCTCGCATGGTTCATTTCATTCCCATGCTCGATGTTATTATATTATTATATATATATATATATATTATAATTATAATTATAAACTATAGTATAGATGACTATAGTATTATATATTATATATATATATTATATATATTATAATTATAATTATAAACTATTAAGAACTATTATGAAATAGTACTTGACAATTTAATAATTCTATGATATAATTATTGTATTAGCTAGTAATACGTCTTAAACAATTAACAATCTGTCTCGAGGAGTTCGAAAGAACGACGCCCAATTTGAATATAAATAAAATACATGCGTCTCTAAAAGATGACATGGGTCGTTTTAGGACTCAAAGTTTATTCTGGGAATTACGTTATGGTGTTGACGAGAAGTATCCCCCTGTCTTCACTCTCAAAGCAGAAGATATTGAACGTGAAGGTATACAATATCTTTCCCTCAAAAAGATTTATATGACTTATGACCATGTTCCAGGACTTGAGTATGACTTCGCGATAGATGTATTCAATTCTTGGGATCACTGGAATAAATTAGCTAACGATACTATCCCTGGTATCAAAGATGAAATTAAAGCTTGGCGTGATGAACTTGATATTAAAAATAAAGCTCTTGGTATTAAAGCCCTTATGAATGCTGCAAAGGACAATGATGCTAAAGCTGTTAACGCTGCTAAGTATTTAACTGAGAAAGGTTACATCTCTAAACGAGGAAGACCTTCAAGTGAAGAAGTAGAACGTGAACGTAAACAAGCTGTAGGTTTAAACAAAGAATTAGATAAAGACATTGAAAGACTTGGAATTACTCTAGTGAGGAATAAATAATGTTTAAGTATCCAAACGCTGTTACATTCAGAGCTTACTGCATTACTAATAGTTATCCTAAACAATACAACGATGGTTTAAAGAAAGCACTTGAAACTAATCTTGGTGTTTCTGGTTTATCACTCTCTGACTTAGGAAGGTTATACTTTACGACTAACGGTCCAGTATATCTATATCCATAATGCCATTCATGACTAAGGGTCGTAGAGACTACAAAAAAGAACTTACTTGGGAACATCAAGAAAAACCTAGTCGAGTTAAAGACAGAGCAAAAAGAAATCAAGCAAGAAAAGCAGTAGGTCTTAAAGTTGGTGATAGTAGACAAGTAGATCATAAGCGTCCTCTTAACAGTGGGGGTAGTAACAAGAAATCAAACCTACGAATTGTATCTGCAAAAACAAATTTAACAAAAGAAGCAATGAGGAAAAAACGCAATGGCTAAAATTACATTACCATCTATCGGTGGTGGGTATGCAACCACAACACAACTGAATGCAGCTTTTACACAAATAGAAGATGAATTCCAAAATAAAGTTTTGTATCGCGATAACACTAGTGCTGAATCTAATGTTATGCAAAATGACATAGATTTAAATAATAATGATCTTAATAATGCTGGACTTGTTGATTGTGATACGCTTACTGTTGCTGGTGTTTCTTTAACAACACAAGTAACTAATGCTGCTACCTCAGCTACAGCTGCTGCCGCATCTGCCGCTGCCGCTGCTGTAAGTGCTTCTAATGCTTCTTCCTCTGCTTCAACTTCTACAGCAAGTGCTACATCAGCAGGTACATCGGCAACTAGTGCTACAGCTTCTGCAGCTAGTGCAACAAGTTCTGCAAGTACTGCTACTACTCAAGCTGCTTTAGCAACTACAAATGGTGCAGCACAAGTAGCATTAGCAACAACACAGGCAACAAATGCAGCAACTTCTGCTTCAGCAGCTTCTAGTTCTGCTTCTGGA
>Ga0209596_1000681_pt1 | contig 31329 bp, 45 predicted proteins | sample M_130807_MF_Meta_FD_187314 | JGI IMG/M metagenome (GOLD analysis project Ga0209596, IMG submission 187314) | Freshwater microbial communities from Lake Montjoie, Canada to study carbon cycling - M_130807_MF_MetaG (SPAdes) (version 2) | ecosystem: Environmental > Aquatic > Freshwater > Lake... | reverse complement strand
CTATTGAATACTTCAATCATGCTATTGATGCATTAAGATATCATGAAATGGAAGCATTGGGGATAAAGAAGAATTGGGGTAAATACCATGTCATCTAAAAAGTATATATATATATGATGAAACTAACAATCAAGAAGTTCCAAGAATTACAGGCAATCTCAACATTGGATATGCCTGAATTTGACAAAGCACAAAAATTAGTTGAATGCTTAACCGATAAAACAACTGATGAAGTGGAAGCAATGCCTTTGTATAAGTTTGACAAACTATGCAAGGAACTAAAAGAGTTATTTGATATTAATGTTGAGAAGTTGCAGAACTCAAAGCCTAAAGCATTGATAGTTGCAAATGGTAAACCTTATCATTTGAATTACAATATTATGCAGCATCCATTTAATGCAGGTCGTTATGTTGAGATAGCAACCTTTGCTACCGATACAATTGGGAACATGCACAATATACTTGCTTCAATGGCAACACCTTTAAAGTGGAGTTGGCGAAAGATGAGATATGTCAAAATGCAATACGATGCAACAAAACATGAACAATATGCAAATGATATGCTTCATGCAGATTTTGAACATGCTTATCATTCATCGGTTTTTTTTTATCTTGTTTTCATTCATTCAATCAAAAGTTCAAAGGATTATTTGGTAGCGGAGATGATGATGAAGGGAGTGGAGCAGGAAGCAGCAGTAGAGTATATAGAAACTTTATTGAAAGTTTTGGATGGATGTATAACGCAAAAATGGTATCAGAATTTGAAGCTATCAGTTTAAACGATGTTTGGGATTTACCAGTGGTGCAATTCTTAAACGATTTGAACTACCTAAAGCAGAAAAGATTAGTTGATGAAGAACAACAAAAGCAATTGATAAATGAAAGTAAGTACTGAAAACCTAAATAATTTAGAGTTATTTCTTCAAGAAGATTTAGGTGAATTCAAGATATTAACTGCTGCAATGGATAAAGTTGCGGTTAAATTTCTTGAAAATTTAGAAGCAAATATCAAAGCAGCAAAGTTTGCAGGTAGTGGTTCATTACTTACAAATATGACTTATGATGTTTCACCTGATGGGAAGTCAGTTGATATAATATTAAACAATTATTATGACTTTGTCAATCAAGGTGTTAGAGGATGGGGAAGTTCAAAGAATGCACCAAACTCACCTTATAGTTATAGCAAGAAACCGAAGTCAAGTTCAAATGGTGAATTCAGAAGGTCAATAAAACAATACATTGAATCAGGTAAAGCAAAGATTAGCAATGTAAGAAATGATAGAGCATTGGGAATTGGAACAGAAAGAAAATCATTAATTGATGCAAACACCGATACATTAATGTATTTAATCAGAAGATTCGGTATAAAAGCAACTAACTACTTTACAAAGACAGTCAATGAAAGTAGAGATGACATTCAATTAATAATAGCAGAAGCAGTAGGTAAAGATATAATTTTAAAATTCAAAGTTAAATGATAACACAATTAGCATATCCAAGTGGTGAACCAAGTATACAGGATGCATTATGGCATGTATTTAATACCAATGTAACAGGGCAAACTGATTACAAGTATGTAATGGATTTATATGTTGGTGGAACTCAACAAGTCAGAGTTAAACTATTCCCTGATCCAAGCAACAACAAAGGATATTTTGATGCAGGTAATGTTATAAGAAACACAATGACTTATGAATGGTTAACTCCTGATGCTGCATACTTTTTAGGCGAACCAAATGTAAGTGGTCAAATAGGGCAAACATATCATTATAGAATAGGCGAAGAATATTCAGGAACAACTTTCTTAAATAGAGCAAGTGGGAATATTACTGCATACAACTTTAATGCTCCATTATTTAAAAGAAGACAATCAGATTTGACTGTAAAGCAAAATAAGTTCATGACCAATAGACCTGCAACAATCAATGCAAGTTTGACTGATAATATATTTATGGGTGTTTATGATAACAACTTTGCTTGTGAAATAATAACATACAATGCAAATAATAATGTTATAAATAACGATTCAATAAGTATAATGAATGATAAATTTGCTCAACTAAATATAGGACCAAATGGAATCAATGAAGGATTAGGTTCTTCATTGATTGATGCATCTGTTAAGTATTATGATATTAAAGCAGTTTCACCTTCATCATTATTAACAAGAGTTTATCTTGATTGCAATGGTAGATATGATTCATACAACCTGCACTTCCTGAATGATTGGGGAATGTTTGATACTGCCAAATTTAATTTAGTTTCTAAACTTTCAATGGATATTGAACGCAAAGGATTTGAGAAAAGAGATTATAAGTTTGGAAGCACTTCAGTTGATTATTATTATAACTATAAATATGTTGAAAGCAAAATCAACTATCAAAATAAAAAGGATTTCACTTACAAATTAACTATGAATGCTCCAACTGATGAAGAATATGTATGGTTGGCAGAATTAGTAGCATCTCCACAAATCTATTTTGAATATGATGGTTACTACTATCCTGTAACAATCAAAGCTACCAACTATGAATTCAGTAAATATGTAAACAATAGGTTAAGAGTTTTTGAAGTAGAAATAGAAATGAATCAAACAAGATACAGTCAATTAAGATAATATGACAAAGATATTTATTGAAGGGTTAGAATTGGATTTGAGCAAAGGGTTATCTAATCAGTTAACCTTTGCTATTGATGATTTGAATAATTTAGATAGCAAAGCAACAACATTCAGTAAAACAATTGTATTGCCAGGAAGCACAAACAACAATAAGTTATTAGGTAATATATTTGAATTCAACAATGCAAATTTCACTATTGATGAAGCACCAAATGTTGAATACAACTTTAATGCAAGTAAATCTGCTGCATGTAGAATTGAAGTTGATGGATTGGAAATAGTAAAGGGGATATTTAGGTTGTTAGAAATAATCAGAGATGGTGAGAACATAGAATATGAATGTGCAGTATTTGGTGAATTAGGTGGATTGGTTACTGCATTAGGCAATAAGAGATTAGAGGATTTAGATTTCTCTGCATACAATCATAATTATACTTATGCAAATATTACTGCTTCATGGAATACTGCAACAGGTAGTGGTTATTGCTATCCATTAATTGATTACGGAAATGTAAGCACAGGACTTTATGGAACTGCTAAAAAAGATTTTCAATACAAGACATTCAGACCTGCATTATTCGTAAAGGAATACTTCGATAAGGTTATGGCAGGAGCAGGTTATACATACACATCTTCATTCCTTAATACTGCATTCTTTAAGCGGTTGATAATTCCAAACAATGCAAAGACATTAAGTGCAACTTCAACATCAGCATTGAATGTTAGTAATGCAACACCGATTTCAATTGGTGCTGATGGTAGCGACCCTTCATTTGTAAGATACGATATTACAACTCCAACTCATACATCATTAGGAGATTTCACAACTGCAAACAACAAACTTTATACTTATGGCGGAACTGCTCCATTGGTAGGTAAAGCAAAGTTAGTATTTACCAATGTTGTATATGATAATCAGAATGCAGCAGGATTAACAATTTATTTGGGCGGAACAAGTGGATTGTTTTCATTTGAAGATGATACAAATACAATTGCAACATTAACAATTGAAGCAGATATAAACTTTGCTACAAGTAGCACAATATTTCCTTATATAGCATTTGATGGTTCTATACCTTTTAGTTTATCTTATAGTTCAGTTGTAATGACTATTACTGCATCATCATTGATTCCAGTTCCTTTGAATTTAGGCGAAGCAATCAAGATGAATGATACAATTCCAAGAGGTATATTTCAAAAGGATTTCTTTACTTCAGTATTGAAGATGTTTAATTTAATGGTTACTGAAGATAAATTTAATTCAAAGCATTTAGTGATTGAACCTTATGTTGATTTTTATACCGGAACTATTCTTGATTGGAGTGATAAATTGGATAGAAGTAAGCCAATCAAAATTAAGCCAATGTCAGAAGCTACTGCAAGGTATTATGAATTGAAGTGGAAGCAAGACAATGACTTTTACAATGAAGATTATAGAAAGAAATACAATGAAGGTTATGGAGATAGAATATTTGATAATGGATTAGAATTTGCAAAGGATAGCGAAAAGGTTGATGTAATCTTTGCAGCATCTACTTTGTATGGTGTTTCAGGAGAAGATAAAGTATTTCCTGCAATCTATAAGAAGTCAAACAATAATACTGTTGAAGATCCGATTGAACACATTGTAAGGATAATGCAAGTAAAGAAGATTACAGGTGTTGCAAGTTGGAATATCTTAAATGGTGCAACTAATTTAGGAAGCAATACAACATATTTATATGGTGGGCATTTTGATGATCCTGATGCTCCAAATGCCGATTTGAATTTTGGTGCAACAAAGGAATTGTATTTTGAATTGGCAGCAGGTAATTTGAGCAACAATCTTTTCAATACTTACTATTCACCATATTTGGCAGAGATAACTGATAAGGATAGCAGGTTGTTGAGTGGGAGTTTCAAACTAACTCAATTGGATATATTTAATCTTGACTTCGCCAAATTTATATATATAGATGGTGGGTTGTATCGATTAAGTAAAGTGATTGATTATACTGCTGAAAATAACGAAGTAACAAAAGTAGAATTATTAAGAGTAATAAATAAAACATATTAGAATGCCAAGTCAAGAAGTAGCGATAACCATTAGTACAAATACGGAACAAGCACAATCATCTGTTAAGAGTTTCAAAACACAATTAAGGGAAGCAAATGGTGAGTTGGTTGCAATGAGTGAAAGATTTGGTGCAGCATCAACACAAGCAGTTGCAGCAGCAAAAAGAGTTGCAGGATTAAAAGATGCCATTGGTGATGCAAAGGCATTGGCAGAAACATTTAATCCAGATAAGAAGTTTGTTGCATTAGGTGGTGCAATACAGGGTGCAGTTAGTGGTTTCTCTGCTTTGCAAGGAGCACAAGGTTTATTTGGTAGCGAAAGTAAAGATTTAGAAAAAACATTGTTGAAAGTTCAATCAGCAATGGCTTTGCAACAAGGGATAAGCGGAGTGTTTGCAGCGGTTGATAGTTTTAAGTTGTTGGCTAATACAGTAAAGACAAGTGTTGTTAGTTCATTTACTACTTTAAGAGGAGCATTAATATCAACAGGATTGGGTGCATTGGCAGTTGGAATTGGTTTACTTATTGCAAACTTTGATAAGGTTAAGCAAGTAGTATTGAATTTGATTCCAGGACTTGCTTCTGTTGGCAAATTCATTGGTGGTTTAGTTGATAGGATTACTGACTTCATTGGTGTTACTTCGGATGCATCAAGAGAATTGGCAAAGATGCGAGATGAAGCAGATAAGTCCTTGAAACTAAATAATAAGTATTTAGCACAACATGGTGATGAATTAGACAAATACACTAAAGCAAAGATTGATGCAAAGAACAAATATCTTGAAGCAGTAAAGGATGAAACTCTTTCAGAAAAGGATAGAATTGAATTAGCCAAAAGAGCAAATAGAGAAATTAAAGCAGCAGATAAAGATAGAGCAGATGATATTGCAAAGGCAAGAGATGATGAAGCAAAGAAAGCAGCAGATAAGCAGAAACAAGTTGATGATAAAGTAAAGGCACAAAGAGATAAATTAAAAGAATTAGAGAAAAAATTCAATGAAGATTTAAGAAATGAAAATGCAAAAACTGAAGAAGAAAAACTACAATTACAAAAGCAAAGAGATTTAGATGAATTAAATGCAATTAAATTAAGTGAAAAGGATAAAGCAGAAGCAAGGAAATTAATTAAAGAAAAATATTATATTGCTGAAATTGATTTAGCAAATCAAAGAAAACAAGAACAAGCAGATAGAGATGCTAAAACTTTAGAAGATGCTGCAACACAAATGCAGAATGAAGATTATGCAGATTTTGAAAGAGCAAAGAAAAAAAGTAGTGATGCAATAGACCTTGCGAAAAAGACAGAAGACCAAATAGTAAAAGATAAAGAAGCAGCAGCAAAGGCGAAGTTGGATATTGATAATACAACAATCCAAGCAGGTCAGCAATTATTTACTTTGATTGCAGGATTAGATGAAAAGAATAAAGGATTACAAAAGGCAGCATTGATAGGACAATCTGCATTATCCATTGCAAGTATCATAGCAAATACCAATGTTGGTAGTTCAAAGGAAGTAGCGACAAAAGGTATTTTTGGATTGAGTACATCTGCAATACTTTATGCAAAGATGGGAATTAGTATTGCATCGGTTTTAGCTGCAACTGCAAAAGGTTTGTCTGCTTTGGGTGGTGGAAGTGCAGGTAGTGTTGGCGGTGCAGGTGCTGCTGCTTCTGCTCCATCTGCTCCAATACTTCCACAGGCATCTTCAACAACATTGAATCAAGGGCAGGTGAACCAAATAGGTAATGTTGCAGCAAGAGCATTTGTGGTTGAAAGTGATGTAAGCGGTCAGCAAGAAAGGATTAGAAGATTAAACAGGGCAGCAAGAATTAATTAAAAGTACAACAACTCAAATAATAATATATAGTATTATGGAATTACCAGTTTACGAACTTAAAATAGTTGAAGATTTGAAAGATGATGCAGAAGTATCATTTGTTGCTTTGGTAGATAAACCTGCAATAATGAAGGATTTCCATGTATTTGGTGAATCATTTATTGAACCAAGCAAAGGAGAAGATAAAGAACCATTCCTACAAAGATGCATTAGTTATGTAATCAATGAAGGCAAAGAAAGTGAACAAGCGGTTGCAATATGCAATTCACTTTGGGAGCAACATTTTGCTAAGAATGTGTTTGGTGGTCCTGGTAGCGGTAGAAATCCTGGAAATGGAAATGATGAAAATATAAATGAAAATGCAAATAAAAATGTGAATGAAGATACAAATCAAAATGCAAATGAAAATGATATTAAAAATTACTCAAATGATATTATAAATGAATTAGGATTAAATAATGAAAATTTAAAAATAAATGTTAAAGAAATTAAAAATAATTTAAGTGGTGCAGTTGCATGGAATTTAGGAAAAGACGGAAAATATTATTTAGATAATAATGTAACAATTAAACCAAATCTTACAAAAGAAAAAGCAAAGCAGATTTTAAAACATGAATTAAGACATATTTATCAAAATAAAAATAATGGATTTTTTATAGGTGAAAAAGGTATTTATTGGAATAATGAATTACATACTGATTTAAAAAGTTATAATAAAGTAATTAATTCAGTATCAAAAGCAAAAACAAAAGAACAATATATGAAAGCATCAAAAGTTTATAATTCTTTTCCGTGGGAAAAAGATGCTAACATATATGCTGGTATGAAAGAAAATTTTATAGAAGGATTAAAAGAAAATGATTTTTTAACTGATTTAATAGAACTCCCTGAACCATTAAAAAATATTGCAAATCAATCATTTGCAATCCAAAACGAAGAACAACATATCATATCAGGACCATTAATGTTGGCAGATACACCAATCTATAGAAGCAATAGTAAGTTTGGTGAACATTATGTAAGATTCTCACCAGAAACAATAAAGGATATTGCAATCAAATTTTCAAAGAAAGGTTATCAAAAGAATGTCAATCTGATGCATGATGCAAATATGCAAGTTGATGGATTGGTAATGTTTGAAAGTTTCATTGTTGACAAAGCAAGAGGAATTCTACCAATGGCAGGATATGAAGATGCAAAAGATGGAAGTTGGTTTGGATCATTCTATGTTGAGAATGAGCAAGTATGGAAGTTGATTAAAGAAGGCAAAGTCAAAGGATTTAGTGTTGAAGGATATTTTGATTATGCTGCACCAAATAAAGAAGAAAGTTATGCAGAAAAGAAATTAAAAGAATTATCTGCATTATTAAAAGTACCTTTTTAAAAAAAACAATATATAGTATTATGGAAAACGCAAAAACAATATTAGACAAGGTTTCGATTTTCTTTGCTGAATTAGTAAAATCTCCAATGACAGATGCAAGTGGTGATGTTTCAGCAATGCCTAAAGCAGCAGTAAAAATGATAGCAGCTAAATTACAAGATGGAACTGAAGTTGAAGTTACTGAATTAGCAGTTGGCGGAATTGTTACCATTAAAGGTGTTCCTGCTCCAATGGGTGAACACATGCTTGAAGATGGAACAAAAATAGTTGTAGGTGATAACGGAGTTATTATGCAATTAGATTTACCTGAAGCACCAATGGAAGCTCCAGTTATAATAGACATGAGTGCAAAGTTTGCTGCATTTGAAAGTGCAACAAATGAAAAATTCGCTGCTTATGAAAATAAGTTTGCAGAATATGAAGTTAAATTAACACAAGCCAACAAAGTAATTCAAGGCTTAATGGATATTAGTAAATTGTTAGTAGAAGCACCAACTGCAAAAGCAGATGAAGGTGTTAAAACTGCAAACAATTTCAATAAAGAATTAGATGCAAGAAAAGCATTTGAAAATTTCTCAAAATCAATTTGTTCATAATTAAAAAATAAAATAAAATGGCATTAGTATTTTCAGGCATAAGTTCATATACTAAACAACAGATTGCTCCATTATTAACTGAAGCAGTATTTAGTGCAAAAACTCAAAGCCTTATCAAAGCAGGTGGTATCTTATTACCAAAAACAAAATCATCAGTTGCAGTTCCAAAATTGGCTACAAATGCAACTTTCCAAACTGATGCATGTGGTTGGAATGCAAGTGGTTCTACTACTCTTTCACAAGCTACTGTTACAGTTGGTAAAATAAAATTGGAAGAAACAATTTGTCCGAAAGATTTCGAAGCATATTTCTCTCAAGAAGCATTGAAAGCAGGTTCTACTTATGAAGATTTCGGTTGGGCTGAATTCTCTGATAAGTTTGCAGCACAAAAGAATAAAATGATTGCAAAGCAATTAGAAGTTGCAATTTGGCAAGGTGATACAACAGGAACAAACACAAACACAAATACAAATAAGTTTGATGGTTTGATTAAGTTAATTGATGCAGGTTCTCCAGTTGATGCGAATGTTTCAGGTTATGTAAGTGGCGGTCCTATTTCTACAATTACTGCTGCAAATGTTGTATCTTGTATTAATGCAGTTTACAAAGCAGTTCCTGTTGAAATCATTGATGCTGAAGATTTAAAAGTAATGGTTGGAAACGATGTTTACAGATTAGCAGTTCTTGCTTATCAGGCATTGAATCTTTACAACTATAAAGTTGATGCAGATGCAAATCAAACTTTCGTAATCCCAGGAACAAATGTTGAATTAGTTGCAGTAAACGGATTGAACGGAACAGGTGATATCTACGCAACAACTTTGAGTAATATCGCAATGGCTTTTGATCTTGAAGCTGAACAAGAAAATTACGACATATTTTGGAGTCGTGACAACAATGAGATTAGATTTCGTGTGGCTTTCAAGCTAGGGGTGAACATTGCCTACAGTACATTGTGTGTGAAGTTCAAATCAACAATCTAAATTTCTTAATATAAGGGAGTAGAAATACTCCCTTTTTAAAATATAATATTATGCCAGCAGCATGTGCTATACAAGCAGGATATACCATAGATTGTAGAGAATCTATTGGTGGTTTACAAGCGGTATTTATTGCCGAATTTGGAAACATTACAAGTGTTGCAGATGTTAGTGGCTTGGTTACAGGCATCACTAAAGCAACAGGTAAAAGATTTTATAAGTTTGAAGTTCCAAGAGCAGTTGCAAATGCTACTTCAAGCGGAACAGGAAGTGAAGAAAATGGTTCTTTCTTCTATACTCATCAAGTAGTATTCCCAATCAATAAGAGAGATTCTACAACTGCAAATATCATTCGTACTTTAGCGAAGAACAAATGCATGGTTGTTACTCTTGATATGGATGGTAATTATAGAATGTATGGTAAAGGGAATGGTTTATTTGTTTCAACAGTAGATAGCGGAAGCGGAACAGCAGCAGGAGATAGACAAGGTTACAACTTGACTTTGTCAGGTATTGAAAAAGATGAGATGCTACAAGTTACAAGTGCAGTAGGTTTAGCTTTAGAAACTGCGGGATAGTTTGTTTTAGTCATAGTTAAGTTTTGGTTTACCCTACCTACACAAGTAGGTGGGGTTTTTTAATATAAAGGATATGTTACACATCACAAAAGGAAGTTCAGCAAATTTAATCTTTACAGGATATGAATTAGCAACATTAACCAATCCTTTTTACTTATTTATTTTTACTTCAGCAACTGAAGAAGTTATTAAATTTGTAGGAACAAATATTTCAACAACAAACAGATTTCAAAAGATTGTTGTAACATCAACACCATTTGCAACTGCTGAAGCAGGAACATGGAGATATAGAATAAGGGAACAAGCAAGTAGCAGCAACACAAATGAAGCATTAAGTGGAAATATTGTAGAGGAAGGCTTTATGTATTTAGATGAAAGCACTACCTTTGAACCAACTGAATATTCAGATCAAGATAACGAATTTAAAACTTATGATGGTGAATAATTTACGAAGCATAATAAACATACAATTCGACCAAGCACAACAACCTAAATTCAAAGAAAAATATGGTTCAGGATATGTTGAGTTTGGCGACAAAAATAATTATTCAAATTACTTGATTGATTTGTTTGCAGAATCACCTAAACATGGAGCAATTGTTAAGGGAAAAACTAATTACATATTTGGTAAAGGATTTGAAGAAGTTCCAAAAAATGCAAATAGTAAAGGCGAAAGTTGGAATGATATTTTAAAGAAATCTGTATTAGATGATGAATTGCATGGTGGTTACTATTTGCAAATCATCTATAATACTTTGGGCAATATTGCAGATGTTTATCATTTGCCTTTTCAGAATGTTAGGGTTTCAAAAGATTTACAAACATTCTATGTAAAGAATGATTGGGACAAATCTCAATTCAAAGAAAAGATGCGAGTTTATCCTGCATTCAATTTGAATGATAGAGTTGGCAGTCAAATCCTTTATGTAAAGCAGTATAATCCAAAGAGTGAAGTTTACCCATTACCTTCTTATTTTCAAGGCTTAAACTACATTGAAAGTGATATACAGGTAAGCAGACATTTGTTAGGCAATGCAAAGCACAACTTTGTTGCAACTAAATTAATTAACTTCAATAATGGATTGCCACAAGAAGAAGAACAAGGGGAAGTTGAAGCAGATATAAAAAAGAAGTTTGGCAGTCATGATGGAGATAGGTTTGTAATTAGTTTCAATCCATCAAAAGAGAATGCAGTTGATATACAGAATTTAGGTGAAACATCTTTGACAAAAGAAGATTTTACGAATGTAAATAGTTTAATTCAACAAGAGATATTCGCTGCTCATCAGATTACTTCAAGTCAGTTATTTGGTATTCCTGCAACTTCAGTATTCAGTAGAAATGAATTAAGAGATAGCTATACTATCTTCAACAATACCTACGTTAATGCAAGACAACAAGATTTGGAAGTTGTATTCTCTAAATTAATGAACGAAGCAGGAATAGAAGGTGAATGGAAAATAGTTCCAGTTGAACCATTGAGTTTTGAGTTTAGCGAAAATATTCTTGCAGCAAATATGACAAGAGCAGAGATAAGAGAAAAGTTAGGATTGAAGTCAGAAGAAAATGCAGCATTGCCAACAAGTACAACACCAACTCCAATGGGTGCAAATGATAGCATTAAGAATCTATCAGGCAGACAATATCAAGGAGTGATGCGAATTGTTAGACAATTTAGTTCGGGCAAATTAAATAAGAACCAAGCATCATTGATGTTAAAGAGTGGATTTGGTTTTAATGATGATGATGTGAATACTTTTTTAGGAATAGATGATGATCCAAAGAATGAATTTGCTGCATTGCAAGATGATGTATTGTTGCAAGAATTTTCAAATTGTGGCGAAGATAAAATGCAATACAATGAAATAGACAATCATTCTGCAAGTTCATTTTTTAAGTTCGCAGTTGATTCATTAAGCACAACTGAAGCGAATATACTTGACTTAATGAGCAAAGACAAAAGAATAACAGATGAAGTCATTGCTAAAGTTTTGAAGATGCCTGTTGAAGAAGTTACAACAATTGTAAGCAAATTAGTTGCTGATAATTTGATTAATGTAACTGAATCAGATAGAACATTGGCAAAGCCATTAGATGAAATAAAGGGTGGCAATAAAAGTAAGAGCGGAGATATAGTTATAAGATATACTTATGCAGGTCCTGAAGATGCAAAGAACAGACCATTTTGTGCAAGAATGTTAGACATTGCAAAGCGTAAAGTTTGGAGCAGAAGTGACATTGAAAACATCAGCATGAGATTAGGATATAGTGTTTGGGACAGAAGGGGTGGTTGGTATACATTGCCAGGAACGAATGAGCATAGACCATTTTGCAGACATGAATGGAAAGTATTAATTTTAAAAAGAAAATAAATGAGTTTAAACATTCTTTTCATTAACGAAACTTTAATCAAAAGCAGAGTTGCTATAAGTGATGCTATTGATGGCAAACAGATTAAACCTGCTATTAAGTTAGCACAAGATAAATATATCCTTCCTGCATTGGGTAGTGGTTTGTATAATAGATTACAAGAAGGAATTGAAGCAAATGATTTAACCAATGATGAGAAAGTATTGTTGAATAATTATGTAACTGATTCTTTGGTTTGGTTTACTATTGGAGAACTTGTAACAATGACTTCATATCAATTCTTTAGCAAAGGAGTTTTGCAGAAAACTTCTGAAGAAAGCAATGCACCAAGCAAAGGGCAATTGGAATTGTTAGAAAGAAAATATATCAGTAATGGTGAATTCTACAAACAAAGATTGATTGATTATTTAAAAGAGAACTATGAATTATTTTTCTTTTACCTAAATCCAGGAACAGGAGTTGATACAATATTCCCTGTTAATAAAGGTTACACATCACCAATCTATTTAGGCAGAAGCAGAGAAGATAGAGATAATAGAATAATAAGCGGTGGAATGAATGGTGTTACCCCAACTGAAACAAGCTATGTAATAACAGGAAGCGGAGATACTTTACAATTTAGTATTCTTGCTTTGGTAGGTAGAACTTTGATAAGTGTAACAAGAAACGGATTAACAAAAATAAGAAGCAATACAACTGTATCTGATTTGAATTACTTGCAAGTAAGCAATGGAGTGATATATGCTCCAACAGGCGATGTATTTCAAGTTGGTGAAACATTCACATTCATATATAGATAATATGCAAAAAAGAAGCTATAAGCGTGAGTTTGTAGATAAAGTAAAACAGAAATTCAATGACCTACAACCAATTAAAAAAGACAATAACAACTCTACTTCAAAGCAATGCGATGATAAAGGAAGTAAAGTTTGCAACTCCGCAAGATTGGTTGTTCGCAACTAATCAACCAGAGTTTCCATTATGTTGCTTCATGATTAATTCAGGAAGTTTGAACATTGGTAGAGAGCAAGTTTACAATGTTTCATTTTGGTTCTTGGATAAAGCAGGAATGGAAAATGAATTTGAAGCAGATGTTACAAGTGATCAGATTCAAATTGCTGCTGATATTGTAAGCACATTAAGAACAGGAAGCAATTCCAAAACTTATTTAGTTGATACCAATATTGCTTATAATGTCATCAGCGACAAGTTTGAAGATTATTTGGCAGGAGTTAATTTAACAATAAACATAAATACAATTTCAGATTATGATGCGTGTAATATGCCTACTAATAGTTAGTTTATTTGCTTTAAAAGTAAATGCTCAACAATATACAAAGTTCAATGGTTATGGATTCGCTGCCGATAGATTGAAGTCGGATAGTGTATCTATTCATCCAAGCGACACAATTAGAAACAAAGCTGCAAGAAGCATTGCAGTTTTGAATGGTGTGTTTTATATTGCTGATGGAACAAAGTGGAAGGTTGTTGGAACTGATACAACTGCTTTAAGTAATAGAATAAATTTAAAGTTGAATATTTCAGATACTGCAACAATGCTTTCAAATTATTCAAGATTAAAAAGTGTAGGTTTGTCTATGCCTTCTGCTTTTAGTGTAGCTAATTCACCATTGACAAGTAATGGAACTTTGGCAGTAACAGGAGCAGGAACATCAAGTCAATATGTAAGAGGTGATGGGCAACTTGCAAACTTTCCGAGCAATGTTGGTGGCGGTTCATCGGTTAATTATTATTTGAATGGTAGTATTAATCAAGGAACTTTTGGAGGTAATATTTATTATCAAATGAGTAAAACACCTGTTCTTGGAGCAGGAACAAATTTCACAAGAACAAACGGACAAGGAAATGGATATATCGCTTCATTTATAACTGATGCAGGAGACCCTTCACTTTTGAATATTCCAGCAGGAAATTGGAATTTAGAATTTTATTTTGCATCAAGTGCAAGTGGTGGCAGCCCTGAATTTTATGGTGAAATTTACAAAGTAAGTTCTTCAAATGTATTTACTCTTGTTGCAAGTGGTTCAGCAAATCCTGAAGGAATTACCAATGGAACAACAGTTGACCAATATTTTACAAGTATATCAGTTCCACAAACTACATTACTTGTTACTGATAGATTAGCGATTCGTATTTATGTAATTACAGGTGGAAGAACTATAACATTGCATACCGAGAATGGCAATCTTTCTGAAGTTGTTACAACCTTTTCAACAGGTTTAAATGCTTTAAATGGTTTGACTTCACAAGTACAATATTTTGCAACAGGAACAAGCGGAACTGATTTTGCAATTAGTTCAGCAACTGATACACATACATTTAATTTACCTACTGCATCAGCTACAAATAGAGGTGTATTATCTACAACTGATTGGACTACATTTAATAATAAAATAGGAGCAGGAGATACTGCAACAATGTTAACTCCATATACAACAGGAAGCGGAACAAGTGGGCAAGTTGGTTATTGGAATGCAACAAGAAGTTTGACAGGTAGTAGTAACTTATTTTGGGATAATGCCAATGGTAGATTAGGAGTTGGAACGAATACACCTAATAGTGCTTTTCAAATAGGCTCTAATATACCAGGAACTGCACAAACTAAATTAATTTCAGTTAATGATATAACCACAACTGATTTTTCTAATGCTGCCTTTTTTAACTCTAATATAGCTACAACAAGAATAGGATTTATACTTTCCAATTCATCATCTACAAATTGGGTTAATAACTTTTTATCTATTTTCGTAACAGGTGCATCTCATGCTAGTAATAATTATTTTACAAATATATCAGGGAAAAGTAATGATGCTGGTTATGGAATGATTATCGGTCAAGGCAATCAAACTACTGGATTATTAATTGGAACTAACGGCTCGAATCCAGTATATCTTGGTACAAATAATAATGCAAGGGTATCAATTTTTTCAAATGGAAATGTAGCAATCGGAACTACAACCGATGCAGGACACAAACTTGATGTTAATGGAACTGCAAGAATAACAGGAAATTTATTTACTGATGCTTTTTTAGCTATTGGTACATCAATTAATGCATGGGGTTCATTTACAAGTGCTTTGCAAATAGGTGGTTCATCAACCTATGCTTCACTTAATAATATAACTTACATAGGAAACAATACTTTCTTTAGTGGTGCTTGGAAATATATTTCTACTGCTGTTTCTGCAAGAATGGAAATTCAAGATGGTTTTAAATTCTTTATTGCACCATCAGGAACGGCAGGAACAAATATTACTTTTACTCAACCAATGACAATTAATTCAAGTGGAAATGTCCTTATAGGAACAACAACAAATGCTGCTTCAAGTAAACTAACTGTTGAAAGTACAACACAAGGTTTCCTTCCACCAAGAATGACAACTACACAAAAGAATGCAATTAGCAGTCCTGCAACAGGATTAGTAATATATGATACAACTTTAAATAAATTATGTGTAAGAACTGCTTCTGCTTGGGAAACTATAACATCATTATAAAAAAAAAAATGAAAAAATTAATTTTAATCGTAACAATTCTATTCAGTTTATCAGCAAAAAGCCAAGATTCAGTACTTGTGAAAATGGATACTACAACTTTTAAAAATATTATTTCTATTATTCAAAAACAATTAGATAGCAAAGCAGCAAGTAATTATATTCTTGAAGCATTGAGCAAATATGAATTTATAATGGATAAGCCTAAACAATTAAAAAAATGAAAAAAGTAATGTTTGCAGCCTTATGCTTTGCGGCTCTAAATTTAAAAGCACAAACAATTGATACCAGTTTCAAAGCAATGACTGCTTGTAAGATTGTTCCATTCAAAGCAAAGTTTACTGATACAGTAAATGCTAATTATTTAGGAGTGAAAATCATTGCTGATGATTTGAAATCTACCTGTACTTTGTATTGGGTTTTATTTGCAGATAACAATCAAGTGTTAGATGGCAATGCAACCATCAGCGGAACTGATTATACTTCATGGAATGGTAGCAATTTATTTCCTTTCAGTTTTGTAGGCAAACTTTACAATATAATTTTCAAATAAGATGCAACAAGTAGATTCAACAAGCATAAGAGGAACATTGATTACTTTTATTGCATCCTATTTTAGTTTTCAGAACATCACACCTGTTTTGCAGTTTGTATCTTTGATTGTTGCATTAGCAGCAGGTGGAACTACTTTATATCTTAACCTTAAAAAAATAAAGAAAGATGGATTATAGTTATTTAATTTTGGCTTATGTAGGCTTATTGCTGCATTATCTTTTCAGATGGAAGGAATGTGTTGATGAAAACAAACAAGTGAACTATAAGGCTGAAATGCCTTCTTTTATCATATCAATAATTGTTACAGGTATCATGATTTATTTAGGTGAAGATATTAAAGACATCTATCCATTAACTCCTGCAACTGCTTTATTGTTAGGATATGGCAATCAATCAATCTTCAACAAGTTAGTAAAAAGTAAAAATTTATGAAATACCTATTAATCATTTGTTTATTAATTGCCGGATGTTCAGCAGTAAAAAGAGTATTAAAAGATCCTGCAAAAGTTGAAGTTGTTGGTAGAGAATGGGAAAAAAAGAATCCTTGTGTAAATGATTCATTTGTTGCTTTTATAAGTGATACATTGATAAAAATAGATACTACTTATAAATTTAAATTTGATACTATCTCAAATATTCAGATTGTAAAAAAAGTAGATTCAATCTTCATCAATAAGACAATTAAGATAAAAGATACTTTCAAAGTATTTATAAATGACAATAGAAGGTTGAACATTGCATTGGATTCAGTAAACCATTATAAAGGTAAAACTGCATATTATAAAGTGCAATTTGAAGAGCAAACTGCACAAACGAAAGAGCAAAAGCATAGAGGCAATATGTGGATGTTAAAATTTTGGTTATTATTTTTACTTATGATAGGAATATTCGCATTATATTTATGGCTAAATAAATAGTTATGAAGCAGTACACAATTTATTTCGAGATTTTTGGAAAGAAATTGAAGATAAATTTGTATGCAAAATCAATGGCTGATGCACAACAAAAGCTATTGAAAAAAAAAGATGAAGCATTCAAAATATTAAAGGTTGAATTATCTGATGATACCACATTCCTTAAAGATATATTTCCATTTTTATGATAATAGTAAACCAAAAATGCATTGACTTAATTAAAAGTTTTGAAGGCTTATTCTTAAAGCCTTATTTTTGTCCTGCCAATGTTTGTACTATTGGTTATGGGACTATCAAATATCCAAACGGAACAAGAGTAAGAATTACCGATGTTGCAATAACAGAGGCAAAAGCAATGGAATATTTGATGTTTGAGATTGACCAAAAATCAAAAGCAATAGATCCGATGCTTCGTGAAGATTTAACAGGTAGCCAGTTTGGAGCATTGATTTCATTTGCTTATAATTTAGGAGAAGGTGCATTAAGGCAATCAACATTACTTAAAAAGGTTAATGCAAACCCATTAGATGCTCAAATTCGCAATGAATTCCAGAAGTGGATATATGCAGATGGAAAAAAATTAAACGGCTTATTAAGGCGGAGAAATGCAGAAGCGGATTTATATTTCAGCTAAAAACAACTTATGATAATTAGACCGAGATTGTCACAGGAAGAGTACTTATTTTTAAAAAAGAATTACAGGGCAAAGAAAGGGAACAGAGTATTAGTCATTGGTGATTTACATGAACCTTTTTGTCTTGATGGTTATCTTGATTTCTGCAAAGAAATTTATGCAAAATATCAATGTAATAAAGTTGTCTTCATTGGTGATGTAATTGATAATCATTATTCATCTTACCATGAAACTGATGTTGATGGTTTAAGCGGTGGGCAAGAGTTGGAATTGGCAATTGAAAAACTATCTGAATGGTACGAAGCATTTCCAAATGCTGATGTAACAATTGGCAATCATGATAGATTGATAATGCGAAAGGCTCAAACAGGAGCAGTTCCTAAAGCATGGATAAAATCTTATAAAGAAGTTTTAGGAGTTCAAGGTTGGAATTTTACTGAAAGAGTAATAATCGATGGAGTGCAATACATTCATGGTGAAGCAGGAACTGCAAAGGCTAAATGCAGAGCAGATATGATGTCAACAGTTCAAGGTCATTTGCATACACAAGCCTATACTGAATGGTTTGTTGGTGCAAACTTTCGTATTTTTGGAATGCAAGTAGGTTGTGGCATTGATCATGAAAGTTATGCAATGGCTTATGCTAAAGCAGGTAAGAAACCTGCAATCGGATGTGGAGTTGTAATTGATGGAGATGTTGCAATAAATGAATTGATGAAACTATAAATAAACTAAAATGAGAAAACCAAAAGGATTTAACAAGATGACATTAAGAGAGCAAGAAATATGGTTAATTGCAGAAAGGGAAGCAATTAATAAAGCATTGGCATCCAATAGCAAACAGTTGGCAATTGTAAGAGGTGGGCAAAAGGTTGAGTTAAGTGATTATGAAAGACCAGATTTAGAGAAAGTATAAAGTCACCGATATTCAAAGAATTGTGACAAAAAATAGTTTAATAAATTGTAATCAAATACAATTATTCAAACGAAAAAATGATACGGAAATATCCGATATTATCCGCAAATGATACGATAATGATGGAGATAAGCAACAAATAACTTGTCATTAAAGGGATAAAAATATATCATTTTGTAACTTATAAAACACAAACTATGCAAGATGTAATTGTAACACAAGTAGTAAACAAATACCAACAAAGAAGTGAGATTGGTATTGGTAAATACAATACTACTTTGCAAAATAATAATGCAGATAACTTTTTTAAACATGCACAAGAGGAAGCAATGGACTTCTCATTGTATCTTGAAAAGATTATGCAGATAGTAAAAGAAACTCCGAATGATGCTGAACTTGGTGCTAAAATAAGAATGATGGCAAAATGATAACTAAAATAATCTATAAGAAATTAGGCAGAGAAAAGCTATGGGGAGAGGCAGATTTAGAAGACAATTCTATTACTTTAGATATTAGGTTAAAAGGTAAAAAGCATCTTGAAATACTTACACATGAATCGCTGCACATATTACTTCCAGGAGCAAATGAAGAAGAAATAGTAAGAATATCAACTGCACTTATAAAGGTATTATGGAAAGAAAATTATCGAAGAATTGATAGTGATGATAATGTTCCACTTCAGGATGGGACATAAAAAAAGGGCAGCATCTCTGCTACCCTATTAACTAAAACCAAAACTAAAAAGGTAAATCATCAACAACTGCATTATTTACAGGTGCTGCATTTTGTGGTGTTATAGCTGCTTGTGGCTGCTTAATATTACCGATGTATACTTTCTTCTCACCTGCTTCTCTTTCTGCTTTAGATTGGCTTAATTGAATGCTTCCAATATTGCCATATTGGTCAAGTTCATCATTTACCCAAACATTAATGTTCAGGTACTTTTTACCATTCTTTTCTGAAGTGGTTACTTTGTCTTTTGGGATGTCTGAAAGACAGATGCTTCCATTATATAGTTTACTCATGTTATTGCAGGATATAGGGAGCCTGTGCCTTTAAAAGTTTTCCTTTATAAACTCCGATAATATATCGGATTTGTTTACTTTAGGGATTGTATGAAATATTTCTGCTTGTTTATCTCTATCAAGTTTACCTTCATATTTACGATATGGTGGCAGTTCAATTGTTCGCAGCGAAGATAGTAATAATGGTTTTGTAAATCCACAAATACTACCAAAGAATGATTTTGTTTTTTGGTATTCTTTATGAAGCATTTGCCGGTATTCCTGTGCAACTCTGTAATGTTCTGCAATCATCCATTCTTTGAATTCAGTTCTCATAAAATGATTTTAATTTCTTGAAAATGAAATACTATTTTCTAATAACTTATATAATAATTTTTCAGTAATATCTTTTGCTTTAAAAATAAATTCAAAACTTAAATTATTTTTATCTTTTGCATGAATATCAATATATTCAATTAAAAATTCTGCTTCAACAATTGTGCAAAATTCAATAATTGTTTTAAATCCATTTGTATTTTGTTCAGTTTCTCCAAAATTATAATGCCAAGATTGTTGTTTTTTACTAAATTCTAATGCAAATAATTCCATGTTTTAAATTTTAATAATTTTAAAAACTCCTGCCCTGTTGCTTCCTAACTACCAATTAACCACCAAGTTATTAAATAATTAAGGTTAAATAATAAGGGCAGGAATATGTTTAATGTTGTTTAGATTTCCATTGTTGATAGTGAATTTCTCTTTCTCTATCTGCATCAGTTACTTCCATTGATAGTATTTCCTGCAATGTAGTTTTCTGATTAAAGTCCCAAATTCCACTACCATTGCTTGTTGTAATTGGTGGAACTATTTCACCATTTTTATCAATTGGGTAACTATCATTTAATGTTTCAATACTACGCATAAGTTAAGGCTTTAGATTTGAATGCTTGTGTTACTGCTTCTGTCTTTTCTGCATTGGTTAAGATATTCCAGAACGAAGTTAGTTCTGCTTTATCTTTTGCAAATGAAATCTTTGCAAGTATTTCTGTTGTGCTTTGTTTTGCAGGTGCTTCACTATCTGCATCTTTGGTATCATCAATCAGGAACAATCCATTAAGGCAATACTTTCGAGCATAACTTGATGCTGCTCCTGATACCTGTGAACCATCCATTCCTTTTTTTGATTCTTCTTCTCTTGCCATTGCTGATACTTCAACAACACCATCTTCGCTTTTGAATTTTGCAGTTGCTTTGATATAAAACCTTGTTCCAATGTTTATCACTTCATCGGTGATAATTAGTTTGCAGTCATACTTGGCAAGAAGTGGTTTAACTGCTTCCAATATATCTTCACAATTTCGGTATTTGTATTTACCGAATGAATTGTATTGATTCTTTGGTGCTTTTAATTCTGATTGAATTTGTGTTAGTTTGTTCATGTTAATGGCTGATATAGGGAGCAGCTGCCTTTATTTTTTTAGTAATAGTTTTAGTAAAAGTAATTCAATAATGAATGTGATTGCCATGCCTATCATATTAATAATTTTAAATTTTTTAAATCCTGCATGAATATTTCATCATTTACTTTTATGAATCCCCTTGCAACTTTCATGTGATGCACAATGGTTGTATGATCCAAACATGCTTTGTTGAATTTCTTTGCGATTTCAGTTTGAGTTAATGATGTATTTTCTCTTAACAAATATATTATCATTCTGCGGCAGTTGATAATTTCAGTATCTCTTATTCTTTGTTGAACCTGTTCTAAAGATAAATCATAATATTTCAAAGTAACTTCAATTATTCTATCAATGTTTATTGATGAAGTATCTTTAAGCAGGTAGTTCTGCATGTTCTTTAATCCAGGAATTGCATAAGCGTTATAAATCATTAGTTAATTGTTAAATAGTAAATAAATAGGATTGCAATAATAATCTCAAGAATTGTCTTTTTCATGTGGTGGGTTTATGATTACTTCTTTAAAGATACCTGCTAATTCTGCTGATTGCAATATTTGCTCAATAGCAGTAAATCCAACATTTGAGTTTTGAATCAGGTGAGTTACTTTACCCACCATTTCGATTTTTTCTTGAAGGCTTAAGTCAAGCCAAAGTTTACAATTTGCCATGTGTTTTAGTTTTAAGGTTTATAAAAAATAATTGTCTTGCAATAATGCAGTAATAACTGATGCAATGATAATAAAAATTAATGCATGTTTAGTTTCTTTTTTCATAGTTAATGCAGTTGTTAGGATGCTGCACCCCTTTATTGATTTATAATTATAATGAATTAAGAAGTATATATTCCTTTGTAATTTTTTTTCAAACTTCTTTTATTCATTTCCATTACTAATACAAGTGGAATTGGTTTTATTTCAATTAATAATTTTGCATGTAATTCTAATAATTCTTTGTTTGTTAATTTTTTTAAATTTTCCATGTTTTTTTTGTTTTAGTTTTAATTTGATAGAGCAAATATACAACCTTATTTGATACTACCAAAAAAAACTTTAAAAAAATAAATTTTTTTTTTAAAATTCTTTTCCTATAACTTCGCAGCAAATCAAATAACCATGAAAAACGGAAAAACAATTGAGTTATCTCAAAGGCAATTAAGTAAGTTACAAAGAGAATTGGATCAGTATCGAGTCAAAAGAGATTTTGAAAGGAAATACAATATCTCTATTATGACTGTGAATAATGTTGTAGAAAATAAAAGATGCAGTCAAAGAATATACCAATCACTATTTAAAACCAATCATTCATGTTAGAACATACAAATGAACTTGAACCAACTATGTGGGAAATAAATGCAATCAACAAATTAATGAATTGCAGTCCCAAAGAACAAGCAGAAGAATTAATAAAGGAATTCAAAGTATTAGGTTTATCTGATATTACTGCAACTGCCTGTGCTTTGAAAGTATGTCAGAATGTATTGGAAAACACAATGCATAATTACTTCAGGCAAGAACATTGGAAAGCAGTTAGAGAAATTCTATATTATCAACCAACAGGAAATACTGAAAAACTATTTTAATTATGACCTTCAAAGAAAGATACAATGTTGCACATCATGAATACTACAAAGTTAAATATCCTAATGTAGTTGCTGATGGTTTATATTATTCACCAACATTACCAAAATATAAAACCGCTAATGGATTGACAAAGTTTATAACCAACTATATTTTATGGGCAGGTTGGAGAGCAACAAGAGTAAACACAATGGGCAGACAAGTTGGTGGCAAATGGATACCAGGAACTACAAGAAAAGGAACTGCTGATATATCTGCAACCATTAAAGGTAGAAGTATCATGATTGAAATTAAAATAGGTAAGGATAAAGCATCTGAATATCAATTAAAGGAACAGGAACTTGAAAGAAAGTCAGGTGGAATATTTGAATTTATATCTTCGCCTGAAGAATTCTTTACTTTGTATGATTATGTACTTTCTTTGTAAACTAAAACTAAACTAAAACTATGCTACAACAAATTTTCAGCGAATACAAATCCATAGGATTAAAAGTAATACCGATTGAATGGGATGTTTCAAATATGCAACCTGTAAGTCATCATAATTGGAGTGTAGATAAAGAATGGAAGTTGCAAGAAAAGCATAATGCAATTATGATTCAAACAAGAGATTGTTTTGCAGCCATTGATTTTGATATTAAGAACACTAAAGACAAAGAACTATTTACAAAGTGGTTGCAAATTGTAACAAACTCTGAACCTGAAATACTATCAAAAGTTTTCATTGAGAAAACTAAATCAGATGGTTTTCATGTTTGGATTAAGTATTGCAAACTAACAAAGAAAACTGCTTTAGCTGATTCTGAAACAGGAGCAGAAGTAATTGCTTTGTATGCAAATGGTCCTTTGGTTTATACTTATCCAACTCCCGGTTATTCTGAATTTCATCAATCAATGGCAGATGTCCAGGAACTTACAGAAGAAGAATACAATTATCTTATACAAGTAAGTCAATACTTTAATGAATACAAACCAACTTATGATCCAACAAAGAAAGCAATCAACTATCCTAAAGGATTTGAAGCAGAGTTATCAAAGTATGATTTGTCATTATCTGATGAATCATGGGAATTGCTTTTGAATGATATTGGTTTAGAACCATTACCAAACTTCAGATATAATAAGAAAGATACATTTGCTGCATATAGGCGGAAGGCTTCAACAAGCAACACAATATCTGCAAAGGTTTATTTTAAAAGCAAAAGGGTTTTGTTATTTACTGCATCAATGCATGACTATCCGAATTGGCACAATAAGGACCAATATCCAATATGGGCTTTATCTCCATCATTTGTTTTGTTTTATAAGTTCGGCAGAGATTGGGATGCAGTATTAAAATACATAGGATGCGAAAAGCCATTGATAAATGATTTCCCTTTTGATATATTCCCTGAAGCAATCCGCAATTCAATTTTTGATGTTGCAAAAGAAAGGTCATTGAATCCTTTGTTTCTTGCAACTTCAGGACTATGGACTATATCTTCTCTTGCAGGAACTGCTTATACTTCTGACTTTGGTAGTGATGGCAAGAACATTCTTTTCTGCATGTTGATTGCTCCCGTTAGTGTTGGTAAAACACCTGCATACAAATCAATGTGCGAAGCACCATTAAAAAAGTTGCAAGAGATTGAAGATGAGAAATTCAAAGTTGATGTTGCAAATTGGAATGCTGAAAAGATGCAATCATTAAATGATAAAAAACAATTCACAAAGCCAAAACCAAAACGATTTATTCCCTTCGCAGTTGATGGAACTACCGAAGGTTATATTGGTTTATGCCAAGACCAGTCAGCAGGAATAGGAGTTTATCATGATGAAGCAGAAACAATCTTAAATGCAGGTAGTTTCAAATCAAACAATGATTCTATCAGTTTCTTTACACAAGCCTTTGGTGGTGGCAGATATACCCAAATCAGAGCAGATAGAGATAAAGAAAGAGTTGTTCAAGATTTAAATATTAATCTCTTAATGGGAACACAACCAAGCCGAATGCGAAACATCTTTACTGAAGATAGAATCGCAAATGGTTTTGCTTCCAGATTTCTAATGGTAGAATCTGAATACCTGCAACTCAATGAAGATGCTGATCCATTTACTTCATCAAGACAAATGTGTAATGAATGGGTAAACCTAATACATGATTTATATAATGTCAATAAAAACTTTTGCGAAGGCGAAGCAACACAATTGAACATTGAAGTTACTGAAGCAGCAAAACAACTTTACAGGAAATATTATAAACAGAATTTGCAATCAGCAAATCAAAGAATTGCAGATAATATCGAAGGACATATTATTGGAACACAAGCAAAAATGTCAACCTATATTCCAAGATTAACACAATTAATTGCAATAATTAATCAACCTTTACATCCAGTTGTTACTGAAGAAGTTGTTGAATTAGGGCAAAGGCTCTTTAAATTTTATTCCAATAGTACGGTATCAATCATTTCAAAGATATTTATGGAAGCAGATACAGGACTTCCAAATGAATTAGAATTGCTTTACAATGCATTGCCTGATACATTTACCAATAAACAAGCAGAAGAAACTTGTATCAAACTAAATTTGATTGAAAGAAAATTCAGAATTGCACTTCGGCGGAAGGACTTCGGCAAATTATTTCGGAAGATTAAACATGGAGAATACACTAAAACTTTATAACTATGAGAATTTTAATAGCATGTGAAGAAAGTGATGAGGTTCGTGGAAGATTTGAAAAGTTAGGATTTGATGCATGGAGTTGTGATATACAACCAAATAGAAATCCAAATGCAAAGCATTATCAATGTAATATTTTTGATATTATAAATGATAATTGGGATGCAATGATAGCTTTCCCGCCATGCACACATTTAGCAGTTAGTGGTGCAGCATGGTTTGAACAGAAGCGAAAAGATGGTAGGCAGCAACAAGGTATTGATTTTTTTATGGCAATGGTTAATGCACCTATCAAACATATTGCGATAGAAAATCCTATCGGCATAATGAGTAAAATTTATAAACCACCAACACAAATAATTCAACCTTATTATTTTGGTGATAAAGCACAAAAATCAACTTGCTTATGGTTAAAGAATTTGCCAAAATTATATCATAATTCTAGTATAAATTTATTTGATGATTTAGTAACTCATTCAGGTAAAGGAGAAATGATAGAATTTATAAGTAAAAAAGGTGTAAAAAAAAGACAACCTAAATGGTATGCAGATGCTTTAAAATTAAATGCAGACGAAAGAAGCAAAGTGAGGTCAAAAACTTTTCCAGGAATTGCTGAAGCAATGGCGGAACAATGGGGAAATTATTTGAAAGCACTATAAAAAGTGCTTTTTTTATGTCAATAGTTACCAATAGTTACTTCATAATTACTGCTGAAACTCAAGCCTGTATTGGATATGCACCATAATTACTAATTATGTAGAATTATTAAAAGTAAATATTATTATTATTAAAAAAAGTGTATTTCAAAAAAAACAGTAATTATAGTAACTATTCAATGGCAGTAAGGGTTTCAGCGATTTTTTATAGTAACTATGAGGTAATTATAGTAATTATCACAAAATGTGTATATCTTATCAATATACGATTACAATTTTTATGTATAATTTTGTAACCAATGGAATGCAATAAGTTTATAGAAGATATTTATTTGAGCAAAGAAATCAATACATTCATTGCTTCAATCAATCCTGCTTCATTACAGGACGATTTAAGGCAAGAACTTGCATTGGCTTTACTTTCTATTGACTGCGATAAGATAAAGGAAATTTGGGCTTCTAATGGCTTAATAGGATATAGTATCAAGATTCTATCAAACATGGCTTTCAGTTCTACATCACCTTTCTATAAAAAGTTCAAGAAAGATGACTATGATAAAGCAATTGAATATTTGAGAAGTCAGATGAATTTGCCAGTATTGGATAGCAAACTTTCTAAACTTGTAAATGAAAGGCTTGTCTTAAAATACACAATAGATGAAATGGAAGCACATGAAGCAATCTTATTCAATAAATATGTTGAAATGAGAAGTTGCCAACAGGTAGCTGATTACTATTCAATACCTTTAAAGCATGTAAAGGATGTTATTCGAAAAACTAAACAAGAATTGAAAGCACTATGTATATCACAATTTTAGCAGCATGGCTATTCGCCTATTACTTTGTAAAAGTTGCAATGCTACCAAACAAGATTAAAGAACTCTACAACATTCCATTCAGTAAAAGAATAAAACCTTTTGATTGTGTTACTTGCTTATCAGTTTGGAGTGCAGCAATACTTTACTTCCTGCCAATTGAAATATCTCAATTCCTTGTCATTACTTTTGGAGCAGGATTCATAGGACAAATAATTAAATAATGAAAAACACAACAAACAATAAAACAAACTTCGGTAAGCGAAAGCATGGCAAGGCAAAGAAGTCATACAATAAGCATGACAGGAAAGAACGAAACTATAAAGGACAAGGCAGATGTTAAAAGTATTAGGTTTAATGAATAAACAATCAGGTTGTGGTTGGCATCGTGTTATGCTTCCATTGGCATTCTTACCTGATAGTTACAATCATGTAACAAATGTTCCTACTGAAGAACTATTTAAAGAAAAGAACTTCAATATAGTTTTATTCAATCGTTTCTGCTTCTTTGATGCAGATTGGCAATTGGCTAAATCTCACTTCAAGATTGTTATGGACCTTGATGATGATTGGCAGCTACCTGTTAACCATCCAATGTATCACTTATATCAATTACAGGAACAAAAGATACTTACCAATATTGCAGCAGCAGATTTAGTTACAGTTACAAATCAAAGGCTTTATGATAAAGTTTCTAAAATCCACAACAATGTGGTTATATTACCAAATGCCATTCCTTTGGGCGAACATCAATATAATGATGATAAGATTGAATCTGATTTAACGCGAATCTTTTGGAGTGGTGGTTCAACTCATCTTAATGATTTAGCAATACTTCGCAATCCAATTAAACGATTGCATGACTTACCAAACATTCAAATGATACTTGGCGGATATACCGATACTGATCCTGCAAGTAAAGAACTTTGGATAAAAATGCTTTCTATTTTCACCGATGGCTTTTCATTAAACTTTACAACCTATCCAGGAACTTTGCCAAATGAATATATGCATGGGTATAAACATGCTGATATTATGCTTATACCTTTAGAACATTCCCAATGGCATAGCTGCAAGTCAAACTTGAAGGTATTGGAAGCAGCATCAAAGCGAATACCTTGCATTGTTTCAAATGTTGAACCATACAATGTAGATGCAGATTGTCCTGTATTATGGGTAAACAAACAATCTGATTGGAATAAACATATCCGATATTTAGTAAACAATCCAAACGAAAGAATAAAATTAGGAGAACAACTTTATGAGTGGGCAAAAGAAAAATATAACTATCAAGAAATCAGCGAAAGAAGATACAAAGCATTTGCAGACCTTATTGAAGCATAAGCATCACTACGACTTATTCATTCGTACAGGTGAACTTGTAAACTTCTCTGCTGATACCCAAAACGAACTTTTTAATATATATAAAGAGAGGAAGCCTAATTATGATTACAACCGAAGATGTGCAGCATGTGTTGCTGAATTCTTGATTCATGTTTATGCTGAATTTAAAAACGAATTATGATAACACCTGAAGAATTCTTGAAAACTGAAATTGATATGGGTATCTCATTTGATAGTGAGCAGTTTGTTAATTTGGCAAACTATACTGCTGAACAAATGAAAGGTTACAACATTGCAACTGTTCTTGATTATGGTGCAGGAACAGGTGTTTATGCTGATGCATTCCACAAACTTGGATTTGATGTTAAATGCTTTGAAATTTGGGAAGCACATCGAAACTATATAAATAGTAAAGCATCACATTTAGAAGTCATTAATAAGCCTGTAACAACTGATTTGATGCTATTTATTGAAGTTGCTGAACATATGACTGATAAAGAAATAAAAGCATTGTTTAAAAAGATTAAGCCTAAATATATTCTTTTTAGTTCAACAAGCGAAAGTAAGCCTGAATGGGATGAACTTTGGGGACATATAAATATTAAATCACAAAATGAGTGGGTTGATATGTTCTTTGATTTTGGTTATAAACTAATTAAAGATTTGTCAATGCCAACTCCTTATACTAAATTATTTGAATTAAATGGGTAAACATAAATACATAGAAACTCCTGAAAAGATGTGGGAATACTTTATTGCTTATAAAGAACAAGTCAAAAGTAATCCTATTTTAAAGCATGACTTTGTTGGTGGTGCAGGTAAAGAAATACAAAGGAAATTAGAAAAGCCTTTAACAATGGAAGGATTTAATAATTATCTTTTCATGAATGGAATTTGTGATAATGCTAAACATTATTTTGCTAATTCTGATAACAAATATGATGATTATTTAACTATCTGTTCGCATATAAGAGAAATAATAAGACAAGACCAGATTGAAGGTGGTATGTCAGGAATCTATAATCCATCAATAACACAAAGGTTAAATAATTTAGTAGATAAGCAAGAAACAAGTATTAATATTCCACCAATGTTTCCTGATTAATGTTTATAAGAACAACTGCTATAAATAAAATCCGCACTCTTACAAAATTTGTTAGGGGAGTGCAAGGTGGAACTTCTGCCGGTAAAACTTATGCCATACTTCCGATTCTTATTCATATTGCAGCAAGTAATCCATTATCAGAAATTAGTGTAGTAGCTGAATCCATTCCCCATTTAAAAAGGGGTGCAATGAAAGATTTTAAGAAGATACTTGCCGAAACTGAAAGATGGCATGAATCACTATGGAATGCATCGGACTTTAAATACACATTTCCCAATGGGTCACAGATAGAATTCTTTTCTGCTGATAACGATGCAAAGTTAAGAGGTGCAAGAAGGGATTGGCTTTACATGAATGAGTGCAACAACATGACATTCCATTCATATACTGAACTTGCATCAAGGACCAAGCAGGGTGTGTATTTAGATTGGAATCCGACAAATACATTTTGGTTTCACAATGAATTGCTAAATGATAAAGATGTTGACTTTCTTACAATCAACTATACAGATAACGAAGCATGTCCTGAATCAGCATTAAACTTTATTCTCAAAGCAAAAGAGAAAGCAGAGCAAGGGAATGCATTTTGGCAAAATTGGTATAAGGTTTATGGATTGGGTGAGATAGGCAACCTTGAAGGAGTCATCTTTAATAATTGGCAGCAAGTTGATAAGATACCAGTTGAAGCGAAGTTGATTGGAATAGGTTGTGACTTTGGTTACACAAATGATCCTACTGCCTTAATTGAAATATATACCTACAATGGCAAAAGATATGTCAATGAGTTAATGTATCGGAGCGGAATGCTTAACTCTGATATTGCAAAGGTACTTCCTAAAGGAGTGATTGTTTATGCTGATAGTTCTGAACCGAAATCCATTGATGAGATAAAGAGATATGGCATAATGATTAAAGGAGTTACTAAAGGCAAAGATTCAATCAAATATGGTATTGATGTTATGCAGCAGCAGGAATATCTTGTTACAAGTCAAAGCGAGAATCTGATAAAAGAATTAAGGTCTTACAGTTGGGATAAAGACAAAGAAGGAAAGAAACTAAATAAGCCTATTGAATACTTCAATCATGCTATTGATGCATTAAGATATCATGAAATGGAAGCATTGGGGATAAAGAAGAATTGGGGTAAATACCATGTCATCTAAAAAGTATATATATAGATATGAAATTAACAATTAAGAAGTTTCAAGAATTACAGGCAATATCAACATTGGATATGCCTGAATTTGACAAAGCACAAAAATTAGTTGAATGTTTAACCGATAAAACAACTGATGAAGTGGAAGCAATGCCTTTGTATAAGTTTGACAAACTATGCAAAGAACTAAAGGAGTTATTTGATATTAATGTTGAGAAGTTGCAGAATTCAAAGCCTAAAGCATTGATAGTTGCAAATGGTAAACCTTATCATTTGAACTTTAATATTATGCAGCATCCATTCAATGCAGGTCGTTATGTTGAGATAGCAACCTTTGCTACCGATACAATTGGCAATATGCATAATATACTTGCTTCAATGGCAACACCTTTGAAGTGGAGTTGGCGGAAGATGAGATATGTTAAACTGCAATATGATGCAACAAATCATGAGCAATATGCAAATGATATGCTTTATGCAGATTTTGAACATGCTTATCATTCATCGGTTTTTTTTTATCTTGTTTTCATTCATTCAATCAAAAGTTCAAAGGATTATTTGGTAGCGGAGATGATGATGAAGGGAGTGGAGCAGGA
>Ga0209596_1000680_pt1 | contig 31363 bp, 23 predicted proteins | sample M_130807_MF_Meta_FD_187314 | JGI IMG/M metagenome (GOLD analysis project Ga0209596, IMG submission 187314) | Freshwater microbial communities from Lake Montjoie, Canada to study carbon cycling - M_130807_MF_MetaG (SPAdes) (version 2) | ecosystem: Environmental > Aquatic > Freshwater > Lake... | reverse complement strand
ATCCCTATGTGTATAGTGGTTATGAAACATTGGTAAAAGCCATTGCAGAAAGAATGACAGCAAGAGGTGTGGAAGTAACCGTGTATTGCCATTCACATTTGTTTGCTACTAAACCTAAACAAATAAGTGGGATTCGATTAGTTTATATTCCCACTTTACAAAGTAAAAGATTAAGTCAACCTATACATTCTTTTATGGCTTTTTGGCATGTGGTATTTAGCAAGGCCGATGCGGTGTTGGTTTTAAATGTATCTAATGGACCATTTGGACTAATCACCAAAATATTTGGCAAACCAACCATGATGAATGTAGATGGACTCGAATGGTTAAGACCAAAGTGGAAAGGATTTGGGGCCACTTATTTTAAATGGGCAGCTACAATGGCGGTAAAATTTAACGACTTACTCGTAACCGATGCAACAGCGATGCAAACAATTTATGAAGAACAGTTTGGTGCAAAATCGGTAGTGATTGCCTATGGTGCTGATAGTAGCCAGGGCGCCAATGAAAATTTATTATCCACTTGGAATTTAGTAAATAGAGATTATTATTTAATTGTGGGTAGAATGATACCCGATAACAATGCAGATAAATTAATAGAAGGTTTTATGGCTTCTAATAGCACCAAAAAATTAGTCATTGTAGGTGATGTGCCTTATAAAGATGAGTATGCTTCCAAAATTTGGGCTATGTCCGATCCTCGTTTAATATTTACAGGCTATGTGCGAAGTCCTGAAACTTTAGCAAGTTTATATAAATATTGTTATGCTTATTTACATGGTCATGAATTTGGTGGCACAAATCCTACCTTGTTAAAAGCCATGGCCAATGGATGTGCGATCGCCGCTTTAGATACTGTTTTTAGTAGAGAAGTGCTACAAAATGAAGCATTTGGGTACTATTTTTTGAAAAATAGTGATTCTGTAAAGCAGTGGATACAGTGGGCCGAACAAAATGCACCAGCTATAGAACAAAGAAGAACTATTATTCACCAAGGGGTTACTGAAAAATACACTTGGGAAACGGTCACGGATTTATATCTTTACCATTTAGAAGCCATTGTCCAAAATAAGGGCAGAAAATATATCGGTTAATGAATTGGAGTCAACGTTATTATAAGAAATCACAAATAAGCATCGATACTTTTAGCTTGTTATTATCCTTACTAACAGCTATTTATATCAAAAATGGGGCATTTGTTTTTCCGAAAACATTTCTCGATTTTGCATTTTTACTTTTAGTGCTGGTTATATGGTTTGTATCTGCCAATGAGTGTAGGCTATACCGTAATCGTATTTATAAAAAATTCCCCGAAGAAATTTTATTTAATACTTATACTAATTTATTATTTGTCATATTATTAAGTGCCTTTTTATTTTTAGCCAAATCTACCTATGGAGAACTATTTAGATTTAGTCAATTTATAGGCATACATTTTGGACTATCTATTATTGCAAAATATTTTATTCGAAAAAGACAACATTTGGCATTTGCCGAAGGAGCACTCACCGACTCCATTATTATTGTTGGTTATAATAAAACTTCTTTAGATTTTTTCAATACCCTAAATGAACACGTGTATTATGGTTATAAATGTGTGGGGTTTATAAATGAAGAATCGATTAATGATCCTCAGATAAATTATTTAGGAAGTATAGAAAAACTAGAAACTATTTTTTCAAAACAACATATCGATGAAGTAATTATTTCTTTGCCACAACATCAACAATCGGCTATACGAAGTTGCATAGATATTTGTGATCAAAGAAATGTTCGTGTGAGGATCATGCCCGAATTGCAGGATTTAACGATTAAAACAGAAGAGATAGACAATCTAGGTTTGATATCTGTTATTAATTTAAATGAATTGCCATTAGATAAAACGGAGAACAAATTATTTAAAAAATTATTTGATGTTTTATTCTCTATTTTATTTTTCATCGTCATCGGTTGGTGGCTGCTTCCCATTATTGCCATTTTAGTTTGGATTGATTCAAGAGGAAATGTAATTTATAAGCAAGAGCGTTGGGGAGTGAATAATAAACCCATTATTTGTTATAAGTTTCGTACGATGCAAGTAAGCACTGCTAAAGATGACTTTGAACAAACTTCCAGAAATGATCCCAGGGTCACCAAATTAGGAAAGATATTACGCAAGTTTAGTTTAGATGAATTGCCGCAATTTTGGAACGTCTTAAAAGGTGAAATGTCGGTGGTGGGTCCAAGACCACATCCTACTCCTATGAATTTAGAGTCTATGAAAAATGTCGATAATTATTTAAAAAGACATATTATAAAACCCGGTATCACAGGCTGGGCGCAGATAAATGGCTGCAGGGGTGAAGTACGCACCCACGAAGAAATGGAGCAGAGAGTACATTTCGATTTATATTATATCCATCGTTGGTCATTTACGTTGGACTTACAAATAATATTACAAACCATCATAAAAATGTTGCGTGATCAGGGTGCGTATTAATTTTTCTATTTACATGAAAGCTACTTTATTAAAAATTATTTTTTGCTTATTCCTATTGGTGCAATTATCTAATTTGCATGCACAAAATTTTACGCATCAGGCATCAGCTATTGAATTTTTAGATCGTATGGCGCAAAAAGGCAATATTGTATTTAACGATTTAATGAAACCAGTAGATCGCAACTCTGTTTATAATTTATTGGCACAATTACAAAATAAAAGCAACCTACTTCCTATTGAAAAAAAAGAAATTGCTTTTTATATGTCCTTGTATAAGTTCGATAATCTAAACGATACAAGTATTTCAAGCAAGAGCAATAATTATAAATTTTCTTATTTACATAAAAATATAAGTTACGATCCTCATGTATTTACTTATACCGATAAAGATTTTCGTGTAATGGCCGATCCTGTTTTTGAAACCTCTTTCAAAACATTTTCAAAACATAGTGTACTTACTTCAACAGGTTTTCAAATTATGGGCTATGCAGGAAAAAGAGTAGGCTTTCAAATTAGTTTTAGAGATATTAATGAAACTGGCGATATTGATTCTTTACGTATCGAAAATACTTTACCAGGCTTTAATAAAAAACAAACTACTTCTACTAACTTATTAAATTATGCACAATTAAATGCAACACTAAGTTATCGATTTAATAAAGGCATGATCACATTTGGACAAGACCAGCATGTTTTAGGATATGGAAAAATGGGGAATATTGTTTTAAGTGATAAAGCACCTAGTTACCCTTTTATACAATTACAATATCAACCAACTCCTTGGATAAAATTTAATTATATGCACGCTTGGTTACAAAGTGGTGTATTAGATACTAAGCAAACGTATTCATTAGACAATACAGTGTATGGTGGACAAAGAGAATTTTTTATTGCTAAATTTTTAGCTACACATTATATTGAAATTTTTCCCATGAAAGGGTTAAGTATTAATGTAGGTGAATCTATTGTTTACACAGACCATTTAGAACCGGCTTATTTAGTACCTATTAGTTTTTTTAAAGCCTATGACAATAGCAAATTTGGAGATAAAATAACAACAGGAGCGAATGGTCAATTTTTCGCAGGAGTAAGTAGTCGCAACCAAATTCCTAAAACGCATTTATATGCCCAGGCATTTATAGATGAAATTAGGGCAGGCTCCATTTTTAATGAAACCAAATCTCGCAATCAATTTGCCTACCAATTGGGGGCAAGTGTTACCGATGTTTATTTTCCAACACTCACATTATCAACGGAATACGCAAGAATTAACCCCTTTGTCTATCGCAATTTCATTCCTGCACAAAACTATAGCCATTCGAGTTATCCTTTAGGGGATTGGATGGGTTCCAATGCCGATCGTATCTATTTGTCGGCCCAGTATAAGCCAATGCCCACTATTTCAGTTAAAACCTTTTATATGCATATGGCAAAAGGGGGTCAGGGCAGTGTAGAACAGCAATATTTTGGCCAACCACAGCTAAAATTTGGCTATGATCCAATCTATAAAAGCACTCAAATAGGCCTTGAAGCCAACTATGAACTATTTAATAACCTGCAATTAAGGCTAAGTCATGTAAGAACGGCTCAATGGCTGAATTTGCAAAAAGGAACTTCCAATACAATTACAAGTATAGGCATCATTTGGTCTCAATTTTAGCCAATTAGCCTAATTCGTTCAATTATTGTATTTTTACCGCCTATTAAGAACTACCAAATGATCAAATTTTTAGGGAAAATATTGCCTGTTTTGGCACTTGTTTTGTTGATTTTTCAATCAACCATCGCTCAAAACGTAAGTAATGCCAGAATTAGTCAGTTTTCTGACCAACAAGTGATGCAATTATGGCAACAAGCATCAGCTAATGGTATGTCTGAAAGTGATGCTGTTAAAATGTTGGTTAAAAAAGGGTTGAAACCTGCAGAAGTAGATCAATTTAAAAAACGATTAGTCAACTTACAGAGCAGTCAAAAATCAAGATTTAGCACAAATAATTTGATAAAAGACACGGCTAATTTTATGAGAGATAGCACTTGGGTGTTAGAAGTGCCACAATACAAAAGGCCTTCTAATAGATATGGCTATGAATTTTTTAGTAACCCTTATATAAGTTTTGAACCTAACTTAAGAATTGCAACACCAAAAACATATGTATTAGGTCCGGATGATCAATTAAACATTACATTAACAGGATTAAATGAAACAGAGATCAATGCAATCATAAATCCTGATGGAAATATAAATGTTCCATATGTAGGCCTGGTAAACATTAATGGACTAACAATTGATAAAGCAAAAGATAGAATTTTTGCAAAAATGTCAAAATCGTATCCTGCATTAAGAAATAATAATACGCATTTAAGTATTACATTAAGTTCGTATCGAACAATAAGAGTAACTATTATTGGTGAAGCAGAGCGCCCAGGTGCTTATCAAATATCCGCATTGAGTTCGGTTTTTAATGCATTGTATATTAGCGGTGGGCCTACAGAGAATGGAAGTTTAAGAGAAATTAAATTAATTAGAAATAATAAGCAAATTGCAAGTATCGACCTATATGAATTCTTGCAAAAGGGAACTATGCCTGAAGATATTAGATTAGAAGATCAGGATGTAATTTTATATCAGCCTTATCAAAAAAGAATTGAAATGAGCGGACAGGTTAAAAGGCCTGCTGTGTATGAGCTAAAGCCTAATGAGACATTGGCAAATGCTTTAAATTTTTCGGGTGGGTTTAATGATTCTGCTTTTTCAGATCGTTTGAAAGTAGTGCAACGTAACGGTCGTGAAAAAACATATAAAGACATTGAATTAAATGTTTTTGCAAATTATGTACCTCAACAAAGTGATTCAATTTATGCTGAAAAGCTAGATCCTGTATTTGAAAATAAAGTAACTATTACTGGTGCAGTATATCGTCCTGGACAATATGGATACACGACTAATTTAACATTAAAAACATTGCTTAAAAAAACAGACGGACTTCGTTCAGATGCTTTTTTAACTAGAGCAACTATCAAAAGAATATCCAACACTCGTGAAAGAAGCATGGTTTCGGTAAACTTGCAAGACTTATTACAAAACGCGAATGCAGATTTTATTTTAAAGAGTGAGGACTCCATTCAAATTTATACCAAGCAAGAATTAGAAGAACAACAATATATTACTATTGAAGGGCACGTTCGCAATCCTGGAAAAATAATGTTTAGAGAAGGTATGCAATTGCAGGATCTAATAGCATTAGCTGGTGGTTTTACTAAAGAAGCCGCCATACATAGAGTGGAACTATCAAGAATCATAAAAAACAAAACTGATGTTTTGTCAAATGAATTAGTGGATATTATTAAGTTGAGTTTAGATTCTAATTTAAGTACCAATACAAGCAGTAATGACAATTCCTATGTACTTCATGCACAGGATTATATTTACGTACCGCGTTTATTAAATTCTGTATTTATTGGAGATGTTAAAGTGAGTGGTGCTGTATTGTTCCCGGGAAATTTTGCATTAGAAAAAAGAGATGAGACGATTGAAAATATATTAACAAGAGCGGGGGGATTGACAAAATATGGATCATTAAAAGATTTACAAGTATATCGTAATGGTGTATTAATAGGCGTAAACTTAGATGAAAATAATGCCAAAGATTTATCCTTACCCTTACTTCCTGGCGATAGTTTATTCATATCCAGAAATGATCCATTTGTTGAAGTAACAGGGGCGGTATATAGTCCTCAATTAACTAGGTTTGAATCTGGTAGCTTCAAGTCTTATATTTCTGCAGCAGGCGGCGTTAAAAATAGAGCTTCTTTAGCTAAAGCCTATATTCATTATGGAAACGGGATTAATCAAAAGCAAACTAAATTTTTATTCTTTAGATTTTATCCAAGAGTAACACCAGGTAGTAAAATAATTGTTCCTGAAATGCCTGAGAAAGAAAAAGGATTATCCGTTGCGGAATTGTCTGCTATAACAAGTATAGTTTCTGCACTAGTAGGCTTAGCAGCTATTTTTAAATTATAATTGAATGTCTAACGAAAATATAAAATATCCTTACGAAGCCCCATTTTCCTTTTCTAATTGGCTAGGAGGATGGGTAAAAAAAATTGTACAAATTGCACGCAATCGTTCTAAGTTAATGATTATAGTGGCGATAGTAGGAGGCTTACTGGGCTTAACTTACAGCATTTTAAAACCTGTAAGGTATCAATCGGAAGTTACTTTTTTAGTAGAGGAAAGCAAAGGAATTGGCGGAGGAATGTTATCTTCTTTAGGAGGATCATTAGGTGTAGATATTGCTGGTTTAACAGGTTCGGGTAATACTGTTTTATCGGGCGACAATGTGCTAGAGCTATTAAAGAGCAATACATTCATGGCCACTTGTTTAAAAACACCTTATGCAAACGACAGCAATTATTCATTAGCAGATAAGTATGCAGATGTGTATGGCTACAGAAAAAAATGGGCAGGAGATAGTAAAATTGGAAGAGCAGTATTTTTTGGGAAAGCAGATAAGGATATTCGCTTACAAGATAGCTTGTTAAAAATATTAATAAAAAGAGTAGAAGAAAAAGAATTAGGTGTTGCGAAGCCAGATAAAAAACTAGGTTTCTTCAAAGTTTCTATCAATACGAAGGATGAATTATTAAGTAAATTAATTGTAGAGAGAATTATAAAAATCTCCACCGATTTTTATGTGAACGCAAAAACTGGAAGGATCAAGAAAAATGTAAGTAGATTAGAAGCTAGAACAGATAGCATATCTCATATATTAAATAGACGTACTTATTCTGCCACAGAAGATGCAAGAATGTTATTGAATATTAATCCAGCAGATATCAATGCGCCAGTATATTCTGAAATATCACAAAGAGATAAAATGGTATTAACTACCATCTATGCGGAGCTCATGAAAAACTTAGAAGTATCGAAAGCTTCTTTAATTCAAGAAACACCCACCATTCAAATAGTAGATAGTCCAGTATTTCCATTAGAAAGAGATGAAATTAAATGGTATGTTGGTTTATTAATGGGCATTATTTATTCAATCATATTCTTTTTAGCTGTCTTTTTAATTAAAGACGAGGCTGGGTTTTAAGCATCCTTATTCCCCCTTTAAAATCGGTCCTATATTTTGAATTTGTGGCCGTTATCGATTAATTTTGCAATATATAAAGAACACCTAGTTCCTACCTATTGCTATGTAATTAATGGGACTAAGAAAGGCGAAGCCATATACTAAACTTATATATAATATTTAAAATAGATTCAAATGATACGTTTAATTCAAATTTCTAAAAAAGCATATTTATTGCTACTTATTTTAATGGTAAGTTTCAATCTAAGTTTTGCACAAACAGCAGGAAATATTTCAGATGCGCAAATTTTGCAAATTGTATCTGCAGCCAATCAAAGAGGAATGTCTCCTCAAGAAGTAGCTGCTTTTGCAAAATCAAAAGGCTATTCTGACCAAGATATTAATGCTATTATGCAAAGGGCCAATACTTTAAATGCAAATAATGTTTCTGGTCAAGGAATATCAAGCAATGCCTTAAGACAACAAGTGCAATTTGGGAAATCTGATATTTTAAAAACAGGTAGTTTTGATACGGCAGCGCTTAATAACCAAGAAAGTAAAATATTTGGGTATGAAGTGTTTCATAATAATAGCATCAGTTTTTCTCCAAATATAAATATGGCAACGCCAAAAGATTATGTGGTAGGGCCGGGTGATGAATTAATTGTGCAAGTATATGGGATTGCACAAGCTTCTTTTAATTTGTATGTAAATAGCGAAGGCAAAGTAGTAATACCTAATGTAGGAGTGGTACATGTAGGGTCTCTTAGTATTGACGCTGTAAAAACATTGTTAACACAAAAAATTGGAACAAGATATGCTGGTTTACAAGGAAGTAATCCAAGTAGCTTTTTAATGTTAACTGTAGGAAACATTAGAACCATCAAAATAAATATAGTAGGGGATGTAAAAACACCAGGTGCTTATGAACTTCCTTCTTTTACAACCATATTCAATGCTTTGTATGCTGCAGGAGGACCTAGTATCAATGGTAGTTTTAGAGAAGTACAATTATTTCGTGGCGGCAAACAAATAGCCAACACCGATTTATATGAATTCTTATTAAAAGGTAAAACAGATAAAAATGTTCGACTAGAAGACAATGATGTTTTATTAATTCCAAAATATAATAAAAGAGTTGAGTTGGTGGGAGAAGTAAGAAGAAATTTATTTTTTGAATTAAAAGGAAAAGAAACAGTAGAAAATTTAATTGAAATGGCAGGTGGTTTTACCGAGTCTGCTTATAAAAAAATGGTTACCATTCAAAGAATAAATGGGGTTAACAAGTCTATCATTAATGTAACCGATAAGGAACAAGCCATCACTGTATTAGAAGATGGCGATTTTATTGCTATTGGTAAAACATTAACGAACTATAAAAATAGAATTCAAATATTAGGCTCGGTGAATAGAACGGGTGACTATGAATTGCAAGCCAATATGAAGGTGGCTGATTTAGTTGAATTAGCTGGCGGACTTAAGGCGGACGCTTTTTATAAGCGCGCTATTTTATACAGAACCAATAACGACTTACAACAGGAGTCCATTAATATAGATTTATCCAAAGCAATTGAAAAAGAAACCACCAATAATATTGCGTTACACAAGGAAGACTTATTGGTTATTGCAAGCATCTATGATATCAAAGAAAATTATTTTGTAACACTTCAAGGAGAAGTGAACCAAACGGGTGTATTTCCTTATACAAAAGGAATGACCATTGGGGAATTAATATTAAAGGCAAATGGATTTAAGGAAGCCGCATCTGGATCTTCTATTGAATTAGTAAGAAGAGTAAGAGATGACAATGAAAAAATTGCCAATATTATGCATGTAGAAGTGGAAAAAGACCTTTCTATTAAAAGCACAGAAAAGGACATCGCTTTAGAGCCATTTGATCAAGTATATGTTAGAGCAGCCGTTGGTTTTAGAAATCTTAAGAAAGTATATGTACAAGGAGAAGCTAATTATACTGGACAGTATATCATGGATAAGCCTAATATGACTATTGGAGACTTATTAAAAAGAGCAGGGGGCGTATTAAATTCATCCAATGTTAAAGGCGCAGTACTCATAAGAAGAACTATTTTTTATAATAAAGTATCAAATGAAAATGAATACTTAAATAGATTAGAGGAATTAAGAGCCAGGTATGTAGATTCTACTAACAGTGGTTTTACAGAATCAGCAAAAAGAAAGCTGAATCAAATAGATAAAGAAATGAATGAACTTTATGTAAAGAAAATTAAGAATCAAGAAACTACTGCAGATATTGGTAATTTATCAAAATCATCAGATGCTAGAAATAAAAAAGATACTACTAGTAAAACAAAAAATAAAACAGAACAAGAAAATATAGAAGATTTAAAGACGGCACTTCAAGCAAGAGTCTTTAAGAATTTAAGAGATGTAACGGTGAATGAAGATCAGTATCAATTCGTTTCTATTAATTTAGAAAAAATAATTGCGGCAACTTCTGCAAGCAAGTATGATGTTCAATTACAAGAAGGTGATATTTTATATATTCCTACATTCAATGAAACGGTTTCAGTAAGTGGAGATGTATTATATCCAGTAGCGGTTAAATATGAAGAAGGCGCTACCTTAAAAGATTATATCAATCAAGCCGGCGGTTTTAATAATACCGCTTTAAAGAGTAAAGCATATGTGGTAGAAGCGAACGGGGTTGTCAAGAGAACACATCAATTTTTAGGAATTAGATTTTATCCTGAAATAGCAGCAGGTGCACAAATTTTTGTGCCACAGAATAATAAGCAAAAAGGCAGTTTAAGTATTGATCGAATATTAGGGTTAACATCCAGTTTGGTTACTACTTATTTATTGATTCAAAATTTAACTAAGTAAAAATGGCAAATACAATTGATACTATTAAAGGCATTGTTACGCAGGATCAAGATTCGGTAACAGAAGCGCTGAATGCTGTTAAAAATTCTTATGCAAATAGAAAAAAATGGCTAAGAATATGTTTGTTATTTTTTGTCTTTTTAGGTTTTTTGGCTTCTTTTACGACAAATAATGAATACCAAGGAAATGTGGTAGTACTTCCTGAATTAGGATCTAGTAGCACACCCAATTTATCAGCAAACCTTGCAGGGTTAAGTAGTTTGTTAGGTGTAACTGCTTCTGGTTCACAAGCAGGAGGTTTTGGTCCAGAAATGTATCAAGAAATTATAGAAAGCCAACCCTTTTTAAGTGAATTGGTAACTACAAAATTTGCTGGCATTACGAAAACAAAGGATTCTATAACCTTGCTTTCTTATTTTAAAGAAGGGGAGCATCGAAATGTGGTAAGTGCCAGTTTTGCATTTGTAAAAGAGATACCAGACAATATCCAATCCTTATTTACTAGCAGTGCTACTAAGACTAACGCAAATGAAATAGATTTTATAAAAAAAGAAATCACGCCTGCATTATTAAGAGCCAATGAAGTGCCACCAATCGTTCAAATGGATGGAGCTAAAATGAAGGTGATGAATATCGTAAAAAATAGAGTAAAAATAGAAACCAAGGGAAGAGAGATAACCATCTCCGTTAAAATGCCAGAGCCTATTTTAAGTGCGGAGGTTTGTAAGCTTGTTTTAGAAAAGTTAATTGAATATGTGAGTACTTATAAAACAGCTAAACAAAGAGACAATCTTGCTTTTTTACAACAAACAAAAGCAGAGGCTGAAATAAAATATAAGCAAGCACAACAAAATGTGGCAGGCTTTAAGGATAATAGTATGGGGGTTATTTTTCAATCGGTACAAACTAGAGAGCAGGTTTTACAAAACGAAATGAATTTAGCTTTTTCGGTATACAATCAATTTGCTATGCAAGTAGAACAAGCTAAAATTGAATTAAAAAAAGAGAGCCCAATTTTTAGTACTTTAAATCCTATTGAAATTCCTAGTTCAAAATCAGAACCCATAGTTTGGAAAATAGTATTTAAATATTTTAGTATAGGTATTATTATGTGTTTAATGATACTTATTGCCGATCTAACTAATATTTTACCCAGTAGAAAATAATTACCAGCGCCGATAATGTCAATGCAACATACTCCTATTCCTGAAACAAGCATCGTAATTGAATCAAACCATAAACTGTTTGATTTAAATTTGGCTACTTTATGGCATTATAGAGACTTATTAATGATTTTAGTAAAAAGAGATTTTATTTCTTTTTATAAGCAAACCTTATTAGGTCCCATTTGGTTTTTTGTCCAACCATTATTTACAACGCTTACCTATATAGTCATATTTGGTAACATTGCCAATGTGGGAACAGATAGTTTACCACAGGCCTTATTTTATTTATCAGGCATCACTTTATGGAATTACTTCTCCGATTGTTTGTTAAAAACCTCCACTGTATTTAGAGACAACTCAAATATTTTTAGTAAGGTTTATTTTCCAAGACTCATCATACCATTAAGTATTATTATTAGTAACTTAATAAAATTTGTAGTTCAATTTTTATTGTTCTTAGGGTTTTTATTTTACTATTATTATTTTCAAGGTTTTCAAGTACAGCTATATTTATTGGATGTATTATTACTTTTCCCCATGTTAATAATTACAATGGCTTTTTTAGGGCTGGGCTTGGGTCTTATTATTTCGGCACTTACTACTAAGTACCGTGATTTAAGTTTCTTAGTCACTTTTGGCATTCAGTTAATGATGTATACCACTACCGTTATATATCCATTAAGTATAACTCCAGGTAAATTTAGAAAATTAATCGCCATCAATCCAATGACCGGCGTAATCGAAACCTTTAGAAATATTTTTTTAGGAAAGGGGGAGATTAGTTTTGACACATTGGGATATTCGCTCATTTTTACCACAGTGGCTTTATTACTAGGTTTATTAATCTTTAATAAAGTAGAAAAAAACTTTATAGATACAATATGAGTCAGGTAGCCATAAAGGTTGAACATTTAAGTAAAATATATAAACTAGGAGAGATAGGTACGGGTACGCTTAGTCAAGATATAGAAAGATGGATTAGAGTTAATGTATTAAAACTAGAAGACCCCTTTGCCAATATTGATACGCAAAAAGGTTCCAGAAAGCATAAGAACGAACAGGTAAAAATTTTAGAAGATATCAATTTTGAAATTAATAAAGGCGAAGCAGTAGGCATTATTGGAAAAAATGGAGCAGGTAAGAGTACTTTATTAAAAATATTATCTAGGATAACTTCACCTACCACAGGACGTATTAAAATATATGGCAGATTAGCAAGCTTGCTAGAAGTAGGCACAGGTTTTCATCCAGAATTAACGGGTAGAGAAAACATATTTTTAAATGGGGCGTTATTAGGCATGAAGAAAAATGAAATCATGTCTAAGTTTGAAGAAATTGTTGAATTTTCAGGTATTGCTAAATTTATAGATACCCCAGTTAAGCGTTATAGTAGCGGAATGTATGTTAGACTAGCATTTGCAGTGGCAGCTCATTTAGAAAGTGAAATTTTAATTGTAGATGAGGTCTTAGCTGTAGGTGATGCCGAGTTTCAGAAAAAGTGTCTTGGGAAAATGCAGGATATAACTAAAGGGGAAGGGCGAACCATTTTATTTGTGAGCCATAATTTAGCAGCCGTTGAAAATTTTTGTGAAAAGTCTATTTTCATTGAAAAGGGCAAATTAAAAATGATTGGGGAAACTAACGCTATTATACAACAGTATTTAACAACAGTTTCAAGTGTCGGCGGCTTAAGATTAAGTGAATTAACAGATCGTAAGGGCAATCAACAACTTAAATTTTTAGATTATTGGTTTGAACAAGACGGCATTTATTGTGAAACTAATCTAGAGGCATTTGTGAATTTAAAAATAGGCATTGAATATGAGGTAAAGGATTATGAAAACATTCATAATTTACAAATCGATTTAGGTATCAATGATATGTATGAACAAAGAATATCACTATTAACTACTACGTTTTCAAATGAAAGAATACCTAATACTACTATCAATAAAATTGTTTTTGAAATAAAGCAATTCCCTATTGCACCAGGTTCTTATAATTGCACTTTGTTTTCCACTATTAATGGCGAAATAACCGATTGGATTTCAAATATCATGCAGTTTAATGTATTAGAAAAAGATTATTATAAAAGTGGTAAAATTATCACTAATAATATATCTAAGGCCTTATTAAATTACACTTCTACCCAATTATAATATGTTTAATTTTATTAAAAAAAGAGAAACTAAGAGCGAAAAGTTATTAAAGGAAAGCATTTTATTGTCACAAGAATTAGAGTGGGCCAATGTATTTCATGATAGTGTCAAAGGAAAGCCTTGGCTAGCAAGCTTATCCATTAATGTGGGTAGATGGGCTGGCAACTATTCTTTTTTTTATTTACTACATAGAATATTGCAAGATTACAAACCTAGTTCCATTTTAGAATTTGGATTAGGGGAGTCAAGTAAGTTTATCTCTACTTATTTAACCAATGCTTTACCTAATACAAAACATGTTGTAATTGAACATGATACAATTTGGGAGGCTAAGTTTAATGAAAATTTTAATTTAGCAACTAATTCAACTATTATTAATTGCTCTTTACAACAAACGCAAGTAAATGGCTTTACTACTAATAGTTATGAAAACATACAAAATAAAATAAATTCACTATTTGATTTTTACATTGTTGACGGCCCTTTCGGTAGCTACCGGTTTTCTAGATATGATATGTATTATTTAGCTGAAAAATTTACACCACAAGATGAGTTTATTATTTTATTTGATGATACACATCGAAAAGGGGAAGAGGATTCAGTGAACGCGATTGCAACTATGATAGCATCAAAAGGAATTGAAATATTTGTGCAATCTTATGAAGGCGTTAAAAAAAACACCATCATAGCTACTAAGAAATATAAGTTTGCTACTTCCTTATAATTTATCATCATTCAGGATCAAAACATGTCTATAAAAAAAAGACTCTTTAATTTACTCAAACGAACTGCTAAAAAATTACTATTACCAGGAAGTGAGTATGGCTGGTTTGGAGACTATGCCAACTGGGCCTTAGCACAAGCACAAACAACGGGCTATGATGATGGAGTTATATTAAATAAAGTGAAAGATGCTTTATTGAAAGTAAAGAATGGGGAGGCTGTATATGAGCGTGATAGCGTCATTTTTGATGAAATTCAGTATAGTTGGGGGGCTTTAGCTGGTCTATTATATTCAGCTAGCAATACTAATAAAGGATTGACAGTATTAGATTTCGGCGGAAGTTTGGGATCAGGCTATTTCCAAAACAGAAAAGCTTTGGCCAATGTGAAAGATTTATCTTGGAATATTGTAGAACAGCCCCATTTTGTAAAAGCTGGAATAGAAAACTTTCAAAATAATGAACTCCGCTTTTATGAAGGTATAGAAACCTATTCCATTGCACATCCACATACCGATGTATTATTATTATCTAGTGTTATACAATATATTCCTAATCCATTCCCCTTATTAAAGGAACTAATTGTCATCAATGCCGATAGTATTATTATTGATATTACCACTTTCACCCATCAGGGTAGAGATATTATAACCGTTCAAAAAGTACCCCCTGTTATTTACGACGCCTCTTATCCTTGTTGGTTTTTTGATAAAGACAAATTTGTTGATTTCTTTATACAAAATGGATACACTAAAATGGGAGATTGGAATTTCCCTTACGAAATTAATTTCGGTTATCACGCAGGGTTACTATTTACAAAAAATAAATAATTAAAAATAAAAATGACTTCATTCCAAAGTATAGTTGATAAAATTTTAGCCAATAAAATATTTGAAATTGCACCACCGGTATTATTAGATATTGGAGCTTCTGGAGAAATATTTGAAAAATGGAAAACTATTGCGGCACAATCTATATGTATTGCATTTGATGCAGATGACCGCGATTTTTCTTGCGAAGCTGCAGAAAATTCAGGCTATAAGAAATTGTATAAATTTAATAGAATAGTTACCGCTGTTGCTAATGACAACTGTTCTTTTTATCTAACCAACAGCCCTTATTGTTCATCAACTCTTTTGCCCGATACTAAAAGCTTAAGCAGTTGGATGTTTGCGCCATTGTTTGAAGTTGAAAAGACCATAAGTCTTAAAAGTACCACCATTCAAGAGTGCTTGCAAAATATAAATTTGACTTATATAGATTGGTATAAAGTAGACTCTCAGGGAATAGATACCGATTTATTTTTAAGTATTCCAGACGATATTAGAAAAAATGTTTTAGCAGCCGATTTCGAACCTGGTATTATGGATGCTTATTTAAATGAAAACAAGTTAGCCGATTTATTGAAACTATTAGATAAAGAAAACTATTGGATTAGTTCTTTTGATGTAAAAGGCACACAGCGACTAGATGCTAAATACACTCAATTTAGAAATATCTTACATGAAAGCCCATGTTGGGCTGGTATTACATCCTTAAAAGAGTTTGAACAAGTAATTTCTGTAAGAGCAAGATTATTACTCATTGTATTTGGTTTAATAGAAAATCAATGGGGACATGCATTACAAATTTGCGAGGCTTCGCAAACATTAGATAGTCAATTTAATGAGATACATAGTTCCATTTTAACTATAGCATCTAATCTTGAAAGTAAAAAAAACAGAAAAGGCAAAACCATTCAACAAATTAAAAATATTATTAAAAAGATACTATTTTACAAGCCTAAAGCATAAATGTTATATATCATTCTTCCAGTTCATGATCGAATAAAGAATACTAAAACATTTATTGATCATCTTTTAGAACAATCTTATTCAAATTTTCATCTTATACTAGTAGATGATGGCTCAACGGATGGAACTTCGAAATATGTAAGTTCAATACTGGGCAGTCGTGTAACAATACTAAAAGGAAAAGGAAATTGGTGGTGGGGTGGTTCATTGCATCAGGGATATTTATGGATTAAGAAAAACGCCATTATTAGTGCGAATGATTTTGTTTTGATAATGAATAATGACACTGCTTTTGAACCCAATTTTTTAAATACTGGAATAGGTCTCATACAAAAAGAATCAAGAGCCCTTTTAACAGCTTGTGGGTATAATATTGAAACAAAACAATTAATAGATAAAGGCACACATATTAATTGGGATAAATTTCAGTTTACTGCCGTGGAAGAAGAGTCTGAAATTAACTGCCTTTCAACAAGAGGATTAATAATGAGTACAAGCTCCTTTATGGAAATAGGAGGTTTTCATCCAATTCTATTACCTCATTACTTATCTGATTACGAATTTACCATAAGAGCTCATCAGAAAGGGTTTACACTATTTACGCATCCAAATTTTAAATTATTCGTAGATGAATCTACGACAGGTTTATCTGCCCCCGAAGCGGGTACTTTCTTCCAGAGATTAAAAAGCGTTTTATCAAAAAGGTATAAGGCAAATCCTATTTACCATATTAGTTTTATTTTATTAGTGAGTCCAAATAAGTACAAAAATATTAAAATGATTATTGTAGATCATATTTTAAAAGCTAAAAAAATATTTTCAAAATCAACGAATTAATGAATTTAGCACCTATTGCACTTTTTGTTTATAATAGACCCCATCATACAAAAGAAGCTGTAACAGCCTTGTTAAAAAATAAGGATTGTCCTGCCTCTGACTTAATTATTTTTTCAGATGGGGCTAAAAATAGTCAGGATCAAAAAAATATAGAGGAGGTTAGAGCTTATATAAAAACAATTACGGGGTTTAAGACTGTTATTATTATTGAGCAAACAGCCAATTTAGGCCTTGCTAATTCAATTATTGCAGGAGTAACAAAGGTTATAAATGAATACGGTCGCATAATTGTGTTAGAGGATGATATTATCGTACATACTGCCTTTCTTGAATACATGAATAATGGGTTGCAGTATTTTGAAACCAATGAAAAAGTAGCTTCTATTCATGCCTATGTTTATCCCTTAGAACAAGCCGTTCCTGATTTGTTTTTTTTAAAAGGAGCAGATTGCTGGGGTTGGGCTACTTGGAAAAATCGTTGGGAGCTATTTCAACCTAATGGAATTGTATTAAGTAAAGAATTACAAGCAAAGAATTTAATAAGTGCCTTTAATTTTGATAATACTTATCCCTATTATAAAATGCTGCAAAATCAAATAGAAGGTAAGAATAATTCTTGGGCTATTAGATGGCATGCAAGCTGCTATTTAAAAGGGCTACTTACTTTATATCCCAAAACGCCATTTATTACCAATATTGGTTTTGATAATTCAGGAACCCATTGCGGAGATGATGATATTTATAATTCCAAATTACATTCTGGCGAACTATTTAATTTCAATATTGAAGTAGTAGAGTCTACTATAGCAAGAGAAGCTTTTAAGCAATTTTTTAGTAAAACAAATAATTTAAGTAAATCCAATCTAATTCCTCGAAAAATACTTCATAAAATAAAACAACTAGTTTTTAGTAACAAAAACTAAGTAAATTACTATGCAAAATTATTGTACACTTTTTAATACAAATTATTTAACCAGGGCTTTGGTAATGTATGATTCTATGGTTGCCACCAAAGCCGAATTTCATTTATATATTTTTGCATTTGATGATACCGTACATGATTTTTTTAAAAATAAGTATGTAAAAAATAATATTACCGTTGTATCCTTATCGGAATTAGAAGACCCTGAACTATTAAAAGTAAAACCAACTAGGTCGGCTGGCGAATATTGTTGGACAAGTACTTCTTCGGTAATACTGTATGCCATTGAAAAATTTCAATTACCTTCTTGTACTTATATAGACGCCGATTTGTATTTTTATTCGAATCCTAATATCTTAATAGAAGAAATGGGGTATAAATCGATTTTATTAACGGAGCATCGATTTACTAAAGATTATCTTGATAAGCTAGAGAATGGAATTTACTGTGTACAGTTTATGACATTCAAAAACAATGAACAAGGGTTAAAGGCACTTAGATGGTGGAGAGAAGCCTGTTTGGATTGGTGTTACGCAAGGTCAGAAGATGGCAAATTTGGTGACCAAAAGTATTTAGATGACTGGCTTATTAAATTTGAAGGGGTGCATGTACTCCAACATTTAGGTGGAGGGGTAGCTCCTTGGAATGTACAACAATATAGTTTTTTTAAAGATCAGCATTTAGTGGAAGGAGTTGTGAATAAAAATGATCAAAATTTTACCTTAGTATTCTTTCATTTCCATTCATTAAAATTTTATACGAATGGCACTGTTTGGATATCCAATTATCCAACTTCAACATCGGCACATGCTTTAATATATCAGCCCTATGTTCAGGCACTCATTCATAAGCAAAAAGAATTAACAACTATTTTACCTCAAAAGGATACTATGGGAATTATTGTGAATGATACTTTTTTATTAAGATATCGTTGGACGCTTGTTTTGTATTTATATTGGATGGATTTAAAAATGGCAGCTAAATATATTTTAGGCATGCAGCTTAAAAAAAGATACGAGAATTTTAATTTATATCCTCAAGAACATTTTAACAAAAATTAATGGCAAATTTAATAAGTCTCACCACACATTCAGATAAAAGAGGGGCTTTAACCGTTCTTGAAAAAGTGTTAGATTTTGATATCAAACGCATCTATTATATATACAATGTAGATGACTCAACACGCGGTGGGCATCGACATAAAACTACTAAGCAAGCTGCTATATGCATTGCGGGTTCTTGTGACATTTTTGTAAATAATGGACGTGAACAAAAAACATTTTATCTAGATAGTCCTGATAAATGCCTTGTTTTAGAAACAGAAGATTGGCACACTATGCAAAACTTTTCTAAGCATGCTATTTTATTAGTAGTTGCTTCTGAAAATTTTGATCAAGCAGATTATATATTCGAGCCTTATGAAAACAATTGATTACGAGAATCTCTACGAACTAAATAAGCCCTTCATGGAAGAGTATACAAGTGCTTTTAAAAAAGTACTTGATTCCGGTTGGTATATTATAGGGAAGGAAGTAAAGGAATTTGAACAGGAATTTGCAGCCTATTGTAATGTAAAAAATTGTATTGGTGTTGCCAATGGTTTAGATGCTATTACTTTATCATTAGTAGCTTTAGATTTACCTAAAGGAGCAGAAGTGATTGTTCCTTCGAATACTTATATAGCTTCCATCTTATCTATCTTACAAGCAGGTTTGAAGCCTGTTTTGGTGGAGCCCGATATCAATACTTATAATATTGACCCTAATCTAATAGAAGCTCATATTACTACAAAAACAGCTGCAATTTTAGTAGTTCATTTATACGGAAAAGCCTGTAAAATGGATGATATCCAGCTTTTATGTAATAAACACAACTTAAAATTAGTGGAGGATTGTGCACAGGCACATGGCGCCATGTTTAAGGGGCAGAAAGTAGGGAGCTTTGGTGAATATGGTGCTTTTAGCTTTTACCCTACAAAAAATTTAGGTGCTTTAGGAGATGCAGGGGCTATTACTACTCAAAATGACCAGCTAGCTGAAAAAGTGGCAATGTTAAGAAATTATGGATCTAAAGTAAAATATTATAATGAGGTAGTAGGGTATAATTCAAGATTAGATGAAATGCAGGCTGCCTTTTTAAATATCAAATTAAAAAAGATAGATGCGATAAACGAACATAAAAGAAATTTAGCGAATCAATACCTTACGCAATTAAACGGTCAATTTATTTTGCCTCAAGTGCATGCCGATTATTTTGATGTCTATCATATATTTACTATTAGACATCAGGAACGTGATCGATTAAAAGCTTATTTATTAGAGCATCAAATAAAAACAGAAATTCATTATCCTGTTTCTCCCAACAAACAAGTGGCCATGCAGGGTATCATTGAAGAGAAAGCATATCCAATTTCGGAATTGATTCACAATACAACACTTAGCTTGCCTATTTCTTATTTTCATACAGCTAAAGATATTGGATATGTGATAGAGGTGTTAAATTCCTTCCAATAAATTAATTATTTTAATGCCCACAATGAATACTATCAAGTTGTCAATAATTGTAGTAACTTATAATGCTACCTTGACAATTGAGAAAGTATTAGAAAATATCATTCGAAATAAAACAGGAGAAACCGAACTTGTTGTAATTGATGGGCAATCGACAGATGGTACTTTACAAAAAATAGACATCTATAAAAAAAGTATAGATACTTTTATTTCAGAAAAAGATAAAGGAATTTATGACGCCATGAATAAAGCCATTCAACTTTCAAAAGGGGAATGGCTTTATTTTATTGGGGCCGATGATCTTATAAATGAAGGTGCCATTTCTCAGTTTTTCCAAGCCCTGCCTGGTTATAATGGGCAATTAATTTTTGGTAATTATTATGAAACCAGTAATAACCAAATTATAAAAACCTGTCATCAGCAGCCCTATAGTTTTAAGTGGCAATTATTAAAAGGCTGTTTAAATCATCAATCTGTTTTTATAAAACGTAGTTTATTTGGAAAGTATGGTAATTACAATACAGCTTATCAATTCTGTGCCGACTACGAATTTTACTTGCGCATTCCATTTGCCATATTGAAAGCCGCTAAAAAAATAGAATACCCTATTGCTTATTATAATAAAACTGGGGCAAGTAGTATTGCTAAAGAGCTGGTATATAAAGAAAGAAAAAGCATCATTCATCAATATTTTGGTATACTAATCGGGGGCCTTTATAGTTTATATATAAAATTATCAAATGCCTAGTATTACTGTTATCATACCGCTCTATAATAAGGAGCATTATGTACTTAGGGCTGTTCAATCCTTATTAGATCAGACTCAACAACCAGATCAAATTATTATCATCAACGATGCTTCAACCGATAATAGTGTAGTTGTTTTACAACCTATTCTAGCTGCAAACCAGTCGCTTATTGAGTTAGTTCATAATGAAACCAATAAAGGGGTTTCTTATACAAAAAATGTAGGTATTTCAAAGGCAAGCTCCGATTATATTATGTTTTTAGATGCTGATGATAGTTATGATATTCATTTTATAGAACTTGTCAAAAAAGAAACTACTAATAATTCGCAACAAAACATATTTATATCGGCATGTAAGTATGTACCAGATGGTTTTATATATCCACTTATTCCTAAGCAATACCTAAAAAATAGCCACCAACTTACTTATTTAGATAAGCTTGCTTTTATTCCATTTGTAGGCGGAAGCAATGTTATTTTGAAAACAAGTTTTATTCAAAAAAGTAAATTAGGATTTGATATTGAAGAAAAAAATTATGAAGATTGGCTTTTATATTTTAGTTTATTAGCACTTAATAGTTGGAATTTTACTTTTTTATCTTTCCCTTATTATTTATATGATAGTAGCATACAGGACAGCCTATCCACTCAAGAAGAAGATTATTCAAATATTAAAATGCCTAAGCTTATTTCAATACTGGAAAAAGAAGGCAAACCCAATACTAAAAAGCTAGCTTATAGTATTTGGCTATCTAGTTCTTATAATAAAATTAATTCCAGAATCAATTACTTGAAATTTTTATCTAAGCATAAAAAAATCTTACTGCAAAATTGTAGCTTAAATAAATATACTGTACAAGTGCTATCCAAGTTCTTCTTGCCAATTACTTTAGTGGAAGCAATTAAAAATATAATTAGAAATAAATAATGCTAACCCTTTTTTCTATATTACTCTCTTACTTCTTTTATCGATTCGATAAAACAACTCATAAAATATTTTTTGCCATTTCATTTGCTTTTTTATTTTGTATTAGTATTAGCTATGATACTCGCAATTCTTTATTTAATGAAAAAGAGGTTTTTGAAACTGGTAGACCTAGTTTTGGTTTTGAATTTTGGGCTATTTATCTCGAATCAATTTTGGCGTTTATAATTTTTTATTTTATTTTATTTAAATCTAAAACAGATTTTATCCTGACGCATAAGAATAATTATCATTTAGATAGGATCAAAAAATTGTATTATTATTTTAGCTTTATAAGTTTAGCTGCTTTTGTAATTAATATTATAAGGGTGTTTTTAAAATTACCCATAACGGCTATTTTATTAAATCCTAGACTGTATGAAAAAACTTTTGGAGCTTCTACCCCCATTAATTATCTCTATTTTTTAAATATACCCGCTCTTTGTTTATCGGTGTACCTAACCCAAGAAGGAATTACCTTAAAAGGGAAAAAGTGGCTCAATTTTCTTCTCATTTTCATATCCTTATTTCACGGTATTAAGTTTACCATTTTTGACACTTTGCTTTACCCAGCTATCTTCTTGTTTCTATATAAGAAAACCTTCTCTTTTAAGCCTGTAATGGTCTTTTCAGGCCTATTAATGGCTGTCTATTTGGGCTTTAATATACTAGTAAGAGGCAATATCAAGGGCTATACCATTTTTGACCAGGTATTAAGCTATATAACCCCCAATTTCTATAATTTCTTCTATAGCATTGAGAAAACCCCAGAGCAGTTTAATTTTTTGAGTGTTTTGTTTATACCGGATAAGCTTCCTAATATATTCTCTTTTTCAAATTTCAATGGTATATCTGGGTTTTTGATGAACGAGAAGTACAATATGCAAACCATTCTATCCGAGTTTTATAATACCTTCTCCATTTTCGCTCCCTTTTTATTTATTCCTTTTTTACTCTTGGCTTTGTTCTTTTATCGATTTTCAAACAAAAATTTAGTCTATAAATTCGTTTCAGTCTACCTCATTTTTTGTTTACTATTTTCATTTTATTTTTATGCTTTTACAAAAACAAAATATGTCTATTTAATTTTTGTATTTGTCTTTATACATTATTTTGCTGTAGATCGAAATAAAACAAAAAAAATTATATAAGCTGAAACGTAATAAAATTTTATTTATTCATAACTCTGCTAAAACCTTCACTATTTTTAGAGAGCATTTCATTGCCTTTTTGGTAAAGCAAGGGTATGAAATTACTATTGTTGTACCTAACGATTTTACGGCTAAAGAAGTATTGCCTAATGTTACTTATCATTTTATTGCTTTCAACCAAAAAATATATAAAGCTTATTTAAACCTAATAAGTTTTATTCAACTTTTTTTATTTGTAAAAAAAACAAAGCCCGATTTAATTATCTCTTATACACTTGTACCTAATATCATAGGATCTTTAATAGGGAGCCGTTTAAAAATTCCTGTTATTAATAATATTACAGGGCTAGGAAGTTTATTTGTCTCTACTTCTTTTGTAAACCCTATCATCAAAAAGGTTTTTAAGTATACTTTATCTAAATCCTTTAAAACGATTGTGCTAAATAAAGCCGATTTTGATTATTTATTATCCATTCATTTTATCCAAAAAGAAAAATTAGAATTATTAAATGGCGAAGGGGTAGATGAGATTAAGTTTTCACCAGCAAAATATCAAACCGAATCAAATATTACAAATACTCCCAAAGATGTTTTTAAATTTTTATTTATTGGGCGTTTATTAAAAGAGAAAGGCATTATTGAATTTATTGAAGCAGCACAATATATACTCAATCAAAATCCTACTAAAAATATAGTATTTCAAATTATTGGAGAATTTGATACGGGTAATCGATCTGTTATAAGTCCGACTCAGTTAAGCGCCCTAATAGAGCAATATCCGGACATACATTATGTAGGATTTCAAGAAAATATCCCTATTTATATTGCCAATTCAGATTGTGTGGTACTTCCTTCTTATCGCGAAGGAATGCCTCGTGTATTATTAGAAGCAGCTTCTATGCAGAAACCTATTATAGCCACTGATGTACCGGGTTGTAGCGATTTAGTGATACCTAATTATAATGGCTTATTATGCCATGTTAAAGATAGTATGAGTCTTGCCTCGTCTATGCAAGTAATGCTTGAAATGCCCGCTCCAACATTGGAGCTAATGGGCCTTAATGGTAGAAAATTAATACTTGAGAAGTTTACTTCAACTATTATTAATCTAAAGTACCATTCAATAGTACAAACGATTATTGATTAAGCTTTTCGTTTTTAAATTCATTTGTATTTTTAATGAATTTAATGGTGGCATCTTCACCCTTCTTCCTACTTAAATTCCAAAGAAAAACATTGTTTAGTATTGCTAAAATAAAAAGAAATAGCAATAATTGTGTATTCCCAATGGGCTGAAATAAAATTGCCAAAGCAATAATAATAATATTTGTTCCTAATAAGATGCCTGTAGTTTGTAAATGTGTAAATCCTATATTTAATAATCTATGGTGAATATGATTGCTATCTGCATCAAATGGTGATTTCCCATTCATAATTCTTAACACAAATACTCTTAAAGTATCAAATAATGGAATTAATATAATAGCTATAGCTAATGTGGGGGCAGCTGAAAAATATATTTTTGGATTTTGACTTATTGCAGCAAACTTAAAAGATAGTATAGACAATACAAATCCAGTTATCAAAGACCCGCTATCTCCCATAAAAGTTTTAGCAGGCGTAACATTGAAGAATAAAAATCCTAGTATCGACCCAGCAAAAGCAGTTGCTATTAAAGCATCTGCATGATAACCTAGCATCCAAAATAAAACTGCATAAGTGCCAGCAGCAAGTAATCCAATGCCTCCCGCTAATCCATCTACACCATCAATTAAATTAATAGCGTTGTAAATATAAACGCTAAATAAAATAGTTACTAAAAAACTTACTGGGTAACTTAATTCATAAATACCCATTATGCCATAAAAGGATGTAATTCTAATATTTCCAAAATAAGCCATTATAAAAGCTGCCAAAATTTGTGCTAAGAATTTTTTATTAGGTGCCACCATTACCAAATCATCTTTAAGTCCTACTGCAAAAATTAAAATACTGGCAGCAATCATACTAGTTAAATATGGAACTGTTTGCGTATTTAATAGAAGTGCTACAGAAAAGATAAATGCACAATAAATACCAATGCCACCTAAGTTAGGTGTCATATATAAATGAATTTTTCTATCTTCTGTAGGCGTATCATAAAGCTTTTTAAGTCTAGCTACTATAATAATAGATCTAATGGTAAAAAGTGATGCCCCCAGTGACAGTAAAAAAATGCCAATAATTTCAATCATACAACCTTTTGATTAGTTTAGTAAAACACAAAGTTAAAATTTAATTTTGCTAGGAATCAAATAACTTATATATAATTTAAATAAATAATATATAAGTTGCTAATATGCAATAAATGTTTAATTTCTACGTTTTTTAATTATAATGGCTAAAAATGATTATTTTTGATCTATAAATTATACCCCCCTAAAAATTTTATAAAGCTTTAATTCTGTGATAGTTAAACCAGTTTTGAATCTCCCCTTTAGCTAAGCCTATTTCTTAATAGGGCTGAATTTAATAGGGTTATTTAGTCAACTCATTTATAGTATGTGACTAAGCATGGCGTAGCCTTGAAAAAAATGCAAAATTAGAGCATTACAAACCTATAAAATTGCAACTAAACTTATTTTAATAACTTATTATTCTAAATTCTATACAATGAAATTGTTTTTTATTAGCATTTTGATGGTTTTTTGTAGCATTGGCTTGCAAGCACAAAATATTTTAAACTCCAAGGACTTAAGTGCCTTTAAGGCGGACGCTTTAACTGAATCAGATATAAGTCTAATTCAAAAAGATTTAAAATCAAAAGGTGTTACCATTGATCAATTGCAGGAGCAAGCAGTTGCTAAAGGTATGCCTATGGCTGAGTTTACTAAATTAAAAACAAGGTTAAATAGTAATACGACTGCTGCAGATAAAAAAACAAGTCCCTTATTACAATTAGATAAAAAGAAGACTGCTAAAAAAACGATTACTACTGATTCCACGATGCAAGAAGGAATGGAGAAAAAACTGAACCCTTTAATTTATGGATCTGAACTCTTTAGTAATTCAAGTGCAGGCTTTGCTGAAAATCAAAACATAGCAACTCCCTTAAATTATATTGTTGGCCCCAATGATGTTTTAAAATTAGTGGTGTATGGAGTACAAGAATATAGCGCCGATTTAATTGTAAGCAAAGAAGGACAAGTACAGGTAGCTAATGTCGGGCAAGTAAAAGTAGGTGGATTAAGTATTGAAGCGGCTACTGAGCGTATTAAACAACAAATGGCTAGAACCTCTTACCCAAGTTTAAATTCAAATGAATCAAAATTAGCTTTAACTGTTGGCGATATTAGAACTATACAAGTTTCTGTGATTGGTGCTATGAAAAGTGGTAAATACAATGTAAGTTCTTTATCGAATGTATTAAGCGTTTTAACTGAAGCGGGTGGTCCTAACGAAATAGGATCTTTCAGAAACATTGAATTAATTCGAAACAATAAAGTGGAAAGCAAAATTGATTTATATCAGTTTATGCAATATGGGGATCAAAAACAAATGATGTCGTTAAAAGACAATGATGTCATTCGTATTCCGGCTTATAAAAGCAGACTTGAAATAAAGGGACAGGTAAAACGTCCTGGTATTTTTGAACCTACCCCCAATGAATCTTTCAAACATATTTTAGAATATGCGGGGGGGTTTGATGATACTGCCTATACAGCACTTGTAAAAGTGATTCAAAAAACAGATAAAGAAAGAGCCGTTAAAGATTTAGCGGCTTCAGAATTTGATAAATACATGCCTACTGGTGGAGATGTAATTATGATTTCAAAAATAATTGATCGTTATCAAAACAGAGTAAAATTAACTGGTGCTGCTTATCGTCCCGATACTTATGAATTAACGCAAGGAATGAGAATTTCAGATTTAATTAAAAAAGGAGATGGCTTAAAAGAAGATGCTTTTATAAGCGGTGCTCAACTATTTAGAATAAAACCCAATTTATTAAGAGAAGTAGTTAATATCGATTTAGGAAAAGCTTTGGCCGGCGATAAATCTGAAAACATCTATTTACAAAGAGAAGATGAACTGTTTATAAGTTCTATCTTAGATTTAAGAGATAGTTTTAATGTTAGCATTTATGGTGAAGTGCATAATCCAGGAAAGTATCAGTATGCCGATAGTATGACCGTAAAAGATTTAATCACCATAGCCGGTGGAAGCACTTTTGCAGCCAATAGAAAAATAGAAGTAGCCCGCTTGTATAAACAAGAAGGGAATAAAGTAAGTAGTAACACCATTGCTACTTTATATACCACGGAACTAGATGCTAATTTAAATTTTACCCCAGGCAGTAGCGATATTGTATTACAACCCTACGATGTGATAAGCATTACCAAAAAAGTAGGTTATGCCGAAAACCAAGTAGTAGCTATAACAGGTCAGGTGCAATACACAGGCAGGTATAGTATCACCAATAGAGTCGAAAGAGTGAGTGATATTATTAACCGCGCAGGCGGATTAATTGGAGAAGCTTATGGTAAAGGTGCTTTTATTAAAAGAGAAACCATAAAGGCAGATACTATATCACAAGTATTAAAAGATAGCTTAAAAAAATTAGGAGTTGCCTATGAATTGCCTTCTAATGTTCAAAATATTGCCTTGGATATTGATCAAATAATACAACATCCAGGTAGTTATTACGATTTAGTATTAGCTGATAAGGATGAGATAGTTGTTCCTAAAGTAGACAATAAAATAACCATTCGCGGTGGAGTTTTAAGACCTATTACGATTACTTATCATGAAGGTATTACTATGGGTGAATGTATTAGTGCAGCAGGTGGTATTTCTGAAAATGCAAGACGTAATAAAGCATATGTGGTTTATTATAATGGAAGAGCCAAGCGAACTAAAACATTTGGATTTTTTAGATTTAATCCTCGCATCGAACCAGGATCGGAAGTGGTCCTACCAGAAGGTGCACCAAGAAAAGATGCCATGACTGCGATCTTACAATACGTAACTATTTTAGCACAAATAGGAACATCGGTAGCTACTTTAAAATTATTAACGAAGTAATTATTCCCCAATAGTTTAATATAAGAAATTATGGCTGAACAAAATTCTACAGTACAAATTGCAAATGATGAAATTTCCTTAAAGGAACTTATCATGAAAATAAAAGAGTGGTACCAATTTTTATTGACCAAGTGGAAGTTAATAGTACTCGCTGGTATCATCGGCGGGCTGATAGGATTTACATATGCCTATTTTCAAAAACCTATATATAAAGCAGTACTTACTTTTGCATTAGAAGAAGAAAAAAGTGGAGGTGGAGGTTTGGGTGGTGCTTTAGGTTTAGCAAGCCAATTTGGAATTGATTTAGGTTCAAGTGGGGGCGGTGCTTTTTCTGGCGCTAATTTAATCGAACTAATGAAGAGTCGAAAATTAGTTGAAAAAACTTTATTGTCGCCAATACAAGTAAATGGGAAAACAAAAAGTTTAGTTGAATACTATTTGGAATTTAATGAAATGAAAAAAGGATGGGATGAAAAACCGGTTTTAAAAAATTTGAATTTCCCAGTAGATGCTGATAGAACCCATTTTACTTTACAACAAGATTCTATTCTAAAGAATTTATCAGCGGGCTTTATCAAAACCGATTTAGTTATTTCGCAAAAGGATAAGAAAGTAAGCATATTAAGTATTGAGATGAATTCAATTAACGAGCAGTTTGCAAAAGTTTTCTGTGAGACTATCGCTAAAGAAACTTCTGAATACTATGTTGAAATAAAAAGTAAGAAATCGAAAATGAATGTTGAAATTTTGCAACATCAAGCAGATAGCATTCGTGCCGAACTTAATAGTGCTATTACTGGCGTTGCAGCTGCATCAGACAATGTGTTTAATTTGAATTCGGCTATGAATGTTAAAAGAACCCCAAGTGCGCGCAGGCAAGTAGATGTCCAAGCCAATACAGCCATACTTACTCAACTAGTTGGCAATTTAGAACTTGCTAAAGTTACTTTAAGAAAAGAAACCCCCTTATTACAAATCATTGATCGTCCCATTTTTCCTTTGGAAAAAGAAAAAGTAGGCAAATTGAAGTCACTTATTTTAGGAGGCTTTTTGGCTGGCTTTTTAACTGTATTATATTTGGTTTTTTCGAGTTTATATAAAAAATTGATCGCTTAGTTACAATTCAATCCCCCCGTTGAATGAATTTAAATCAAACATCTATGTTTAAAAATTTTAGTATTGTCCCACGTTGGATCATATTCTCATTAGACATTGGGGGAACTTTGTTTTCGCTTTTTTTAGCAATAGCTATCAAGCAAAACTTAAATTTAGTGGGTTTAAGCTGGGAAGCTGTTCTTAATACTTTTGTATTGGTTTTTATAACCAATGCCTTGGTGTTTACCTCCATTAAAACCTATTCAGGTATTGTAAGGTACACAGGCATACAGGATGCTTTTAGAATAAGTATATCTGTTATTGGGTCTGCAGCCATTTTATTTATTGTAAACAGTGTTTCTTATCGCTATAGTCAAGAATTTGTATTAAGCAGTGTGGTGGTAATTGTATATGCAGGTTTTAGTTTTTTAATATTGGTTAGCTACCGCGTACTTGTAAAGTTTTTATTTGCCTATGCCAAAAACTACAAAATGAAAAAGAAGAATGTAGTTATTTTTGGTGCAGCTGATACGGGTGTGGCCACACAAAGAGTATTGGAAAATGACGGGACTTCAAATATTAATATAATTGCTTTTGTAGATGATGATAAAAAGAAAACAAAGAAAAATTTAAATGGAATACAAGTAATCCGCTACGAGGACTTTGTAAAATTAGTACCTATCCAACCTATTGATGAATTAATTATTGCCAGCTTTACTATACCTACCAAAAGAAAAAATGAATTGGTTGATTTTTGTTTAGACCACGATATCAAAGTATTAAGCGTACCTGCTTATAATCGTTGGGCTGAAGGTAAATTCACCAGTAATCAATTACAAAGTATAAAGATTGAAGATTTATTAGAACGTGATCCGATTGTTATTAATAATAATCAAATTCGTTCTCAAATTAAAGGTAAGCGTGTACTAGTTACTGGAGCAGCAGGCTCTATAGGAAGTGAAATTGTGAGACAGTTAATACCCTATGCTCCTGAAATGATTATCATGTGCGACCAAGCAGAAACCCCACTTCATAATATTGAATTAGAATTACAAGAACGCGGCACACGTGTTAACTGCGTTTCGTTTTTAGCGGATATCACGAATGAAAAAAGAATCGAAGGATTGTTTGATACTTTAAAACCTCATTATGTATATCATGCCGCTGCGTATAAACATGTTCCTATGATGGAGCTCTGCCCAACCGAAGCAGTAAGAAATAATGTATTAGGCACTAAAATAGTATCTGACCTTGCTGTGAAATACCATTCCGAAAGGTTTGTAATGATAAGTACCGATAAAGCGGTTAACCCTACCAATGTAATGGGCGCTAGTAAAAGAATGGCGGAGATTTATGTACAAGGTTTATCTAATGAAAAAAATATTACCACTAAATTTATCACTACCCGTTTTGGAAATGTACTTGGTTCCAATGGATCAGTTATCAATCGATTTAAGGATCAAATTGAAAAAGGGGGCCCATTAACGGTAACGCACCCAAATATTACGCGGTACTTTATGACGATACCCGAAGCTTGTCAATTGGTATTGGAAGCTGGTAGTATGGGCAATGGTGGTGAGATATTTGTATTTGATATGGGACAACCTGTTGCTATTGCCGACTTAGCTAAAAAGATGATTAGGCTATATGGCATGATCCCTAATATTGATATCAATATTACTTACAGTGGTTTACGCCCAGGGGAGAAATTATACGAGGAACTCTTAAATGACGCCGAAAATACACTGGCTACTTACCATGATAAAATATTAATTGCCAAAGTAAGGGAGGTGGAATTAACCAACATTAA
>Ga0209596_1000678_pt1 | contig 31378 bp, 47 predicted proteins | sample M_130807_MF_Meta_FD_187314 | JGI IMG/M metagenome (GOLD analysis project Ga0209596, IMG submission 187314) | Freshwater microbial communities from Lake Montjoie, Canada to study carbon cycling - M_130807_MF_MetaG (SPAdes) (version 2) | ecosystem: Environmental > Aquatic > Freshwater > Lake... | reverse complement strand
AGACAAAACAATCGAGAGAATGGATCAGGGAAAAAGATTCCTTTGATGTGGGGTGGCTGAGCTTACGGGGGTTTACGGGGGGTTTACGGTCAGAACGTGGGGCGTAAACCCTCCCGCTTTTCGTAAGTGCTTGTCTTTCTTCGTAGTAGCTTGGGGGGGGTTTACGGGTTTACGGTCGCTTGCTATACTACACATAACACACGCAGGCGCAGATCTGCGTGAGAACCCGCAGCGATATAGAAAAAGCACGTCCACCGTAAACCCGTAAACCCCCAAACGATGGCCGGAATGCGCCACAAAGGGCGCGGGAAAATCACGCGACCCGCGTGATGATGTAGCGGCGTGACGCACGCGACCCACTGCTCATGTCGAAACGAAACTGCGCAAACCTACTCCCCACGAATCGTTTGCAAATAGCGGAGAACCACGACCTCTCTCTCATCTTCGCGCTGTCGTCCTCTGGTTTGTCCTCTTCTATCTTCTCGAATCCACCAAGGATGCGCGCTTCCTCAAGCAGCTCGGACGGTTTAAATTCCACGCTCTGTTCCTTCACGTCCTCCATCAATCGCGACAGCAGTCGCTCAAACGCGCTGAGCACGTCATCCCCATCATCTGCAGCTTGCACGAGCGGGCACGACCCCGTGGCGGCCTCCACGATGGCTCCCACCACATGACCCCACTTACCAAAACTACCGTGGTCCACGCTCGCCTTGGGCATCCCCTTCGCGTGCCAATGCTTCACCATGCTCCAAAGATACCCCAGCAGCTCCGCGCGGTCGGTCAAAATGTCCTCCTCATCAATCCTCCGAGTGATGTGTCTGCTCTCGGTCCTAACCTCCTCCACGAAAAGATGCACGAACAGCGACCGACGACGCATATCCGGCGACACCTTCGCAGAGTTCCCGGTGACATACACCAGACACGACTTCTCCGCAGTGAAAAGCTCGGACTTCCCCAGCGTGCGATCGCTCCAAACATTCGAGGTGATGAACCCCTCCAGCGCACCCGACTCCACATCCCCCTTCCAGTTATCAAACAAAATGTAAGATTTCCCCGCAGCAGCCACCGACCCCAGTAGCTTCTTCAACTCCGCATCATTCTTCCGCTCTGGAGGCGGCGTGATTTCCACCTTCCCATGCACCGGACAAAGACACAAACGCGCAGCCAACGTCTTCCCACCACCCTCGCGATTGCATGTGAAAACGAACGCGGGCCGCGTAGCGAACGCGGGCACCAGCAGCTCACAAAAAGGCGTGAGCATCCCCGTAACCAGCACCGCAAAATCCTTCTCCTTGTCCTTCAGCGGAAACTCACCGAGCCACCGAGCGCGCAGGCCAGCCACCGCATCCTCCGCAGACATCTCGGGCAGCTTCATCTTCTCGATGACGAGCGTCTTTGTCTCCGCATCATACCCATCGGAAAGCAGGCGCAGCTTCCCTTTTCGCAGCACCGGCAGAGGCACCTGAGACACCCGCGCAATCTCAGGCAATTCCATCAAAAACTGTGGCGACGCAATAATCCGACCTGCAAGCTCTCCGCTAGTCATCACGGAAACGTAGCGACCTTTGTTCTCAACCCATTGCTCCAAGATACAGAAATCCAAAATCCTCCCACAAAACCCCGTGGAGTTCACCGGCTGGAGCATCTTCTGTCTCACATCATAAAACCACGCTTGACCAGCGCGAAAGTAAAACCCATTGCGCGCAGCCAGCTTTCCCATCGCAATGAGAAAATCTCGCGGATCCTGACCATCCCCTGGCATCTTGATCCGCTCGCGGAAATCCCCATCCACCACCACCGGCTGCACCGCAGGCGCGGCTTCCATGTGCTCAGCCTCCCATTCATCGAAAGGGACGATTCCTGCGCGGAGTTGATCGATAGGTGTGGGCATTTTTTGTGGTTGGGAAACCCGCGAGGGGGCGCGGGCAGTCAAAGGTCAGTTCTCTTTTTGCTCTAAAAATTTTGCAGCATCCCATTTCTCCGTAGTCGCGCTTTCCCCGACCACCGCTTCCCACTTCATCGTGCTCACCGAGCACCCCGCTGTGCGCAGTGCGCGACCCACGGTCAGCAGATGCGCGACCCCCGCAGAATCCGAGTCACCGCAAAGCACCACATCCCGACCCGCGAGCGCTTTCGTGTAAGACTCCCTCCAATTCTTTGCACCCATCGGTGCAGTCGTAACGACCACTCCGAATTTCCCCAGCGCGAGCGCATCCTTCTCACCCTCCACGAGCCATATCTCCCCCGATGTGGACATGATGGCTGGCAGATTGAAAAGCACCGGCTCAATCCCTTCAAGAGTCCACAGCCACCAGCGACCATCGCGGTTATCCTTCTTCGCTTCCTTGCGACCCGAGCGAGTCGCTTGAGTCATCCCCGGCTGCGCGGGCCTGCGCTGGAGAAACGACTTCCGCTCACCCGGGCGCAGACCAGGTTCAAAGCGCACAGTCTGATGCTTGAGCTTTCCGTCCGCATCGAGATAATCATAGCACGCGACAATATTCGCGTTCGGGTTCCTATCCCCCGAAGGCGCGGCGGCAGTCTTCCACTCCACCCCAGCCATCGTGTGGTAAATCTCCATTGCCTTCTTCCGCTCGCACCCGTGGGCCAGCTCCACCAGCTTCAACTCATCACCACCGGCCTTTTGACCGTGGTCAAAAAAGAGCCATCCATCCCCATTCATCGTCACATTGACCGAGGGCGTATTCTCCCCCCTCCAAGCAGCCACCACCATCTGCGCACGCTTCCCCTCGTGCGGACCTTCCACACCGGGCCAAAGCATACGCCAAAGCGCAGGCATGGGTAATTTACTGCGGCAGTCAGCGATGCTCATGGCTTAGTCCTTAAGCAGCGTGCAGAACGCTTTAATTTCAGCGGTGAGTGGCATCAAAACACCACGCACCTCATCAGCATCATCTCCATTGTATTTCGCGGGATCCACAGCACTGCGGAAATGTTGCCAAGCAAGCAGCACAGTGTGCGGAGTCGCGACACCCATGCGCGCACCCGCAGCTTGCGGAGAGGCGCGGCGAACCTCTCCCGCTTTAATGCTCAGCGCGAGCTGGCGCGCATCGAGGTTGGCCTCGACCGCAGTCTCCAGCCAATTCTTCGCATCGAAAGCATCCTCACACATCCGGGCAGCCACAAAGTGATGCTCAGGCGAAAGCGATTTGATGCGGTCCTCGGGAGCCACCAGCGCGGGCAGACTTCCGATTTCCAGTTCGAGCTGCTGACAAGTCAGCGAAACCGCATCCGAGCCAAGAATGCGCTCCCCTTGGGCCTTCCAGTCTTGAAGCCAAAGCTGAGACGCATCCGAGCATTGTTTCAGAAAACGGCCAATATCTGAAAATTGCTCCAGCGTTATATCAGGCGGGAGATTGAGACTGCGCGCTTCAAACATTTGAAGACTCGCAGCGATGTCAGTGAGAAGTTTTTTGCTCATGTGGTTTTTTGTGTTGTGTCGCTCTAGGGGTGTGAAACTTTCGGTGGCGCGATGATGGCGATGCGGGCTTTCCTGCAATTCTCCCGCGTCTCCTCCGCTCTGCGGAAACGGTAATTCGTGAGGTGCAGCTTGTCGGCCCACCTCAGCGTGTAGTGACTGATGAGCGCGCGCGTCACCGTTTGCTCGTGAGCCTTCCCGCAGTGCGGGCATTTCACCGAGCGGGCCATCCGCTTCGCAGCTTCCGATTGCGACCCGAGCTGCGCGAAATTCGCAGTCCCCGAGGCAAACATCAGACCGAGCACGATGGCTTCGAGATTACCAGGGCGCGAAGGCACCAGCTCCGAAAGAATGATTGCGATTTGATGCCGTCGCGCTTTCTCGCTCTCATTTGCGACTTCCCCTGCGTGCCATTCCAGCACCCGGCGCGCGGCCATTTTCGAGATCCCGAGCTTCTCCGCGAGAATCTCCTCGGGCTTGTCAATCTCCTCAGCCATATCCGGCGTGGTGGATGAATCGAAATGCTTTTCAACCACCATCTCCTCCGTGGCGTGATGTTCGTGCTCGCTCATGCGTGACCCTCCGTGGTTTTGCGAACCTCGCACCCGAGATTCTGCGCACAGCGCGGGCAAAAAATACGACCCCCGCGAGCCTTCCATCCTTGGCGGCTCAGCACAAAAAACGCAGTCAGTTCAAAGCGCGACATCCTCTCATCAGGCGCGGTGAACGACTCCCCCGAAGTGCAACGCTCCCGACCGAGCGAGGCAGTCGTGGTTCCATCGCACGACGCTTGGTGGATAGCTTTGGAAATCATGGCAGCACCTCCACTTTTTTTGCAAATAGCATCAGACTTTTTTCGATGGTCTCATCGACTTTTACCAAAGGGCGAAACCATTCATCCATTTCACGCTGCGAGGCGAAACCCTCCGACTCATGCAGTGCGGGCGGGCTTTTCTTCCGGCACTCGTAGCTCATCGAGTCATCGCGTTCACGGGTGATGCGGATGGTCCAGAAACCTTTCACGACCACTGCGGCGACGTTGATTTGCTTCGAGCGGTAAGGCGCTCCGCTCCAGTTGTAGAGCATGACTGGCACCCCTACGGGCCACGGCTTATTTCGGATCGTGGTAGTCTTTTTACCAGCGAGCACCGACTTATTGAAACGCGGGTCTAGCGGTCGCTTAATCATGGCAGCACCTCCCGCTTGATTTCATCCGCGCGGTCGAGAACCGAGGCACCCATCCGGCTCGCGATGGCGAGCGCATAGCCCTCATCCGCAAAAGTGCTGGCAAGCTCTGGCAGCATCGTCCACCGGAAAATCAGACCCACCCTTCGCGCATACAGCGCGAAAAAGCGAACCTCCCCGCGCACTTCCTTCGCACACATCTTTCCGACCACCTTCATTTCCTCCTCCTTCGCATTTTCAGAAATGCAGCAAGTGGACGCTGTCCCGATGAAGAAACCACCCACGAAACCCCCTCAAGGCTAATGATAAGAAGCGGGAAGATCATCGTGCACCCTCCATCTCTTCCTCAATTTTCAGTAAAGTCCCCGGACGCACCATGCGGGTCCTCCCTACCTTGAGAAACCGATGACGCACCACCCGCTCCACCGAGCACGACCACCGCGCACCCAACTCCTCGAACGAATACGGCGCAGTGCGGTGAATCTCCGCGACCATGACCGCAGTATCAGCAGGGAAAGCGCTCATGCGGTCCTCCGTTTCGCTTGCGTGTTGATGCGATGCTCTTCGTAGTTCGCGACAAACTTGAAAACCGTGGCAATGCGCACCCCGAAACGTGACGCAATCTCCCAGTATTTCATTCCACCCTCGCGCATCTCCCACGCACGCTTCCATTTTGGCACCACCAGCTTGCGGCGACGCGCAAAAGCAGCTTTCCACTTGGGCGTGCGAGTCCAGGCATATCCCGTTCTCATTGGTCCCCCTCCTTGCGCTCCGTAAAAAGCATCAGCACCGGCAGGATAAAAACAGACGCGAGCAGGGCAGGGGCGATCACAATCAAAAGCACCCCGGCGAGCGGCATCAAAAACAGTTTGCGCAGGAAACTCATTGCTCACCCCTCGCTTTCCGTAGCGCATCCATGTTCAGCTTTTGCTCCTTCGATTCCGGATTTATCGCGCGCCATCCGCTCGACATCGGAATCTTGCGCTTCGCGAGCCATGCGTTGCAAGCAGCGGCGACACTCCTCCAGACCTCCCCGCGATCATACCAGCTCGGCAAACCCGCATCCATATCGAGCGTGGCCATCCGGTGCGCTGGGCCGTTGTGGATCTCAGTTCCATTGTGTCTCATAGGACACCCCCTTTGCGCTGGTCAAAGCGGGCCAGCATCCGCGAATCCCGAAGCTTCTCATCCTGCACCCCTGCGCGCCACCCGCTTCTCCATCCGCAATCCCGACCCGCAAAAAACGCGAGGGCCACCAGCGCGGCAAACATCAGACCCAGCATCACAAAAGCGATAGTCGCGCTCATTTCGCACCTCCTGTGATTTCCTCGCACTTGTGGAAAATCTTTAAAAGCACATTCATGGCTTCCTGCGCTCCCGCTGCGACGCTCTCCACCGAGCACTTCGCATTTTCAATCACCGAGAGTGAAGGGTTGCTCGTGGCAGTCCACTCCTCAGCATCGCGCAAATTGCAGCACATGCTTCCCAGTTCCTCCATCACAGAAAGCACCGACACGCGCAGCGCATTCAATTCACCAAGCAGCGCGACCTGCTCATCCTTCTGGCAAATCGTGGCGCTCATTTCGCACCTCCAATAAAAGAAGTGGATGTTTTTAAATCGCGAAGCCACTTTGGGTTGGTCTTTTTAATTTTCGAGGGAGTCGCGTTGGTGTGTTTTTTCATGGTTACCTCCTGAATCCCGACCACCGGGGCGAAAACGAGAACCTCAAAACTTCCGCGAATGCGGAGTGAGCAGTCCTGAACCGATGATCGGGATTCAAAAGATTTTCCAAGACTGCGTGATGTGGTGTTGAGGTTTTTCATTTGGTCTCGTTTTCGCGTGACGTGGGAGCATTTGCAGTCAAATGAAACCATCGTCAATAAAAATCTTGCATTGCGTGCAAATATTTTTGCTTTAAATTCTTAAATGCAGTGAAAGGCATCCCACTTCCCTTGCGTCTGCTTGTCCGCCATTACGCATTTTTTAGGCGGCGTAAACACTTTGTCGCTAACCAAAGCGCGTTTCGTGAGCGACAAACCGAATTAACGCTAACCGGTGAGACACAAAATCCTTCGCACCTCGAAAAATACAGGTTCTATCCTACATGGTAATCGTCACCGATGGCGATCTGGGTGGGCGTTTGCGGTGCAAATCGGCATTGCTGGCGAGTTAATTTTATGGATGCTTGCGGGGCGGGGTTTCGCTGATGATTTCCCAAAGCGCAGCCGCTGACTCATCGAGCGAAAGTGTGTGCGTTTCCATTTGCTCGTGCAGTTCTTGGAGGGCGGCCGCTTTGGCTTTCAGGTGGTGGGTGTAGGCCATAAGGTCGAGGGCTTCTTCGCGGGTGGCGTTGATGAACCAGGCGAGGCCACCAGATGGAAGGTCGGTGCGGTGCTCGTGCTGACCGTGGTCATACTTGATGCGAAGCTCCTCGCGGGCTGCGTGGATGATTTCCTCGCGGTCATTGCGGGCGCTTTCGGGGATGCTGGTGCGGTGGGCGAGCGTAGCGATGGCGTCGAGCTGCTCGAGGCGCTCGGTTTGTTCGCGCGTGATGTCGGTGGCGTTCCACTTCTCGATGAGCGTGGCGTGTTCTTTCTTTTCGGTGTCAGTCATTGGAGTCGATGATGCGGATTCGGTTTTTCCAAAGAAAATCAGCCATTGCGGTCGCGGCTGCGTTCACTTCTTCCTCGGAGGCTGGCGAGATGTGGTGGAGATATTCGTGGATGAGGGTGTCTAGGCGGGCTTTTCCGGTGAGACGTTTGTCAATTTCGATGGTTCCAGCATCCGGGTGGTAAAGTCCGAGTGCTTTGCGTCGACCGAGCAGGGAGTCGATGACGCGGGGTTGCTTGAGCTTTTTGCTCATGTGCAGAAAATGGGCATCCGCTGTGCGACCATGCGGCGGTCAGCGTCGATAAGCAAAAAGGCTTGAAGCGGGTCTTGATACGGGAATCCCGCGCTGGCTGCGTATTCATCGTAACCTTTCAGCGAACCATTGAGCGTGGTGCGGGTGTTTCCCTCCATGTAGGTGTGGTAATGACCCATGAGGTTGTGCGCGCAGGCGCGGGTGATGTCTTGCTTGCTCTCCCATTTATTGAGCGGGATCCCGATCCCTCCGATGCCATCGTTGTATTTCACCTGGTGACCGTGAAAGACCCGCATCCTCCAGTCGGGGAGGACTTCGACGCAGTGGACATCGCTTTGTGGTATATCCCAATCGATGCGCGGGCTTTTGAAAAGCGAGGCGAGGTGCGCGTAAATCCACGTTTCATACGAGGTCTCGAAGTCGTTTTTATACTGCATCTTTGGCGTGGTGCGACCGTGGTTTCCGCGCTGACAAACGATGCGCAGTTTCTTGATCCCATTTTCCTCTGCGAGCTTGTTGATGCACCCGATGAGCAATTCCTCCGCGAAGCGACCCTCCTCGATGGGTCCCATGTAGTTTGTCTGCGCAAGCTCGGGGTGGAGGTAACCGGTGATGAAATCACCTCCGAGATAAAGCATGAGCGTGTCCACGGAATACGACTCGCGGACGTGACGGAAAAGGCGAAGCGTGGAGTCTGCGCACTTGGCGGCACGCTTGCGGGCGATGTCGGGCGAGAAGGCATTGAGTCCCCTCACCTTTTGGCGCTCGATGCGCTCTGCGACGTGCCAGTCAGACCACATGGCGACTGCGACCCCGGACGAGCGACCGATGCGCGATGGCGTGCAGAGCGGGGCACATTTGATGGGTTCTTTGATGGCGAGCAGTTCATCGAATTTCTCGCGCCATTTGTCCGCATCATGGCGGGCGCGCTTTACGCTGTCCTTTAGGTCGGCGGCTGCGGCATCCTTGGCGCGCAGCTTGTTTTCGAGCGCGGCGATGACTTCCTGCTCGGGCGATAGGTCAATTCTTTTGGGCATATTTTGCGCGGGTTTTTGGGTTCACGAAAAACCATTTTCCCTCGCGCTTGATCCCGAATCGCGTGGCGGTATCTTTGACGATTGATGGAGACGCATTGAATCGCTCAATCATCTCGGTGGTGGACCATCCCTCTCCATCGGGCAGCGTTTTCACAAAGTCGCGGATGCGCTCGGTGAGCGTTTTCGAGGAGAGGGATGCGATCTGAGTGGGCATGGCTTTTTAGATGAGCGGGCCATCCACTAACAGGTAGGGGATGCGGTGTTGATTTGCAGAAAGTGATTCGCTCCATGCGCGGGCGATGAATGCGGGATATTGATCGGGCGGGATGGTTTGGCATCCCCAGCTCGATGTTCCGTTTTGTCCTCCGGGGTGGATGTTGATTGCGAAATATCCGCTCTCTTTGTAGTTGCGCGGGTCATTCACTCCTCTGCTTCGCTCGACGGTAAATTCTCCATCGTTTGGCGCATTGAGGTTGTCCGCTTCCTCATCGGTGCACTGGCGAAGCGCGCGGGGGTGTGCTTTGTGTGGACCTCTGCGGAAATACCAAAGACCCGGCTGGAGCACGGCGAATGGTTTATCCACTCCGGCATTCCATCCGAGACGGGATGGGTCCGTGTTGGCATTGCAGGCCAGCATGGGGAGATGCGAGACGAGGAAGATGGCGTCATCGTAGATCCCGACATCGTTCGCTTTATCGACCCCCATCGTATCGCGGTAATAGGCGCGCACTCCGAGCATGGCGACCGGCTCGGCGGCGGTGGGGATTCCGTGTTTCGCGAGGATTTCGCGGACGCGAGTCTCTGCGAGCTTCGGGCGCGATGAGGGAAGCAGGCTCATGTGCTATTTTTGAAAACCGAGGAGCGATGCGGCATCGGCTTCGATGGCGACGCTTTTTCCATCGTATCCGATAGACGCGGCTCCATAGGTGAGACGGGCGGTGACAGGGATGGTGACGCAGCTCGTGAGCGCGAATGGCAGAATGGCGCAGAGGGCGATGAGCGGGACGATGCGGTTATTTTCAACCAGCGAGGCGGTGTCTTTTACTTGGTAGGGGGCATCGGGTGTTCCATTTCCGGTGATGGATTTGTCCTTCGTGAGCGAGCGATTGAGGAAGGCGAGCACCCCGGCTGCGCACGCTGAGATTTTAAAGATGGTGGCTTTCCACTCGGGTGGGAGGATGTTTGCGACTTCTCCGAGCGTGTAGGGTGCTCCGGCGAGCAGGGCGAGAATCCAGCTTACGGTTTCGAGCCATCCGGTGATCGTGGTGCGCCAGTTTGCTCCGAAGAGTTTTTCGACGAGGTTCATGGAACTTTGACGGGTGTCAAAGTTACGCGGCGAGTGGGATGCGCTTTTCGACCCGGGAGAGGACGGCGGTGTTTTCTGCGATGATTTTCGAGAGGTGCGCGTTTTGATCGCGGAGATAGCTTTGATACTCGGTGTGGATGGCGTCGATGCGCTGAGAGAGCATCTGGATTTGGCGCATGAAGTATTGGACGATCATCCAGACGGCGATAAGGCCGATGATGAGGAGGGCGATGAAGAGCCATCTGTCGTCGTGCTTCGAGGCTTCGTTGGCGATGGCGATGGGGTCGGGCATGGCTTATTCGCTGAGTTCCGCAATCTCCGCTTCCGCCTCCGCCTTTTTAGCGAGTGCGGCGGCGAGCTTTTTCTCGTTCTTGGTTTGCAGTGCAGCAGCGCGCATCGCTTTCAGTGCGGCGATGTCTCCAGCGTCGAAAGCGGCGGATGCGGTGGCGAGCAAAACAGCGAGACGGTCACGGTCTTCTTTCAGTGATTGGATTTCTGAGGCTGCGGCGCTTAGTTCTTCGTTCTCCTTGGTGAGCGCTTCGCTCTCTTTCCGCAAGGAAGCCAGCGAGGTATTGGCGGCGTTAGTGTCGCGATCAAGCTGCGTCACGCGAGCATCAGACTCAGCGAGTCTGCTCACGTAGGCTATTGCCCTTTGTTCAATGTCAGCTGCGGCTGAAGGGTTTGCGCGACAGGCGGCGAACACGTTGCCGGAATCTTGATCGTCAATGACTACTTTACCGAAGGTTGCGATGTGTATGTTCATAATTATCTTGATGGGTTGATTGCTAGGCCAAAAAAATCAATACTCAGTGCGCGAGTAGCGGAGGTCTTTGTAGTTATCTGCGGAATTAAGAACATCCCGTTACTGATTGACCGTGTGTTCGCCACGCTGATTTCGCTACCAACAATGGTGCCCGTGCTATCATACATCGTGCCGTATATTGCGCCCGTCCCGTCGCCCCTCATCTTGAGCGTGTAATAGACTCCCGCCGAGATTGAGCCAGTGAACGCAGCGGACAGAACGTGACCCGTGGTTCCCGTTGCGTCGTCGCAAGTCACTAATGTCCATTGGGCATCGGCAACATTGAGGCTGGTATCAAAACGAAACCAATAGCCTTTGTCATTTGCTCCACTTCCTGCGTTATCCACTTTCGTTACAACGGGTTGGTTCCAAGAGAAGCCAAGATACGCAGCGACATTTGTTACGGTGTCGATTTTCACGCGCCACCACATTTCAAACACCGCCGCGTTCACGCCGCTGACGTTCACAGCGCTACTATTCGGGAAATACAGTTGTGTGCAGTTTCCAGACGTGCTGCCTGTCGTAATCTTGAAAGCACCTAAAAAGCTGTTCACTTCGTAGGCGCCGGAGCCAGAGCCCGCTACGTTATACACCGTCCAACCAAGTTCGCCTATCGATCCAGCCACATTAGTCCCCGTGAAAAAATCGTCTTTTAGCGAAAGGGCACCAAGGGGCGAAACGCTACCTAGCCCTGTGATCGCTGTGTAAGCGGTGGTTCCGCCAGTTCCGCCCTTTGTGATAGGGATCGCGGATGTGAGCGCGGTGGCTAGGTTTGCTCCGGATGGAGTTGCGAGGAAGGTGGCAACGCCAGTGCCGAGGCCGGAAACGCCCGTGCTGATTGGTAGTCCGGTGCAGCTTGTAAGCGTGGCGCTGCTTGGCGTTCCGAGCGCCGGAGTTACTAGCGTTGGCGATGTGCCAAACACCAGCGCGCCACTTCCTGTTCCGCCTGTGATCGTTGCCGCGAGATTTGCCGATGACGGAGTTGCGAGCCATGTGGCAACGCCAGTGCCGAGGCCGGAAACGCCCGTGCTGATTGGTAGTCCTGTGCAGCTTGTAAGCGTTCCGCTGCTTGGCGTGCCGAGCGCTCCGTTGAAAGCGATGAAAGCACCGGCGCTCCCTATGTTGATCGCAAGGGCGGCGGCGACTCCTGTTCCGAGACCCGTGATTTGCGAGACGGTTACCGTGGCGAGGGCGGTGTATCCGCTCGCACCGCTGAGTGCGGTTTGGTCCGTGACCTCGTAGAGCGTTGTAGTGTCGGTCTGGTAAACGTAGTCACCGTTCTGCACGCTGGCAGTGGTGAGCGCGTAGCGGGCGGCTTGATTAGCGGCTGTCACGCGGGCGATGCTATTTGCGCCGGGAAGCGTGACGGTGGCGGCGGAAAGGTCAACGGTGCTCCCGCTGGCTGCGGTAAAGCTGGCTCCGCTGGGAAGTGTGGCGGCTCCATCGAGGCGGGCGTTGAGAATCGGGCGGATCATGAGATGAGAGCGATGGTGTCGAGGGTGTAGTTTGCAGAGTCAGTGGCGCAGCTCAGCGCGACGGTGAAACCCGTGGTGGAGCGGGCCGTGATGGTCTGCACGGAAATCCCAAGCGGAGAGCCATCGGTGGTATTCACCACTTCGCAGCTCGCGACTTTGTAGGTGGCGTGCGGGAATGCGGTGGCGAAAGTGACTGCGACCGTGCTGTCACCGTTTCCGATGGTGGTGGTCTGCGTGCGCGAACCTCCCCCGTAGATCGCGCTCGGTGTGCCAGGGCGAATCCCGTTGTTTTCGACGGTGATGGTGAACATCGGGAGCACTTGGAGCACTCCTCCTTCGTAGTAGCTCAGCCATGCGTTGAGGTCCACCGAGCCCACATCGCTCACGGAAAATGCGGTTTTTCCAGCGGTGGCGGTGCTTATGACGAAAGTCGAATCCAGCGCGGCAGGATTCCCGCGAGCACCTTGGGAGAGGTCGGTGAAAGTTGCGGTATCCGAGACGCTCGTGACGGTGAAAACCACGCTTCCCGAGTAGAGCGTGACGAGCGAGGTGGCGACCTGTGTCGCGGTGGCGTTTGCTGAAATAACGGCCATCTTGAGGGTTTCCCCTGTGGCGGCGGTGGGTGCGGTTCCTGTTCCCCCGACTTGAAACCAGACGCGATCCCACGTTGCGGCTCCCGTTGGCACCCGGAAAGACTTTGCGCGCAGCGACCCGGACGAATCCGCGACACACTGCACGGCGTTCACTTCGTAGGCGGAAGAGTCATCAATCCCGAGCAGCTTATCGAGTCCTCCGCTGGTGAAAGGGACGCTCCCGATCATGAAATATTCGCTACCGACCAAGGTGCGGGCGAAACTCATGTAATCCACGAGCGGGTTTTCATCGTAACCCTGATCCGAGGTGGAGTTTTTGCAGGTCAGACGGACATTCGTGATGGCTGGGGCGGTGTTCGGGTCATCGAGGGTGGTCGTGTTGTCGGCCATGAATCCGACCTTGAGATAGATCGTTTCATTGCGCGAAACCGTGAGCGATTCAGTCGCGGCTTGATAGCTGCGAGCTGTCTGAATTTTGCGACGCGGACGATTGACGAAAAGCTCCATCTCAGGGAGCGCGATTTGTCAAAGGCTAGGGAGGGGTAATACACCCAGTCCACGGGACGATGGCATAGTGGGCTTCGGGCGTGGTATTGTCCCCGTCATGGATGCCAAAGACAAAACCCTGCATCAAGTGCGTGGTGGTGGGGCACATGAGGCGATAAAAGAGCGACCCAAATTTCACATCGCGCTGCTCTCCTGTATCGACTTCCTTGAAGTAAGCCAGCAGTTGATACCATCGAAAATCACCAGAACCAGAGGCGCGCAGCTCGGCTGATGCGGTGCGCGTGGTGTAGTCCGAGGCGAGGTGCGGGTAGTTTTCCCACCCGTTATCGGCGGGCACTCCGTTTTTTATCTGGACGCTCGAAATACTCCCACTCAAGACCGCAATCTCCATCCACACCTTGTGCGTGTAGGCTGTGAGCACCAGCGGGGAGGTAAAGCTGCTGATGGTGTCCACATCGAATGCATCGGACCACTCCGTTTCTTTCCAGTCACCTTTGTAGGAAAAGGTTTTAAGAAGGCGGGAAATCGGATTTACCTTCACGGTCAGCGAGTTCGCGGTGGCAGCGGTGATATAGCAATTCCACGGAGACAGCCAGGGCGGGGGGGTGGGCGCATTGTGCGCGAGGCTGAGGATGCGCGTGCCATCCTCCTCCTCGCGCACGAGGATTTCGTTTTGTGTGCCGATGATTTTTGGGCGCTTCATCAGCTCGATGAGCGCTTCACCTCCGAGGACGTAGGTTTTCCCCTTGTCGATTTGAGCGGGATGCGGGAGTTTCATCAGAGCGTAGGTGCCGTGATTGTCTCGTAGCTATAAGTATCCACGGTCTGGAAAAGACCCCCGCACTGCTCCGGAACCCGCGATTTAAGAATCCACCCCACAAAAATCGCAGTCTGATCCGCACGATACGCAGTGAAGTAGTTCGAGAGGGTCGAGCTATTCGGAAAAGTGGGCGGCACTTTCGCAGTCCCCACGGCAAATACATCCGGGCGCGTATCGCTCACGTAGAGATGCGTGACCGTGGGCACTGGCGACTGGAAGGTGACGGGGGTCACATATCCACCCGTGGGCACCTCGGAGAGCGAACGCATTTCCACCGAGGGAATCACATCATCTTCCTTCGTGGTGATGAGTCCTTTGTAATTGACGCTGAAAATCGTGGTGACACCGATTTCCTCATCGATGTTCACCGAGTCCACAAACATCAGCTTTTCCCCGGTGCGCGTTCCACCCGTGGCTTGAGCCATGATTTTCAAATCGCTCGTGCCATCCTTGAACGTGGTGCGCAGATACGTTTTCCAAGCGGTGGTGAGGCACTTGAAACGGCGAGTCCCCACATCGAAGAGACCGCGACGGGTGCGCTGGAAAGCTGGCTGCGCTTGGCGCAAAAGAGTCAGAGTCGAGGCTCGGTGGGTGATGGCGCTCATATTTTGACCACGTTATCCGTGAATTTTTTCAGAAATTCCGCGCTCGCTTTCGTGTTCGCAGCGGTTTCTTTGACCGCGTCATTGGTGGCGGTATCTGGCTTGAGTGCATTGAGCGCTTGGATGGCGTGATCCCGCGCGTCCATCGTGATTTCACCACGGCGAAACTGGCGGTCGAGCTTGTCGCGCTCCTGTGCGTTCAGCGTGCGGGTGGCGCGATCTCGGTCGCGCGCTTGCTGCTTCTCCTGCTCCTGCAATCGGTTTTGCTCCGCGATGGGCATTCCCGCGCGCTCGATGGCGGTTTTCTTCAACTCTAAAAACTTTGCTTTCGCTTCATCGCGCTCAGCGAGGGCGCGCTCCTGACCAACTGCGTCACCCGTTTTTTTCAGCGAGGCTTGATAGGCGTATTCTTTTTTAATCAGCTCCGAGCGCGCGACGTTGTATTTCTCCCCGAAAGTCCACTGCGAGCGCAGTGAATCCGCGATGTCTTTCTGTGCGCTCGCGATTCGCTGCGAGATGTCGTCCTTCTCCTTTGTGAGCGCGACATCCTCTGTCATTGCGGCGACTTGGGCGATGGCGTTTAATCGTTTCTTATCCTGAGTTTGAAATTCCTTTTGATCCGCATCGGCTTTCGCTTTTGCGGCTTGCTCTGCGGCTTTGATGTTTTCCGGTTTTGCGGCATCGGCCTTGCGCTGCGCTTCACGGCGTTTTCTGTATTCCTCCACATTCTGCGGCACCTTAAAATCAATTTCCGGGGCCATGAACGCACCGACCACTGTATCGCTTACGTTCGCAGCTCCCTTAAGGGTTGCACCGAGCACATTGGTTCCCACACCCATTGCTCCAGACACTATCCCCGTCACCTCGTCAGCTTGTGTATCTACGATTTTTGCGTTCTCGTTACTTGCGACTCCGCGCGCAGCGGCCATGTTCTTCTTAAACTCTGCGCTTCCTTGTCCGAGCGATGACACCATCTTCCCGTTTTTTGCTCCGAAGATTCCAAGCGCTGCGCTTGCGCGCTTCCCCTCATCGGTCACGCTCTTAAGGCCATCCGAGACTGCATAGAATAGTTCTTCCGGGCTTGCTTTGGTAACGCTTTGCATCTCAATTCCCAGCGCAGCAAATTTCTTTGCAGCGGCTTCTCCCGCAGAGCCACCCTCTTTGACGGCGGTCTGCAATTCGTTCATGTTTTGCAGCGCTTTTCGTAGTTGCTCCGTTTCCACCCCCGACCCCTCCATGACGCGTTGCATTCGCGAAAGTGTCTCGACTGGGATGTTGAGCTGTTCGGATGCGTTTGTCAGCTCATCAACGGCACCTACCACTTTCTTGATCGCACCTGCGGCTGCGGCAGCTCCCACGACGGCTCCACCGAGCATGTTTCCAAAAATACCCTTACCACCACCAGCGGCTTTCGCATCCGCGTGCATACCAGCAGTCTGCGCTTTGAGATTCTGGCGGAAATCGCGGACAGCTTGCTTCGAGTCTTGCAAGGACTGGCGCAGCTTGGTGTTTTTTCCACCGATTTCGTAAGTGATGGCGGGCATGGGTCAGTGTTTTCCGTTCACGCGCGCTTGCTCTTTCGCGGCTTGTTTGGCGAGGATGGCATCGGTTTGTTTGACAAGGGTCTTGACGAAACCAGCACCCGCAGATGCGTTGTATTTTTCTCTGAGTGCGGCGTGGGCATACGAGACGCGATTAGTCAAAGAGACCGATGGTGTTTCGGTGTTCTTGGTGTTATCTTTTCCCGTGGCTGGCGCGGGCTGTGACATCCACGCAGAGGCGGTTCCTTTTCCGTTCACCTGGCGACCGGCTGCAATCCATCCCGACTTTGCCCATCCCACAAGTTTTTGTTTCGCTTTCACATATTCCTTGATGCGCTTGGGGTCGGTGACGATGACGGGCTTGTTGCTCGTTTGCACTCTCCCGTATTTGTTGCGGCTTTTGCGGTGGTGCGCTCCTGAGTCCCAATCAATGATTTCGAGGTGCTGCGCGGAAATTCCAGAGCGACGGAGGATGCTGCGGGCTTCCGAGATGTTCCCGGACTTAATGGCTTTGTAGAACTGGCGGGCGATGGAGGCTCCGAGCTTGGCGTTGCTCCAGTTTTTGAGCTGCGAGAAAATCTTTGCGGGCGAGATATACACCCGAGCGAGATCCCGCGCGACCGCTTTCCTTCCCATGTTGCGCGCGGCCAGCGAACCACCATCGGGGTTCTCGGGGTTCGCAGCGGAGACGATGACGGGCATGGTGTTCCCTGCGAGGTAGCGGGCAAAAGTGGACGCTCCAGCGCGTAAAACCTCCCCCTGTGTTCTCCCCGTGGCCGCGGCAAGACCATCGAGCGACGCTTGCAGAGCGGCATCATCAATGAGCGCGTAGATACCGAGTTCGTTCACGCTCACCGCGCAGAGTCAAAAACGGGCGTCGATGACTTTTCCCTGCGTATTTTTTGTGGCGGCGGTTTTATCCACCAGCGCGGCGATGGCGCGGGCGGTGCGCGGGAGCACATGCACGGTCATTTTCACGCGACCCTCAGCGGGGCGGCCCGCGTTACGCTGCGCGCTTTTCGGTTTCCGAGTCATAGGGCTTGAGCTTGAGGAAGTCGTGGCTGCGCTTTTCCACGTAGAGCGAGGCGGGATTGCGGAGGACCACACCCTCGCCACCGAGCGCGACCACGCGGGCCAGCTCGTTCATGGCATCCCATTCACCGGAGCACGGGCGGTGCTTCACTATTTGCGCGACTTCGCATCCTTCCACGGCTGCGGTGGCAGCGGCGAGGCGCTGCGCGAAAGGAGCGGGCGACGGTGCATCAAAAACGCAAAACTGAATTTGCATCCACTCCGCATCGAGCGGGGTGGATTTCTTGAGGGCGCTGGTGAGTTTCCAGTAGTTTCCGCGACCCATGAAAAGCTCACCATCGAGCACGACCCCTGCGGGAAGCTGGCGGGTGAACCACTCGGGGGCGTTGATGCGATTCCCGAGGCGCGACACGAGCTGCGCACCATCCCAGATTGCGCGCCATCCATCGAGCTTTTCCGAAATCAGCCATCCCTCCACGCTTTGCGTGGAGTCATAAACATGGGCGAGCATCGGTTTCATGCACACATCCTATGTGCAGAAATGTTGGCGTCAATAATTATTCCGCTATATTTTCGGGGATTTCCGTGAGGTCATCGCTGAGGCGACCTTCGAGGGCGAGGGCGAGCAGGCGGGACATCTCTGCATCCGCGGCTTGATGTTCTGTGGGCGTGGTGGCTTTTGCGTGGGCGCTGTCAGCTTGCTCCAGGATGCGCGCGGCGAGCGCATCGTGGCGCTTTTGTGATTCGGTTTCCTCGGGCGTTGGCTCGGGGTCAGGCTCATCGGAGTCTGCAAAATAACTGACCTCGCCGATTTGTTCGCGGAGGCTTTCGTATTGCCACAAGACTTTTGCGAGGGGCCAGTCGTGCAGCAGCTCATCGTGCGTGACTCCGTTCATGTGACGCAGGATGTAGGTGACGACAAGCAGGGCGTATGGTGCGCGCAAATCGAGCAGCGAGCCATCGGTGCGCATCCGGGTGCGTGGGCGGGAGAGCGCGCACAAATCCATGTAGGCGACCCACGTCACGCGCTCCGCTTCGATGTCGAACTGCATCAGACTGTGCGCATATCGGTCACGCTCCTCGGTGGACATCGGGTCGAGAATAGTCCCCGGCTCGCGCTGGGTGCAGACGCGGGAGATGATGTCGAGCGTGGGGGCATCGGGCGCGGAATCCCACACATCACCACCGATGAGTTCATCGAGCACGGAAAGGTGCGCGAGCGAAAAGGCGTGCAGGGTGCGACCCATTAAAACAAACTGACCCGCTGCACATCGCGAGCGGGCCGTTTGCGACTTCAAAAACTTGGAGTCAGGCATGGCGAGGGGAGTGACCGACTACGTGTAGGTCAGGTTTTCGTGTTTCACGAGCGAAAGTTTGACCTCTGCGGCATCATCGCTCTTAAATTCGATGGGCGCTTTCTCGATTTTCCACACTCCGTTGTAGCGGTTGGTGAGCGTGGTGGCGCTGGCGATGGTGACGGTGCTGTTGAGAAGCGGGACGGAGAAGCTCGTGGGCACTTTGATGGAAAGTGAAATGCGGGTGACGAGGTCATCGTGATATTCCCCGACGAGCTGACCGCTTTCGTTGGTGTCCTCGTTGTTGATGCGGTGTTCGCGTTCCTCGGTAATTGGACCGACGACGCGGCAAGTGGTGAGCGCAGAACCACCCGATGGGGTGATGTTGGTTCCAGCGATAGGAAGAGCGCGGAGGTAGGCGAAAGTATGGGTAATGGCGGCCATGTTGGTGTCAGTTTGCGGGTGTCAAATTAAGCATCCCCATCCGAGGCCATCACCATGAGGTCATCGAAGGTGAGGACGGTGAGGAAGGCGGTTCCCGGTGCATCATAGTGGGACTCGACCGAGGGGCGGGAAAACTCGCTGAGGTGGAAGGAGGTGATGGGGCGGTTCGTGGTATTCTCGGCGTTCACGAAGGCGCGGACGGCATCGTGGGTCATCGCGGCTTCGATGGCATCGACTGCGGCTTCGTGGGCATCCTCTGCGGTGGAGCTGGCGTGGGCGGTGGTGAAATCCGCGCGGGTGCGGATGCAGACTTCAGCGGTGCATTTCCACACCGGGGATTCATTTTCATCGAAGGCAGGCTCGCGTTTCGTGACGGCGAAGGCGACGCACGGCATGGTGAGCAGGCCAGCGCGAATCCCGCGAACGTAGGAATACCCGGAGAGCGCACCGAGCGCGCGGGTCTCGACGAATTTGAGCAGACCGAGCTTGATTTTGGTATGAAGAGGTGTGGACATTTAGCTTTGGACGGTGGCGGGGTTGGCTGCAACGCACGTGAGGTGAAAGCACGGGTCCTCGGTGCTGCTGGCGATGTCGCGGATGCGGGCCGTGATTCCGTTCACGGTGCAGTCGGTGGTGTCGGGGGTGATGGTGAGCGTGGCGGCAGACACCAGGGCTTTCCGCACGCGCACGCTGATGGTGCGAGTTTCGTTCTGGGTTTGACCCATGTCATCAAACTCCACCCCGCTCCTCCACACTCCGCACGATGCGGTCATCGAGGTGCTCCCGATGACGAGCGTGCAGGGCTTGAGGTTTTCGAGCGCGAGCGACTGCGTTCCATTCTGCGCGAAGGCGAGGAAGGCGGTGAGCGGGGATGCCATTATTCGTTTCCCTCCTCGGTCATCTGGCGAAACTCGCGGGCGCGCAGGAGCGCTGCGGCGAGGCGTTGCTCGATGATGGTGGTGTGCGCGTGGTTGTTGATGACCACTTTCCACGCTTGACCGGTAACTTCGGTAACTCGGGTGATGCTGAGGATGTAATTGCTGAGAGCGATCATGGCGAAAAGCGGGTCAGTGCGGGGGCTGAGGAAGTCCACAAAACCTCACACCCCCGCACCTATTCCCCCTCAGAAAGTGAAATGGTTTAGACGTGGACGCATGAGCGATGCGGGGTGTCAAAAATTACCGCGCTCTATTTTATCTCGTATCCTTCCCAGATTGCATCGAGGAGGATTTCGCGGGCCATTGTCTCTGGCGCTTTTGCGGCAATGAGGCGGGTGAGCATTCTGCGTATTTTCACAAAATTAGATCCCGGCGGGTATGCGCTTTCGTTTATCTCTACATCTACGCTCCATGCGTCTTCGTTGATTTTGGCGATGGCAGTAGCTTCCGCGTTCACGCTGGCTCCTTTCGCACATAGACCAGCGTGCAGGGGCATTTGCGGTTCGGGCATCGCACGGCGTAACCTTCGAAATCTGGCTCCTCTTCGGTGACGATGGAACGGATTTCGTCATCGAGGGTGGCGCGAAATTGCGTTTCGCATATATCACACTTTCCGACGAACGTGGGATTGATTTTGCTTTCTTGTAGTATTTCCATTTTGTTTTTTAGTTATGGGTTTTCGGTAATTTGTTGGCGACGATGCGAAAAGCATTCTGCGTTTTGCGGGTAGCTGTGGCAGGCTCGTGCGAAGGTGGTGCGGTTGTGGTGCGCGCAGTGACCGATGAAGGTTCCGGTTCCGAATCCTTTCAGCTCTATGAGTTCTTTCCCGCGCACGAAATGACGGCAATCCGAGCACGACTTGTCGATGAGCTGGCACTCGTAGGCTTCGGCTTTCATCCCCTCGGTGCGGCACTCGACATGGCACGCGGCCCACATCGCTTTCCAGTAGGTGTGCCAGATGGCGATATTCGCAGCGGTGACGGGCTGATTGCATCCCCGGCAGAGATTGGAAATGAGCCACGGGCGCTCGATGACCGGCTTTTTTCCCGTGAGGCAGCATTCCTTAAAAAGTGCGCGTTCTTCTTGAGCGGTCATTGCGGTGGCGGGGCTTCGGTGGTGGCTGTGCTGTGATTGTAAAAGTGCAGCACCTCGGGGATGTGGACTTCGCGGAGATTGGGCAGCGCGCAGAGCGGGGCGGCGAAACTCCAGTCTTCCCCGTAGTTGCTCGCGGGAAAATGCGACATGATGGCGAGACGACGCGACCATGCGCAGATGTGCCACGCATTGCGCTTAATAATGGGCGTTGATGCGATGGCTGATGCGGTTCCGTAGAATGGCTCGTTGGGGTTTCCGAGCTTGAAGTTGATGCGGGCGCTTTGATCGTTCACCGTGGCGTGCTGGTCAAATGTTATGACATCCGGGCGACTCTCCGCTGCGGCGAGGATACGCGAGACGTAATCGCGGGAGATGTCATCATCATCATCCACGAAGGCGACGTATTGACCATGAGCCATGCGCAGAAGTGCATCCCGCTTTTCACCCACGGTGCGCTTTTTGTTATCGAGCAGCACAAGGTGCTCGACCGGCTGACTCCCGATTTGATGGTCAATTTCTTCGCACAGCGTGGCGAGCTGGTCGAGGCGCGAAGGCACTGCGGGCGTGAGGATACTGAGGATGGGCGTTGTCATTGGATGTTTCCTTGAATCCAGCATGGGCCGATGCGGATGGCGCCGGGGATGAGTTCGCGCACGGCGCGCAGCACCGGCTCGTGCTGGGCATCGTGGCCTGCGATGGTTCCTCGCACTTTGGGGAGCCATGCGGCCACATCGCGCTTCACGCTTTCGTAGTCGTGCGCGGCATCCACAAAGCAGAAATCCACGCTTTTCGGGGCGAAGCACGCTGCGGCTTCTGCGCTGTCGTTTTCGATGATGGTGATCATGTCAGCGACTCCGCAGCGGGTGATGTTTTCCACGAAGACATCGCGCAGGCTTCCTCCGTGCTCCTCGATGGTGGCGGTGTGGGCGGGCTGGTTTTTCTCACCGACGAATGTGTCCACCGCGTAGAGCTTGCACTTGGTTTTTCCGAGGCGTTGGAGTTCTTGCGCGAGGAAGATGATGGACCTTCCCATCCAGACCCCGACTTCGACGATGGTGTCTCCATCCTTCACGTTGGCTGCGATGCTTTGGTAGAGCAGCCAGTAGTTTGTAAATCCAGGCACGGTGCTCCAGTCGTTCCCCTGGCTGAGTCGCTGATAGACCGCGCTCCCGTAGGCGTAGCGCTCGGGCGCGTTCTGCTTTTGGTAGGTTTCATCGAAGGCGATGTCTTTGATGAACGCGGGGTGCTGGTGTGTGAAAACGATGTCGCGGGCTTCGATGACTTGTCCTCGTTTGTAGGCGAGTTCGGTGAAATAGTTATCGGAATAGACCCCGGTGAATGCGGGGTGGAACAAAAAATAATCCTGCTCAAAATAGGCGCGGGTGCAGATGGCCATGCACAGCAGTTCGTCCTTGCGCGAGCCATCGGAAATCGCGAGCACCGCAGGCTTCGTGATGTCACCGAGGCGTTCGAGGATGAGCTTGTCCCACATCGGCACGGGCAACCAGTCATCGCTGAGCTGCACGAGCACGGGGGCTTCGGTGCTGAATGCGGCGTGGTTCCATGCTGCGACGCATCCACCACCCGGAGGGATGATGAGGTGGTGCATCCGCTGGAGCGCGAAACTGGCTGCGTCATCCTCATCGCACACGAAAATGTGCTCGATGCGGTCGGGCTGCTCTGCGAGATGGACCCACGTTTTACGGGCTATGGCGGCCTGTTGCGGGCGACCACGGGTGGCGTGGAGCAGGGCGATGCGCGGGCCACCGGCCTTTTGCATGGTTTCTTTGCGGACGATCTCGGCGACGTTCTTCTTTCCGTTCACGCGCAGGGCTTGACCGTAGATTTCATCACCGAGCCATGAGTAGATTTCGGGGCGTTCGTTCCACTCGTATTTCTGCGGCTGGCGTGTCGCGCGCATCTGGCGGGCGAAGGCGAGCGCGTCCTCGTTGCGACCGTAGTCCATGCAGTTGCACGCGAGAAATGCGAGCGGCTCAGCGCGGCGAGGGTCGGTGGCGTAGGCTTGCAGATAGCAGGTTTCTTTCTGCGATGGATCCTGCGTCATGTTGGCGAGGTTGAGGAAAAGCTCGAATCGCTCGGGCTTGGCGAGTTCGGGCATGGCAAGGGCGCGCTGCGCGGCTGCGATACTTCCCTCGTGGTCTCCGGCTGCGGCGAGTTCGGCTTGCATATGATACAGCAGGCCAGCGGTGTATTGCTCCTCTGGGATGCTTTTGAGGATGCGGAGGTTTCGCTCGTTGCTTCCGCTTTTGTCGAGGTGCGGGAGGTGGGTGATGATGACGCGGTCATCCTGCACGCTCTGGATGGGCTGGATGGCAAAATCAAAACACTCGTGCACGGGGTAAATCCATTTTCCGCTTCCGCGAGAGATGAGACGCTCGCGCAGGATGTTCACCCCTTTCCCGAGTATCTTGTAGGGGTAAAGATACGCGGCATATCCTCCGCGCTCTGCGTGCTGGCGGATGAGTTCCGCACCGCTTTCGAGGATGTCATCGGTATCGCACCAGAAGCAGTAATCCCCGGTGGCGAGCGCGAATGAGGCGTTGCGGGCAGCAGCGAATGAATCCACGTGCGGCCAGTCTTCGTGACCGGCTGCGTTTTTGTATTCCGAGACAATGGCACCGAATTTCTCGCGGGCGATGTCGAGAGTTCGGTCAGGGGTGGCGTTGCCAATGGCTCGGACGACGCAGATTTCATCCGCGATTGGCGCGAAGGAAGTGAGGCAGCGGTCGATGTATTCCTCGACGTTCCCGACGATGAGGCAGAGGGAGATTTTTGGTGTGGTTTTCATAAGTAAAAAAGACAAGGGCCGCTCATGGTTTGGATGAGACGGCCCTTGTGACCTTTCGGTCAGTTTTGGGTGAAGAAATCCCCGCGCGTCCAAACCTCGCGCGGGGATGTTCGTGAATTGACTAGCGATTAGTCCGTGCGCTTGAGGATGCGCGCTGCGGTGGTGAGACCGACGCTGTATCCGTAGTTCGCTTCGAGGTTGAGGTAGCGAGTCCCTGTGTTGTTATCGAAGTGGTCGCGGAGACCGATGGTGATTCCGGTTCCGGGATCCGTGACTGCGCGGGCATCGCTGTAGGTGTTGCCGGCCTGCGGTGCTAGGTAGCGCATCGCGATGGCGATGGCGGATGCGTGAGCGGCGAAACCCATGACCGAGCCAGTGCTCGGGAAGAGGTTGTTCAGCTCATACATTCCGAATCCCAGCGCACGACCGACTTTACCATCGGCGAGCACACCCTGGTCGCGGAACATCTGCGCTTGCACGAAGTTTGTGACGCTGAGCAGTGCATCCATCGGGACGCAGTCGAGGATGAGCGAACGCGGGTCTGCGGCCACATCGTTCTGGTTAAGCGCGAGGCGCGTGGCGCGGAGCTGCGGCACATCGAGCGCGGTGCTTGCGACCGCTGTGGCCAGCGAGAAGTTTGCAGTCGTGCAGAGCGTGAACACATCCTGGAGCACGGCGAGTGCGAGCGCGCGGCCCTGTTGCGCTGCAAAACTCTCCAGCGAGGCGCGGGAGCTGTTCGCGGCGTCGAGGTCGTTTTGACCGATTGGGACGTGCTTGTGTTTGTTGATGCTGATCGTGACGACGCTCTGTGTGCCACCGCAGAGCGCGTAGCTACCACCGAAAGTCGTGGCGGTGAGTGATGCAATCAGCGGGACGAGCACAGTGGCTCCCTTTTGAACGGGGTCCGGTGAGAAGTTGGTGCTGAATGCGTTGAACGGCAGGAGCGTTTTGAGAAACGTTTCCAGCGCTGCGTTGCTAAAAATCTCGTTGTCGAGATTGGTGTATGTTGCCATTTTGTTTTAGTTGTTGATTGGTTGGATGATTACTTCCGGGCGCGCTCGGCGTTGTTCGCTGCGAGCAGCGCGTCACGGTTTTCTCGGAAGTAGGATGCGCGCATCACGGGGTCGGTGATGGTCTGGAGGTGCGCTGCGATTTCAGCGGGAGATTTGGAAGCGGCTGCGATGGGCGGGACCACTGCGGCGGGTGCGATTCCGAGCGAGGCTTTGAGCTGCGCGTGCAGTTCTTTCCATTTAGTCACCTCGCTCTGCGCAGCGGATGTCTTCGCGGATTCGGCTTCGTATTTTGATGTCAGCTCCGTGGTCGAGCTACGCAGTGCGAGGATTTCGTTTTCCTTCACCGCGACGATTTCTCGCAGGCTCTTGAGTTCGGCGACGATGTTTCCGAGCTGGGCCTTGGCTACTATTGGAAATTCTTTGAGCTGCGCGGCTGCGGCGAGTGCGGCGGTGATGCTGGCGATGAGACCCATGTCGAGCGCTTCCTGTGCGCTGAGCCATGTTTCCTCATCGAGCATCGCAGCGATTTCCTCGACGCTCTTTCCGGTCTTCGCGGCGATACGACCCACGATGGAGTCGTTAAATTTCTGGATGATGTCAGCGTAGGCGCGAATTTCATCGGCATCTCCGCTTGCGGCACCCTGGACGTTGTGCACCATGAACATCGCACCATCGCTGGCGACGCAGCTCGGGGCGGTGAAGGCGATGACTGCGGCCATCGAAGCGGCGAGACCATCGACGCGGGCGGTATATCCTGCGGGGTGACGCTGAAGGGCGGCGATGATTGCGTTGCCATCGGTCACGCTTCCACCATCGCTATTGATTGCGACGGTGATTGCGGAGTCAGCGGGGACGGCTTGAATCTGCTCGATGAATGCGTTCGCGGAAATCCCAAAGGCTCCAATGGTGTCGTAGAGATAAAGCTCGGTCATGTTGCAAACTTCGTGCGTGTCAAATCAGCCATTCGCGCTCATGCTCACCGGTATGAGATTCATCGGGCGGGTTTTGTTCTGGGTTATCGTTGCACCGCTGGCGCTGCTGTGGGCACTTGGGCAGGCATTCCGTCACCGGCGAAGACTTCCCCGAAGGTGATCGAGACTCCTGTGGCTTTGGCTGCGAGTTCTACTTTTTTGCGGCGGGCGATCGCTCGGTTGATGATGAGGTCATCTTCCGCATCGGGGTCTATCCCGACGAGGCGACCTACGGTGTCGCTGCTGATGTGACCTTCGCTGGCGAGGGTGCAGAGGGTTTTGAAGTCGCGACCGAAATCCACGGTGACATCGGGCGGGGTTTGCCATCCGACGCGATACCAGTCCTCGGTGTATGGGAGGCGACCGGCTTCGATTTCGTGCCAGATGGCGAATGTCCAGAATGGGCGGCAGAATTTTTCGACCAGCCAGTTGCGGCGGGAATCGAAGAAGATTTGCGCGTCTGCGAGCTTGGCTCTGAAGTCCACACCTCCCGTGTTTTTTCCGGTGAAGATAATCTCGGGGGCGGGACCGAGTGCCCAGGCGATGCGACGCTGCAAGAAGTCCATGAACGGCTCGAAGGTTTCTCCGGGGTGCTCGTTTTTGTAGTGCTCGATGCGATCCGTGGGCTTCATCTCCATGCGACCGACGCTGCTGTCGAGCTGGTCGATGATCATGGCCTGCGTGTTTCCGCTGGCGTTGGCTGCGGTGAGCGCGGCACCGAGACCGATTTTTCCGGCATCGGGCGAGAAGATGGCGAAAGGATGCTGCGCGGCGGCTTTGAACGCTTGCTTCGTGAAACCGATCATCTCCATCGTGTCGCGGATGTCGTTGAGCGCGGGGGCGAGGTGAGAAGGGCCACGGACGTATCCTTTGCGGTGGTCATCCACGAAATGGAGCAGGGACTCGGCGGGGACTTCGGTGGCTTTGTTTCCACCGACTGCTTCGTAGATTCTCCACGCGATGGTGCGACCGTTGCTGTTGATCTTGGCTCCATCGAACCACGCGGCATCGGTTTCTCCCGGCGATGCGACGTTTTCACCGGGGATGAAGCGCATCATGGCTCCACCGTTGGTATCGAGGACGAACTGACCGAAGAAATCACCCGCGAGCATGGTATGCTTGAGGATGCTGGTTTGTGCGGTGAGGAAATTGTCGCGGGCTGCTAGGTCGAAGGCGAAGGCGTTTGTGGTGTAGCGGTCACGGAAGGTGGTTTCGTATTGGGCGCGGATGGTGGTGTCTTTTACCAGCGATTGCGGGATGAGTCCGGCTCCCACGGTGTAGCGGCAGGTTGCATCAATTCCGCGACGGGTTTCGGGGCTGTTGTTGTAGGCCCACCACGCGAGGCGGGCCAGCTCGGTGCGGTCGTAGGCTTGGAAGTCGAGACGCGGGGAGGTGGGCGAATAGACGGGGTGGCGGTTTTGCTGGTAGCGCTCTGCGGCTTCGTAGCTGCGGTTTTCGATGGCTGCTATTCCAGCGACAACTCCCTGCGCGATTTGTGAACCGAGAGATTTGCGACCTGCACCTGTGCGGGCACCTCCGCGTTTTGATTTGGTGGGAAGGTCATTTGAATTGGACGGCATTTCGGAGGGAGACTGTCAAAGTGTCCCCGCTCGCAAGTGAGGCGGGAAAAGACGACACCGTTTCTGATTTGTGCGGTGGTCTTTTTGATTCGACCACACCAGCACATCGCATCAGAATGTGCCATAGACGGCAGCGCGGGAGTGCGTGACGGTGGCGCGGCGGAAGTCGGTGGAGCTTAGCGCGGCAGTCCACGAGGTCACGCCGGCTTGCACCATTTCGGAGATGAGTTCTTCGCAGATGTTCCCGATGTCGAAACGGTCCACACCGCGCACTACACCTCCCGCATTTCCTCCCTCGAATCCCGCATTGGTGAGCAGCACCTCGACCTCGCTGCAATCCCCGGTGATGACGCTGTTCCCAATGGCAAGGCTGTGCGCTTGAAGCTGGGCGAGCGTGTGAGTGCGACGAAGGAAAGCGCGGATGTAGTTGCGGGACTCGGGTGCGGCCATGCACCACCGGGAGAGTCAAAGGCTAGGCGGGCTGCGGCTCGGGGGTGCGACCTAGTTTGTGTTCTAGTATCCACCAGGAGATGCGGTGGAGTTTGGAGCAGTCTCCGAAATGATCCTCGGGCTGGGGTTTCCAGAATTTGGTGTATCCGCGTGCGGTGCGGGTTTGCACCATCTTCTGACCCATGTGTCCGCTGATGAACTCGTGTCCTGCGTTGGATGGCCACCATAGGCGGGGCGGGAGTTTTTGGGCGATGGTTTCGAGGTAAAGGGCGCACTTGGCGCTGAAATCGGTGTAGGTGTAGAGGATGAGACCGGGGTAGTCGCGGGTTTCGCTTTGTCCCCATGTGCCGAACTGCGCGGTGGATCCTTTGCTGGGGAAAAGGACGTTTTTGCTGCGGGCGCACATGGAATACACGCGGTTTGTGAAATCACCGGAGTCCACGAGCCCGGCTTGCACGCGGGCGGTGCGCTCGGTTCCTTTGATGGGCCATTCGAGGAGGGGGACGATTTTTAGCAAGTCCTCGATGCTGAGCACGGTTCCGTAGGCGAGCAGCCATGCGGTGCCATCGCTTTCGCGGGCTTCGACGCTCCAGTGCGTTTTGGTTTGGCCGGGGTCTGCGCAGAGGGTGACGATGACGGGGTCACACGGGCACTCGGTGGCGGCCCAGCATGACAAGCCACCTCCGAGGTCGCGGAAGTAGAACGCGAAGTCATCGCGACGCAGGGCGAGGACTTTGTCATCGTGCACACCGGCGACCTGGTCTTCCCACGGGAGGCCAAGGTAACCATTGGTGAAATCTTGCAGACCGAATAAATCTTGTGCGCGGAGAAACTCGACGGCCATCTGGCCAAAGCTGACCCACGGGGAATAGAAGGAGTTGAGGTGGCGGGAGCGGCGATGCGCGGGGGCTTCGGGGCGAGCGCGGTGCATGGCTCCAGCGCGGAGCATGGCGGGCTTATGATGATCGCGGATTTGGAAATCGCAGGCTGGGCAGTGGTAGCGGGCGGTTTCGAGGACTTTAGCGTGATTCCAGATTCCGGTTTTGTCTTTGGCTTCGTGACTCCACTGGAGCGTGTTTTTTTTCATCTCGAAGATGAAAGGGACGTGGCAATCGGGGCATGGGATTTGGTAGTGGCGCTGGTCACCTGCGAGGAAGTCTTGCCACAGCTCACCGGCGATGAGCTTGGGGGTTCCGCATTTTATCCGCTTGGCTCCGGGGACGGCTTTGGTGCGCTGCTCTCCTTGACGAAGGGCGCTGGTGCCATCGTTCGTGGCACGCTGCCATTCTTCGATTTCATCACCGATGAATAGCTGGATGGGGCGGGAGATGAGCTGGGAGGTGCTGTTTGACCCGACGAAATTGAGGGTGCAGCTTTGGTAATGCTGTTCAAGGAGTTTGAAGAGGTCTTTGTCGGTGGGCTTGATGGCGGACAGCTCGGGGTTGTCGTTCACGAAGGGCATCCAGCGCGTTTGCGAAAAGGAGCGGGCGAAGGCTTCGGTGGGCGTGACCCAGAGGGTGGGACCGGGCTGGTGGAGGATGGACCACCCGACCCCGAGCATGAGGGCGGTGGTTTTCCCGACCTGCGAGGCCATGACTGCGGTGTCATCGGTCACGGTGGGATCCGCGAACGATGCGACGAAATCGCGGAGGTAGGGCGTGAGCGAAAACGAGAAGAGTCCCGGCGCGGCGGGGCTGATGCGCTGCGAAAATGACTGGCGCTCGGCCCACTCGACGGGCTGAGGGATTTCACCACGGTCGAGCACGCTGAGCATTTGTTCCGCGATGGGGTCGTCGCGTTCTCCGAGGAGTGAGGCGAGGGTGGTCATATGCCATCCGCTCTCGACAGACGACCTATTTCGGCCATCTCTCCAGTGACTTCACTGCTTGTCGTGCGGGCGAATAAAGCACTCGCGATGCAGTTTATCTTTTCCAGCTTGGCTTTCAGCGCATCGCGCTCAGCTACTAACGGAACGACTACCTCCTCGTAGGAGTCATCGCGCTCCTTTGTAAGCGAGTTCAGTTCTTTTTCAAGTTGGCGACAAAACTCGGGACAAACGGATCCTCCGTGGAGATTGTAGTCGGCATCTGTTCTTGGTGTTTGGCTCATGGCGTGATTTCTAGCGGGGGGCGTGCTGCGATTTCATCCATCCAGGCGGCGTGGAAGTCGTGGGTGGCGGGGTCGTTGATGATGCAGAGGTTTTCGACGGTGTCGCTGCTTCGGAGATTGGCGCTCCCCTCGAAGACGTAGCGGGCACCATCGAGCATCTCGGCGGTGATGATTTTTGTGTGTATCCGGGCGACGCTGACGGCGACGTGGGGACGCATGATTTTCATAGCTTCGGGCCACATGGCATCCTTTTCGATTTCAGTGAAGTAGTGGCTGATGAGCATACTGACGGCTGAGGCGCGACCGGTGGAGACGAGGGAGGCGAGGGTGCGGGCGTTGGCGAGGCTCATGCTGAGCGTGGAGACGCGGACGCGGGCGGCGAGGCGGTCGGTGAGTAGCAGGGCGAGCATGTCCCCGAAGATGAAGTCACCGCGCAGGACGCAGTGGGTGCGGTCATCGGGGTCTTCTGGGAGGTTGGCGAGGACGGCGCGGGCGTTTTCGGGTTTGATGAGGCGCTTTATCCCGGCGCGCTTTTTGTCTTGGGCGCGGATGGTGGCTTTTTTGACGTGGATGAGGTTCGCGGGGAGGGTGAAGGCGGTTTCGTGGCGCGTGGTTTTCGCGGGGGGTGCGATTTTTAGCATGTCGCGCAGGGTGCGCGCTCCACGGAGGTCGATGAGGTCTTTCCCGGTGAGGCTAGGCATCGATGACGGGGTCTGTGCTGGATACGCGGGGGGAGGTGATTTCCTCCCCCGCGCCCCTTTTTTCGTTAGAGGGAGGCGTCACAGCGTGTTCTTCGGTGATGGGCGAATTGATTTTGGCGCGGGCGGCGGCGATCTGAGGGTCGAGGCGGGTGGCTTTCCACTCGCGCACGGCGGCGATCCCCTCGGTGGGGGACATGGGCATGAGGCGGGGACCGAGTTCGTTGGGCATATTGCGGAGGACGGCGTCGATGCTGGCGAGGGTGCGGCGGAAGTCGTTGAGGGTGCGGTCGCGCTCGACCAGGCGACCGGCGCGCTTCTCGAAGTCGAGCCAGTCTTTGGTGGCGGCTCTCCACGCGGCATCGAGTTCCTCTTCGCGTCGGCTCAGGGTGACGAACATGGTGATGTCACCAGCGGCCAGATAGCGGACGACCTCCGTCTTCACGAGCTGGTGCATCTCCGCGCGCTCCCGGACGCGAGCTTCCATCTCGTTCGAGGGCTGGATTTGCTCAGTCGGGGCCGCAGGGCCGGGAACAGACGCACCGCGAGCGGCGAGATACTCGTTCCAGCGGGGATCCTCGAGCTTCGCGTGGAGCTGGGCAGTGCGCAATGCGCAACCAGTGTCGCGTGCGTAGTCTTTGACGATAAGGGAGAGGGCGCGGGCCATATTGCGCGGGCGCTGTCAAACGCGCAAGAACACGCAAACCGTGGCGGGCTGGCTGCGTTAAGGTTTTCACCACTTCTCTCTCACTTTCCCTTGGAGACAAAACAAT
>Ga0209596_1000677_pt1 | contig 31384 bp, 51 predicted proteins | sample M_130807_MF_Meta_FD_187314 | JGI IMG/M metagenome (GOLD analysis project Ga0209596, IMG submission 187314) | Freshwater microbial communities from Lake Montjoie, Canada to study carbon cycling - M_130807_MF_MetaG (SPAdes) (version 2) | ecosystem: Environmental > Aquatic > Freshwater > Lake... | reverse complement strand
TTGGTTTAGTCTATTTTACCTATCTTTTTTACCACTTTTTTACCTATGATAATCAAGTAGTTACATAAAATCGGTAAAAAAGGTTTTTTACCAATTAAAATGGGCATTCGTTAACTTGTTCAAAATCATTGTTTTGTATTTTTTCATAGATATTAATAAATTTAAATGGTGTTCCAGTTTCCATTTTTATAGTAATATCCCCGAATGAATAATATTTCTGTAGCTTTTCAGGATGCAGTTTAAACTCTTCTTTTAAAACTTTTCTTATATAAGATATTCCAATTTGATTATTATTTTTAAACCATTCGTTTTTAATATCTGTTGCAGTAGCTAAAAATTCATTTTTTCCGGTTGAATTAAAAAAGTCTTCTATTAATATTTCAAGTTCTTTATAAAGTCCTGATCTACTTTCTTTTTTAATATGCTCTAAATGCTCTGTTTTTATCTCATCCATAGTAAATACCATCCTAGACAATGAAAAGTCAATAGACGGCATCTGAAGAAGGAATTTAAGGAATTTTGGCACCTCAATAAATAAATCATTTTCAATATTAGTATTCAAAATCTCGATAGCCTTTATTTTTCTTATCCAAAATCTTACCTCTTCCTCATCTATACGCATAAAGTCTTTTTCTTTATTTGTGCAAAGAATTACTTTACCGAAAAAAGGAATTGAATATTCAGAAACAAATTTTTGTGATACCGAAATACTCTTAGCTGTTGCAATTGATTTTAATTTTTCTACTGATGCCAATTTTTCAATAACAGTTTCATCAACCATAATTATATTTTTGGTTGCATAAATACTATTAAATGAACTTGTAAGATCATGGGGATTAATTAAAACAGAATTTTCACCGAATAGCATATGAATCCAATTTAAGAATGTGGTTTTACCAGTTCCTCGTTCATTACTAACAAGTGAAAGTATAGGCAAAATTTGAGTTGGATGCTCATATAAAATCTTCATATATTTTAAACCTAGGTTTACCTGGTCTCCAAAAATATGATTCATTAAACCAATAGATATAGGAATATCATTTTCATGAACTAAATTATCACTTGGTGAATGTGCAAATTTATTATAAAGGTTGTAGCATGAATCTATTACGGGTATAAAATCAATGTTATTAGGTAACAACGTGAAGTCATCAAATTTATAAATCAATTTTAACAGTTCTTTTGTATGATCTTCTTTTATCTCATCCTTTTTCCAATGTTTTAATAAAGTATTTTTGGCACCATATCTATCAGTTTTATTTATTAGTTTGTAATAGTCTGAACCAACTCTAATATATGGTATATCTTTTTTCATTATATTAAATGAAACATAAGACATTGCAGCAAAATAATCACCTTTAAATTTAACAGCAGTTAATAACATAAATTTTGTTATTTCTGATCCAGTTGCAATATCTAAAGGATTAGATTTTAAAACTGCAATTAAATTATTATCTAATTTTTTAAATGCTGGCTTTTTTAATTCGGCAGAATCTCCAGTTAAAATAGAAACCTCATTTTCATTAATTACATAAAACTTTTTATTACCTTCAAATATTCCAATAAATGAACCAAAAAAATTATAATAGTCAACTGGATTTAGTAAAGGTGATTTTTCGAATTTAATAAATTTACTATTCATTTTTTAAATATAATGGGTTTAACATTCCTTTATTTATCATTGTTTTAGCTGTTTTTTTATATACTTCATGTTTTTGAGAAAGGTAATTATTACCTTCAATCATTTTATTAATCATATTATTAGCTGTGTTCTCATCAATATAACCAGCTGAAATGTAACCTCCTAAAGCAAAAGCTATTGCTCTAAGTTGCGGATGGCCATTACTAATTATTTTATTAATAGCAAAATTACAAATTGATTCAATATGATTGCTTTTATCTTGTATAATGTACTGTTTTACAATAGGTTTAATCATTTCAATATGTTTTTTATTCCATGTTTCAAAATCATTTCTATATAAAATATCTTCATCATAACTCATAAACATCGGAAGGATACAGTTTTTAGTTGCATTATCAAATCCATTATATTTATCAAATTCTTTTCTTATAGCTTCCCAATATTGTTTAAATTCATTAACAGATTTAACCTCAGGAATTTTTATTAAAACTCTTAAACCATGCTGTGAAGCACTTAACCAAGTAGCAATAATACATTTATATTTATCAAATAAAACTTGTTTAAATTCTTTGCAGTATTCAGGCTGTAAATGGTCAAAATCTAGCATTACAACACCATTCCATTTAATTATATTTTTGTATTGCCTTTCATTTCCTGAACCTATAATAATACATGGTGTAAAATAATATAGTTTAGTTTTAAGATCTGATTTTAACTTTTGATTTCCTAATATTTCTGCAAGTCTTATTTGTTCAAAAATATGTTTAATTTCAGGTTTAGGATTTTCAATAGCATTTATTAGCTGTTTTAAATTTACTATTCCTATTGGCTTTGTTTTTTTAATATCCGCTGGATAATAATTAAATAAAATTTTTTCCATAATTTATAGAATAAAAAAGCCTTAAAAAACTTATGTAGGCTCTCACATCTACACTCGTTTAATAAGGCTAAAATCTTTAAGTTACTATATTGTGAGAGCGTAACTACTCAACAAATATATAAATAAAAATTTAAAAACAAACAATAATTAAAAATATTTTACTCTAAATTCTCTAGGTGATATAAAACTTCTTCCCAATAGATAAGGCCAGGGCATCTGCCATAATTACCGGCCCATTCTTGCTCATGATACTTAATAAATTCATTTACTGTTGATCTTGCCACATTCTTTGAAAGGTTGTTAACCAATGGTGAATTGCCTTCTAGATATAATATCTTATAGGCTTCGTCATGTAGTTTCTTTGCTTTGTCTTCGGGTCTCATGGTTATAATTTTTGATAAAAGTTATAAAATGTTTCAAAATCTTTTGCTATGTAATAAATACCACCACTTCGTTCAATAGTTGATTGATAGTCTTTCTGTGCCTCGGACTGCCTATCCTTGCCAAATTTTACCTCTATTTTAACGGATTTTCCTTTGATAGTACTACTTATGTCGGCAGTTCCTTTAGTTCCCGTACCTGGTATGTATTGACCTGATCCGATTTGCTTGGTTGTACCTTGAATGTCCTTAACCATTTTCTTACTATCTACATAACGGCCAGTGTTACTAATCCTTTCTGCTTGGTAACCCATTAATTCAATGTACTTAATAATAGCCTTAGTAAGGTTGTTTGCTGAGCTATCGGTAAATTTAGGCTTTGGTATGCAATGCGTTGGCATTGTTGAAATGGCAGCCAATCTCTCGAATGCCATTTCATTTAATATCTGCAATGCCGTCATGCTAGAATGGTAAATCGTTAAATGGTTGCTCAATAGATGCTGCAATGTTATTGCTCATTGTATCGCTTATTATTGCTGGCTTAACCCAAGGCTCTTGAAATGATGCGCTAAAATATTTAACACCTGATTTGGATTCTTTAAGCCACAAAGATATTTCTAATTCTTTGCCTTCTACATTTACCTTACCTCTATAATCCGGGTGAGTGTCTTTAGCTTTTTTGTCGTTCTTAAATATTGCTCCGCTGTTTAATTTGGTTTCCATAGTTTTAGTTTTTAATTGTTTAGTCTTTAATAAATATTCCGTTAACTGTTTTTCCTTTACGATCTTTAATCACATTATACGCACTTTCTAAGGCTTCTTTATAGTTTATACCTAATTGTTCTGAAAGTATGATTAAAACTACTTGGATATCCCCTATTGCATCGATTTGATCTATTTTATTATTCTTTGCAATTGCTCCGGCTAGCTCCCCGACTTCCTCTGTTAGCTTTAACATTTGTTTTGTGGCATTATCAGGAATTAATATTCCTCGTTCCTTTGCCCATTCTAAAATATAATGATGAATATTAAAGATATATTTATTATAACTAATTGAACTTTGTCTATAATTTAAATCTTTTTCAAATTCTTCATATTTTTTAGCTAAATTTTTTACATCTGCCATTTTATAAGGTGGTTTTAATAAAGATTTTAAAAATGAATCAAAATTCATAGCTTTATAATCACAACATCTTTCAAAAATTGTTTCCCATCCAAAAGTATTAGGTTCTTTCATATAGGTTCTTTGGTGCCATTCATGATGCCATGCTTGTTGTTTTTCATTAAATTCTAATCTAATATCATGTTTTCTAACATCCATAAAATTGCTCCCTTCTTTTAATTGATTTAATTTTTTCCAGATAAAGGATAGCGTCCATTAGCTCCTCTTGTAAATGATTTATAAAGTCATCGTTGTTATTCTCTTGTAAAGTTGTCCCATACTTTCTAATCCCAACTTCTGAACGTTGTTCGAACTTAGCTATCACTTGCTGTACTATCTTGTCCTTCATTTTCTTTGTTTTGTTTTATTACTTTATCCATTTCGTTCCGCAGGTAGTCGCAGACCTCGTGTATTGCATCGGTTAAATTATCGGTAAACTCTGATTCTTCTTTAGATCCAACATTCATATCCATTAATTTTAACCAATGTTCACACGCTCCTTGCATTCTGTTGAATGATTCTTTTTTCTTTTGCTTAAAATGGCCGTTAATCATTCGGCTTTGTTCTGTTGCTGCCCTTAATAGTGCAACCATTATATTAATTTCGATAATTGGATTCATTTAACACCTCCCTGATTTAGAACCGCAACGGCAGGATTGATAAAATTTATTTCCTTTGATGCAAATTGTGTGTTTTATTCCTGAACTACCCAAATGGTTGATCTCAACCTTGGTAAATATTTCAAGGAATTTATCAAATTTAATTATTGCTCTGAATAAATAAAAGTAAGATAATTGTTTAATTGTTTTCATAATTTTTCTATAAATTGTTTTACTTCGTTCCAGTAATTTATGTATTTTGTTTTTTGGTATGAATCGGTTATGTAAGATTCATTTTTTAAAATATTATCAACGCATATTAGCGCGCTTTCTTTGGCTTGTTGAATTGGCTTATTACCTTGTTTAAAGTCAATAATCATGTCAATTGATTTATCGCGTGGTATCATTTTATTTGTAAGTTATAGTTTATAATTAAAGCTGCTCCATTAACTGTTTTGCCTTCTTTAATAGCGTTTTTAATTGCTATCTTATCAGGTTGATAACTTACTTTCTCAACAATATAGGTTTGATCTAATAAATCACTAACCTCAACTGATTCAGATTTTCGGAAATTCATTTTAAAAGTAGGGGCCTTAACCTCCAGGATCTGATATAACTGCATTGCATTTGATATTGTAACCTTTAATTTATCAATTGCCTTAGTACGTGCTATTTTAAGCGCGTTTAAACGCTTTATTTCGTTTTCTAGTATATCGGTCTCACTTTCAAAAGTTTTAATCACATACCCGTAGTTAATAGCTTTTTCAGTAAAGTTCTGCTCGTTAATTAATAAAGCCTCTTCTAGTTCAGGTGTTAACTCACCATCTGCTAATTGTGCAGCTATATTGATATATTCCGATTTTATGTTAAATAGATTCATAGTACGCCTCCATTTCTTTAGTTAATGTATAGTGTTGTTTGATTTGTAATAGTGTAAAATTACCTTTCTTAGCTTTGTCGATATTTTCTTTTGTTGCTGTTGGCTTGCTTAATTGTGGCTTTTGAGAATCTGCATCTGCATCTGCTTCTGTTTCATCTATTAGAAATAAACCATTTAAAGCATATTTTCTAGCATAACTACTAGCTGTTCCTGTGGCCTGTTCACTACTCATTCCCTTATGTTCTGAAAGTTCAGCGAATCCCAAAACCTCTTCGGTCTTATCCCCTATGCTTATTTTTGCAGTAGCTTTTAAGAATGTTTTATTTCCTATTGATACTATTTCATCAGAAAGTCTTAAAAATGCGTTATACTTATTTAAAATAGGCTTAACAGCTTCTAAAATATCTTCGGCAGATCTATATTTATAGTTACCAAATTTATTTACATTTCCTTTAGGAACTTTTAATTCATTTTGAATTTTTACGAGAGTTTCCATAATTTTTAATTTTAAAGATCAAATTGATTTGTACTGTTTATTTCATCGTATTGATTTTTTAAGTAGTTAATTTCGGACTGCAAAAATTCTAACTCATTTTCTTTATCCTCAATTTGTAACCTAATTTGGTTAAGCTCATAAGCTTTATTTTTTTCATGCCAGCGCATCTGTGCGTACATGTAGTCTTCGAAGTCTTCCATAGTGTAAAGATACTAATAAATTTAATACTAACAAATTTATTCATTATTTATTTCTAAAACATTTAATTCTTTTAATTTTATCATTATTTCATTATTTTTATGTTCAGCTTCTTTCATTTGTCCATAATTATCAATATAACTAGAATAAAAATTATATTGACGATATAAATTTTCTATTTCTTCGGTTATTTCATAACCTTCTTTCATAATAATTTTCATAACTTATACCCTATTAATGATAAATATTTCAAAAAATAATCTGCTCTTGGTTTGTTTTTTCCATTCTCCCATGCTGTTATCCTTTGCGGACTTACTCCCATTTTAACAGCTATTGAATTTTTACTTATTAGCTTTTTCTTTCTGTATCTCATAGCTTCCGCCATGATTTGTTCAAGTGTTACCATAATAGATTAATTATTTTGTTATACATATTAAGTAAATGTTTATCGGATTTAATGTAATTATCCATTTGTTTATTATAGAATATTATTGAGCAATGATCTTTATTTAATAATTTGCCAATTTGATTTAAAGTAAGGTTTGTTTTTTTCTTAATAATATAAGAAAATAAATACCTACCCTCAACTATTGGCCTATGCCTTGCCTTACTTGTCAATTCCTCCTTACTTATACCAGTAATTTTTTCAACGGCTTTAAAAACCGAATCAGCGTTTAACTGATATTTATTGACGCCTGGTATTATAAAGTAGTTCATAGTTTGCTTTTTTCTAATTCATTAATATGATCCAATAACATTGTAATATTAGCTTCTAAAACTCCGGCTAAACTAGCATATTTAAATAATTTATCTGTTGTTTCTTCATTAGTTCTTGACTTGGCCCATTCTCTAACTATTAGATCTATTTCCATGTAACTTTTCCCTTTGATTAAAGGTAATAAAGTTTTTACAGTATTATTTTCCATGTTGTTTAAGTTTTAAAGTTTGTATTGTTTCTTTGATATATTCACTCCAATGTGTAAAGTTTTGGCAGCGTCTTGATGGCTTAACTGTTTTTGCGATTGCTAGTTTTTTCATGGCTGTAAGTGTTTTAGTGTTTGTTTCTGATACAAATGTACTAATAAATTTAATACTAACAAATTTATTTATATAAAAACATAAAAAAAGTAGTTAAATTTCTCTAACTACCTGATAATGAATCTAATTATTTTTTGTCCTCAACAGTCAATTGTGATAATGTCGCACCTATTGTACCTATTGTTACGCCATAAGTAGCCAAGGTAACTAATAATACGGGTAACCCTGGAGCTACAATAAGAGCACCCGATACAGTTCCGATACCTATTAATACATTTCTTACTTTACGCCAAAACTTAGGCGTAGGTGCTAAAAATCTATCTTTTATTTTCATTTTATGATTTTTTTATTTGGTAAATTAGTTATATGTGTCCAACTATATCCTCTTTTAATATCAGATATTGTTGAAATTGAAATTTTATATTCTAATGCTATTTCTTTATAATTTCTATTATCATTTAATATTTTTAAAACATCACTTTCTTTAATTTTACATTGTGAATTTTTAATTCCTTTGGTAGTTCTTAATCCAATTAATATAGAATGTTTTTGATTTTCACTTGCAGTTACCCATTCTAAATTATTTAATTTATTATCGTTTTTTATTCCATTAATATGATTAACTTGTTTTTTATTTAATGGATTTTCAATAAAATTTTCTAAAACTAATCTATGAATTAAAAATCTTTTTATTTTTTTTCCATCACCTAAATCAATTGCACAATATCCGCCCGTTTGAATTACTGGCTTTAAAATTTTTTCTGAATTTCTGTGAGGTTTTTTTAAACTTTTAATATTACCTAAATCGCTAATCATATAACGATTTTCATAATTTTTTATAAATTTTCAATTTTCCATATTTATAATTTTTTACGACCATAAATATAATAAATTTACTTTATAATTAATACTTGTTTTCTGTTTTTATTTTTATTATATGATACATGTACCCAATCTGGACCAATAGAATTTCCATATTCCCACAAAAGCTGATCGAATTCCAAATTAGCCTTAATATACTCAAATAGCTTCTTATTCTCTTCCTTACTACCAGCGTCAATGTCTATTGCCTCACCTTTCTTATGTTGGCTTGTGATTGCCCCTTTAACGGCCCGATTTAATAAATCACTTCGATAGAAACTATTTATCTTTATAGGCTTATTATACCAAATCCTCAAAGGCTCAAAACATTTTTCTGCAACTAATTTCATAGCCTTTAACTGCGCTTCGTTAGGGTTGTTATTAATACCTAACTTTACAGCTGTTGGTGATTGCGTGGCCTCTATATACGTTATGTGCTTAGATATGTTGTCCATTATTCAATAGTTTTTCAATAGTTTTCAAATGCTGTTTATTTTCGGTTTCCAGCTCTTCAATTCTCTTGGTTAACTGCTCTAATTTTCGGCTCATTAGATCAATCTCTCCTTGCAAATGTTCGCTCCATCCTTTCCATAGCTCTATCACCTTAGTGTCGTTGTCAATATTGGCCCCGGTAACCTCTGCGTTTTGTTTTTTTCTAGTAAAAAACCAGCCAAATAAACCGCCACTTCCAGCAGTAGCTAATATTATTAATATATCATTCATGTTATACAATATAAGATGCTAATTGATCCCCATTTGATTGAACCGTTGATGCTGTTTTTAATCGCTCTCCGATGCTTCCTACTGTTGTTAATCCGCTTGATGCAACACCCCAAAAGTCAGCTGGTGTCATTAACATAGTACCCGTTGTATTATCGGTTAACACTCCCAAGGATACGGTATTTGGATTCGGTACGCGTAAAGTACCCGTAAATTCTGAACTTGAACCATATACAGTTCCAAATCTAACATTTCCAACTGATGGAGCTCCAGGACTTATGTTCGATGTTGCTATTATTCTATTAGCATTATTTGTATCTTGAAAAGTAAATTGTTGCGCAACTGTTGGAGAAATTTTAATATTAAAACTTCCAAAATACGCTGGCATACTTCCTACATTTACAACATTTCCTAATAGGTTAAATTTAGCTGTTGTAACAGTTGAGTAAATTGCAGGATAACTATTACTTGTAGTAGTTCCATTAATATTAATAGTGCCTGCTTGTGTTATATATATTGCAGGTGTATTAGTAGCATTACTTCCACCTGTTACGTTACCGTTAACCGTAACTGTTCCCGTATTTTCAATATTTAAAGCAATAGTATTTGCAACTGTACCAGCTGTAATATTACCATTAATAGTCATTGTTCCACTTGTTGTCCCATATCTAAACAAACCTAATGAAATACTGAATGAATAATTTTGTAAAACTATATTACCATATAAATTTACATTGCCTCCGCCTAAATGGTAACAAGCATACATACTAGATGCTGCACTAGAAGGTGCACCAGTAATTGTTATTGGTGTTCCAACAGTACCGAAATTTGTAGTTCCTGAATTTGAAGTTACAGCTATACCAGTTGTTCCAGTCATTGTTTGATTAGAAAGAATATTTACAGTTCCTAAAGTATTATATATACAAGAACCAGTTGCAAATGAACCTCCTAATAATGCCCCAGTAATATTTATTATTCCACCTGAACCATTTTGATTAACACTTTGTATGCCGACAGAACTAGATGTTATATTTCCAGTTATATTAATTATTCCATTTGATATATTTTGTATTGCATAATTATTAGTACTCGTAATTGTTGATGTTATATTAACTGTTCCGCTTCCACTATTTCCAACAGCACCACCACCTCCATTTTGACCATTTCCAATAATATTTGTTGATGTTATATTAACTGTTCCTGAAGTCCCGCTAATACTTACGACATAAATTATATTTCCAGCTGATCCATTAATAGTCGTACTAATTAAATTAATTGTATTACTTGTTGATGTAATAAACAAAACTGTATTTAAATTTGCAGTTATATTATTACAAGTAAAAGTTTTATTGGATGAAATTGTTAAACTTCCATTTGCTACTATTCCAGTTCCGGCATAATTAGATAATGTATTAACAGTAACATTGTCAATATCTAAAGTTAAAGTTTTTCCATTAGTAAACACATCATCTGTTGATAACGGTAAAGACCCATAAGGAATACCTCCACTATACCAATTTACTACTGTTGACCAATTTCCATTGGCTAAAGGATATACAACTGCCATAATTATTCAGGATTTGCGAATGCTTGCGCCAATGTAAAGGCTTCAGCTAAGGTTAAATTTACTTGTGTGTCCGATTTTACATCTATACGAGTCCCATCTTCTTCATTATACCAACAAGTCATAACAAGGGCATAAAGATTATTATTAATCTCGTTGCAAACAAATGCGTATTTATAATCTATCATAATTTCTATTATATATAAGTTGCTGTTACTCTATTATTCCAACTATCCGTTGCATGCATTACTGCGCTAGTTCCCGTATTGCTTAATGTTAATCGTGTTAATGTCCAAGTTGCCGTACTCTCTGCCGTTCCAGTTGGTGCAAATCCTAAATAGTCATAAGTTCCATTAGTCGCGTGCCTCCTAATTTTAGTTGTAGCCAACACCAAATCACCACTACCTAAAATACTATTTCCGTTAATACTTTTAATGTTGGTTGTGCTAACAAGTAAATCTTGTTTACCATTAAATGTACTCCAATCTGTTGTACTTAGTAAACCTCTTTTTGTTGCACTTGCGGTAGGCATATTAAACGTATGCGTATCTGTTGTGCTATTTATCGCAAAATCCGTTCCGCTTGTGCCTGTGGCTAAATACTGAACTTGATTTGTTAAGCCATTTAATGCAGCTAATCCTGTGCTAAATGTAGTAATAACTTGGCAAAGATGACTATCCTCTGTATGTAAAGTGATTGTCCTTCCACTGTGTACAACGTATATGTCAATTGCCAACCTATCCGTTAAATTTAACGTTGTTGTTGGGATAGTAACAGATGTAAAATAACTATCAATTAAAGTTCCGTTTGTAATACCTTCGGGTGCTGTTGAGTTAGTTCCTATTAAAGTAAAACCTCCGTTATATTTATATACGTTTACATAAAATGTAGGCGAACCTCCTCCCGAACTCGCTTGAAAGAAAAACCCTAAATTCCAATTACCACTAGGTATAGATAAAAAAGAAGGGTCTCCTGCATCTGTAATAAATCTTGCAATATATCCATTTGCATTAATAGTAAAATCTGTTCCAGCACCTATTACAGGTGTTTTGCTTAATTGTTTATAAGCATTACCTCCAAAAGTACCTTGTGAAACGCTACCATTAAGATAATAACTTAATGAAGAACCTCCTCCGCTTGATGTAGGTAATGTAGCTAATTGACCATCTCCTCTTACATATTGAGAAGATACACCTGCTCCCGTTACTGCAATAGTTCCACTACTAGTTATTGGCGAACTAGCAACAGTAAATGCACTTGGCATAGTTAACCCTACACTAGTTACTGTTCCGCTAACAGAAGTACCTAATGTACCATCTCCTTTTATATATTGAGAAGAAGTACCCGTTGGATCATCATATTTGCCATTTAAAGCATTCTGTAAGTCTGTTTGATTGCTTAGCGTTCCAACTATACCTCCCCATACTGGGTCTTGTCCACCAACTTGCACGTATACAGTACCACCCCAACGAAAAAGTAAATTATTATTTAAAGTAATGTATATTTTTCCAGTTTCACCAGGATTTGGCAAAGCAGCATAATTAGCCACTTCAATAACATCATCAACATAACTAGGTAAGTATGTACTATCTACTTTTGTTGAAGCATTTAATGGCACATAACCGTTTGCAATCCCTTTGTTTGCTATGTTTTCCTTCAATGCCAACGCATCAAAAACAGCATCTTGACTTGGTGCCGTACCCGTTACACCGTTAGTTATCGTCTGCGCTACTTGTGAAGGTATATTAATATCTATTGCCATACTACGTTTATAACTGAATTTTTAAGCGTTGGAATCGTTGTACTTGTAATATTGCCACCTACATTAAAGTTTATTGTTGTATCAGGTAAATTTAAAGTTCCTCCCGAAGCCACATAAACTAAATAGCTAAAATCGCTGTTTTGTACCAAAGCTGGTGAACACCCACTTGGCCCTGATGGACTGCCTACTATTGGCAAGGCGCAAAGATTAAATTGCTCCGATAAATTTAATGTAATATCAATCTTATAGCCAGCCACTTCGTCATTAAACCGTTCTGTAAAGTCCTCAAAACTTACAGAATCACCAACCATAAACCAATCTTCGTATAATGGCGCTCGTAATTGGGCCACTACGTCAGTTCCGATTTGCAATTGATCGCTCAACACCTCAAGTTCGTTATGTTGATCTTTATGAACCAAGTCCATAAATAGCAAAGATAGATTAAGGCTCATTTGTTTGCCTTGTATCTGCCCTGGATTTATTACAGTAAACATCAGAGGATAAGTTACGGCCCCATTTGCCACAAGGTCGTATAAATCCCCTATCCCGTAACTATTTATTTGTTGGTGCGCTGTTGCTATTCCTTCCAATAGCTCGTTTATTTGATTTAACGTTCTTTTCATTTTCTATTTTTTGAAGGAATATTTTTAATTTGTTTTCGTTTTTTGTGTATGCCATTAGTCTATACATTGAGAATCAATATTACCTTGGAATCTGTCGCTAAAAGGTAAGTTTTTACCTATTGTGCTTCCTAGATACATTCCGCTTGAATACATGGTGCGTTTAGGCACAATAGTGTCAATGGTATTTCCAGGACTAAGATATAAAGGATATGACGTGTGATTAGTCAATAAGTAATTAGTTATTCTTTGAGAATACCATTCCGCGTTATATTTAAACCTTTCTTCTAATTTCAATAAATCATTAAGGCTAGCAGCATTCGCGTTCTCACTTGATCTTGTGGCCACCGATTTATTCATGAATTTATAAGTCAATGGCATCGGAGCCTCGGCCATAATCCACCAAATCAAAGCTGGCTGTATGTAATCATCAAGCAATGTTTTGTTAAGCACTGATACAGTTGATGCGCTTACTTGTGTTTTGATTTGATTATATAAACCCGTTCCTAAAATTGGTAACATGAATTTTTCCTGTGCCAGCTTAATAGTTGGTAACAAAACTTTCATGTCCACGTTTTCGTTGATTATCGAATTATCTTTTAAAGCTTGTTCCGATATAAATATAACTGCCATAACTTATTTCTTAGGTCTTATTAATACTTGTTGCCATATATGACGGCATGATGTTGATGTTAATCCGGTCTTTGGGTTATGATACCAACCGCCACGGGTAAGCCAAACATTTGTACCTAATTCGTTATTCATAGCTTCGATATCAGTTCTTTTGTATTGTTTTGGATTCTCTAATAAATCTCTGCAAAACTTTCTAGTAGTATCTATAATTTTTTCACCTGATATTCCTGGCTTCTTATCGTAAACATACCGAACTAATATTTCCTCAACGGGTGAATCCAATTTTTTAATGCTTTCGCCTTTTTTTGTTAGATTCCTTTCGTTATCTACAATTTGAATCATTCCATTATCAGTAAGTTTAATTATGGCTTCTTCTATTGTCTTTACATCAACTTTTAAGGCCTCGGCAATGTTCTTATTGCTTATTAAATTATCATTGCTTAGAATATCTATAATTGATTTATCAAGCGTTGTAATTGTTATAGTTGCAAAGTTTGTCGGGATAGCCTCCGCGTGTATTATTTCGTATCCTTCCATCGATTCGCCATATTTTGCAAATACCTCTAAGGCTTCCTCTTCGGTTAGTTCTTTGCTGAACTTTTGCGTATCATTTAAATCAATACCTAACCTTTCAGCTACTTTTTTTCTTAATAATTCTATTGGAATAACCGCCTGAATTAATGCCTCTGAATAATCAACACCTATAATTTCCAATGGAATAATATTAAGCCTTCCATCAATATTTAATAAGTTAGCAAAGTCATTAATTACGCCCTCTAAAGTCTGTTGTTTTGGTGTTACATAGGTATTTTGAAAGAACTCCGATGCATCGCGGATTACATTCCTAGCAAATGCCGATTCACCATCAATACCGAATAATTGACCGCTTGTGATTCTATGTCCGGTGAATATCTCTTGGGTAACTGTCTTGTTTAATACTTCAAATGCTTTATCAAAATCGTTTGTCCTAAGTGGAATTACACTAGGCTCTTTGTCTTTACCCTCACTAAACACCAACACCACACCGCCAGCGTTATCAGTTCCCGTGTGTTTGTTTTTAATTTGTTTTTCTATTTCTTTTTGTTCTTCTAAAGTTGGTTGACCATTATTAAAACTCAAAAGAGTCCCGCCCACGAAGGAATTTTTTATATTGTTTAAGTGAAAATTAGCAATTTCTTTCTCAATTTCAATATATTTTAAAGCTGCCACATAACCTGGCAACGGATAAACCCCTTGATTCGGCCTATAAGCTTTATAATAAAAAATACCTGATGTTTTATTTTCAGGATCAAACTTTTCTATCTCTTTAAATCCCGTTTTATCTGCACTTTGATTATAAGCCTTCCAATCGTTACTAAAGAAGAATTTATCTTGTGTTTTATTAGTTCTTATCTTTGAAAAGTCAACATGGTATAAATCAAAATCAGTTCTTAAATTATTCCAAATGGCTTGAATATAAAACCCACCGAATAATTCAAGATCCAAAGATATTTTCTTTGTTAACTCAAATAAACTTTCGCTTGGATTTATTGTCTGAGTAAACTCAATTAATTTAGCAGCATTTAAAACACTAACTGCTTTATTATTAATATTCCAACCTTTACCAGCAATTAAATCAGCCTTACCATCTACAATGGCCCTATGTTTTGGCGCATTGTCGTACATGTCTAGTAATAAGTTAGGAAAGTTATTATCGTTTCCATAACTTATCCACTCTTTACCCTTGTTTTCCTTAAATTCAGGAATTTCAAAGGCGTTTAATTTAACGTAAAGTATATTACTAGCCATTATATATTATATTTATTTTGGTTTGGTTGTCGTAAGCCGTTGTTGTGCTTGCCGTACCTATTACTTTTACCTTGCCATATTCAACTATTCCCGTTGACAAAGTGTAATTTAAATTAGTTGGTGATGTTTGTTCGTATATTTCATAGTGATAAAAACCAGGCAACGGCAAGCTTACTTGTGATGCTGTTAATGTAGGTGTTAAAGTTTCGGTAATAGTAAACCTATTATAACGGTCCGTATGTAATGAAGTGTCAGCAGCAATAAATGTATAGCTAACCTTAGATTCGTCATTGATAAATCTAAACAAAAACAATGGATTAGTTAAAGTACATTTCTCAGTCAAAGTTAACACTATTATATTACTTTGATTTTTTATCAGCTTTATCAACTTTTGCTTTTTTAGGTTTTATTGCTAATTCAAAAAGAAAATCATAACCATGTTCTTTAAATAATGGTATATTTTCCTCACTTATTAATACGATTCTATTTAACTCTTGGCTAAACATATCTTTTCCGATAAATTCCGCTTTTAACTTCATTTTTTCTTTGGTTGTTGCTCTTCAATTTCAAATATATAATTGATACCTAAAGACTTTAATAGTTCTATATTAGATTCTTTAACCTCAATATTTAAATCTAAATTTTGGTTATAAATAACCGCTCCAATAAATTCAGGCTTTATTTTCATAACTTGTTTTTATTAATAAATATAAAATTAAGTATTTTGTACCAAACAAAAAACCATAACACCTATTAGATGTTATGGCTTTAAAAATATTATTAAAATAATTAAACCGCTGGTGCAGTTAAAGCAGCAATTAAACCGCTTGCAACCTCTTTCATTGGCTCAACTTCTTTTGCAACTAGCGTTAATTCATATCCGTTACGATCTCCCATTGCAGTTCCAGAATTATAATTACCAGCTGTAAGTTCAGCACCGTTTGCCTCACCTAACAACCAATATTTACCGTTTCTATCCTCTGCAATTACCATCAATCTGTTTTGAGCTAAAAGCCTAATTTGGTTTCTTGTAGCAGTTTCTCCCTTGTTAAAGATAGCTGTTAAAGTAGTTTCATAAGCTAAAGTCCCATTTTCAACCGAAGCTAAAATTGATTCAGAAAAGTTTGAAGTTTCTTTAACTTGTTCATAAGACCAAAACTGTTTTCCAGTAGCTAAGGTAAATGCGGAAATAGCTCCTGATGTTGTTGTTAATGTAGCTTTGTTCGCTAATTCAGTGATTAAAAGTCTTTTAATACCTCCAACTGAATCACGACAATCTAAGGCCCTACCAGCCGTTAATGCACATGCCATAATTTATAAGTTTTATAAAGAGGAGGTATTTAGCCCCCTCTTAAGTTAGTATTAAGCTGTTAATTCAAAGTTTGCAATTTGAGAAGGGAAAGCAACCTGAGTTCCAAGTTTGAATGCGCACATTAACCTCACCTCATCAGCTTCTTTTGCAAAGAAAATTTCAAATTTTTCTTCCTCATTCATTAAATCTACACCCATAAACATATTTGATTTCCTTCCAGCAATTATTCTTGAAGTTCCGTTAAGGCCATTCAATGCAACTAGTTTAATGTTGGTACCTGGAATGAATAATTCAAAGTTAACAGCATCTGCATTGTAGTGATAAAGATTAGCAGTTTTTAAAGCAATCGTGAATAATCTGAAAACATCAGTTCCACAAGCAATAAACGCATCCTCTTTGTCTAAAACTTCAACCGGAATAGCTTTATAAACAGCGTCAATGATTGCAACTACATTTGAAGTAGTTATAGAAGTAACCGGAGTAGTAAAGAAATCTGAAGCAGCCTTAACAACTTTTGCAACTACTAAAGAAACAGATGCAGCAGCGTTAGCTGTTAAAGTGATTGCAGTATTTGAAGTTACAACAGATACGGTATAAGTGTTAGCACCGATAACCAATTTATCACCAGCTACAACTTGACTTGAAAACAAGGTAGAAGTACCGGTTACAGTTGCAGAACCTGAAGTGGTTGCAACAGTTCCGCTGATTTTTTGAGCGTTAACGTTTGCTGCTGAATAAGCACCATCAATAACTTTCAAAAGTCCATCGAATTTATTAAGGTTAGCTGTTGCGCTAGCCAAATCACCTTGCCAAAGTGCAACCTCTACTGCCTTAGCAATTTGAGCTGCTTTCTCTTCTGCATAGATTTGTTCAAAAGGAATAGAATCATACATTGATCCTGGAGCAAGTTGTGTTTGAATGTATTTAGCTTCTAAAGTTTTAGGACATAAAGCCTCTTGTACTTTAATCGCACCTACTGTAATAACTCTTTGAGTTAAAGCAGTTGTTCCACTTGCATTAAATCCACAACCATCAGCTTGGAAAACTGCGTCAGATTCTAAGATGTTAATTGCAGCTGCCGATTTAACGCCAGCTTGTAAAGTTAATAATGAAGCTGTTTTAGCTGATAAAACTGCTTTTCTAATTAATGGAAATCTTTGTTCATCCGTATAATTAGCTAATGTGCCTACTGAAAATGCCATATTATTTGTTTTTAAATTTGTTTATAATTGATTCTAATTCTTGTTCTCTTGATATTGATTTTTTGAAAGGATTATTTGATCTAACCGATACTGGATTATCTGAAGGTACCTTAGCCAATTTCTCAACTATTGAAAATGTTTCTTTTACTATTTCTTTTAGGGCCACATTATCAGCCGTTAAAGTTTCATTTGTTTTGGTAAACTCTTCAAATCTAGTTTTAAGGTTGTCAACTTCGGTTTTCAATGTTTCGAAATCCTCCTTGCTTACTGATTCAACAGCTGCCATTGGTTGTTCAATTGGCATTTCCATTTCTGGCGCTTCTTCAGTTTTAGTAGCTACTTCGGTAATAATACCACCTTCAACAGTTAGCATAGTTCCATCCTCTAATTCATGTTCACCATCGGGAGCGGGTAATTCATTACCAGCCTCATCAATAACCATTAAAGGTAATCCAACCTCTAATGATTCGTATCTTACTATAGTTCCATCTACTAACTTAGCATCAATAAATGTTTGCTCGGTTGTTGGCTCAGCGTTGAACTTGCTTACAAGTCCGCTTAATTTCTCTATTGCTTCGTTTAAGTTCATGTGTATAACGTTTTTAATTAAAAATATATTAATATTCAAAATGTACCGTTTTACTCGATAGCCTTAATTATATCAATTATTTCATTTATTTGTTTTTGCTCCTTGTCAACATAGAATAAATGATCGAAAGCCCCTTCAATTGAAAAGCCTTTAAACTCACCCTCTTTAATTCGTTTCCAAATATCTGCGTTCTCTACTTTAAAACTTCCAAACCAACTGCCATCTGTTAAGCCTTCAAATCCAATAGGAGGATTAATACCTTTATCTCTATTGATAATATAAGATTCAATCATATAGGCACCGTTAACCACTTGTGAAGAATCGTGCATCAAGTTAACGTTGTGTATCATACCCGATTTAAAGAACTTGTTTACTATCTTTTCAATAGTATCTTTTGTAAACACCGCGTAATATTCACCTAATATTGCATCTTGTCTATATATCGGTAAGTCTGCAACCATCAAAGGACCTGATACTATTTGTTTTTCCTGATTTGCAATAAATGTTTGTTGCTTGTTAAACGCAACCCAATTGCGCTCTATTGCTGGACTGTCCACAAGGGCCACAAAGTTAACACCCGTTTCTTGGTCATCTTCGTTTATTTCTAAATTATAAATAGGTAGTTTCATATTCTTGCAGTTTCTCTTATTGAATTAATCCTTTTCTGTACTATTGATATATCCGATTCTACAACTATTGCCTTTATTGTTGTTGGTTGGTTGTTTTGTAGTATTGTTGATTGACTTCCCACAACCGTTGGCGCTGTTGTATTTGTTGGCAATGTATTATTTAAATTGTTTGTCGTTGTATCTGTTTTTTTATCGAATTGTGCGCTGTTAAATTTTGTTTGACTAATCTTAGCTATCTGAGCAGCGGCAACTCCAGCAGCTAGGGCAGCACTTGCAATTTTTAAACCAACGGGAGCCTCGGCATAAGCTTTTAATACACCTCTGTAACCTTCAATAGTAGCCTGAGCTAATTGAAAAGTTTTATTAAGTTTGAAGGCCCTTTCTTGTGATGCTTTAGAATTATTATCAAAATCATTTACTAACTGATTTATTAAATCAAATCCTTGCAAAGCTAAATTTACTTTTGCCGTTTGTAGTTCTTTTTGCCTTTGCAGTTCTTTTTCGTCTGCTTCTATTTTTAATCTTTCTGTTTCTTCTCTTGCTGCTTTTTCTTGGTCATCTAATTTTTTTAATAAAAATAAAGCTTCTGCCCTTGTTTCATATTCTTGTTGTGTTCTTTCACCATCTAGTCTATACTTTTCTTCGGCTTCTTGTTTTGCTTTAGCATCTGCTTCTAGTTTTAATCTGTTTCTTTCTGCTTCTGCGGCCTCTGCTGCTGTTTTATTTGCTTCTTCTGTATCTTTAATATATTTAAGATTCAATATATACTTATCAACTTGAAGTTTTCTTTGTTCTTCTAATTCTTCAGCATTTAATTTACCTCTATTACCTTTGGCATAAGCTAAGTTGTTTAACTGTTCTTGGATTAATTTTTTTTCAGCTAAAAATATTTCGGTATTTGTTGCACCTTTAGCCTTTAATATATCAATCTCTGCCTTAATGTCATTTAATCCGTTTTGTCTTGATTTTCTTACATCTAAATCTTTCTTTAAATCATTTTCAACTTGTGTATCTAAATCCTCCCTTATCTTTTTTTGGCGTTCTAATTTTTCATTAGCTTCGTCTGTTGCATTGCCAAACAAACCCATTTTCTCTGCAACAAATCCCAACACCACCACAAAGGCACCGATACCAGTGGCAATCAAAGCTAACCTAAAAGCCTTCATTGCCACAGTGCTAGCAGACGTGGCATAAGTAGCGACTACCGTGGCCGCTGCCCTTGCCTTTTCAGCTAAGGTTACTAAAGTTATTCTTAACGCAGATTCTTTCTCTAATACAGACCTGATTTCCTCAACACTTGCCAAAGTAGCTTGAACAGCTTGTAGTTTAACCAATGTTTTTTGTAAGTCTTCCGATTCACTACCAACTAAGGCCATAACACCCTGAACAGCACCAAATCCAGCTACTATACCACCGCCAAGCTGTAATGATGCTTGCAAGGCTCTTCCATCTTGTCCAGTTGTTTTAATGGCAGTCTTAAGATCCATTAACCGGTCTTTAAGCTCTCCAGCCTCGGATAATGCTTGCCTTCCTATTGGTGAATTCTCACCCGCTTGCAATGCCAAGTTTTGGTATTCTTTTAAGGCCCTTGTTAACTCTTTAAATCCACCACCGTCGGTTTGTTTCTTAATATCGTTTAACTGCTTTTCATATTGAGTTGATGCAGTTGTGGCCCCCTTGGTAGCTTCCGTTACCTTGTTAATCTCGGTAACCGCACCAGCTGTTTTAACGTTAAATTCTAAACTTACAACCTTATCTGCCATTAAAATATAGTATTAAAATCTAAAATTTGATACTCAACTAATAAATCAATTGTGCTGTTTCCTGCTGTTGGGTTAGTATTTGAGCTAATTTTTAAAGCTGAATTTTCAAGAAAACCCGTACTAGTTGCTGAAGGTAAAAAATCACTAAAAATATTAAATTTTGAAAATTTAGTAATTGTTGACTTTAAAAAAGCGTTTAATTCACCAACATTATCAGTAGCACCATTAATATTTAAATACAAAATATTATCACTATAAGTAGTTGTATTATAATTTATTCTACTGTATACATTCTTAACAAATATAGCCTTACCAGCACCAGGCGCAGCAACTAAAGTTATTGGCGTAGTTCCTAAAGCTAATATCTCAGCACTTGTTAATGTTCTAGTAGCATATTGAACTGTCCCCACTAAACTATTCTGCAAACCTATTTCCTTTATAGTACTGCCAGTCCTGGTATAAAGTCTTGCATCTGTAACATTTAAGAAAGCCTCACCCTCATAAATATCTGTTGCTATCCAAGTTCCATCGGTATGGCTTGAACTTCCAGGTACTGTTGGCAATTGGCCCGCTGTTGTTGACCTCTTTAATAATATTCTGCTATCTAATATGTTCATTTAATTACCTCCGTTTACGATTAATATTTCACTTGTTGCGCTAATACTTCTTACTTCATTTTTGCCACCCTCGATAATTGCGGGACTTCCATTTAAACTACTACCTACTATATTTAAACCTCCGTCAACCCTTGGCGTTGTTGATGCTACATTGTTAAAGTTATTGGTTACTCCCGTACTCGCTGTAAAAGAAACCCCAGCTTTTAACTTTAATAACTCAACCCTTGTTAAATTGGTTTGTGTTCTGTCGGCGTCTATTATTTTGTTTAAAATATAATAGTTGTTATTAATAAATATCTTTTTTGCAAAATTGATATTAAATAAATCTTGGGCCGTTAATAAAACCTCAACTTCAATTAGCTTGCTATCTTGATCTACAATCTCACTTATCATTTTAGAATAATAAGCATTATAAAGATTGTTATTGGTATAATTATTAGCGTTCATGCTCCAATATATATCTTTTGGAACATCAAAGGCTATATCGTATGTTGGATTGTCCGCATCGTTAACCATGCCAGCATAAGGGTAGTTATTAAAAGTATATGTCGTGCCTGAATCACTCGTTAAAGTCCATAAGTCGGTAAACTTAGGGCCTGGATATTGCAATATTCTTATATTACTTCCCGTTGTTTGCTCTGTATCACTGACAATAATCGGATAAATTCGTTTACTTATAGACTTTAAATCAGGTCTATAACTTGGCGTGGCGCTAAATAATGGCTCAACAATCTTGTCATTTGTCAAAAAGTCGTTACCTACAATTACATTTTTAGTGCCATAAGGCTCCAAATAACTATTTCTATAACGTTTATTATATTTATCTTGGTCATCTTTATATCTAAAGATCAACCTTTTAAAGTCCAACTCCCCCAAAGGCGTTATTTTCCAAGGCACGTTGTAATTAACTTTATCGGTCCAGTCTAGAATATTAGTTTCATCCGAATAAAACGTATCCCTTGTTTTGATAATTAGATTCTTTGCGTTGGCTTTATCAGGCTCTATGTAAAGATTAAACATTTTAATCAAGCCACTTATAAAATCCTTACATAATACATTCTCAGGAATAACCGATTTAATCGGAATAGGTGAATTTTCTGATAATTGCTCTTGTGCCGTTACCCTAAAGTAAGATGCTGAATCTACTACTAATCGGCAAGCTCCAGGTGAAGCGCCAACTATATTAGTAGTGTAAGTAAATGTTTGAGTAATTATCAAATTTACTTTTATTACATGGCCAGCTGCAAGGTATATTTTATTTTGGCATGGATTAATTACATTTAAACTATCTGAAATCCTTTGCTCTCTTACTGTAAAGTTTTGAACTAATTTTAAACCCGTATTAATATTAACGACATCAATAGCCATATTATAATACCTATCGTTTGTTGCACTCGTACCCGTTGGATAGGTTAAAACATTCCAAGAATTGGCATTGAAAAAAATATCAAGATTATACCATCCGTTAACTGGAGCAGTAAATCCCGTACTTATAAAGTTATTGTTAGGATCGCTTACCTCTTCATTCCATCCCCAATTATTATATGTTTGTTGGCTTATGCCTTGTCTTACATTAGATGCAAACTGCAAAGTAGTGCTATCTAAGGTAGTAGCTCCCAACATCTTAACAGATGCGGACCTATTTAATATATCTGCTGCCGATAATTTTAAATTTTGCTTATTAAAAGGAACTATCAGCGTTTTAAAAAATGCGCTGTTAAAAAATGCAGAAGTATAAGTAAATCCAGCCTTTGAAAATATTGAATCTAAATATTGTTTTACATAAATTGCTGGAAAAAAATCCTTAATGGCCCATCTACTCAATGTCAAGTCATCATTAGTACCGTAGTCAATCATTGGGTAAATATACCCAATGCCACGAGTAGCACTCCAGGAATTCTCAACACTATTTTTTGTCCATAAATGGTTATAAGCAGACAAATCTAAATCTGTTAACTTGTCGTTGTTGATACTAAAAAACAAATCACTAGTTTCACCGAATGCCACGCAATTATATATTATCTCCCCATTTTCCTGATAGCTAATATCCAACAATCTTAAACTACCTCTTAATATTTCAATTGAATCTTCTAATATCAAACAATCGGCTTTTAATGCCGGGTTAAAATCTGTTGATATAGATAATTTTGATATTTTAAATATATGGCTAAACAGTTTATTATTTGTCTTAGTACCAGGGATTGAAATAGTCTTGGTGAATGTACCTTGCCTCTGTTCAGGATTCCTAATATCCGCAATGCTGTAAGTAATTGGAATGCTTACATTTTCTAATAAATCTATTGATTGATTATTTACAAAGATACTAACCACGTTGTCTATTTTTTAAATATGATTTTTCAATAGTGATTTGCAAATTAAACAACTTGTCGTTAACTATTTTTCTTACCTCATAGTTTGAATCAGTAACATTAACAACCTCGATCCCATCTGTTGTTTCCATGTATGTTATCGGTGAGGTTAGCAACTCTTCAAGCCATGCAGATTCTAGTTCTGTTATCCAATTGCTATTTAACACCATCGTTTCTTTTACTTGTGTATCATAGATAATGTTACTACGTTGTAAATCACTATAAATATAACTGCTTCCACTAAAAGCCCCTAGATTTCTTCTATATTGTTTTCTTTCAATGGCGTTGTTTTCTCTGCTTACCAAATCAAATGTAAAAGCATCATAAGCCCCTAACTTATTTAAGAAATATATTCTCTTTGAATCATACTTGGTGCAAGTGGTATTTATTGTGTAAACAACTGGTAAACTAGAGGCACTTGTCCCGCGTGTTGTTATCTCATACCATGCAGAGTTTGACGGTATAATATCCCCTTGATGTTGTGTACTTGCATCTAAGTTTGCGTTAATGATTTGATTTAAATTACTTGGCCCTGATGGAACGTTAACCAACCTTGTATTTGTTGTCGTAATTGTGGCAAATGGATTTGTTATGTAAGTATTTTTTATCAAATTATTACTTGAATCATAGGCCCTAACTTGGAAATTTTGAACAGCGTTTGTCTCACCAACCAAAGCACTTAGATATGCTTTCTCAGTAAGTTTAATTTTATTGTTTGCGTTGTTAGTCAATAGTTGGCTTATGGCTAGTTGACTAGTCATCAACCGATACTTAGTTACTGTATAATCAACCCATTCAGGCGCATCAAGTGAAGCTATCCAAAGATATTTATTTCCGCTTGCACTTAACGTTGGGTAAATGGTAGGTGTTGCCCCGTACTCCTCACCAACTTCAACAACTAGCAATAATATTAAACTACTAGATACATTAACAGTTATAAGATTATAAGGAAAATTTTGCGTCAAATAGTTTTCTGCAATCCTTTTTGCATTGAACAACCCATAGTTATTATCGGGCCTTGCTGGTATCCTATGCCTGCTAACTACCGTTCCATTTATCTTAACATCAAAGATAAAGTTAAAGTTAGGTTGCGCCACATTGGTTGAACTACATACAAAGTTGATGTCGTTATAAACCGGTGAATAGTCTAAAGGCTGTTGTAATATCGTTATTGCCATTATTTTAGTGAAATTATTATATCTTGTTTGAATGCCTCGGAAAGTTCCTTAGCAAATTTAATAAATCTAGATTCGTTAACCACATCTGAATAAAAGTTAGTCTTGGTAGTTCCTTTGCGTTCAATCTTATCTGCAATTAATTCCGCTGCCCTTCTTCGCTCTTCGTCAATAGTCATCTTTTCTGCTGTTGTGGCTCTTCTTTTAACTGTTAACCCTTTCTTATTTACCTTGCTTAAATCAACCTTAGATTGAATCTTTAATGGTTTGTTTGATATCCATTTTAATATTGCATCTATAGGAGGTCTATTTCCTGGCTTCCTTCCTTGATCTACCCAAATGTAATAATCATCTAATACTAATTGAAACGTTATGCCAAATTGAGTAATTTTTAAAGGCTCAAAATTAATGGACTGCCTTAAATTACCACTTGCATTAATAGGACTATTAAATTTACCTTGCTTTTTGTCTAAGTTTTTTTGTAAATCTTTTAATAGATTATCCGCAAAATCATAAACAATATCCCCAACCTTATTAAAGTCTATTTTTCCTTTTGGCATTTTCTAACTGTATTTTTTCTTCTTCTGCTTTATCTTTAAAATATGCAACCATGTTAAGGAACCAAATTATATTCTTATTTAATAACTCATCAAACTTTAACACATCACCTTTTGCCAACATGTCTAATATCCCGAACCATCCCCATCGGCTAGCAAAGCTTGATTCATTGTTACTATCAGTTTCTGTTGTTCCTGAATTGTATAATCGAGAATATCCAAGGTCAAATCGTTTAATAGATTCGAAAAAAAAAGCGCAAACCCGTATACGTCTGCAATATTCAATTTCTCCTGGAATATCCGCGAACGATTCGCGTGTTTCGTGCCTTCATATTCCGCGCCCTCCTCAATATATATAACAGCCATGATATTAGCAAGATTCTCAAATATAAGATCAGAATTTTTGCAAAAAGTCTTAATGTCAATGTATTGTCCTGCTGTTAATTTAGTTACGTCAATTATACCTCTGTATGTTTGACCGTTAATATCAATTATATTTTTAATCCTTGTTTCTTTTGGTAACTCATTAATAAATGATATATAATCTATTGCCTTTTTTAAATCATCAATAGGCATCTTCATAATCAAACTAGGTTTCTCATTGCTTAGTATTGATATAATGTCTATATAACGTTCTATTGCATCTGTATCCTCTTGTTGTAATTTGCTTTGAAGTGCTGCGAATTGTTTAAGGTTAACAGCCTCCCAGCTAACTGGTAAATTAATCTTCATATTAATAAATATATAATTTGTAATATTGATTTTATCTAATTAAATAAACCCCACTTGTCAACATTTCCTTTTTAGCTTTCAAGCAAATAGCCAAGCTCATAACCATGTCATCATGTAGGCCCGAAGGTGCGCTATAATGAATCTGCCTACTCTTTAAATTGTATTCATAGGTAAAGTAGTTTAACTCATCTATAAGGTCTGTATTATCAGGGATAGATATTTCTTTGTTTTCAAAGTTAACGATTAACTCCTCTATAATTGATTGTTTGCTTTTGGAAGTAGTAACAAAAGCCTGAATCTGATTCTTGTTATAGTTAACAGCGTTTCTTATCTGCTCGAAAATAGCATCTTGCGCCCCGTTGGTTTCAATTAATGTTTTAGGCTTATAAAGATTAAGGACTTTAACCACGTTGTTAATTATTGCGCTCCATTCCATATGTCGCCAACGTTCACAATAAAATACTTCGTTACGTTCGTTAAGTATTGTAAGAACCGTATAGTCATCCGCTCGGCCTAAGTCAACACCAGCGTAACAGTTTTGCGTTGGATTAGCTAACTTAATGCAGTCGTTTACATTCTTAAATACTGCTGATCCGCCATCTAAAAACTCTGCAAGGTACTCTTGCCTAAATACGTGTTCGGGTAGATTGCGCCTTGCATCTTCAAGTTCTGAAGGATCAATTTTAGGATTGTCGAATGAAGTGCCAGCTATAGAATAATAAGCTTCGTTCTCTTTGGCTTGGTTAAATAAATCAAAGAAATGATTTTTGCCCTTAGGTGTTGAAATGATTAATACTTTTTTACCCTTAACTAATACAGTAGCTTTTAACACCTCTGTCCAGGCTTCCTTTTTTATAAATGCGAACTCATCGCATATAAGATAATTAAAAGTATTACCACGTATATTATCATAGCGTTCCGCAGAAAAAAATTGTATTGTCGATCCATTAGCGAAAGTAATAATAAGATCGCTTTTATTGGATTCAGAAATGTAAGGACTGTTTGCAATAGCTTTATAAATCTCCCCATATACTTTTTTACATTGTGAATATACCGGACTTATCCAGCCTATCTTGCAACCTGAATAATTAATGGCCCAATATAATAATTGATTTTCTGCAAGTAATGTTTTTCCAAACTGCCTCCCTATTGATACAACGTAATACTTTTGTCCTCCGTTATTAATGGCGTTGTGTATCTCCCTTTGCTTGGCGTGTGGCTTGTAAAGTGTTAACATTTACTCAGTTCCGAAGTCTGCTTTGAAAGTCATTGATCCGTCTACTTGCTGCTTATCTGTCATGCCTAGTTTGTTTTTAGCATAGAATATTCCTTTGCCTTCATTGGCTACAATATCAGTTGCAAGAGCAGTAAATAAGGAATCTACCTTTTTTATAGAGTCGGATTTTTTGCAGTCATCTGAAAGTAACCATGTATAATAAGTGTCCTTGTGAATTGACTCTCCTTTATTCATAGGTAACCAAATATTAAGAAAGAAAGCAATAGTCGGAATATGCCTTTCACGTTGTTGAACTAACTTACCGGATCCGCTAACTACTTCTTTTGTATGATTTAAACATACTTCAATATATTCAGTTGCCCAAATAGGAAGGTTATTTATAAATTCTTCTGACTTCATATTTCAAATAGTTTACCAACTCCTGGCAGTTGTTTAATAACATCAGGATTATTATCGTAATGTGTTTTAATTCCTAAATCTTTTACTTTAAATACTTTCACTTGGTTACTACCTAAAGCATAAATCCTAAAGTGTGGAATGTTAACCTGGTCTGCTACATCATACATTCCTAACTTATTATCCCTAGCTGATATGATATATAATTGCGCTCCTGATTCACTTAATTGTTTTGCTAACTCTTTACCCTTACTTGTGTTTAAAGTGCCATCAAAATCAAAACTAATCTTATCTACTGCCATTTTTTCATTAGTGTATATTGATTGACAAACAGCGTATCTCTGCATGTTATCAGGATAATCAGTTTTCATTTTCTCATCATCCATACACCTAATAAGATAGTCTCCTTTATGTTCTCCTTTTCTAGGCTTCGGCATTTTGTTTTATCTTAAGTAAGTTAAATAAATTCTTAAGCATATCAATAATACAAGTCTTACAATGTAAGTTTGGAAATGGCAGCTCTTTATAAAGTTCCTGATGTACCTTGCCAAGTTCCCTAAGTTGGTATATATCGAGGTTGCTCATATAACCAGCTAGTTTAAAATTATCCCAAACTTGTTGATAATGTTCTATTATGTGTTGTTGTTGCTCAGTCATTAGTTAAGTGATATTTCGGTAAAGCAAAATTTAAAATTCAAACCATCATTAAAGTTAATACCGTTCTTATATAGAGTGCAAGAGTAATCAAGGAATATTTTAATGTAAAATACATTCTCCGTTTCCACATTATAATTTATTTTCGAGGTACCAACCTAATACGGGCGCAATGCCTACTATTATAAATATATTTTCGTGAGAATTGATTATGCAGTAAGATAGTGCAATCCAAAACGATAAACAAGGCGTGCAATCTAATGGCTTTATACGATTCCATCCCGTATGATGTTTGATAATGTTAATCCATCCGCTAACTGTTGTTATAAAGAAGGCAATACAGCTAATTGATATTATCTCTAATAAAGTCTTTAACATGATTTATAGTTCTTGATATTGAATTAAAGGGTATGTCTGTTTGTTTGCTTAGCTTTCTGTAAGATCCTGAATCAATATAGGCCTTAAATAGTTCTCGATCATACCAATGTAGTTTCTCAAGTTGCTTATTTATCTTATCAATAGTAACATCAATAGAATAATCGTAAGTATCGGTTATAATAAAGTCAATCTCCTTAGGTCTATACTTCTTAGCGAATGGTGAACTATTACTATTAAATTGATTTGTTAATGTTTTAACCAGGAACCATTTATAATATCCTTTGTTGTATATTGACAATAGCTTATCGGGATTATATTCTAACAAAATAACCATCAACTCCTGGAATAGATCCTCGGCTAAATTACCCCCTATCTTGCGGCAAATCTGTTTGAGTTCCTTGTCCTGGCTTGTTTTTGTAATAACGTCTAAGTAAGTCATCAAGATTATTTATTGCTTCTTCAAGTGTTACGTTGTACTTATCGTTAAGCTGTTGCCCGTTAATCAACCAGTTCATGTTTCGCTCCCATTCTTTTTTCATGCGCTAAAGTACTATAATTATTTGATATAAGAAAAAATATGTTCAATAATAGGTAAAGTCCATCCATCACCTAATAAACTGCCAGCGTGTGCCTTTGATAATATGCTAGTGTATCCATCAGGAAAACCTTGTAATCGTTCCATTTCGATTTGGTTAACAGTTCTGACTAGTCCATCTTTATGTATTAATGTAATCATTCCGGTTGTTTCGTTTCTATGTTTTAAACTTTCCTGACTGCCTGAATTACCACTACCTGTATTTAAACAAGAATGTTTATCGGTATCAACGTAAACTAGATTAGGTGTTTGGTTGCCATTTTCAAGTCTTTTTTTTAAATAAACGTCTTGTTTAATTTCATCTTTAATAAATTGTTCATTATCTCCTTCAAGTAGTGCATTAGCTTTTACCCTTTCAACTCTACCATCAGTAATTATATCCTTAAACATTATCTTTCTATCTTTTGGTTGTGGAATATCAGTCACTAAATCAAACATAGTTTCTTTAGTTCTTATATTACTCCAATAATATCTATCACGCAGTTGAGCAGTAACTAAGGAACTATTGATGCGTACTGGGTAAACACCCAGTGCCCTCGACATTATTCCAACATCTAATTTTGAAGCTGAACCTACATTTTCTTGAAGGAATAAAACATTAGGATTTAACAATTTGATATGTTCTAATATCTCAACAAAGACAAAAAACAAACTAGATTTCTTTCCATTGATACCAGCACGTTTTCCAGCGGCGGATAGATCCTGACAAGGACTACCCGACAAAACTAAATCTATACTTTTCCAGTCAATATCCCACTCTTTCCATTTAGTAACATCCCCAACTTGGATAGTATCAGGAAAATGATGTTGTGTTAATTTTATTGCATAAGGTTTTATTTCACTTGAATAGTATTTATTTACTTTAATACCTACATTTTCAAGTGCTTGTCTTCCAGTATTCATTCCATTAAATAAACTTACTACATTCATATCAATATTATTTTCTTATTAATTACTAATTCTTGTATTAAATTATAAGGCTTCCTAATTAAATCGGTCGGCTCCGGCTCCTCATGTATCTGAATGAAGTCAATATCCGATATTATACCAGCTTGCCAAATTAGGTTAATAACCTTAAATGTCCTACCATCGGAGGTTTTGAACTTGTCGTTGGGTATCATTTTATATAAAAATTATAATTTTCTTCGTTAAATATAGTTCCAAAATCTGAGGTTTCCCAAATTATTTTATTCATAAATATAAATGCAAAACTATTTCCGTACTCTCTATGAATCCTAACTTCACCTATATTATAAGATTTACTAATCCAAGAATTAATATTAGAGTGTTTAAACAGTTTTGGGTGAAAACTTTTATAGTATTCATGTCCTTTATGAATAATCGGTTTATAGCTCTTATCTACTTGCATAAATAAACTACTAATTGCTGGCGTTATAAATATTAAAACATTAATAGGATAATCAGTAAATTTAGTTTTCCATAATTCACTTGCATAACATTTTGCTTGATCTAAATAATTAGCTACATCAATTCCGCGCTTATGCATTTCTGATTTAACTTCTAATCCAAATATGGCATTTGTTTTTTTGCATCTTAAAATATAATCAATCCGTTTTCCATTTAATGATTTAACTTCCTCATCCAAATCAAAATATTTAATTAATACTTTGTTTATTTTTTCTCTGTATATCTGTTCTGGCTTCATTTTATAAAGTTTTTTACCTGTTTTTTACCACTTTTTTACCACTTTTTTACCAGTATAACTTATTGATTTATAGTATATTATATTATATTTTTATCTTTAGTAAAAAAAGTAAATAATAATATAAGTAAAATAGTAAGATTTTGTATTTTATTATTATTCTATTGGTTTAGTCTATTTTACCTATCTTTTTTACCACTTTTTTACCTATGATAATCAAGTAGTTACATAAAATCGGTAAAAAAGGTTTTTTACCAATTAAAATGGGCATTCGTTAACTTGTTCAAAATAAT
>Ga0209596_1000676_pt1 | contig 31393 bp, 30 predicted proteins | sample M_130807_MF_Meta_FD_187314 | JGI IMG/M metagenome (GOLD analysis project Ga0209596, IMG submission 187314) | Freshwater microbial communities from Lake Montjoie, Canada to study carbon cycling - M_130807_MF_MetaG (SPAdes) (version 2) | ecosystem: Environmental > Aquatic > Freshwater > Lake... | reverse complement strand
CGATATTGCAGAAGTTCCTCGGGCGAAACTAACCTTGGAAATACCTTTTACTTCTAACGAGTGTGCAGATTGCGTCATTAGAAACAAAAATGCTGATGCAAGTAAGAATACTTTCTTAAAAGATTTTCTCGAAAAATTCATCGACAACTCTCCGATAGTTTGACTGATGCTAGCGTAACGATTGTCGATATCGGAAGCTTTTTACCTGCAGCAGGTGACTGTGAGCAAACTTTCCAGTTGCTATCTATAATTTGAAATCTACCTAGTTTCTTAAAATCCTGTTGATCCATTAAGTAACTTCCCTTTGATTGCAAAAGATCTTGGGCAAGCTGTAAGTTCATTCCTACAACTTTTGGCATTACGAAAGTTGCCTCTGCTGTTGATGTTGGGCTTGCAGCAGTTTTTTTCCGCCAAACGGTTTTAGTGCCATATTTTGTGCACTCAAAATTCGTGGTTCCTTGTTTAAATGTCGCACCAGCTGGTGCGCAAGGATCTCCATCTTTAATAGCTGCTGCGAAGGAAGGGGTCAGATTGAGAATCAAAAACAGAGAAACTATTGCACTTACGGAAAATCTTCTAGTCATGACTTAGTGCTCTCAATCCCTAGGGCTAAATATTGTGAAATCTTATGGGTTTTTCATCCCTAAGTGAAGGAAAGATCCCATTTTTACAACATTGGCGGGTCAACCTTTCCACGAAAGGAAATCACTATTGGCTTCACACGCAAAGATATGGTCCATTTGACTTATAAACTTAGCTAAGCCAAAGCCACGATATCTAGTGCTTAAGCAGCGCTCTCTTCGCGTATTGATTCACTAGAGGCAGGAGAAGCTACCTCTGGTTGCGAAGGTAGTTGCTGAATTGGTGAAGTGCGTGCAGCGACTTCAACTGCGGTTGGTCGGCCAGCTTTACGCTTACGCGCGATGATGCGTCCATCTTCAAATAGTTCGCCTCCCCACACACCAGCGGGCTCTTGACGCGATAACGCACCCTCTAAACATTGTGTGCGCACGGGGCATCCACCACAGAGTGATTTAGCTTCGGCAATCGCTAATTCATCATCAGAGAAGTACATCTCAGGATCTGCAGTGTGGCATGGCAAATTAAATGATGAGCCATCGTTGTATGTGCCAGTAACGGCATCCAAACCGATCTTCTCATCTGCCCAGCCTGGTACTAGTAGTTCGCTGAAGAGAACGCTCATCGTCCTCACCTCTTCTCTCTTTGTAGTCTCTTGTTGGCTAACACTTTCGATGTTAGGTACTGCTCCGGTTGTTCCTAGTTAGTCGTTAGTTCTTTCGGGTAATGAAAAAGGGCCCGAATCCTTTGTGGATTCGAGGCCCTTGGCTTCTAGTTCTTATTCGATGTTATCGAGTAGAACCCCAAGTGGCCTCGTATCCGGCATAGAAAGCGGCGTAAAACGCTGGCTTTGCGGTATGCCAAGTTGAAGGCTTATTGGTTGTATGAGCAGAAGGAATCACAGCAGAGCGCAATGCGCTTGCTGATACGAATGATGCGTTAGACATATTCGTTCTCCCTTTCAACTCATCATCATTTCGCCAAAGAAATGAATGAGTGGTAAGGGTAAAGCATGGGGCCGCTTGCATGCAAATCAATTAAATAGCCTTTATTACTACGCAGTAAGGCTGAATTTAAGCGGGAATAAGCCCCAGGCTGTGCTTAATAGCCCAGCGTCGATAGGTAGTTTTTTAGATTGGAGTTAGCTTCATCCATGACATCTTTATATTGTGATTCACCATGACTATCCATCGTTACAAAAAGAGGTCCTAACTCTTTGACTCGGAACTTCCAAATGCACTCTGGCATTAAGTCTTCCCAAATAAACTCTTCGATCTCTTCGATCTGTAAGGTCTCTAGGCTCGCTGCACCTCCCGTAATAGAAAGGTAAACAGCAGTCTCTTTAACAAGAATCGCCGATGAATGAGCGCTTAGCCCGCCTTTTCCAATGATTCCAGCTCCACGCAACTGACTAATGCAACCCTGCGTAAATCTATCCATGCGCATTGATGTCGTGGTGCCAACTGAGACTGGAATTACTTTTCCGGATTCATCAGTTCTAATACTTGGAGCCGTATGCAAGAAAAAATGTCCTTCAAAATCCCGATCAGGAACAATCTTTTCATCAAATAAACGAATAAGTGAAGCATCTCTGACCCCCCAGATCGTTCCGCTTAACCAAACTTCATCACCGACTCTTAAATCAGCTAGTTGACCTTTAGTCACAGGAGTCGTGAAATGCAATACGCGAGTCTCAGTAGCCATAACTGATGTCCCCCGATTTATTAATCGTTGCACTAGCTCTTTCCCCACGCCAACATTGAATACTTACGCCAACTGGATTCATTGAAATATGAGTAGCGGCATATTCAATATGCACTGCAAAACTTGTTGTAGCACCGCCAAGACCTTGTGGGCCAACACCGATTGTGTTGATAACTGCCAACAACTCTCTTTCTAAATCTGCAATCTGTTTTTCAGGATGTGGCTCACCTACTGGCCGTAAAACGGCACGTTTGGCTAATGACATACATAGATCGGCTGTACCCCCAAGACCTATTCCCACAATTGTTGGCGGGCAAGGCCGCGGACCAGCTTCAACAATACTTTCAAGAATGAACTTCTTTATTCCATTTATTCCATCGGCAGGTGAGAGCATTTTCAAGAAAGACATATTCTCTGAGCCAGAGCCCTTAGGTAATAGTCGAATCTCTAACTCATCACTATCGCTCACAAAATCTACGTGGACATCAGGTATACCTTCACCCCTATTATTTTGCAGATTGTGGCGGGTTAGCGGATGAACGATGCTCGAGCGCAGATCATGCTGCGACGTAGATAGTTCAATTCCTTCACGCAGAGCCTCAATTAGGCGCGGTACATCAATATTTAAGCGGGAGCCGATTTTCACATAATAAATGCATATTCCTGTGTCCTGGCAAAGGATTATGCCTGTGTCATCAGAGATCTCAACTGACTTGACCATAATATTGAGAAACTTCTTACCCATTTCGCCTTCATTATTCTTTGCAGTTGCAATTGCTTCTCTGACATCAGTGGGCAGATCGGTAAGTGCTTTCTTGTACAAATACGCAGAGATATTGACTAGGTCATCGTAGAAACTATCTGCTAGTGGGTTAGTGCTTGCGAGTGGCATTTCTAGGCTCCAGTTCCATAGATTCGGTATAGCGAGACAGCCATGACCATAAGTCCAGTAATTAATAGGAACATCACAAAGATTGATAAGAGACGTAATGTACGAACTCTAGACTTTGGATTCTTTGAATAGTCATGAACAACAACGGCAAGTCCGGCAAAAGCATGAATGAGGGCTGAAGTTAATAAGAGAACATCCCAAACGACCCAGATAGTTGAACTCCATCTGTGAATAACAAAATTGGAGTCAGTTTCAGCCACGTCATTAGTAATATGCGTAATCAGAAAATGACCTAAGGCAAGAACTGCTAATAACAAACCAGTAGTTCGCAATGCTATATAGCTCAGCTCGCGAGATATGAAAGATTTCACTGGAGTATTATTTTTCATTTCAGTTTAATACCGGCTGTAGAATTATGTAACTTCCACCCAAAGTAGTAACGATTGAGATAACTAGAAGAGCACGCAGAAGAATATTTGACTTTCTTATACCAACATCAAATAAATCGGCAAATATAAGTCGAATTCCGTTTAAGGCGTGAAATACCAGGGCAAAAAGTAGACCACACTCGAATAATCTCATGGGCCAGGTTGCATAAATCTTATGTAGCTCGTCAAAAGCGCTGTGAGAAAACGCAAAAGTTGAGACATCGATTATGTGTAGCGATAAAAATGCAAAAATGGCAAAGCCAGAGACTCGATGAAGATAGGCGGCCCACCTGCTTATTTCTGCTCTCTCAGCGGGTAAGCGCCCTAGCTTGGCTAGGCGTGAAATAGAGGGCTTCGGGCCACCGTCGGCGAAAAGCGCAACTTTCCAGACTTTGTATATAAAGCCCAAAATGATGATGAAGGAAAGCGATAAGAGAAGTAGAAAGCAGATTTGAATTGTTGTCATGACTCGCTACCCTCATCAAATTCAGGTTTTACGCGGGTAAATTGCACATCGCGTAATGAGATTTCTGACTTACCTGAACCAACTTTCTTATAAACGATATAGCGAAGCCAGTTGGCATGATCTGATTCTGGGAAATCAGAACGAGTATGTGAGCCACGGGTTTCTGTACGAATAATTGCACTATCGATCATTGATTCAGCGACAGTTAATTGATTTTCAAGATCGAGATACTCATTCCATCCCACGTTGAATTCTCGCGAGGAGCTGATTCGCACTTTTTTAAGCTCCTCATTAAGCGCAGCTATATCACTCTGTGCACGGTTTAAACCTTCAGCACTTCGCACAACTCCACAATTTTCCCACATGGAATCTTTTAGTTGACGTGTTAAATCAAATGGTGTGAAACCTGGACCAGATTTAAGTGGTATTTCTGTCTTTCGAATCGAAGCTTGAACATCCTCTTCATTAAAGGGAAGAAAATCTCGCTTAGCTACTTCTGCGGCTGCAGTACGCCCTGCTCGGCAACCGTAGACAGTTGATTCGGCAACTCCATTTCCGCCAAGTCGATTTGCCCCATGGGCGCCGCCAGCATCTTCACCGGCAACGAGTAATCCAGGAACAGATGTAAAACAATCCTTATCAATGATCACTCCACCCATCGCGTAATGTGAGGTTGGAGAAACTTCAACCGGTCGAGTTGCAAGGTCACCACCAATTAGCCGGGTTCGTGCCACCATTCCCGGAAAGCGCCGTAAAACTTCGGCTTCTCCTAAGTGTGAAATATCAATAAATACGCCACCCTGTGGAGTTCCTCTGCCAGCCATGATCTCCATATAACTTGCGCGGGCGACCACATCTCTGGTTGCTCTTTCCATTTTTACTGGGTCGTATCGCTTCATATAGCGCTCACCTAGTGCATTAACTAAGTAGGCGCCTGCACCACGCAAACCTTCTTCCAAAACGGCGCCGGTCATGCGTGATTCACCGGCAAGCAAGCCCGTTGGATGAAACTGCAACATCTCCATATCACGAACTTCTAATCCCGCCCTGATACACATCGCTACGCCATCGCCTGTTTTTTCTCGAGCTGGTGCAGCAATGCGATACATCGTGGCAGAGCCACCAGTTGCAACAATTACAACTTTTGCTCGAAGAAAAATAAGTGTTCCTTTTCGTACATCTAAGCAAGTAATTCCGGCGACTTCACCATTGGGAGAAAGAATAAGATCAAGGGCACGTACATCTTCTAATTCTTGAGGCTTTACACGAAACATCTGTTCTCGTAAACGTGACATTATCTCGATGCCAGTTAAATCTCCCTTGTGAACTGTTCGATCAAAACTTTGTCCCGCAAAGGCTTTTTGTTTGATTCGACCATCTTCAGTTCGATCAAAAAATGCTCCGTACTCAACTTCTAATTCGCGAATTACCTTTGGAGCATCTTCGACCAGGGTCCATGCAAGCTCCTGATTATTGAGAAACTTGCCGCCTTTTAAAGTATCAATGTAATGTTTTTCTAAACTATCGTCTTCGCTAAGGACTGCATTGAATCCACCTTGCACCATGCGCGTGCAACCAGATCGTCCCACTGCGCCTTTGCTGACCAAAACCACCTCTAGCTCCGGGTTGGCTTTCTTTGCATGAAGTACCGCTAACAACCCGGCTCCACCACTACCCAACACCGCAATATCAGTTGTTAGAACTGTGTATTTACTCATCTGGGCCCCCAGAAAGTAGATGGCCTGAGCGGAGCTTTCTAATAGATGAAACTGGATCTAAATCCTTCGGACAAGCAATTGAACATCCATACATACTGTGGCAGCGAAGATATCCATCATCTCCGCTAATGATCGCTTCACGTTCAGCATGCGCGGCATCACGCGAATCACTGTTCAGGACAAATACTCGATTAAGCGCAGCCGGTCCAAGAAAATCACTATTAGCACTTGAAACACCACAGCTTGAATAACAGGCTCCACACTGAATGCAATTTACGTGCGGGTCAATCGCTAATCTTTCAGCGCTAGTGTGAGAAATAATCGCAGGCTCTTTTGCATCTTTCTTAGGAACGAAATATGGAATAGCTTTTGCCCACTGTTTCCAAAATGGAGTTGTATCAACAATTAAGTCTCGTATAACCTCAAAACCTGCAGCCGGTGAGACTGCTATATGGCGCATTTCCGGTGTGATCATCTCTTGGCAGGCAAGAACAGATTTACCATTTACTCGCACAAGACAAGTTCCACACATTCCGACTCGACATGAGAATCTATAAGCCAAGCTCTCATCCTCTTTGCGGCCAACAGCAAGCAAGGCATCCAGCACAGACATTGGAAAGAATCGGCGAATAACAAAAGAGCGAGAACTCTTCTCTTCAGATCTATGGATTTCTACAAGAAGTTGATCATCCCTGACGACTTCCCTCTGCAATTTAAAGATCTTCATGCCGGAAGGCTTTTCAAGAGTCGCTCAGGGTTAATTTCTAGGATTTTTTTCTGCAGCTCCATATCCAAATTAAGAGAATTGAACATCTGCCAGCGTAGGCCAACATAGGATTGCTTATCTAAATTGCCTAATCCACCATCAGAGCCAAAAAGCAACTGATCTATTGAGACGTTATCAATTAATTTTTGCATGTACCACGTTGGTAAACTAGTCATTGAGATCCAAATATTAGGAAACTCTTGTGCAGTGGCGATTGCTTCATCAGCCATGTCATACAAACCGCCATGTCCAAGAACTACTTTTAACGTTGGGAAAATCCGAGCTAACTCACCGATTTGTAGCGGCGTAGAGTACGGAGTAGTCCCATCATGGAAAAGTATTGGTAGGCCCGCACTTGCAAGTTTTTCACACAGTGGCAGCATTACATCTTCGGTAGGCCGAAATCCTTGCAGCCATGGGTGAAGTTTTACACCCCGCATCCCAAGTTCATTTATACATCTATCTATTTCTTTCAATGCATGGGGGTCTCTTGGCTCGAAAGTGAAGAATGGGATGAGTCTTTCAGGTGCAGCGGCGCACCATTTAGCTAACTCCGTATTGCATGTGCCTGCGTCAAAGAAAAGCCCATCTAGCGGCAAAATGACGCTTTGATCGATACCCAATTCATCCATTACATCTACGTATGCGCCAGCTTCAAAGTGTTCAATTCCCCAGACATTTCGCATCGAAGGCATATGAACATGGGTGTCGACTTTTTTCAAAGCTGGCCACCTCCCACAAGTAAGCCAACTAAATTCCGCCTAAAGATAGCGTCTCTGTCATCTTTAGAAATTACCATAGCTCTGACGCATTCGACTCCAAATTTTTGAGTTTCATAAGGGGAATCACTACAAAAAATCATTTGAGCTGCGCCGACACTACTAAATGTATTTGCAAGACCAGTATGAGGATAGTCATGTGATGTATCGGCAAAAATATTTTTTTGAGCCTTAAGAGCTGGAATTGCATCAGTACGAAAATCAGTTCTTCCTGAACGGCCCATAATAAAATTTACATGTGGATATCGTCGAGCGAGTACTCTCAGTTGGAGTGGTAACGCATTTACCGGCGTTCCAGTATGAGCATAGATAAATATTCCGGCTTCAGCTACGGCTTCTACAAGTGGATTAACAATAGGATCTAGCAAAGAAAATCCTTGCAGCGAACTATTTATTTTTAGTCCAACCGCTCCTGAATTAACTGCTACTTTTAAAGTTTCTCTGGCTTTTTTCCCAAACCATGGATTTGAAGTTGCATAGGCATAGAAACGATCAGGATGTGCTGCCACAACCTTGAGAATGCGATCGTTACCTTCTGAATTATTTACCGCAATTTCATCATCTGCCGGGCTCAGAATCGCTCGCTTAACACCAGTCTCATCCATTTCCGCCATAAGTTTGCCAATATCTGTATGTGGCAACAAAGTGATATGCCCGTCAATAATCATCGAAATGTCCTCAAAATCTCCGGTAGTAAACTCACGCCAAGTCCAGCTTTATTGTTGACCTTCGCTACTAAACCGTCAATAGTCTGTGGAATATCTAGAACTTCTTCTGTATAAAAATGGTGACCAATAATATCTGAGGGAATATCACTCAGGCGTGAGCAAGCTGCTGCAACATGTATTTGAGCAGCAGTACCAATACCTAACTCGGCATTGCTGCCGATAATGACCCCTAGGCCATGTGCATTTGCCTCATTTGCCATCTTAAATGCATTACTGATTCCACCACTTTTACCAATATAGATACTTACATCACTAGCTGCAGCTTCTTTTATGACACTATCTAACTGCACTTGTGTGAAAACAGATTCATCGGCAACAATTGGGAGGTCATAACTTCTTAATTCGTGCGATCCTTTGTAATCTTGACGATTTAAGGGCTGCTCAATAAATGCAACACCTAATTTTTTGAGCTCAGGAATACAAAATTCTGCTTCATCTCGACTCCATCCACAGTTGGCATCTACCCCAATATAACTGCCCTCACCAGCCAATTTTCGGGCCAATGCAAATCTAGGCAAATCACGAGCACGACCATGACCAACTTTGACCTTAAACTTTCGAAATCCAGATTTTCTAGCTGCTTCATAACTATCAGTAAGCTGTTGTTCATCCCCACTAATTGAAATCTTTACGTTAATTTCATCTCTTTTTTTACCGCCTAGCAGCGAATGTATGGGCTTATCTTCGCATTTCCCAAGCGCATCCCAAAGGGCCATTTCTACTCCGGCTTTAGTGAAATAATTTCCATCTATTGATAGCTCAATTTTTGATAAAAGTATAGAAAAATCTTCAAGTGACATGCCGATGAGCAAAGGTCTTATCTTCTCCTGAATTATTGGTTCAGCTGTTGTTGCATCTTCACCACTCCAATTCAGAGTGCCGCTAACTTCTCCATAACCTACTATTCCATTTTCTAGTAACACGCGGACAAATAGAAAATTTGAAGTGCTGTGATTAGTTTTAGCGCCGTGCACAACCAGAGCTGGCTTAAAATCTCTCCTTATAGGCGTCGTTTCAATCGCTGTTATCGTACGCGCGCTCATCAACGCTACCCCCCAGATTGACTGAGGCTCTTAAGAGCTTGGGCGTATTCAGATGATGTTGTAGGAAAATGGCAAGCGACAAGGTCGTGAGCAGATGCATTTGCTGTGAGTCCGGGATTGACACTCATGCATATCTCCTTTTGTGATCCAATTGCACATCGAGAGCGGAATGAACATCCAGTTGAAACTTTATCAATAGATTCATCTCCTGTGCCGATTTCTGAGACTTTTCCACTTTTTTCGTGGAAGGGATCTGGGATTGAGTTCATGAGTGTGTGCGTATATGGGTGAACTGGATTTGCAAATAAGTTTTCCCGCGTACCAAATTCTGCAATTTCGCCTTGATAGAGGACGGCAATTTTGTGGGACATATATCGAACAATTGATAAATCATGTGAAATAAAAAGATATGTAAGGTGTAATTTGTCTTGAAGCTCTCGAAGCAAATTTAATATCTGCGCTTGAATAGATACATCAACTGCTGAAACTGACTCATCTAAAATCAACATCTTGGGATTAAGGGCGATCGCTCGCGCAATACCCACACGTTGACATTGCCCTCCGGACATTTCATGAGGAAATCGCTCAATTATTTCTGGACGCAAACCAACGAGTCCAAGAAGTTCAATTATCCTGGCTTCTCTTTCTTTTTCATTCAAACTAGTGTGAACTTTAAGCGGTAGGGATATTACGTCTCGGACTCGTTTACGCCGATTAAGTGCATCAAAAGGATTCTGAAAAACCATTTGAAGATCACGCCTAGCTTTAAGTAAATCTTTACTTTTGAGCTCTAAGAGATTTGTCTCGCCTAGGAAAATTTTCCCAGCGGTAGGCTTCTCTAATCGTAATATCAATTTCGCTATAGTAGATTTTCCAGATCCAGATTCACCTACTAGCCCAAAAGTTTCACCTGCATGAATATTAAATGAAACGTCATTAACAGCCTTTAGCTTTTTCTTATTTCCCACGTCATAGTGTTTGGCTAAGTTTTCCACTCTCATCAGAATTTCAGACATGTGAAAAACCTATGCTTCCTGACTTTGTGTCAATCAAGTCACATGCCGCTGAACGTTCTATACCTATAGTTACCAGTGCCGGAATGGTTGATACACACGTAGTTGTATTCGCCTGCGGACACCTAGGATGGAAAGTACAACCACTTGGTAGATTTGATAAGACAGGTGGCTGTCCACCAATAGCGATCATGGGCTTAGTAACATCTAAGTCAACGGTGCACACTGAATTAATAAGTGCTTTTGTATAAGGGTGCAAAGGTTTTGAAATGACATCTTTGATGTATCCAGACTCCACAATTTTTCCGCCATACATCACGGAGAGTCGATCGCAGAACTGAGAGGCGACTCCTAAGTCATGAGTAATAAGAATGACTGCAAGGCCACGCTGCTCAACTATTCGACTTAAAAGTTCCATGACTCGCGCCTGTGTTGTGACGTCGAGTGCCGTGGTTGGTTCATCGGCGATTAGGAGCTTAGGATTTGTTGAAATCGCCATCGCGATCATCACCCGCTGGCGCATTCCACCAGAAAACTGGTGCGGATAGTTATCAGCGCGAGTTTTAGCATCTTTAACCCCAACTTCAGTTAATAAATCGATAGCTCTAGTACGCGCTTCTGCATGTGAAACTTTCTCTGATAATTTAATTGCTTCGATAATCTGTTCCCCCACGGTAAAAACAGGGTTCAAACTTGAAGTTGGATCTTGGTAAATAATCCCTAACTGACCTGCACGCACACGTGCCATTTCCTTATCGTTGAGCATATAAAGGTCGGTGCCATCTAAAGCGACGCTTCCAGTTATTTGATACGGGCTATGGAGCAACCTCATAATTGACAGGGCCGTCAGAGATTTTCCACTTCCTGATTCACCTACAAGTCCTAGCTTTTCGCCCTTGTTAACTGTAAAGGAAATATCACGAACAGCATGTAGCAATTCACCTCTTGATTGCTCGATATCAATCTTTAAATTCTTAACATTCAATAAAGGCATCATGCACCAGACCTTGGATCGAGAGCCTCTAGAATCTGGTCGCTGAGCGTATTAAAACTCCAAATTGCAATGAGGATAATCATCGCGGGAGCAAGCACCAGCCAGTAACCATTGAAAAGTTGTTCATAACCAGTTCGGGTAAGCGAACCCCAGGATGCATTAGGAGGGTTAATTCCAAGTCCCACAAAACTCAAACTTGCTTCAATAATGATTGTGTCAGAAGCACAAATCACCGCCCTGGCCATCAGTACGGGTGCAGTATTAGGTAGAACTTCACTAAAAAGAATTCGCAAACGCGATGCACCCACAACTGTTGCAGCATGGCTGTAATCAAGTTGAAGTTCACTAATTACTGCTGATCGCGCTAAACGGGCAGTGGCTGGGGCAAGTATTGTTCCAATAATTATGGCTAAGACAGCCACATTTGTTCCAAGGGCCGCAACAAGTATAAGAGCTAGCAGGATGATAGGAATTGCTAAAAGTGCATCCACAATGCGCATCATTACATCATCAATCCACCCACCAATTTGTGCCGCTAAGAAGCCCCAGAGAACTCCGACAGACATTGCAATCAAGGAAGCAAAAAATGCAATTATCAGAGAGATGCGACCACCATACATAACACGGCTAAGCACATCGCGGCCGAGATCATCGGCTCCAAATAAATGGTGAAGACTTGGTTTCGCAAAAATATTCACAGTATCTAACTCATTTGGGTCCATCGGTGCTAGAAAGTCAGCAAAAATCGCAGAAATGAAAAGTATGGCGATGAAGATGAATGAGATTCTGCCGAGAGGTTTTCTTAGAACTCTTCTAAAGAGAGTGTTTTTTTCTTTGTCGATAATTCTCATTTGTTTTTGAAGCTCAATCTCGGATCGACAATTCCGTAGGCAATATCAACCAGGAAATTAACAATAATTGTTGCTAGCGCTGCAAAGAGAATGGTTGCCTGTAAAATCATGTAATCACGCTTGAAGATTGCATCTACCATCAGAGTTCCAATTCCTGGCCAAGCAAAAATGAATTCAATAAGAACCACACCACCAAGCATGCGTCCAAAAGTGATTCCAACAACCGTCAAAGTAGGAATAAGAGCGTTTGGAAAAATATGCTTTCTAACAATCTTTGGCCAGAGTAAACCTTTGCCTTCAGCGGTTCTAGTCCAGGGAGACGTAGCTGCGTCACCAAGTGAGGATCTAAGCATCCGTAAAATTGGTGCCATCGCAGCAAATGCCAAAGTCATTGTTGGCATTGCTATAAGTCGCATATTCTCAATGGGGTCTTCTGAAAATGGCATGTAGCCTCTTGTTGGCAAAATTGGAAACCAGATACCGAAGGTAAGTAGCAGGATAATTGCTGTGATAAAAGTTGGAATTGCCATTCCGAGAGAGGCAATTGCTGTAACGATACGATCGGCAAAGCTGCGTGGCCAAGTTGCACCAATAATTGCTAAGGTGAATGCAAAAATAACTGCGGCTATTAAAGCCGTAAAAGTCAATTCAACTGTAGGCATCAAGTGCCCACCAATCATGCTGAGAACTTTCTCTTGGCTAAAGTAAGAAACACCAAAATCGCCTGTAAATATCTTTGTTAACCAGAGCCAATACTGGACCGAGTAAGGGCGATTAAGCCCCGACTCGGTCCTGTATTGATCCAACTCTTCAGCGCCGACCCCTCGATGTCCTGCGCCAATCGCAATAGAGACAGGATCCCCCGGTAGGAGCCTAAGTACTACGAAGATAAGTACAGAGACCGAGAACAACATTACGATGCTAGTTCCTAATCTGCGTAACAAATATCCGAGCACTTAGCCTCCATCCTCGATTCAGGTTAGTTCAGGTTTAACCGAAATAAGCATCTTGCAACTGCGGAGTGCCCTCACCAAGTAAGAACATTCCCTTTACGACTGAACGGTAAGCCGTAAGGTTTGCAGCTAGCAATGGAATCACGCAAGGAACTTCACGATTGTAAAGTACTTGCATCTTTCCGGTTATTGCTTTGTACTCTGCTGCAGAACTCGCTGAAAGCGCATCCTTCATCAAGGCATCGTATTCGGCGTTATCCCACTTAGCTTCATTGCCACCAGTTGTATAGGCGTTTAACTGATACGCCGAAGTAGGAACTGGTGATAAGAAGTTCGCAACGATTGTATCTGGATACAATTTTGGAGCACTCGCTGAGTAAGGGAAGAACTTAGCTAACCATGAAGCTGTCTCCTGTGGCTTGATATCAAGAGTGATTCCGATCTTCTTAAGATCACTCTGCAAAATCTGCGCCATTGCGACCCACTCAAATCTACGCCCAGCAAGGGTCCAGAAAGTAAGAGTGTCGCCAGACTTAACTCCAGCTTCAGCAAAGAGTGCTTTGGCTTTATCCAAGTTAAATGTGTATTGAGTCATTCCGCTTGCGTAAATCGTATCCTTTAGACCAATTGGAGTTGATGTCATCGAAATTTCACCAACACCGCCAAAGGCAGTCTTAAAGATAGTTTCGCGATCAAGGGCATAAGAGAGCGCTTGACGTGCCTTGACATTATTAAATGGTGCCGACTTAGTGTCAAGCATCAATACGTGAGCGCCAGTAAACGCTGGAGCACTTAAGAAGTCAAGATCTTTGTCTGCGCGGACTTGAGCAATAGATGTTGGTGGAATATTCCAGACCATATCCAAAGCACCCGACTGCAAAGACAGCAACGCTGATGTTGCATCAGGTGAGCGCATCACTTTTATGCCATCCAATTTGGATGATCCGGCCCAGTAGCTTCGATTGTTCACTACATAAACATGATCATCGGATGAGAATTCGCTCAACTTAAATGGGCCAGTTCCATTAATAACACCTGGATTAGTCAGTGTTAAAGGATCAGCCATGTAAATAAATACAAGTGCGCCAGGGAACTGTGAATTAGCATCCTTCAAATTGATTGTTATTTGATATCTACCTTTAAGTACGTAACTTGCGATCTTGCCAATTTCTCCTGCTTGAGAAGACTTGTTCGCTGAATCTGAGATCCACTCTAAGTTTCGACGCACATCACTATTTGTGAATTCACGTCCGCTATGGAATTTGACTCCTTGGCGAAGCGTTAAAGTCCAGGACTTTTGGTCGGTTGTTGATGTCCAAGAAGACGCTAACCAAGGGACAATGGCACCCTTTGCATTAATGCGTACTAATGCATCAAAAAGTAGCGGTGCTACTGGCTTTTGAGTTCCAGAGCTAATCTGATTCGGATTCAAAGCTACTAGTCCGCCACCCGTGTAACCGTACTTGAGTGTTCCGCCAGAGACGTAGTATGTAGATTTTCCATTGACACGGTCACAAATTAAATTTACATTTCCTGCTTTAACAATGTCTCCAACTTTCTTGCACGTACCGCCAGCCACATTTGCAGCGCTAGAAGCGGGAGCAAGCGTCCAGAGCATCACTAGGGCCAGTAGCCCTGCAAGCGCTGTAATCTTTCTCTTATTAGTTTTCATTATAACTCTCCTCCTATAGGGATTTTAATTTTGGAATTTTCTCAACAGTTAAATCAGTCTGTTGATAGTTTTTCAAGATCTCCATGCCTATAGCAGCACGGCGAACCTTTTCTCGAGTAATGCCTTCTCCTACTGACTTTAAATGATCTCCATAAGGGTAAAGACTGACTGAATTTCGGAGACCAAATTTGAGATAGACGGGTGATGCGACTCTGATAATTTCTGGGATGTCGTAGTAGCGAAGAATGCCACCAAGACTGTCTGGAGACTCGATGTATAGATCAATAAAAACATCTACTGCTTTTCTTAAATCTGATAAATCTTCAATAGATAAATCTGCTGCAACGTTTAAAGATGTCGCACCATAATCTTCGAAGACTTTGGCAGAAGCAGGATTAGAACAAGGCAATACCGCAGAGGTTTTAATCTTGAGGTCTAGCGGTAAATCGCCACGTTCTTTAAGTTGTTTAATTAACATCATTAGACCGAGATCTGCAACAAGGACGCAACGCAATCCTAAATCGCAAGCGTGAACTAATTCTCTAATCGCTTGTGTGAGTTGACGTGTTCCATGAAGTGATGGTGCAAGCGCACTACCGCCAGGACTTGTTGCTTGAGCACCAAGATCCCATTCAGCGCGTGGACCGACGAATAAACAGACTTCAATGTCATTGGCCTTGCCGAGGTCAAGCATCTCTGTAATCTCTTCGTCTTTGAGAAGCCATATTCCGCTCCCCTGGCTCACTCGACTTATTTTCAGATTATGGGTTTTTGCTTCAGCGATCACAATCTTCATCAAGCCGGGAGATTCGATCGAGGGGATTTCGATCCTGTACCGAGACCCATCGGGAAAGTTTTTCGACGATGGTGGGCAATCACGGTGTGAAGAACTCAGAGCAAGTTCTCCAATTACCGGGAGTACAAGATCATCATTGTTGTGATGAGACATAACACCCCCTTGTTCATGGTAATGAACTACTGTTCGTTCTGTTGGAAATACTAACCAAGTGAGTAGGCTCGCACAAGGGCTATGCCTAAGAAGTTCAATGAATTTTTTGGGCTATATGTGGAGGGAAGAAGAGATGAAGGGCAATGAAAAGACAGGGCTCACACAGGTTCAAACGAATAATGCACCTGCACCGGCAGGAACTTATTCGCAGGCAATAATTGCAAACGGTCTCCTCTTTATCGCCGGTCAGGGACCTTTTGGCCTTCAAGGGGTGAGAGACCTTGGAACTTTTCGACATGAAATGCTGCTGACGTTAAAAAATCTAGAGGCGATCGCAGAAGCTGCCGGCGCCAGTATTCATAGCGCAGTTCGTTTTGGTGTTTATCTGAAAGACATGGCAAATTTCAAAGAGATGAATGAGATTTTTACCGAGTATCTCAAGCCACCATATCCAGCTAGGACAACAATTCCAGTTAATCTCAATAACTTTCAAATTGAGATCGATGTAGTCATCAGAATGCCTGACGAAATTTAGATTTAAAGAATTACTTTAGAAAGCGCAAGAAAACATTTCTTGTAACTTCTGACAGCGGTTTATCTACAGGTAGCGAGCTTGGATAGTTAATGGATCCAACGGCAAACACGGCACCGCCACTAGTAGTTTCATAGATTGACATTTCGGCTCCAGAATTATCTGGGTTTGTGCCTTTGGCCAACAGTTGTATCCCTGCTGGGCTGGAGCTTTGAATCTTATCTATCTCATGGCCAGAAGCACCACCGGGGCACCGTGTATGAAGTGACTCAATTCCAAATAAATCTCCATTTTTTAGACCAGTCTTTTCAAATATCCAATGGGTTTCATCAATCACTTTGTATGGGGCTGCAGTCATAAGCCCCTCTCTGTCATAACTTATTCCAAGTAGGTGTGCCTCTGGCTCAACAGTTGTTGAAAATCTACTCTTGAACTGATCATCACATGGCATTTCACAAAAGCATCGGAACTTTCCATCCACAAAAAACTGTGAATAATCACCGTTTTTAACGGCCATAGAGGTTGTAGTTGGATAATCCACTTCGCAGGTAATGCCATTTCCCCCCAGGTAGATCAATTTGCCACCTTTGTTATGCACCCAGTCTTTTACTAATTCAAACATTTTCTTCGACCAATATTCAGGGTGACAATTCATCACTAATACTTTGTAAGATGTTAAATCGACCTCATCAAAATGAAGTTGCACATCTGAATACAAGTCATACTCAAAGCCTTGATTTTCCATCCACCCTAATAAGCGCCATTCGGCTGAAGCTAAGCCATTTGCATCACGGGTCGAAATCGGATCAGTAAGGGTTTCATTCAGGCCAACAGTATTGGCCGGCTCAGGTCTTTCGAATGTCAAATTTGGATAATTGATGTCATCCCATGTGTCATGGTGTGGCCCGCTACTCAATTCTGCATAGCGAGGTAAATCTAACCTTCTGCTCAGTAACGGTTTGCTGGGTAGTCCAGTTGGGAGCACGTAATTGCTACGGCCGCCAAAGTTATTGTAAGCACTCCACGTTGAAGATGACGTAAGAACTGCAACTTTAGCTTTGGGTTTAATGGCAGACACGATCCAAGGTACGACGATTTCTTCACCTGATGCATTTTTAATATGCACAAAATAAAGACCTGACTTTTCAGGTGCGGTCATGAGGTTGGAATCATTCCAATTGAGTGGGTCTGATAAATAGTCGCCATCTGGCGTAGTTTGCAACGTCGCACCGACTGGATGTGTATCGAAACCTAAACGCTTAATGAGAGTCTTTTTAGCGCCGTAATGCCAGAGCTCTAAAGAGTAAGGAGTCTTACTGCTCACCAGCACCGTGGCCTGTGTACCTGAAACCGACCATCGCGGTGAAACGTATCCATAGAGCTGATTAGAAAGTAGGCGAAAATTTATTTCCGTGCCTATTGAAATCTCTTGCGTGCTCCGTTTAGCAGAAAAACCGGCGGCCGAGAGCGCAAATGTGTAGGTGCCCTGAGTTATTGGTAGCTCAATTGCACCAGAGGCACTTGAGTGAGCCACATAAAGTTCGGAGCAGCTATTGCAAGTGGCCTCAATAGAAACATTGGAAATTGCAATGAAGTACTCATCGCTCACATATCCAACCAGCATAAAATCTCCTTGATGGTGCCTTCACACAACTATAGACTCAAGACAATGAAATAATGAAGTACCTGATGAACCAAATTTTATGAATAGGAATCTCAGCATGGTTCTAAGCGTTGAAGACTTACAGCAACATTTTCAAGCTGCTGGATTATCAGGTGCTTCCATTTGCATGCACGCCTCAATCAAATCTCTTGGTCCACTAACACATGGACCAGAAATAGTCATAGAGAGCGCGCTATTAGAGGACATAACGGTTTTAGTGCCAACACAGTCATGGAAACATTTCTCTGCTCCGAAGCCGGTTCAACGTGGAAATATTCCGCTGAATGCAGAGGAGGATGGCTCAATACCTTCAACTCTGCCGAATAACGCTGGTTTTTCTAAGGAATCGATCTTAGTTGGTGCCGCAATGGGTATTTTGCCGCAGATTTTACTTGAGAAATTTCCGCATAAGCGGGGTAATCATCCACTTGCATCTTTTTCTGCTACTGGATCGCGTGCTGATTTTCTAACGTCAACACAAACAGCAGATCTTCCGTTCGCCCCAATAGAGCAACTCGTTGCCGATAAAGGAAAGATCCTTCTTCTTGGTACCGATCTAACCTCTGTAACGGCGCTCCACTATGCCGAACAACTCGCTGGACTTTCGATGCTTTTTCGGTGGGCACTTCTTTCTGATGGCTCAGTTCAAGAATGTGTTGTAAGTGGTTGTTCCCTTGGATTTGAGAAACTTTCTCAACTTCTAGGCCCCATCGAGACAACTTATGTGTGCGGGACAAGTAAGTGGCGAATCTACGATGCTGAAGAGCTTGTGTCATCTGCGACTAAAATTTTCCACCAAACCCCAATTATAGGGATATGCGATGACCACAGTTGTCAGCGTTGTAAAACGCGAAATATATCTGGAAAGTCGACCAGTGAGACGCCTTGATTACAATGTAGACTTTTAACATGAGTGACAAGCAAGAGCGCCAAATTGTAGATATTCATTCACATATTTTCTGGTACCCGGATCACCTTAGTCTTGAGTTAGTTACCGAAGCCCTCGCCGCTAAGAAAGTTAAAATTGAAACAAGTGGCGGGCTTGCACATGCTGAATCACTAGATCTGCACTCAAATGATGCGCTGCCCGATGAACACTTTAAGATGCTTAAAACTGCTTCAAGAATAATCGTCTTCGGGATTCAAGCAGAACAAACGGGTTTTAATACACCCAATGAAGTTATTGCCGATTATGTAAAACGAGACCCCTTGCGACTTGAAGGATGGGCCTCTGTCAATCCAACACGTGAAGATGCGCTGGAAAAATTTCGATATGCCATAGACGTTCTTGGCTTGAAAGGACTCAAGGTTGGCCCCACATATCAACACTTTGACCCCTCAGATCCACAGTTTTGGAGCTTATTTGCAGAGTGCGAACGAAGAGACCTCCCCGTCATGATTCATATGGGCACGACTTATCCAAGCACCGCAAAAATTGCCTTATCTCAACCACTTCTCTTAGAGCCATTAATCATGGCTCATCCAAAACTTCGAATGATTATTGCTCACATGGGCCATCCGTGGGAGAGTGACACAATCGCTTTAATAAGAAAGTCACCCAATATTTTTTCTGATATCTCGGCACTGCACTTTAGGCCTTGGCGTTTTTATCAAGCGCTCATCACCGCAGTTGAATACGGAGTTACACATAAGCTCTTACTTGGCTCTGATTTTGCCAATAGCACTATTGACGATGCGATAAAAGGCTTACGTAATGTTAACTCAATTCTTGAGGGAACTAAGCTCCCCCAAATCCCTGAATACGTTATAGATAATATTATTTACGAAAACTGGAAGCGTTTTTTTAATGGAAAACCCAATTGATTAAGATTGCAATCATCGGTTTTGGTGATATTGCTCAGAATGAGCACTTACCAGCAATTCAAAATTCAGGAGATTTTTCTTTAGTTGCTGTTGTTGATAACAACGAAAGTCGCCATAGCGAAATAGGTAAATTAGTATCTTGTCCAGTCGTAAAAACCATAAATGACGCAGTCAATCTAGGTGCTGAATGCGTAATTATTGCAACTCCGCCTGAAATTACTGGCTTACTAATCCGAGAAGCTATTAAATTAAATTTACATATTTTGTGTGAGAAGCCAATTGGCATCAAATTTGATTCGGTACAGGATTTACCAAAGTTAGCTGCGGCAAGTCTGAGCAAGGTTCAAGTTGGATTTACAAATCGCTATGTTCCATTTGTCCAAGAGCTCAAAGCTCTTATCGATTCTGGCGATCTAGGTTCCCCGCTTGTATTCATGATGGCGGCATTTGATGAACCACTGAATGAGGCCGATAGCGAGCATCTGGCACGGATGCTGCATTTTTTAGATCATGGCCCAGCTTTTACGCATGAGGGATCACACCTAATTGACTATCTTGCATTGTGTGGCTTTCGCGACCCGGTGCACGTATCTGCAAGCGGTGTAAAAACGGATTCTCGCTTCCCTAGTGACAACTTCACTGAAGCTACACTCACGTTTAACGATGGATCGATTGCACGCCTTGAAGTTGGCTGGCTCACGCCCTCACTCCCCATAGGTCATATCAAAGTTATCGGATCAGGTGGTCGCGTTGAGATTATTCGGCGGGAAGGTTCCATGCTCATTGAAACTAAGAACCGTACTGAGACGTTAGTTCTGGAAGATTCATGGAGCACAACGGCTTTTAGGAATCAACTCGCGGGCTTTGCTCGCTTGATAAATACCGGACAAGTCTCGGGTGCCACTCTTGAAGATGGCCTATACAATGTGAAAATGACACAGTTGATTGAGGCCACGTCTCGGACCAGCAAATGACAATTTTATTTGAGGAAATGAATCGCGAGCAACTGGCCAAGAAGAAGGATGCAATTGTTTTGATTCCCGTTGGGGCGTGCGAACAGCATGGGCCACATTTAGCAACTGGCAGTGACTTTTTTATAGTTCGAGCAGTTGCAGAACAAGTTGCGCACAAGCTGGAAAGGGAATTCCCTATTGTAGTTGCGCCGACTTTGCCTTTTGGTTTTTCCCAGCACCATATTCCATTTGGCGCAACAATTTCAATTACCCCCGATACTTATCAGGCTTTCTTGCGAGATATGTGTAACTCTTTATTGGCTTCAGGTTTTAAGAAACTCTTCTTTATTAATGGCCACGGTGGGAACAATGAAATGATTGCGGTGGTAGCAAGAGAGTTTGCCTTAACTAATGGAGCCCGTATGGGTGCTGGTTCATACTGGACAATGGCTTGGAACCAACTCATCACTGCCGGTGCGCATGAAGTCAATCGCCTTCCAGGCCATGCTGGAGCTTTTGAGTCATCCATAATGAAGTTCTTACGACCAGACTTAGAGCAAGTGGGCGTTCCAACTAGAGAAGGAGTTTTTTCAGCCGATCCAAAAAGTTTCTACCCTGCCTATATGGTCGAAGACCAAGAGAACTGGTTGAAAATCAACGGTTTCAGTGACAATCCAGCACAAGCAACCTCGGCTGATGGGGAAAAGTGGTTTAACGCCGTTCTAGAAGGTGTGGAGATTTCCCTGAGGCAATATTGGGAAGGTTCTCGATAATCGAGCAGCATGCCAAAGAAAAGTGACGAACCAACGAAAGTAAAATATAGCGCGCCAGCAATTGGTCGCGCTTTCGAACTTATTGAACTAATTGCTGCGAACAAGAGTGCTAAGTTCACAGAGATAGTTGTAAAACTCGGGATTCCCAAAAGTTCTGCACATGTGATCTTGGCTAATTTAGAAGACCTGGGTTATTTATACAGAGACTCCGAGGCCAATTATAGATTGACGGCTAAATTAAAGAATTTGATGGTGACTAGCGTAGATAGTCAAGACACAAATGAAATTGTCAAAATTGCTGCTAGAAAACACCTAATAAAATTAAAAGACGAGACCGGTCTCTCTGTGCATTTAGCTAAGCGTGATGGCGTGAATGTACTTTATTTAGAAAAAATTGAGTCTGACAATTTCATTCGTTTCGATACATACATTGGTAAGAGAGCCCCATTGCATTCAACCGCTGTAGGAAAGGCTATTCTTGCGGCAATGACTAGAGAAGATGTCTCTGTACTTGCAGAAAGTTTTAACTTTAAGACCGGAAATAAAGGTACGTTAAAAAATCTTGAAGAACTTTATAAACAGTTAGATTCTTTCCGTAAGCTTGGATATGCGATTGAAGATCAAGAAGAAGCCGCTGGTGTTAGGTGTATCGCAGCCCAAATACCCGGAATTTTCAGTAACACATTCTCGATTGGCATTATTGGAATGACTGATCAAATATCTGATAAAGATTATCAAAAAATTGCAGCTAAGATAGTAAAGATAGCGCAAATTATTTCAGAAGAAATAAAGACTTAGACAACCATGGCAGGGCTTTTTGCACTTCCACATTCAATTATCAATGGTTCTTCTAAAGGTTTTGTGAGCGAGATAGCAAATAATGGCTTTACTACTCTAAATTTGTCTTTGAAATATCACGCAACTCGTAACCTTTTTGTTCGCCATGGCATGTCAATGATGCATCTTGAAGATGGTGCCCATTACTACGAGACTAACTCGCGCTTCTATTCCGAGAAAGAGATTGCACCACTCACTAATAATGATCATATAAGTAATCAAAAAATGGAGCTTCTAATTGCAGCAGCAAAAAATTCGAATGTTGCACTTGGTGCATGGTCTGTCTTTTTACACGACTCAAAATTAGCAGCCAGCCGTCCAGACTGTGTTTCAATAAATGTATTCGGCCAAAAACTAAATCCGAATTTATGTCCCAGTAATCCATCGGTTCGAGCTTATGTAATGGGTCATGTACGAGAGATGATAAATATGGGTTTTTCTCACATTGCCTTTGAATCCATTAATTTCGCTCCATTTAGACACAACGAGCACCATGAGAGATTCTTCTTCAATTCTGGCCCTATTACTGATTATCTACTGGCCTTGTGTTTCTGCATTCACTGCACGTCCTTAATGGAGACAGCCGGTGTTGATGTACCTGTAGTTCAAAAAAATATTGCACAAATATTAACAACCTCACTTGAAGCCGAGGATCCACTCTTAAAGATGAAGTTGACCCAAGAGAATCTTGTTGCTGTAAGCGGTGCAGTTTTTTTGGATATTCAAAAGGTGAGAGAGCAAGTTATCTCTAATTTTCATACTGAGATTTCTAGCGTGCTGAATGAAAATTTAGTCACCTCGCGCTTTCTTGACTCAACACCTCTTTCTAATCGAACCTCGGCAAGGCCGTATGAGGATTTATGGATTCAAGGTGCGTCATTAATAAACATAGCTACAAGTTTTAGCGCAATCGAACCACTTTTATACCGTTGGACAACGCAAGAGAATGAAAACTTGGGAATTGAATATGGAAAACTCTCAATGGAAACTATTCTTGCAATACGTCCGGTTTACCCTGATGTGAATACTTTCGATGAGCTTGAATCACGATTGAGCCACATGTTCGCACTTAAGCTGCCACTAGATTTCTATCTTTATGACATTATTCGGCCAAGCGAAATGGCGGTTATAAAAAACTTTCTCACATAATTGTTCAGGTGGCTGAACCAATACGCAGTACTATGAACTTTCTCGAACTCGGTCTATCATGTCGAGCATGAGAATTATTGAAAGCCGCAATCCTTTTGCTCCGTCTGACATCATAGAGGTTTTCACATCAACTACTCCAAATAATGTTGCAACAGCAGTTTCAGAGGCAAGAGTTGCACAGATCGAGTGGGAAAAAAACGCTTTTAGCCGTGCTGCTGCACTGCATAAATGTGCGGCGATTTTTCGTGAACATCAGAATGAGATTATTGATTTAATTGTCCGAGAAGTAGCAAAACCAATTACCGAAGCGCGTGGAGAGTATGCGCGCTCTGTGGCCATTCTTGATTACTACGCGCAGGCCACTTTAGATTCAGATGGCGAGACTTTTCCTAATGCCATAAATGGCTACCTTCTTTCGGTCCGCAAAGCACATGGCGTGGTTGGGATTATTACTCCATGGAACTTCCCCTTCGCAATTCCTTTATGGAAAGCTGCGCCTGCCTTGGCAGTTGGAAATGCAGTCGTAGTTAAGCCCAGTGAATTCGCAACGGCTAGTGCTAAGTTTTTAGAAAAGCTACTTTTGCAAGCATTGCCCGCTCATATCTTCACCGTACTTCCCGGTTTTGCTGAAACCGGTGCTGCACTTATTGAATCCGTCGATGCGCTTTCCTTTACTGGATCAGCGGCAGTTGGCAAAATAGTCATGCGAGCAGCAGTTGAGAATTCACTTCCCGTTCAAGCCGAAATGGGAGGTCAAAATCCGGCAATAGTTCTACCAGATGCAGATTTAACTTTATTAGCCGGACACCTAACATTAGGAGCTATGAGTTATTCAGGACAAAAATGCACTGCAACACGTAGAGTGCTCATTGTTGGTAATTCGAAACGCTATAGCGAAGTCCGTGATGTCCTAGTAGATGCCGTTTCCCTATTAAAGAGTGGCGATCCTGCCGCAGAAGATACCTATATAGGCCCTGTCATCAATGGCACTGCTCAAGAGAGTTATCAACAAGCAGTTGCGGCAGTTAAAAATTCTGGACGTATCTTGACTGGTGGAGATATTCCCAAGGGCGACGGGTGGAATGTCCAAGCAACTTTGTCGGAAGGTTTGCCACACGATCATAAATTACTTCATGAGGAAACTTTTGCGCCACTTGCTCATCTCGTATCGCTCTCTAATGTCTCTGAAGCAATTGAATCGGCTAATAGTGTACGTTTTGGTTTAACTGCAAGTATTCATACACAGGATCTTGAAGCCGCATACCGCTTAGCTAATGCCTTAAAAACTGGGATGGTAAAAGTGAATGCACCTACCGCTGGAGTAGATTTCCATGCGCCGTTCGGAGGAAGCAAAGATTCATCATATGGAATGAGAGAGCAAGGAAAAGCAGCACTTAATTTTTATTCTTACACCAGAACTATTGCAATTAGTTCTGGTAAACGAAACATTGAATAGTCTTTTTAGAAGTCAATTAAACTTAATTGATGAGGCCGGCTTCAACCAGAAAACGTGAAGGCTTACCGCGATAGCTCAGGTGTAGATCTACCTTGGCACGTGTGATTCCAACGTAAAACAGACGACGCTCTTCATCAATCGATGCTTGATCATTGCTTGTAGAACTATTTTCAAGCGGTAATAAACCTTCGCTAACTCCCATTAAAAATACGCGTTCCCACTCAAGACCTTTAGCTGCATGCAACGTAGCCAGCGTAGTAACCGGCATGGTTGGTGGATTATTTTGTTGAACGCGATCTTCAAGTTCGCGCAAATACGTGCGCAAGTTCTTTGGCATAAAACCACTATCGGCATCTAACTCGCGGGCTAAGTGCAGCAGTGCGGCAATTCCATCTATGTGTGCACCGGTTAAGAAAGGTTGGGCCAAGGTACGTAGTTCATCTAGCCAGGAAACACCTTCTGCTGGAATCACGGAGGCGTTACGTACGAGTTTGAGAAACTCACGTACATCTGGGCGATCAAAGAAGCGTTCGCTGTTACGAATTTGATATGGAAGTTTTGCCGCATTCATTGCACGTTCAAGGGTATTGAGCTGGCTGTTAGTGCGGGCAAGAACTGCAATCTCTTGGGCTTGAGTCCCGCTGCTTAATAACTCTTTAATCCAATCAACAATGCCCGCGATTTCACCGCTCTCATCTTTAAATGAATCCACAGATGGTTTATCACCATGATCATTGAGGGCAACAAGCTCCTGTCCCATCTGAGCTTTACGCAAAACACTATTTGCCATAAAAGTAATTTCTGGCGTTGAGCGATAGCCAGTGGTTAAGCGGACAACTTCGGCTTCGGGAAAACGATTAGTAAATGAGTTTAAGAAAACTGGAGTCGCACCAGCAAATGAATAAATTGTTTGTGCTGGATCACCCACTACACAGATCTCTTGGCGCGAACCTAGCCAGGCATTAATTAAACGTTGTTGGAGTGGGGAAATATCCTGGTATTCATCTACCGTAAAAAATCGGTATTGATCCTGCACGCGTTCGCGAACTTCGCGCTCTTGTTCAATCATGGCAGTGGTGAGAAGCAAAACATCTTCAAAATCCATGGCCCGCTCTTGTTGTTTCACTGATTCATATGCGGTGTATACCTTGGCAATTTGTTCAGCATTGATTCGAGGTTTCACCGGGCGCTTACTAAGTTCGGCCAAGTAATCAGATGGAGCTACCTGTGAAACCTTGGCCCACTCGATCTCTGATGCGATATCGCGCATTAAATCGCGCGAAGTAATAGATAGTTCACCAGTAAGGTCGGCGCGCTTAATTGCTTCGGCAATAAAACTGGTCTTAGTTGTAATCAAATCAGGGGTGCGCCCACCAAATACTTGTGGCCAAAAGAAGGTCAACTGCTTTAGGGCGGCGGCGTGAATAGTGCGCGCAGCAACGGCTGGAACGCCCAACGAGCGAAGACGCATGCGCATTTCTCCTGCAGCACGGGCCGTAAAAGTAAGCGCTAAAACCTTGTGCGGATCCATCACGCCAATAGCCGCGGCATACGCGATTCGATGCGTAATTGCCCGCGTTTTACCGGTGCCAGCCCCGGCAATAACACACACCGGGCCCCGAGTAGCAAGTGCTACTGCACGTTGTTCGTCATCGAGGGCTTCTAAAATCTCTTCGGCGCGAATATCGCTGGTCAATTTCTCCACGACTCCCCACCATTTAAATCGCTCACGGTGTAACCAGCTTGAGATGTGTACCAACCTGTAATCATTCTGCGCGCAACCGAGATTGTCGGCGGTAATAATAAATCTTTACTAGCAACTGCCGCCTTCATCTCATCGCGGCTAAACCAGCGTACTTCAACAATCTCTGTTCCATCAGGCTTAGCATCTTCTGGGTGATCGGTGATGGCCTCAAATGCGATCATGATCGACGCTGGAAACGGCCAGGCTTGCGACCCCAAATAATTAATATCATTACAGTAGACGTTAGCCTCTTCAAATACTTCACGCGATACACACTCTTCAAATGATTCACCAGGTTCAACAAAGCCAGCAAAAGTTGAGAAACGCTTTTCTGGCCAAATCGGTTGATGGCCTAACAAAATTCGATCAGTCGCGTCTTTCACTAAAACAATAACTGCAGGATCTGTGCGTGGATGATGTTGTGATGAGTCTTCAACACAGACTCGCACGCTTCCACCTAGGTCGGCAACCGTCTTTGCTCCACACCGCGGACAAAACGGATGCGACTTATGCCAGTTGCTTAACCCAACTGCATGCATAGCCAGCGTTAATTCGAGCTCACTTAAATCTGCACCAACTTCGCGCAGAGTTTTAAAGCCATCAAACTTAACTTTCTCATCACTTGGCTCATTAATCCAGGAAGTACGCCATGCAAAAAAAGCTTGACCGCCATCGCGAGCTTGACCTAAGAAATATCGCTCACCGGTTTCAAAGGATGCAGCTAAAAACTCAACCATCTGAGCATCTACAAATCGCAAACCATCTTCGCCGGCACCAATGTGTCCATCGATAACGGGCAGAATCGAAGCGGTTTTCCAGAGCAGGGCTAAAGCATCGCCATCGCTGCGCAGGTGACTGGCTCGATCGATGGGCGAAAGGGATTGGTTTCTAGCGCTCATTAAGTTGCTCAGACTACTAGCATCGCCCCATGCGTCTAACATCGTGGAATTTGCTGCACGGAGAAGCGATGCCACCCGATAAAGATGCCGATAAAGCTGCGCTGTTAGCGGCCGAGATTGCGCACTTACGTAGCGACCTCATTGGTCTACAAGAAGTCGATTACTTTTTAGAACGATCGGGCAGTAACAATCAAGTTGGCGACATCGCAGCCATGATGGGCGCAGCGCACTGGGCATTTGCGCCATCCTTAATGGGTTCGCCCGATGAAGAGTGGCGAAACCCTAACGATAGTGACACCAAGATTGTCAATGAAAAAAGTGAGGGTGCTCTGCCTGGTTATGGAATCGGAATCGTTTCGAAAATTCCTGTGCTGTCATGGCATCGTTTAGATTTAAAAGGATCACCCGTTGGCGTGTTAATGGCATTTCCAGTTGATGGAAAACTAAAACGTTTCTATGTTCGCGATCATCCACGAAGTGCGCTAGCTGCAAAGCTAGATAATGGTTGGCTTGTAATTAATACGCATCTTTCTTTTGTACCAGGATTTTCTTTGGCACAGCTCATCAAAGTTAAGCGTTGGGCAAATACCTTGGGAGTAACAGATAAATCTAAGATCTTAATTATGGGCGATCTCAATATTCCCTTTGCTATCTTTACCAAGGGCTTCAAGTGGAAATCCCTGGCTACAATGCGTACATTTCCTAGTTGGTACCCAAAAGTTCAAATTGACTATTTTCTTTCCCAAAAACTTAGAGCCAAGGATATACAGCACATCCAATACCCCCACTCAGGGATGAGCGACCACTTACCGCTTCAAATTGAAGTTGATTAAGCTTTTTCCTCAATCTGTGTAATTAGGGAGATCAACTCAGCTTCATCACATAGGTCCGAAGGTTTATCTGTAACCGACGTTGGAACATAGTGAAAAGCTGCGCTCACGTTAGAAATATCGGTGCCAGAGAGTTTGGCCCACGCTAAGCGATACATAGCTAATTGAATTGCCGCTGATTGCCCAAGTTTTTTAGATCCAGTTTTCCAGTCAACGACCTCAAAGCCTGTATCTGTTGCATAAACCGCATCTATACGGCCACGGATTAAAACCCCTGCAATAGTTGTTTCAAAGGGGACTTCTACGCGTACAGGGGTGCGATGGGCAAACTCACTTGCTAGCCATGTCTTCTTTAGATCCTCTAACGTTGAATCATCCTCTAACGGATCTAAGTAATCTAAATACTCATCCCCAAATAATGTGGCTGCATCCGTGAATTGACGTTCGACCCACAAGTGAAAGGCAGTTCCGCGCCGCGAATATTGATCCTGTCCACGCGGCATAGGTCTGCGAATATTTAGTGCAAGCTCCTGTGAATCTTCGTGAAGTGCAACTAAGGTTGATGTTGAAAGCCTGGTGGGTAATGGCACTTTAATAGCGCCGTTATTTCTCCCCTGATGTTCGGCAATAAGAGCGCGTGCATCATCAATCCACGATTTAATGTGAGGAAGATCAGACTCACCTAGCGCATGTTCGTCACTACTTTTAACTAAATCAATTGCCGCATCAAATGCGCCACGGCGATTACCTAATGGATCAGATGGCCACGGTGCAGTAATTGGATTTTCTAGCGTGGGATTCTCATCACCATCGTTGGGTGCGGGTGAATCTGAAACCATCAGACCACCCAGTGCACTAGCAACTTCGGCGACTAAGTAAAATATCTCACTCGGTTCAACAGGTTTAGCTCCATCTCGCCAACGCGAAGTCGTGCAGATCAGATGCGATTTAGCACGAGTAACGGCAACATAGGCAAGGCGCATCTCTTCGCGCATCTTTATATTTTCTACACACAACCCTGCAAAAGCTTTAATTGTTTTTGCCGCTTCGCTATTTTTTGTAATACCGTGCAGAGAAAATACAGGTAGCTCTATAGAATCTGCGCGCAAAGGAAAAGGAATATGTTTTTCATTTTTTAACCAGTTATCTGGATCAATTGTATTATTGCTCGGGAAGGTTCCCGCAGATAAACCAGGTACTGCAACGACATCCCACTCAGCACCCTTAGCCATGTGGACGGTCAGAATCTGCACTACATCACTGCGAATTTCAGGGGCCCCAGCCTTTAATCCGCCTTCGGCATCGGCGGCGACATCGAGCCAATCTAAAAAGGCGGTTACGGTTCCACCGCTGCGTTCAAACTTTGCCGCTTCATCGAGAAAGCGATCTATATGTCGGCGCCCTGTTTGAGATCCATCCCGAAGAATTATCTCAGACTCCAGCGTTAAGTAGTTTTCAATCTCACTGATTAAATCGCTAATCTGTCCACCTGCTCGCGAACGCAGACGTCGCACATCACCTGCAAAGCGCACGAGCCTTTGATAACCAATATCGCTAAAGCTTGCTTTTTTTGCACCGTGAATCTCATCTAAGGCATCGATTATAGAACCGGCACATTGGTCATCGGCCTCTAGTTGATCGGGATTTCCAGCCGAGATCTTTTTAATAAAACTCTTTGAATCTGCATGAAGCGCTTTAGCGCGATCTCGACTAAATGCACCAAGAGCTGCAATATCTCGTGGCCCCAAATTAATTCGTGGCCCGGTCAGGTGACGCATTACGGCAGAGCCTGCATCGGGATTAGTAATTATCTTTAGCATCGTGACAATGTCTGCGACTTCAGGAACGTGGATTAATCCCCCAATGCCAATTACTTCAACGGGCAAACCTTCATGGCGAAGAGCGCTTTCAATCGCTGTTATCTGTGCGCGCTTTCGCACTAAGACAGCCGACGTTGCACCAGATGTCGGCGACCAGTGGGCTTTGATGTATTCGGCAATCGCTGCGGCTTCAGCATCGATAGTTTCAAAGATTCCATAGGCGATTTCGCCCTTACCTGCGTTGGGTCGAGCCTCTAACTGCACTACTTGTTGTCCGCCATCGGCCTTAATCTTTTCGCTAATGCGATTTGCTGCTGCCAAAATCATGGCATCGTTTCTAAACGTTGTTGGCAGAGTAAATTGTGATACTCCTTTTTGAGAATCTAACTTAGGGAAATAGCTAGTGAAGGATGCCATGGTGCCGGCCGAGGCCCCACGCCAGGTATAAATGGCTTGCGATGGGTCTCCCACCGCCATAACCGGATGTCCGCCTCCATAGAGCGATGACAACATACGCACTTGCGACTGCGACGTATCTTGATACTCATCGAGCAATACCACACGATACTTTCCGCGCTCCAAAACGCCAACATCGGCAAAGTTTTGCGCGATATCGGCGGCCAATGACATCTGATCATCGAAGGAGAACTCACCAGCAGCTCTACGCCGTTGCATGAATACTTCGACCATAGGTAGCAGCGAATTACGTTGCAGCATTGCGCGCTGAACAGAACGAACTTCTTCATTTGATCCACCATCGAGACCAGATAACTCTTGAATAATCTGATTGCCTATCGCTTCAATATCCTTGCCCGCTACTTGGTGCTCCATCATTAACTTTGAGAGCCCTAACAAATCTTTAATTACCGTACTGACTTTGCTGTTATTTCGATAAGAATCATCGCTCCAGTTGCGTACAACGTCAGTTGCAATCTGCCAGATTGCCGCTTCACCCAGTGGTTCGGAATCGGCATCGATGCCATACCTGATTGCATGCTCACTAAGTAATTTACCTGCATATGAATGATAGGTAGTAACCGATGTTGCCGTCGAAGTAATATGTTTGAACTCATTGAGCGTTGCAAGTTGGCGCAGACGTTTACGAATTCGAACTGATAGTTCACCGGCGGCTTTGCGCGTAAAAGTTAGACCTAAGATTTGATCAGGTGTGACAAAACCATTAGCTACCAGATACAGCACCCGATTACTCATCGTCTCAGTCTTACCCGAACCCGCTCCGGCGATAACTACGGCAGGCTCTAAATCACTACTGATAATTGCCGATTGAAACTTAGTAATCGGTTTAATAGATCCACCGAACTTTGGATGCGCCTGCAAAGTGGCAATGATCTCTTCCGGTGAATATTTAGCATCTACA
>Ga0209596_1000675_pt1 | contig 31440 bp, 25 predicted proteins | sample M_130807_MF_Meta_FD_187314 | JGI IMG/M metagenome (GOLD analysis project Ga0209596, IMG submission 187314) | Freshwater microbial communities from Lake Montjoie, Canada to study carbon cycling - M_130807_MF_MetaG (SPAdes) (version 2) | ecosystem: Environmental > Aquatic > Freshwater > Lake... | reverse complement strand
GCGCGTGAAGGGAATACGTAAGGGCGTACCCAGCGTTTTTGACGCGCCCCCACACTTAGTGTGCTCGCAGGCCAATGCAATACTCAGGAGGGACTAAGGCCAAGGTCAGAGTGGTAAGGATTAAAGAGCTATAGCTTACAGTGACTCCTATGAACCTTTTAAGTTAGGGCATAGTCAGAGATCCTGGGGCTATTGCTCTTACTACTTACCTCTATGGCTAAGGCACTACCCCTCTGACACTTGATAGTCTTTTTGTACCTTGTTATGTTTGGTCTTGCTGCGACTGGAGAGGGGCTGCCTTGGTGGCGGGTTAGTGCATTGTTGGCCGGGCTAGGTTGATGGGCGCGCGCTATGCTACGACTGCGCACCTGACAAGCACTCTGTGTCGAGTCTTTTTTTTGTCCGTGCTTTGAGGCTGGATAGGGCTGCGCCTCGCCCGGGTTGTGACTAGCCCTTTGTGGCAGGTGCTTGAAGGGTGTTGTGGGATTGGCTTAGTGTGTTGCCTTGATGCTTGAGTCTGGGCCAAGGAGGCCCCTCTAACACCCGTCTCGAGACGCGCGCGCGCGCACGCACACACGCGCGCCCACACACCCACACGCTGTCTCGCCCCTTGTTGCCTCTGACCTGCTTACCCGCGTCCCTTTTTTGTCCCATAGTAAGCTAAGCCATGGAGCCTACGCGTGACCTCTTCTCGCCTGCGCCGGGCGCGCGCGGTCCGGGCACCACGGACGTCCCCGACAGCGCACCGCGCGGCTTTGGCATCAACGTGGCCGCGCCCTCCAGCATCCCGCAGCCGATGGCGCTGTCGATGGCCGGCGCAGGCCCCGCCATCGCGCACGCGGTCAAGGAGGCCATGACGGAGCACATCATGCCCGCCATCACGCACAAGCTGGAGGAGGCGCTTGACGAGATTGCCACGGAGGAGGACATCAAGGCGCTGCTGGAGCTGCAGATCGAACCCAAGCTGCGCGACCTGACGGACATGGTCATCAAGGTCACGCGCTTCCAGAAGGAGACTGGCGAGGTGCTCGACTCTCACGCGGAGCGCATGGACAACCTCTACGACATCATCGAGGTCCTGCGCGACGAGATTCGCCGCGTCTCGGACGAGAGCGGCGCGCTCGGCCAGAAGCTGATGGAGACCGCGCTCGAGGCCGAGAAGGGCCAGCGCCGCATCGCGCAGCTGACGGGCCGCATCAAGAGCCTGTCGGAGCAGCTCGCCGAGGCAAAGGCCAAGGTGCAGCACGAACTCGTGCGCGGCGGCGGTGGCGGCGGCGGCGGCGGCGGCGGGACCGCTGCCTTCAAGCGCTACCAGCGCGACGCCGTCGAGCAGACCGTCGTCCTGGCGTCGTCCTCCGGCGGCAGCAGTGACAGCGGCGACAGCGACTACGAGGCCGAGCCCCCGGCGCCTGCGGCCGCTGCGGCCGCCGCGGGGCCACGGCCGCGCAAGCGTGCCCCGCCCCCCGCGGCGGCTGCGGCGGCCTCATCTTCGTCGTCTTCGTCTTCAAGCAGCTCTTCGTCGTCGTCAAGCCACGGCGCGCCGCCCGTGGCCTACGCGCAGCTGGCGTCCAAGGCGGACAAGGCGGCCACAATCATGATCAAGGAGCGCCGCAACACGTCCTACTGCATCAAGTGCGACACGGTCTTCGGCAGCACCACGGAGGCTGTTGAGCACTACAACTCGGTCGAGCACCAGGGCCTGCAGAAGTAAGAATGACTAGGAAGGGAGGGGGGTGGGAGGGAGGGCGGGTGTGTACAAGCAATGACAAGCGCTCGCAAAAGAAAGTCACTGTTCACAGCGTTAGGCTCTTCAATCTTCTTTTGCCGCATTAGCTTGCGCGCAGGGAAGAGGTACTTGAGGCCTTGGTCGGCAAGCGCGCGCTGCGCCTTGCGGATTTGCGCTCGCTTGGACGCGCAAAAGACACCTGCCGGCACCTTGCAACGGTAACGGTGCCCCATTGTCAACGGCTCTGCAAGTGCTTCGAGGTGACTATAGAGACCGTCCGAAGCAACTTGCCCTACTCTCTACTTCACCTCGAAGCACTTACTCACACACTAACCAAAAACTCACTGTCTGTCAGAGCTTTTTGCCTTATCGTTCAAGATGCCGCGCGTCAAGCAGAGTAAGCCCAAGCACATCCCGAGTGAGGCGACGTCAGCTGACCCCGCTGCAGAGGCTCCGGCCTTTGCGCCTGGCGTGGCAGATGCCACCGAGCCTGTTGCCGCCGAGGGCGCGGCCGAGGTCAAGCCCAAGAAGCCCCGCGTCCCCAAGGTCAAGCCCTGCCAGAGGTGCGAGGAGCGCCGCGCGCGCGAGCGGCAGTATGCAAAGAGCAGCCGCCTTCGCCTTCGCCTTGCAGCTGCTTCTGCTGCGCCTGCGGCTTCTACGGACAGTGCTCCAGCTGCAGACATTGCAGTCGACGCAGCGGCGCCGTCGCAGACCGCTTAGAAACCCCTCTCTTGAGGGCTCAATCGAACGTATTGTCTCTGCATACCAAGAGAATGACCCATAGACGAAGCGATGGCTCGCGCCTGGTTCGTTGAGAGGGCTGTATTGCCGTGTACACGCTCGGTCACGAATGCATGGCGCAGCGAGTTGCTGGTGACGGGCCTGCCATGAAACGCGTGCTGAAAGACTTGTGACTTCCACTTCAGGAACCCACTGGTAGAGTAGGCACCACCAGACAGTGTTGAGAAGAGCCAGTTGCGGGGCTGATTGGCCACAGACCTTTCCACCATCTCAACAAGTTGTGGGGGCAGGTTTCGCTCAAGACGAGGGTAGTAGCGCGCTGTCTTGTGGTCGCGAATGATGAGCTCACCCGACCCGTCATCGCGCACCATCATGTAGTTACCAGTCATCTGCGGTCCGATGCGGATGTGAGACAGGTCACTGCCGCGCAAGGGTGGTAGAGCTAGTGTTTGAAACGCAATGAGGAGCGCAGCCTGAGAGTCTGGGTCTGTGCTTTGCATGTGCCGATGAGCGTCCATCCACTCGCGAAGAGACGCAGCAGCCTCAATCTCGCGGTGGGACGAAAGGTTATCGTCAAGGTGTCCGTTAATTATATGATGGCAGTTGGAAAGGGCGTCAAGCCACTGGCGATGTGGCGTCGCAACATGAGGGTCACAGCGTCGAAAAAGACGGTGTTCCTCGCCGCGCTTGAAGAGGCAAAGGATGGCGGCAAGGTGGGGTCGCTGCACAAAGGGTGCCAGTCGTTGAAATCTCGGTAATTCCCTTTCTGGGTCAAACATGATCTCTGACAGTGTCCTCGAGCCACCACAAAGCTTCTTCACGCCTCGAACGTGCTTGCAGTAAGTGACCTTGCTCTTTGGGGCAATGGACGTTGACGCGTTGATCAACTCAAACCATTTATCGTCCGACGGTGGTGCCATCTCTGTGACGCTAAGGCGGTGGGCTCTGTTATTTGCAACACTACTCGTCCTCCTCCTCGCCAAAGATGGCGTCGCTGCGTGAGAGGGCGCCGCCGCCGGTCATGCTGCGGCCGTGCGCGGCCACGGGCTCCGCGCCCGCGCCCGCGCCCGCCGCCCACCGCGAGGCCTCCGAGGCGTTGCCAATTGTGATGCGGCGCTTGGACGCGGACTGAGGCGGCAGCTCAATGGCCACGCTGCTAAAGGCCGAAGGGCTGGGCGCGCCCGTCTCCTGCGGGTCGCGCATGAAGCCGTCCGGCTTGAAGCGCTCCTCGTCGCTGCCGCCGGCCGCGCCACCGCTGTCACCAGCCTCGCAGTTCTCGAAGATGACGTGCTCGGCCGACAGCGTGATCATGAAGCCGCCGCCGACGTTCGTCCAGTAGGCCGGGCGAAAGAGCAGGTGGTGGATGATGGAGTTGCGGCCCATGTCGCCAGGCCCAATGAAGCGCACGTGGCCAGCGCCAGGGCCCGCGAAGCTCGACGCGGCGTGAGGCAGCGTGTCGCGCACGATGGGCATGCTGCTGCCCTGGAAGTCGAGCGCCGTGTGGCCAGTGACCATGGAGAAGCGCGTGGCCTTGGTGGGCAGCGGCGACGTGCGCGATGACCACACGGCGTTCTTGACGTACTGGCCGCGCGGGCCATCCGCCATGACCACGGACTCGATCTCGAGCGAGCGGCCATTGATGCGCAGCTTGAGGCGCCCGTCGTACAGCGGCTCGCCGCTAGCATTGACTGGCGCCAGGCGCTTGGAGCGCTTGAGGGAGATGGCGCTCGGGTTCTTCTTCAGGTAGTCGCCCTCGGCCGCGCCAAAGAGCTTGGTGCTGTTCTCGACAAGAAACTTGTCAAACTCGCGGTCAAGCTGGTCCAGGCTCTTCCAGGTGCGCTCGTCAAGCTTGACCGTGAGCGTCAGCTTGTTGGCGGCCTGGATGGAGGCCAGCGTGGTGCAGTCCATTGGCATGTCGATGGCGTAGGAGGCGAGGGGCTTCTGGCCAGCCGTGACAAGCTTGTAGGACGTCTTGTCCGGGATCGTGTCAACGTAGCCAATGCGGTCACCGGGCTTCATGAGCTTGAAGCTGATCTGGCCCTCCCACGTCAGCGGCAGCGCCTTGACGACGCCGGCGTTCCAGCTCATTTTTTCCGGTGGATGATGACCGTTATGTCAGATGACGCGTCGGATGACAGTCGGCTGACGTTCCGGGGTTGGCAGTTTTGAAGGAATTGGGCACCACGGTTGCCAACCCCGCTTTTGCGCAACCCCGCTTTTATCCAACACGACTTTCTGTGGTGGCTGCTGCAAGGACTGTTGGCGTCGTGTTTTCCACGTCTACAGAGCTGACACAGGTGCGGCCGCAGCACACGGAGCGCACCCTCTTGTGGTTGGCTGCATTGAACAGTGGAAGCACGAAACGGTAAAAGATTAGGAGCACAACCGTGAAGCCTGTCCCAACACCACCCGCAACCAATGTCTGGCTAGAATCACCCATTTTACACCTACTCGGTGTAATGGCGCTCCCACCACCGGGAGTGGCAATTCAGGCGCCAGCGGGGGCGATTCCGCCGCCTTTTCAAGGCACGGCGCACACACCTAATTACCCAGATGTGCTTGACCCTCACTGGGTACGACTGAATTCGGCAAATTTGAACGAGGTAAAAAATGGAGACTTTATGTTTGAGTATATGCCACAGCGGCCTAATCCGTTAATGCCTCATTTGCCAGTGAATCAGCAACGCGGATACGTGCGTTCAATGTGGTTTGACCCACATAATCTCCATAGACCTGAGCTTCTTCGAGTTTTGAGGCGGCACGAATGGATGGAAGACATGGGCTTTGTCATGAAGTTTATGCCAAACCCAGCATTGCGAGCACAGCTTGGCGTTGCTGAACAGTCACCAGATCCTATTACTGAGCACAAGGCCATTGGTGGTGCTAGGCTTGTAAGACACCACAAGATGGCTGGCGGCGACCTTGGTGATGACATTCGTCGCGCCCTTGATCCTAACCGCAACGGTCTTAACGACTCTATTCGCCACACGGGCGACGTCCTAGGGAATGCGTTTGACCCTAACAAGAACGGCCTTGCCGCCGCTGTCAATTCCGTTGGTGACAAGCTCAAGGCTGTTGACTGGAATGCCGTCAAGAACAAGCTTGGCGATGGCCTTGATCCCGCCAAGAATGGTGTCAGCGAAGCCTTTAACAAGTTTGGTGGCGACGCCAAGAAGGCCTTTGAAGACCTAGGAAACAAGATCAAGGAGTCCGCGCAGCGCGACAAGGCCAAGCTTGACCAGGCCTTTGCGCCCTTTGTTGCCGAATTTACGAACCCCAACAGCGACCTCGCGAAGTTTGTGCAGTCTGCCGGCATTCCCATTTCCGCGGATGATTGGAAGAGGAAGTTCGAGGATCCTGACACTTACTTTACCATCCTCAGTGTTCTAGTGACTGCGGCAGCATCCGTCTGCTCTGCGGGGCTTGCGGGACCCGGTGTCTTTGCGGCAACACAGGCTCTTATTGCTGGTGCCAAGCTTATCACAAAGGCCGCCACGGGAAAGCCGATCGGGCCCGAGGATATTGCTGGAGTGGTCACCTCTGTTGTTCCTGGCGCAGGCGGCGGCGCGGCAACGTCGTGGCTCAAGGTGGCTACCAGCGCAGCCTCAAAGGTTGGGACATCGCTTGTGAAGGACGCAGCAAAGAATGTCATCAAGTCAAACAAGGACGGTCTTATCCAGATGGGCCAGACTCTTGCCACCTTGTCGAGTGCGGCAACGCCAGCCGCTCCTGCCGCAGCGTCTGCTAACGCCGATTACAATCTTGACGCTGAGGATGGAGAGCCCGGCGAAGGGGGAGAAGATGTTGCAGACGGACCCAGGGAGGACGTGCCTGAGCCAGGCCCTGCCCGCCCTCCCGAGGAGCAGGCCGCGCTCGACCAGCAATCAAGCCTATATGACCAGTTTCTTGAGGAGACGAAAAATAGCGACCCCAAGCCGACGTACGACGAGTGGGAGGAGGCTCATAATGCGGCGAAGGGCGCTCCTGCGGCAGCCGCTCCCGCTGCGGAAGCGCCACCTGCAGCCGCCGCAGAGGCACCTGCCGCAGAAGCGCCTGCCGCAGAAGCGCCTGCCGCAGAAGCGCCTGCCGCGGAAGCGCCGCCACCTACAGACCCAAATGCGCCATCTGCTGGTTTTCCAAATCCATATTCTAGTATGCGCATGGAGGGCGTTGGAATGCCACACTCACACTCACATCAGTACCCCTTTGTCCATGATCACCTAGAACCTCGAATTTACGGCAAGCACCCCTTTCTCCTCCTTGAGGCGCGTGCCAGGAGTGAGGGAAGGAAGGCGCGTCTTGACACGCTTGATCCATTCTTTTTCGAAGGCCAGGGTGGGCCATCCATGAACCACAAGCCCAACCCTATGCTGGGGACCGGCAAGCGACCTCGAGAGGCCATTGAGCCCACTGCGGCAGAAGCTGCAGAGGCCAAGGCTCGGGCTGATAGCCGCGCTCGCGGAGCAAAGAGTGATAGCCACTTCAAGAATGTCGAGGAGAGAATGAATGCCCTGAGCCAGGAGATGTTTGGAAAGGACGCTGATGAGCTCGATGATGACGAGAATGAGGAGCTTGACGCTGCCTTCCAACAGCAGAATGGCTACACCGAGAAGGGCAGCGAGGGCGAGGACGGAGAGTCCATGTACGCGTCCGAGTCCGAGGAGGAGGAGCGCACTGAGGTTCTTCGAAAGCAGAGGCCAAGCGCCAAGCAGGCTGCTAGGGCAAGCAAGTATATGAGCAAGCTCAAGTTTCCAGCGCGGCTGGCCAAGTACTATGCCATGCTTCCAAGCCAGAAACGTCGTTTCAACCAGGCCATCCGCGACCGCCGCGCCCAGCCTGGCTATGATGTTCCTACAGACGAGGAGGACACTGAGTACGAATTTGACGATGAGGAGGACAAGCCGGTGTTTCAGCCGAGCAAGTATTTCAAGCTTAAGGGTGGCGCCATGACTGGTGGTGCCACGCCAGCTGAAAAGGACGCGTTCAGGGCTAAATTTCTCCCACTGCTTAAAAAGTACAGACAGGAGTCGATTCTGATTGTTGAGGAGGAGAAGCGTTTGAACGCTATCCGGCAAAGGGCGGAAGGTTTTAGTCGCACTCCTGAAACTGACGCCAATATTCCTCCTGCACTCATGAAGGAAATGCGTGACCAGCTTGCAAAAGTTGTCAACATGGAGCGTGATGCTGAAAAGACAATGAACGAACTCGCAAGTCTGATCCACTACACTCCTGCCAATATTGCAGATGAGGCGTCCTATGAACTAATAAATATTGACCCGTCAAAGCCTCCTGGTTCTATGGACCTTTCGTCACTCATGGCTCTGATAAACAAGGACCGCGCGTCTCACAAAAGGGACCAGGGCTATCTTGAGGCCTTTGACAGGAACCATCCAAGGGCGTGAACACTAAGAGTCGCCATCCTCCTCCTCGAGACTGCCGCGGCCACGGCCAGACAACTGCCTCTGGCGCTCAACCATGAGCTCGCGCTGCCTCTTCTTGCCCAAGACGCGCAAGGACACAGCCTCCTCTGCAGCATCCTCCTCCTCGGCCTCCGCGGCCGCGGCAGCCTCGGCCTCCTCCGCCGCGGCGCGCTCAGCCTCCTCGCGGTCGCGCATGAGTTTCTTAAAGAGGTCCGCGCCCGCGGGGGGCGGAGGCAATGGCCGCGCCGCGCCCGCCACAGAGTGAGCGTGAAAAGGCTGCGAAGGCGAAAGCACAATGTGCTGCACGCGGTCCGCTGACCACACCCCCAGCGGCGGCGAGTGGTTGGAGAAAAAGATCACGTGAGGCACCTTAAAGACCTTGAGCTTGGACTGGTACTTGGTGCTCACGAGCTGGCCATTCTTTAGCTTCTCGGCCACGGTATACAGGTCCTTCAGCTGCAGCAAATCCACGGGCCGCGCCAAGTCAAAGATTGCGATGGGCTGGCCCGTGTAGGCAAAGGCGCAGTCCGTGATGCGGCCATCAAGCTCGATGGCGCCCATGGTGCGGCAAAGGAAGGTTGACAAGCGGCTCTTGCCCTCGCCGCCCACAGCGTCCTCGATCCAGTAGATGTGGCGGTCGTGCGCGGGCCCTCGCAGGATCTCAACAAGGCACGACTGCCATGGCCGCAACACGAAATCGTCACTCTCAGGCACCTTTGGTACCACGAGGTCAGCGAGCTGCGTGATGCCGCTGGCGTAGCGCACGAACTGGCCCGGAAAGCGCTCGGCCACAAGGCGCACGCCCTCCATCGGGCCATTCTCGCGCAGCACCTCACGGATCTCCTCAAAGTCCGTCCTCTGTCCTGGCGCGGCGCGCACGGCGCTGCCATGCGTCCAGCCCGCGCGCGCAATGAGCTCGCCCTCCGGGATAGCCCGCAGCGATGCGTTAGAGTGGCGGTCAATGTGCATCTTGCGGTCCTTCAGGTAGACTGGGCGGCAGCTGACATTACGCGCCCAGATCTTGAGCGCGCTCTCGCCGTCCTCGTCCTCGTCCGCGATGGCCTCGCCACCCGCCGGTTGCGCCTCTGGCTTTGTGGTGAGCCACTCGCGGATGGCTCCTGCGCGCTGCTGGCTTGCAAGCTCCAGATACGCCACGAAGCGGAAGCCGTCAATTGCCGAGCCCTCAAGCTGCCCAACACCAAAAGACACAAGGTCAGAAAGCTCGCGTGGCATTGGTGATGGCGAAAAGGTATCAAAGTCCGTGTCGATAATAAAGCACCACGCACGCGAAAATCCACTTCCCTCACCCTTTGAGTGTCGGCTGTGACTCGAGGACGAGGCGCTTGATGACGACGAGGAGGATGATGATGAGCGAGACATGGTACAAACGGCGCAACTAACGGTCTACGTCACGAACGTCAGCTGACGGGGAATTGGGAATTTCCCGTGGGGCGCAACGCAAGTTTTGACCTTCTAGGCGCCTGGATGTGCAACCCCGCTTCGGTCTACCCCGCTTTTGCCCCGTGTCACGGATGTGTCACTACTCAATGTCGTCACCCAGCACCAGAAAACGGTCGTTATCGTTCTCGTCGTGCAGGATCTCGTCAAAGAGCTCCTCCATCTGCTTCTCAGGCTGGTTATACTCGCGGTTGAACATGCGCACAATAATGTCCCAGTCCTCCTTCTTGTTGCTCATGATGGACAGGAAAAGGTTGTCCATCTTCATGACGGAAAACTGCATCTCACACCCGAGGTCGCTCAGGACCCAGAGGCTGTCAGAAATGTAGTTGCGCGAGATCTTGTCAACCTTGTGCTCGTAATTCGTGGCAAAGTACAGTGGCTGGTCGGACGCAAGCGCCGTGCGCGCCCAAACGGGCAGATCCTTCAACGCCTTCTCGTACGTGCGCTTCGTCATCTTGCGTCAGCTGACAGTGTCTGATAAGATGCGCACGTCAGCAAAGAGGGTGGAGATTGTGACGGCAAAGTACAAGGGTGCTGTTGGGCGAAAGGTCAAGACGGTGTCTGAGGCCCGGAAAATTTTTAACGACCCGCGTCAGGAGTTCTGGAAGGGCCTGCCGCCGCCGCGGCACCGCGAGCTGGGGTTTGCTGAACTGCCTGGTGTGGCAGAGACTGCTTCCAAAGGAGGCTTTGCAAAGTTCGTCTTTAATCCAAACGGCAGCAAGACCTACATTTACTACGCAAATTCGTCTTGACAGTCACTCAATACCACGTGATTGTAGACGAAATCGGCCACAATGCCGGTCTACAAGAGCAAGGCGCAGAGGGAGGAGGCGGCGGCTGCGGCCGTCGCCGCCGCACCGCCGCCCCTGGCCACAATGCCGTACACTGCCCCAGTCCAGCAGTTTACTACCATGACAGCGCAGGAGATTGATGCCGAAATCGAAAAGGCGTTTAAAGTCTTGGATGACCCTTCAAAGACCGCAGTGCAGAAGAAACGTGCACAGGACTACCTTCGGTATTATGCAAACATGAAGACGCTGCCGTACAAGAAACCAGAGCCCGTAGTGGAGGGACCAAATCAAAACGAGGTTAACATGAGGTTAACAGGCAAGGCTATTGCCCGATTCAATGGCGTGCCTGGGTCTGAAGGTACGGGCAAGCGGCGCGGCCACGGAGTCAAGGGCGGTTACGGAGTCAAGGCGCCTGCGCGTCTTACAAAGGGAACGGCACCCGCAAAAGCGTTCATGGCCCGTCTGCGAGCCATGCGCAAGTGTTAGTCAGTCTTTCGTCAGTCGACATGGCACAGCCTACGCCGACGTCAGTCAGTGAGGACGACTTGAAGACGATGCACGCCATGTCGAAGGAGGTCGTCAACCTTTTTGCCAAGGAGCGCGCCCGCGCCAACGCTGATTGCTTTCACGAGTCTGAGGTGGATTGGCAGCTTTCGCTTACCGAAGTTCCTGTCACGCTCCTGAGCCAGCCCTCGATCCAGCACTGCGGACCCATGGACGCCGTCTTCTTCATGCGCATGACCGAGAAGCGCGCCGATGGCCAGGAAAAGCTCAACGGCCGCGTCTTTCTTGCGCCCATGATGGTCACAAAGACCGGAGCCTACCACGTCCCCTTCATTCTCAATACCTGGCCAGCCATGCGGCCCAAGTGGATGTCCGGCGGAGGGTACAAGCTTGGCGACCCTTTAGGCGCGGAGGCAAAGAAGGACGAGGCCAATCTTGCCTCCTTCTTTGAGTGGTGCCTTGACTCCTGCTCGATGAACCAGATGCCAGGCCTGGAGGACGAGGACGAGGAGGGCGCGCCCGCCGCAGAGGACACTGAGATGAGCAACGCCGCCGCGGCCGCCGGCTCCGCGTCCGCAAAGGAGCTGGTTGAGGACGAGGGGGAGGACAGTGATTGAACACAACTGCGCCACTGCCTCCTTTCGCGTCAGCCAACTGTCGAAAATGTCATTCAACGTCGGCGTACAGATCGCTACGGCGAACCACTTCATCGGTCTCGCCACGGCAGTGCAGCGCGAGGAGATCCGCGCGGGCATTGCTGACGAGGATGCGCGCCGAGCCTTCTGGGTCAAGTTTATGCTGCCCAAGCTCACCGAGGCCTTCCTGGACCAGGTGATCAACAAGCCCGGAGGCATGCCCTTCACGCTCGAGGGCTTTGATGATGCCAACGCGCCCCCGCCGCACACTGTCCTCTTTCAGTCCTTTGCCCATCTCTGCACGCCCCTGCGGTCCGTGGCCTCGCGCTTCGTGCCCTACCAGTTCCGCTTTATCCTGTGCAAGAGCGCGCGCGAGGTCCTCAACAGCACGCTCCAGACAGACAATATGCTCCGCAAGGACGTCTTTGACAGGGGAGGCTGGAGTTTCTGGATCACCGAGACCGGGTTCTGCATCTGCCCCCAGACCCTTGTCGATGAGCTCGATGACCTGGCCGCGCTGCGCTCCGCGTGGCTCAAGACCCGCGACGAGTACGAGCTCGCGCCCGCGGAGGCCGCGTCCGCGACCGAGGCTACAGATCCCCTTCTGGCACACCTCCCCACTCTGCCCCCGGCCCTGGAGAGGCTCTCGGCCGCGCTCGCGCCAAAGTGAGCTCCTCGCGCCGCGGCAAGGCGTAGCTCCCGCCCTTGTAGTGCAGGAAGGCGTGCAACGAAACAGTCAGGAGGTGCGTGCGCTGCGCATTGCGCTCCCGCGCCGCCCGCTGAAGAAGCCTCAAAATTGCCCGGTAGCTCTCATCAAAGGTCCCTTCGTTGTCAGCCTCTTCTGCGATCTTTATGAACCCCTCTTCAGGCCTGCGTATACGAAGCATTTAGATCGCCTGGTTGTGGGAAGTTGTGGCGGATGTAGATCCAGCTCCGTTTATTGCTGTAACAACAGCGTAATAATACCTCAAACCAGTTAGGCCAGTTTTTGTATAGGAGTCAGACCCGGTTGCTGGGGTGATGGTAATCAAGCCACCAAATGCAGAGTAGTTTTTATCTATGTTAGCTCCACTCTCGTAATACTGAATGGTGATGGAATCGGCGAGTGTATCCGTTACGCTCACTGCCGCGCCATTCAGTGATGACACAACAAAGCTTGTTATGGAAATAGTGGGCGGAGCATAAAACCGCGTGTCGAGCAAGGGATTCGCCGAGCCCACTCCGTTCGACGCATTCACAACAATCTTGTAGTAGTTGTTGAGGACGGTTGTTCCACTGTATGTGTAGGTCAGAAGGCTGCTTGTCCCGCTCGCAGTGTCAAGGAGGGTCGTTGGCGTTGCATTTGCGTCGCCGTAGAGAGACACCGTCGTGGCATTTATAGAGCCTCCTGCTGCGTTGGTCCATGTCCACGTAGGCTGCGTGCCGCCCGTCCAAGTAAATGACGACAAAACCAGGACGGGCAGCGCGAGAGTCGAGGTGTTCTTCTGCGTGTTGCTGAAACTCAGTGCCTGGTTGCAGTAAAGGACAAACCTGTAGTACGCGTTCAGAAGAGTAGCACTCGTAGATGCGAACGTGGTTGTTGGTGGCGTGTAGCCATACCCTGCCGGCAAAGACCCAGTCGAAATGAGCGTGGTTGGTGTCAACACGTAGGAGATGATGACAATGCCAGAACCACCAGTGCCGCCATAGTAATAACCCCCTCCACCTCCACCACCACCACCACCGCCTGTGTTTGGAGTCCCGTTAGCTCCACTCAACAGTGTAGGAGAACCGCCACTTCCTCCACCACCCGTCCCTCCTGTTCCAGCTGTTGCGTTACTTCCACCCCCACCTCCACCCGCAACAAGATAGGAAGTACCACCAACAGTATATGTTTGACCCGCTCCACCATTTCCGCCAGTGTTCTGGTAACTATCTGTTCCATTTCCACTCATACCACCTCCGCCTCCACCTGTAGCATACACACTTGGAGAGCCTAGTCCACCGTTTCCACCCACACTTCCTGTTCCGCCTTGACCTCCATACCAACCACCACCACCACCACATCCACCGTTTTGTCCATTTGCATTTGCACCAGGCGTAGCAGAATAAGACCCACCACCACCACCACCCACTGCGGTAATCCCGTTAAACGTTGAAGATCCGCCGTTTCCTCCTATGTTGTTACTTGTTTGACTGCCGCCACCACTTCCAACAATAACCGGATACGCACTTGCTGTGAGCGCAGAAGTAATCACAGATGCAGCACCCGCACCGCCTCCACCCATACAGTTTACAGAACCTCCAGCACCGCCACCACCAACAACTAAAGACGTTACGGTTATACCACCTGCCTTTACAACGGTAAAGGCCTCTGAAAGGACTATGTTGGTGACCACACACCATCCACCATCACCCCCAACAAATTCAAATGTGAACTGCCCTGTAGATGCTGATGGTGTAAAGGAAATAGACGTTGTTGTCCACTGCGTTAAACTGGCTGTAAACGTTCCAATGACAACATTAGCGTACCTGACTTGCTGAGGACTTGTAGCGTTTCCACTTGAAAGGGCATGAGAGAATGTTACTGTCATTGATCGCCCTATAGGTATTGACAGCGTTGGTGAATACATTTGTTGTGGTGCTGGGTAAAATCCACCAAAAGATGCTGGGGCACCAGATGGTGTTGTGATCGACACCGAAGGCGAAAGAACTGTTATGCCACCGGATCCGCCAGATGGAGTCCATGTCCATCCATTCCAGGTAGGATAGTTTTCATAGTTTGTTACACTGCTTTTGGCAAAGCTTTCCGTCAGCGCCGCAGTAAAGGTGTGCGTCCTGTAGCCATTGTAGTCCGTGATCAGGCCGCCCGTCGCAACATTGTTGGGATTTTGAGCCGTGGAGAGGCGAACAGCCGAAAGAAGAACAAGAGCATTGCCTGCGTTTGCTCCATTACCCGCTGTAAAAACGAGCTGACCACTTGAGCTTGCAGTTGTAAAGGTTGTCTCTGCCGTTAGCCACGCAGTGGATGAAAATGTTGTAGTTGAAAAGATTTGCACTCCGCCATAGGAAACAGTCAAGATATTTGGAACATTTGAGCCTTGGTTATAGGAGTAGATGAAAGACAGCGTCACTGCTGTCCCACTTGAAATTTGAAGAACGGGCGACGTATTTGTTGAGATGTAAGGAGTGTCGGTAAATCTTACAAAACTGAACAGTGTTGGCCCTCCTGCTGCCCCATTCACGTTTCCACCTTGCTTTGCAATACCTCCGTTATTATTGCCTCCAGCCCAAGTCCAACCATTCCACGGTGGATTGAAGTAATAATCAGTTACTGCGGTGTTGTTGAAGTCTTCAGTGAGCAGCAACGTGTCGAGCGTGTCGCTGTAGACCTCGTAGGTCAGCGTGTCGGGCACAGACGTTGGGGTGGTTGAGCTTGAAATCGTCCAATTCCATGTTGGCTGGGCAAGCAGCGTCCCAATGCCCTGGTTCCCCCAGGCAAACGAACTAAAGGCAGCCGTCGCGTCCGAATTGTACTGGGCCGTTGAGGTGAAGGTGGTTGACCCATTCGCCAAGAGAATGAGCGTGTAGGTGTCGCCACCAATTGTCGTGAGCGCAGACGTGTTCACGGTTGTGCTTGAAGCTGCAATTGTTGTTGGGCCTGCGACTATAGTGCCGTTCACGCCATTTTGCCTTATAGTGTACTTTAAGCTCGTCACCGTTGCGCCCGTTGATTGCCACGTCCACGTGGGCTGCGCGCTCGAGCTGCCGCGCGTGCCCAGCCACGAAAAGCCCGTAAACTGAAGGGACGGAGCGTCATTCCCAATCTGAGTTGTCAGAGGCGTCTTTGGATACAGGGCGTGAAGCGCGTCAAATGGCTGGCCCGTTGGTGACGACTGCGAAAAAATCGAGGGACCCGTAGGGACAAAACCAATCAACGGCTTTTTTGAGGGGGGCAACCAGTCCCCGGCAGACGTCACGGCGTAAAAGGACGACATCTTTCCACTTCAACCCTTAGCTGAGCGAAAATGGCTGATCGTCGTGTCTTCACGGAGCCAGAGGCACTTGCTGCTCTAATGCGCACGCGGCGCATTTATGCTCGCTATTTTAGCCGTAGCGGGGCCGTGAGGCCAGGGCCAAACAATCCCTTGACCAACGGCGTCCATGGCCCCTTGAGCGCGCAAAGCGTCTACAAGATCAGGTACGTGCTGCAGCAGGCCCTCATTAAAAGGTTTCGCACGTGGAAGGCCATCATGGCCGATCGCCACATCCGCAACATGCCCTACAGGCCCGCGCGCCGCAATCGATCCGTTGCCGAAATGGACGCCAGGAGGGAACTTGCGCGCGCTCGCATGGCCGCTCCCCCCGTCTCGCACCACAAGCAGCCAACTGGCCAGGCCACGTTTGATGTTAATTTTGAACGGCCTGCAGGGGGACCCAACATGGCGCCGCAGGCCAATACAGCCATTGGGCGCGCCACCCTCATGGGCCGCGGCGCTGGAGGAGGCCCCCCTCCGCCGTCACCGGATGTGTTTCTAAGAGCCGCGACACAGGCGTATGAAGGCCAGCCTCAACAGATCGATCCGTCGTTTGAGCTAGTGAACAGCACGCCTACAATGAAGATTTACATAAATACAGCTTTAAAGCAGGTGCTCGTAGGAGTTCGCGGGACAAAGGATGCAGCCGATGTTGCCGCAGACCTTCAAATTCCACTGTACCGTCTTGAATATTCGAACCGGTACCTTACAGATCTAGCAGTCATGCGGGCAGTTAAACAGCAGTACCCAGGATGGACGATCTATGCCGCAGGCCATAGTCTGGGTGGGGCCATTATTGATCTCTTTATTCGCGACGGCCTTGTTGATGCTGCTAGATCGTATAATCCAGCTATCCAGCTTCGTAACCAACAGGCAGCAAATGAACGCATCTACAATAAGAACGATTTGCTGTACAAACTGGGGTCTCCTTTCATGTCGAACACAGCTGATGTCCGAAGTGATTCCGTGTCACCTCTAACGGCAATGGCGTCGAGTCTTCCGGGAGTGCCCGGCCTTTTTGGACGCTTCGCAAGAAACGTCGGGGCGCACAGCTTAAACAAGTTTACCGGGGGTGCGAAACCTGATGAGCAGCCAGGAGGCCGCGGCCGCGGGCCTTATGACAGCGAGAGCGAAAGCGGCGCGAGCGAGGACGAGAGCGGCGCGAGCGGCGCGAGCATGAGCGGCGGCCGCCGCGGCTTTAGCGGCCAGGCAGCGCTCGTGCAGCGCTTGATTGGCGAAAATGCCAGGTGGTGGCACACGGCCGGCCTGCCGCCGAACGTTCAAGTTGGCGCGCCCAACGCAAGGCCCAACGCCGCTCGCGGCGGCCTCTATGCCCGCAACATCACGGACGCGATGCTCGCAGCGGATCCCTACGACGACACTGCCGGACAGCTCGATTTCATGACGCGTGCCCATGTCAATAATATCCGCGACTTCAAGCGCCGCCAAAACCTGTATCGCTTTACCGCGGGCCCTGGCGACCAGCACGCGGTGCCCTATAACCTCGGAAACGCAGAAACCAGCAACTTCAATATCAACCGCCTCCTCCGTTTTCCTGGCGGGGCTCCGCGTCCCAATGCTGTTGCAGACGCCGTGAACAATCGGAGTGGCTACCGGTGGCTCCTCAGTCGTTTCAGGACACCAGGCACCAATTTGGCCGGGTTTTTCCAGCCTGTGCCCTTGCCCGCCTTTCCGCCCGCGCCGCCCAGACCCGGGGCAGGCGCGGCCGCCGCGCCCCCGCCACCTCCGCCCCCGCAGAACCCTCCGCCTCCGCCCCCGCCACCGCCTCCGCCGCCTCCAGCCCAGGGGCCTCCTCCAGCGCCGCCGCGGAGAAGTGCTCGACCCAGGACAGGACCGGCTCCAAGGCTAATTGAAGGCGAAGGCATGCCGCAGAAGGTCACAAATTACCGCCGCATGATGCTCCGCGGCTCCGACTCCGAGTCTGATTGCTCAAACTCGGACTCTGAGCCAGAGGCCAAGCGCCCGCGCCGCCCGCTCCACGCCATTGAAGTGGGTCGAGGGAAGCCTGATGAGCTTGGAAAGAAGGTTGCCGACTACGCCTTGACAGAAGACGATATTCGGAAAATGGCAGGCAACGTGCCAATCTACCGCTACCCCGACCTTGCCAAGATGTCGAGCCCTGACGAAATGTTCAAGGGCGCCAAGGCCGCAGTCCTTCTTTTCCTGACCGACAACAAGGACACTGGCCACTGGCTCACCGTCCTCAACCACCCCGAGGAAATTGAGGTGTTCGACAGCTTCGGGGTAGGTGCATGATAAAAGTGGTTATGAGTGTCAAAATGTTTTTTGAATGGTACGAGCAAGTGCTTCGAGGTGAAGTATAGTATCGGTCCCGGCGCTTCGGGCGATCTCTTACTTCACCTCGAAGCACTTTCTCCCTACCATTCAAAAAACATTTCGACACCCTACTCGACCACTCCTATAATCCTGACCCTACCTTACCACTCCCTTTCCCGACCCGACCCGCAGACCCCGATTGACGGCGACCGCAGTTGGATGACGGAGGCAGAGCTTGCCAGGTTTAACGAGGCTACGCCGCTCCTGAAGGATTTGCTTGCCAAGGGCGACAAGCCCGTGATTCACAACAAGACCAAGCTTCAGAAGGATGACGCGAGCACTTGTGGCCGCTGGGCAGCTGCTCGCATCATAAATTCAGAAATGCCAATGGAGGAATTTGTGTCTCACATGAAGCGCGGCTCTGGGACGCCAGATCAAAACGTCACTGCCTACACGTACAATATCCTGCACAAGTAGCACTGTAGGAAGCTGCACAAGGAGTTAGGATGAAGCGTGACCTATATGGGTCCGCCATCAGTGCGGGTGTCGTGACTAGGAGAAGCGACGGGAGCGTTCACTACGACACAAACGTGGTGTGTAAGACTACTTATGACAGCGGCGTCACTGCTAACGGCTCGCATGGTCGCTTTGCGATCTTTTCAGACACTCGCACGCGCCCCTTTGTCGGGAATTCCGATGATTACTCGCTTGCGCTTGTGCGGGCGTCAGTGACTACGAGTGCAACCCCGCTTTTCGTTGCTCGACCCTCGGCTCTGATTACCGAGAATGGAACGCTTCAATGGGAGGCTACGGCGCAGCCTGGACTCAGTTACACGTGGACAGGGCCGGTCTACACTACAAACAAGGTCTCGGTCGGCCCTCAGACGGACGTCGACTGGCTCTATGCGGCCTGGCCGACTTTTGGCGTGATTCCTTACTATACGGTCACGACGGTGCCGGGTGCAACGCCAACGTCGCCTGCGGTTCAGTGGGGCGTGATCAATTTGGCAACCCTGGGCGTTTCAGGCGACACCCTTGCAACTGTGGTTGCATCGCGCCTCACATCGCTGCTCTCAACCGCGGCTGGCTTTACAGTAACTGTCACGTCGCCAACGGCCTCGCCCTCGGCGTCCATGACCCAGCAGTATTCAATTGCCAATGCCAGCACGTCACAGAGCCTCTACCTTGACTTTTCGCTGCCTGCAGGCCAGGGGCAGTACAGTCACTCAGACGCCTTGGCGTCCAAGGCCGGCATCCTGCAGGCGTGCAAGCTCCTGGGCTTTATTCCCGGACAAGTCTTTGTGGCCCCTGCCAACACGACAACGCTGACGCCTCGCGCCTATCAGCTTGGGTTTCGCTCAGTCATTAACATGTATTGCTATAAGACCATTCGGTGGGTGCCCGAGGACACAGCAATTGCCGTACCAAAAGCAAGCGATGTTGCCAATAACGTCTTCACCACATACTTTGACTGCTACTCGTACCAGCATTTCCTAAATAACTGTGTTAACCCAACTTTGCAGCGATGTATCTACGACGAGTTCGATTCAAGTCTCATTTTCTCTGAGCAGTGCCTCACAAAGCAACTGAATGGAAGCTGTGTAGCTAATTGTGTGGCCGTGAAGCAGTGGTCGCCAGCAACGTCGTACACCTTGGGACAGGCTGTTGTGTTCCAGGGTCTGGCCTGGGCCTGCACAATTGCGAGCACTGGCCAGCCGCCTTCAGACGCCTCAACGTCCTGGCAGAACTGTGGCGCGGCAATCAATTACTCCTATGTGGATGGAAAGGTTGGCTACCTCCCTGGTGACGTTGTGACGATTTCCGATGGGACAAACACGTATTACGCCACGGCAACAGCAACCACAATCGGCCCGCCGCCCACGTCTGCTAGCAGTGCGAACGGGTGGACATCTGTCCTCGCATTCAACAATCCAAACGGAACGAATATTCAGCCCCAGCTCCCTGTTGTTGCGACTGCTGCGCCCACCATTTCCTTCAATTCGTCGACCAATCTCTTTACGCTAAATCTCGACAGCTATGGATTTGGAGGCACAACCAGCGCGAACGTTGATGATGGCTACTATGGCACCATTGACGATCCCTACAATTCGAACTTTAATGTCCAGCAGCAGAACTATAATGTGTCCCTTAACGACATTGCCCGCGATTCATGGGGCGTGACGGGAACCAATACCCTGACCACGCTTCCCTACGTTGTGGCAAGGCATCCCGGTGTTTGTTTCGACGAGAAGATGAATGTTGAGGCGGACGACTACTTCAACCAGCTCTTTGGCAACTGGCCAGCTCTGATTCTGAGCTACTTTGACCCTCGGACGCAGCTGACAACGTCGTATGTCCGTTACATTCCCCAGGCCTTTAATGCGGGCCTGAGCGTCCAGTCTCCGCTGCCTCTCACGGCCACAACTGCGGGCTCTGTGGGTCTTTCCTCGACCTACCTGCCCTACGGCCGCCTGGGAGGGACGGTGCCCTACATTTACACGTTTGCACAGGACTACCCTTCCATCGGCAACATGTGGAACCCCTTTGATGCAATTGTTGTTGCAACCAGTAACGTGCCAGTTGAGCCAGACTACACGACGCCCCTGTACGAGATTAATGACGCTGGTCTGCCGACGACTCTTCAGACGAACGGGAACACGCAGAAAATCATCGCAGAGCTTAACATCAAGCCCTTGTCAAATCTCCAGAGTGGCTGGGAGTACCGCACCGAGATCCTCTTTGATCCCCAGACGCCGGTGGTCATGGAGCTGCAGTCGGGGCGCGTGTTCAACCAGTTTGATTTCCAGCTCTTTCTGCGCATGAAGGGGACAAACCAGCTGCGGCCCTTGAGCCTTTCAAACGGAGGATCCGCATATCTTCGCTGGGTCTTTCTGCGCAAGTAGTGACGTGAAACGTGTGTTCGCGTCACAACACTGCCTTGAAAGAGTAGCCCGACTTTCACACACAGGCCGAGTCGGCAAAGATGTCGAAGATCCAGAAGATCGCCATTACGGATGCCCGCCTCATGCAGGATGAGCCGGCGTATGCCGTGCAGAAGGGCGCGCTCTCCGTGTCCGTTGCGCCCTTTGCTGCCATTGCCGCCTCGTCCTCGCAGATGACGTTCCAAATCCTTGTGCCCTCGCTCAACGTCTTCATCGACCGCAAGATTGTCCTCGCCACGCCGCTGTCCTTCACTGCCAACGTTTTCTGGGGCGGCCCGCGCGGCGCATCGTACCGGACAGTCTATGTCTGCGTCTCAACTGGCACCGTTGCCACCAACGTTAACACATTTAGCACGTCAAAGATCTCCACTGCTGGTATTGCCCTCCAGACGGGTCCCACTTTGACATTGGGTCTTGCTGCAGCTGCAATCACGGCGCAGATTGCTGCTGGCCAGCCTCCCCAGGTTCTTGGTGCAGGCTTTGCTCCTGGCACGGTCCTCACTGTTTTTACTGATAGTGGCACCAACGATATTGCAGCTATTACCTTTGAGCCTCCTACGCAGGCTGCACTTGCCGCAACGGCCCCCTTCCTCATTGTTGCGTCTACGCTCTTTGACGTGCCGGAGCCTCAGATGAGCGCGTCGCAGGGCGCTGGCATCTCGCAGGGCCTTGACCTGGGGCAGTCCATCTCGTATGGCGGCCTTCCTTCCGGCATTTCCGGATGGTGCAGCGCCGTCTCTGGCAAGGACCTTGCCCTCACGCAGTTCCCTATCCAGAGCTGTCTCAACAGCATGACGGCGACGCTGAATGACTGCACGGTCACAACCAACGGCGACACGCTCCGCGAGCAGCTGATGCTGACGTCGTCGCGCGACACCCTCAAGCAGCGCACGACGCCCACCAATGCCGACGTTTTCTCGTGGGGACGCGACGACGTCCAGAATGGTGCTGGAAATTTCTCAACGTACTCTACCGCAAATGGCTACGGCGACGTGCCCAACGGCGCGTGGCCCATTGCCTGGTCAATCAACCCCACGTGCGCAACGCAGCTAGCGGCAACCGCAACTACTTCAGTCACTGCGCCGGGAGTCGGAACTGCTGCAAGTTGGCCGTTTCTTGCTGCTGGCGTTGTGAGCAATTTCCTGCCTGTAACTTCCGTCGCTGGCAGTGCTGCATCTGGTGGTATTGGATTTTACATTGCCGCAGTTTCAACGTCTGTTACCGTGCCTACGACGCCCGCGTATACCGCCACAAACGTGCTGGTTCCGTTCCTCAACTACCAGCCTGTGTGGACGACTGGATTTCCGGGTGGTGACCTTCTGGGTAGCACAAATGCTGCAAACACGCTCTACACGGGCGCCACGGGTGCTAACCAGTTTATTGTGACGGCCGGCGCTACGGCAACTCTCAAGCTAAACATTGCAGTCCCGCCTATGAGCATGATTGGCGCTCGTCTTTATGACGCGCTTGCCGGAAATTACCTCACAAGCGTTGCTCCTAACGCTCCTGCTACTGCTAACACGTCTTCAACTGGTGTCTTTGCCATTGTGACATCCCTTGTTACGGGCGGTCTTGGTCAGCCCGGTTCCGTGTATGGTCTTACGTACAGCACTACTTCCACTACTGGAGCTAGTACAACAATCGCTTTGCAGTCCGCTGTTTCCCCAAGCGGCCACGTCCTTGGACTTTCGGGTGGCTGCCCGGCGGGCTACCCCTTGCCTGTGTATGGAACCATTGCGTGCGCGGAGCCGCTCATCATTTCGCCGCTCATCTGGGCGGACAGCGCCGAGTTTCAGTCGGTTGGCCTTTACGGCATGACCAACATGCAGTTTGTCCTCAACTTTTCTGCGCTTGGCTCGACGTATGCGGCCCTAAACCCTAGCGTGGTCACAACGGGCACAATTACTGGCAACACGTCAAAGGCTGTGGCCTGCCTCCCGCTCTACATTGACGACCTCACGAAGCAGAACCCTAACACGGGCAATATCCTGCGCTCGTCGAACGTCCGCTCTGTTGTGTCGGATGTCAAGTATGCTGCTGCCAGCGGTACGTCTGGTCCTTGGGCTGGCGGCCCTGCATCCATTGCAACGGTCTCGGGCACAAACCCGACGCTGTACACGACGTTCCTGACGCCGGGCGTTGACGTGCCGCTGCCTGAGGTGTCCACCGTCCCCTATGTCGAGTTCCCTCGTTACTTCTACACGACTGGTCAGCTTCTCACTTCGACGGCGCCCACGATCAATTCGCAGACGATTTCGCTGACGTCGATCCCGGACATGGTCATGATCTTCGTCAAGCCGAACACGCGCGGCCCGTCGCAGCTTGACCAGTACATGCCTATCAAGTCTCTATCCGTGACGTTCGACAACTTTAGCAACCTGTGCTCGAGTTTCCAGCAGGTCAATCTGTATGAGAGCGCCGTTGCTGCGGGTCTTGACATGGATTGGCACCAGTGGCGCGGCTTTACGCAGGCCCAGTGGCCCTCTGGCGTCCTGCCTTCCACGGCGGCCACAACGGCGGCCACGTACTCCCAGCAGAGCCCGTTCACGCAGCTCAGTGGCGGCCCAATCCTGCTGCGCATGGGCACGGACATTACCCTGCAGCCTGGTTTGGCGCCTGGCTGCCTGGGCAACTACTCGTTCCAGGTCAATTGCACAATCGACAATTCCAAGGGCTACTACAGCTACGTGAGCAACCCCGTGATCACGGTCATTGCCATCAATACTGGCTTTTTCGAGACGATGCGTGGCCAGTCGGCGATCCGCAAGACGATTCTGCAGATGGCGGATGTTGCCGCTGCCACCAGTGACTCGGGCATGTCCAAGACGCACCTGAACCGCATGGTTGGCCGCGGCTTTAGCTTTGGCAGCGCTTCAAACTTGGTGAACCGCGGCCTTGCTGCCGTAAAGAAGGCAAAGGATATCAATGACCAGTATGGCCTCACGAATCTGGCGCGCACTTATGGTGGAAAGACTGGCGCCTCCATGGCTGACATGGCGGACTCGGCAATGAGCGCGGGCGCGCAGGCTCACGACTCGCTGTACGGCCACGGCAAGCGCCACCGCGGCTCGGGTCTGTAAAACTTCACCGCGGCTCTGGTCTGTCTGAAAAAACGTCAGTCCCATCAGCTACCCGTCGTAAATCGTCAACCAACGTCAGCCACCGCTAAAAATGAAGACGGTTGGCTCCCGCGCGGAAGTCTTCCATGGGAACGCAAAGCGCACAAGCGGGCGCCTTGTCAAGGATGACTTGATGAAGAATGCGGCGGGGCGCATAGTGTCAAGGAAGAAGCACGCGGCAGGAAAGAACGCGCTCAAGTTTCTGCACAACAAGGGCTACATTGCCGTCAAGGGCAAGTTTGGGAGCGCGCGCAGTGTGGACGTGGGTTCAACTGCCACCGTCGCTACCACCACCGAGTCCAGCGGAGGCGGCAAGGAGAAGCTGGATGCGGACAATTCCGGTGTTGAGGGTATTGGGGTTGACGTCGCTCCGGCAGTTGTTGTTGCAGTAGAAACGTGACTGTAGGCGACAGGCGTAGCACTCGTTTTGGCTACGGAAATTGAACTGGGGGTTGGTGTCGTCGGTATTGGTGTCGTGCACCATCCCCCCTAAAAACTTGTCACGCAGCGCCACCCTAAGTTTTCGTGAGAAGGAAGTTGTGACAAAAGGTTTAGGGTCCATTTCACCAACCCCGCTTTCGCCAACCCCGCTTTGTCGCTCTACAGTCGGCAAACATCGGCTGAGAAAGTGAATTCAAATCTCGCAAAGTTGAAACATGTGCCGACCCGACTTCTACCTGCCCTGCCCTCTTCTCCTTGACGCAAACAGACGCGAGGAATCGGCCCCAGTCCAATCGGATTTGAAATAAGAGAGCCTGACTTCTCGATCGGAAAAGAATGTCATCCCACTCGGCCTTTGCAACGGGCGACGAGGACTACCAACTGCCAGGCGTGCCCGCGCTTTCCGTGACCGCGCGCCCGCCGCGTCGGCCGACCAGTGGCACCGCGCCCTCGCCATTTGCCGTGCCCGCCATGCGCCCTGGCTGGGCTGGTGGCAAGCCACCGCCTGGGTCGCTGCAGCGCGACATTGCGGCGCACGCGGCCGGGCACGCGGTCGAGAAGATCTCGGACTTTTCCGACGACGAGGACTACCTGCACGGCCGTGACCTGCAGCGCCGCCACGAGCAAGAGCAGCGCGAGCGCAAGCGCCAGCAGCCACCAAGCGACGACGACGAGGATGACTACGACGACGAGGATGACGAGGGTGGCTACGTGCTGCAGCGCTGCATCTGCGACGGGGTCTTCCGCTCTGGCTGCCCCCTGCACGGAGTCAAGACAAGCGCGCTGGAGCGCCTGAAGTCGCCGCCGCCGGCCCCCGCGCCACTGCAGCGCCAGGTGGCGGCAATCACGGGCAGCGGCGTCGTGGTGGCGCCCGAGCCCTCGTCATCGTCATCGTCATCGTCATCGTCGTCGAACGTGTCGACGCTGATGGAGAGCGCCGTGCGCGAGGCCTTTCGCCAGGGCATTGAGCAGGGCAAGCGCATGCAGCTGCCGCAGCAGTGCAAGACGTGCGCCGTGCGCAAGGAGCGCAACCGCCTGGCGGCCAAGGAGTCTCGCCACAAGAAGCGGCGCGAGGCCGAGATTGTGAACACGCGCAGCCTCATTGCCGCGGCGGCGGATGTGGCGGCGTCCCGCGTCACGCCCGTGGTGGCTCCGAGCCCCGCGGTGGTGGCAGGCGGGGGCGCGGGCGCGGCGGCCGCGGGCGCGAGCGCAGACCGCGACGATGGGATCCCGCCGCCCTTCTAGTGTGCAACTGAGCGCTTTGAAGCCGCCTGTTCTATGAGCGCAGCCAGCGCGTCAATGTGTCGGTTCCTTTGCTCCTCATAGCACCTGAAAAGCAGCACCACCCCTTTCCTATACGCCTCGTCACGGCAGCGACGGCAAAGGTCAATGCGATCAAAGAGGTCGAGGCCGTAGGCAAGGTCTGGCTCATCCCACAGCTGCAACCTCAAAACAGCATACCCAATCTCCAGCTGGCGCTTATCGACACCGTCGTCTGACGCAGGCATAGTGTCGGCTGACGTTGAAAATGCCGAAGGGCGTTAGGCGACCGTTGGTCATGAGCAAGCCGACTATGCGTCTCATTACGCTTGAAAACTGCGAGACGCGAGATGATAAGTTCGGGATTGCCGCACTTGCCACGTCGCGGGCTTTTGAGACACCAAAGAGCCACTGGCCGTTTGAGCTGGACAGCCTGCCTGATGCGCAGCCGCGCGTGCAGTTCCCAATGCCATGGGAGGTGGCTAGCGAGAGCAGCTTCCGCGCCTTCAGGGCAAAGCTGCCACCAAAGGTGACACCGGACTCCATCTTCACAGACGTCGTGTTGCCGGCATTGGCGTTACCAACTGGCGCTGCACAACGGACACCCGAGTGGCACCAGGCACGCGCATTTGCCGTCACGGCTTCTAACTTTGCAGGCACAAGCGAGAACGCAGAGACGCTGCTCAAGACAAAGACCTACCCCATGCGCTACGGCTTTAACGGCAATGCCTTCACAGAGTGGGGGTCAATACACGAGAAGCACGCCGAGGAGGCCTTTGTTGGCTTTCTAGCGCAGATTGGTCACAAGGGTGAACTCGCACACCCGCCGCATTTGCGAGACCCTACACGACCCTTCCTCGGCTTCAGCCCAGACGCGTTGCTGTGGAGCGAGGAGCGTGACGAGGTTGACCTTGTAGAATACAAGTGCCCAGCCGGGCGTCGATCGGGTCCTGGTCATCCGTATTCAAACGACAAACTGAACATCCCTTCGCGCTACATGCCCCAGCTGCAGGGAAGCATGCTCTTATTGCGCGCGCTGTATCCTGCCGTGCGCTGCGTCCGCGCTTGGTTCGTTGTCTGGCAGCCGCACCAATTTTTCGTAACTCATGTGCCATATGTAGACCAGTTTGCCAGTAGAACCGTCGAGCAAGCACGTACATTCTTCCACGACCGATTTCTACCCTCGTGTGTCGACGCCGTGCACGAGAGGGAGAAGCGTGTGCTCACGTTTCCTACGGAAGAGGAGTGCTTCGCTTTTCACGAAACAAGCTCCTCAACCAGCCTGGACATCAGCCCTGCCCCACCCTTTGACGCCGCCTCAAGCAGCTCCTCCTCGGCATGCCTGAGTGGTCCTTCCGCGGCAGCCCCAGCCGTGTCCATTGCCGCTCCAACCTTATCGGACACTGTCTCCAGCACCTCCTCGAGCTCTTCGGCAATGAGCTGCTCGGCCCTAGGAAACGTAGCGTGAACCCACTTGTAAAGCCCGCCCACAATCCACGGTACAACGTACATCACAAAGTCACGAATGAGCACGTAAATGACAATTGCCTGGATTGTCCACTCTGCCGTCTTCATCTCAAAGGGCTGAACACGCACATATGTAACGGCAGGGGGTGCACTCTCCGTGTTAGTCTGCCCAAAAAGACCCATTTACGTCCTCTGTCAGTCGACGTCAGCGTGCAGAATGCTAAAGATCGGGTCTTTTAACCCGAGTGATGATACATGGCAGCCTATTGCTGTCCTTCACTCAAAGACATCCCCGCGTGACGGTCTTTGCCTCATGGTGGATTCCAAGCAGCGATCAATTCTTCCTACGCGGGATGTCACTCTGCCGTCGGGCGAATTTTTTGCTCTAGAGCCGACAAACCTGGAAAAGGGACGCGACGTGATCATGGTGGGTGGGAAGTCTGGTAGTGGCAAGAGCCACACGGCCAAAAACTTTGCGCAGCGCTACCACATTTTGTGGCCTGAAAGACCCATCTACCTTATTTCATACCTAAGGAAGGACGACACGTTGGATCAGCTCAAGTTTTTGAAGCGCATGGACGCCACACAGGACTTCTTTAATGGCCCCCCGGATCTCGATCACTTCAAAGACTCCCTAACAATCTTTGACGACATTGAAGGGTTTCAGCGCGAGAACCCCGAGCTACACGACATGCTACAGCAGACAATCGACATGATTGCCACTACGGGTCGTCATAACTCAGCCTCATTGCTAGTGGCATCTCATCTTCTAACTGACTACAAGCGCACCCGTCTCTTTCTAGGTGAGGCGCACAAGTTTGTCCTCTTTCCAAACGGCTGTAGTATGAAACAAATGACGAACCTCTTGGGTTTATATGGTGGGTGTGACACGGACGAGCTTCGTCGTATTCGAAAGCTTCCGAGCCGGTGGGTGGCTCTTTGTACCACATTCCCATCCCTGGTGCTTTACGAGTCAGGTTGCTACCTCCTCCATTCGGACACTCAAGACAAGGCAGTTGTGACACGAAAGCGCGAGCGTTCGGAAGACGAGGCATCAGGTTCAGAGAAGGAAGACACAACTTCAAACGTCCCTCCACGATCCATCGCAAAGACATCTACAGAGTAGGACCACGGTAAGACAAAATGGTGAGTTTGCCGGGTGATGTAGCGCCAGAGAGGTTTGAGGGGTTCTACAGCCAGACCGCGCCTGCACGTGCTTTGATGAAGAGGCAGTATGGTGACATACCGCCGCAGAATTTTCTCCAGAAAAACCTCGGGTTGCTTGCTGGCATCCCTCATCCAATCTCAAAGCTTCGCAACATTAATGGGTTTATGCATGCAACAACGAACTATAATGGTGTTCAGAACGCACCTGCATATCTCCAGATGCGCCGCGCGGCTGTGGCAAGACAGAATCGTGACATGGACGCAGTTAGCTCTGGCGCATTCAAAAAGGCTGTAGCTGCGTCCGCGCTTCAGCAGTCGCTTCTTGCGGCTGAAAAGAAGCGCCGCCACGAGAATGTTAAGGTTCACAGGAGCACAGCTGCAGGCTTGAAGCTAAAGCAGGCTCTGCGCCAGGTCACTATTAACGGCAAAACTAAGATGCAGCGAGAGACTACGCGGTCTGCTGTCAGGCGGCTGTCTGATAGGAAGTGGAGGTCTAATGATCTCAATGACCTACTCCAGAAGATTGTCGACCCGCATGCCGTGGATGAAAACGATCTTTCCGTTCTCGCGGAAGCGGATAAAAAGAAGAACCCGTCGCGGAGCCTCGACTCAACAATTCCCGTCGTTTAAATGTATGTCCTGTTGCGCGCATGCGACTCTCACACAATCTAATGTCCTTCACCCCTCTGTAGGTTGTTCATCACAGGCGTCGTCACGGGGCTCGAAAGGGTCGTGGGTTCCTGGACGTGGCCAAGAAGGGCCTTGCGCTGTCAAAGCAGTTTGGTGGTGGTGATAAGCTTTCGGCAAATGCCGATCCTCGCATTGCTATGGCTGGCAAGCTTCTACAGATGGCTGGTGGTCGGAAGCGCCGCCACCACCGCCGGCACTAAAAAGTGAACAAATTTCTGTTCAAGAGCCCACCATAAAACGTCACCAAAATGGACCCCGATGAGGGCCTACGTCGGTTTAGGGTGGCCCAGCGTAGCTTTGCCGCGGAGGAGGTTGCGATCCGCACGGAGGCCTACGCAACGGCGTCGTCTCGTCGTGTGACGGGGTTGGTCCAGCAGTCGAATGCAGTGCACAGAGGACAGCGCCCCGAGAGAGAGAATGTCCAAATTGTCCACCGGTTCTACAATGTAGCACCGCCACCCCTGATCTTTACTCGAAGCGATGTGGTGCCGCGTGTGCGCGACAGGGCAATGCCCATCATGACCCATCACAGCGCCTTCAACACGGATGATATCTACGAAGGCTTTACGAACACTGATCAGCACGCAGAGATTGGTTTCCACGAGGGTGTTGCTTCAAAGTATCGGGCACGGCCGGACACTGGTGTTGCGCAGTCTGTTGCTCCGTCAAAGTTTGAGCTCCCCCCTGAGGACCAGCCACCGGCAAATGCTGAGAAACAGGTTCAAGACTCCGAGAAAGCGGCTGACGCGAATTATTCGAGGATTTTTGCAGACCTTTCTGCTGACGCAAGCCTTCTTGCTCCAAATGCCGAGGATCCGTTTGGATCTTCTGCAGAGGCAGGTACAGTAGCTGAGCTACCGTCCAACGCAGCTGCTTCACCAGCTTCGCCAGGAGCAAGCTTTGCTTCGCCAGGTCCATCAAACGCGGCATTTGCCTCGCCAGGTGCAGCTGCTGCTCCTTCGCCTGCTGCTCCTTCGCCTGGCCCTGGCGCAGCCACGCCAGCGCAACCAATTCATCCAGCGCTTGCTGCTCCTTCGCCTGGCCCTGGCGCAGCCACGCCAGCGCAACCGTCTCCTCCAGCGCCTTCTTCTCCTGATCTGCAGAGGTCTCTTCCGTCTGCAATTGCTATGTTTGGAACGCCTCTCCAGACTATTCAGACACCTGACGGCCAAGCTGCTGCAGTTCCACATGGCGCTCCACAGGTTGCCGAGACACAGAGAAGGTTTCAGGAGGCTCAAGAGAATGTCCAGAGGGCTCTTGCTAATGTTAATGGTTACCTACGGCGGGGCTTTTCACCTCCAGCGCAATCGCCTCTAAATGACGATTCATTTGCAACTGCGAAGAGTGCAAGCCCAGAGGGGCAACAGGTAGCGCAACGGCCTCAATTTGGCAACGATGCCACGGGCTTAGCAGCAGTAGCAGAAGGGGCAGCGGAAGGACAGGCTCAACAGCAGCTGTCTTTTGACGGTGCGAATGTCTCTTTAACTTCGACACAGCCAACACCCCGAAATTTGGGGACACCGTTATCTCTTCAAGGCAGTCCCCCAATTGGTCCTCCGCGTCCACCGGTGGCCCCATCACCGCAAATTGATAGGGGACCCTACGCCAATCTTGTCAATCAGCAGCTTCTTGAAAACGACGACAAACTTCCACCGCCTAGCAATGAAAATGCACCACTTCCTGGTATGGTTCCACCCCCAGAACCCGAAGAGGAGATGGGTGAGCGTGAAGCCATTTTTAATGAGCTTGAGCAAACAATAGACCCAGACACTGGATATCCGTATTCGTTTATGACAAGCGCAGCAGCAGAAATCAGAATTTTGCGTATAATGCTAGAACACGCAAGGCGGAATGGCGACCGTGTTCCCTACGCCGTTCTTGCACCAGCACCAGTTGGGTCCCCGTCAGTTTCAAGGCCAGCTGCTGCTCCAAGCGCTCCTCCCCTCTCTGCTCGCCCAAAAACGCCGGCATCAGCTTCAAAGAATATGTATAAAGTAAGAAATTTTCTAGAATCGCCTGCTGTTGCGGCTGCTCCAGCTCCAGCAGCAGCTGCGGCTGCTTCACCTGCAGCTGCTGCGGCGCCAGCTGCTCCACGCGTTCCTCTACTCAACGCACCATCTGAGACAGGTGTTGGTGAAGAACAACCCGAGGAGACAGGCGGTACAAAAATCCCATTGGGTATCTTCCTAGACCCACCGGATAACCGAAAGTTATTCCTCTATCAAGACGGTACAATCCGGCCGTCAAAGCGAGACGGCAGTGCCCCAATACCAATAGATGGTCTCAAAGGCTTGAGAGTGGGTTATGCTAGTGGGAACGAGCCCGCAAAAGGAAATGCAAGAGTTGTCAAGGGAAACGACGGTTTGTTTATGTTTTTGAAAAACAGACGGGATGTGCTCCAACAGGCTCCTACGAGTGACGGACGACAGATGAGGGATCTATTCTTTAATCTTCTGAGGTCATACCACAAAAAAGGTGTGCAGGGGTATGTTAGCAGTGCTGTCGATGTCAGTCCTCCACAGGCTCCACGTCCGTCAGGGTCTGGTAAGCCAACCAAGAGGGGGCGGTTCCCTAAAGGATCGGATGAGGCAAAAGCCTTCATGGCCGAGCTAAGGGCAAAGCGAAAGAAGGTGTAATGTGTATACCATCTTACCGCGCCTGGGGGGCCCATCACCAACTGCCACCGCCGCGCCTGGGGGGGTCATCACCAACTGCCACCGTGTTGAAGTTGAAGTTGAAGTTGAAGTTGAAGTTGAAGTTGA
>Ga0209596_1000672_pt1 | contig 31539 bp, 41 predicted proteins | sample M_130807_MF_Meta_FD_187314 | JGI IMG/M metagenome (GOLD analysis project Ga0209596, IMG submission 187314) | Freshwater microbial communities from Lake Montjoie, Canada to study carbon cycling - M_130807_MF_MetaG (SPAdes) (version 2) | ecosystem: Environmental > Aquatic > Freshwater > Lake... | reverse complement strand
TTCAAATCATTCCAACAAATCGCGAATTGTTCGTCCGACAATTCCGCCGGATCGACTTTAAAATAAAAACGGATCAACGCGTTCATTTTTCGCAATTCATCCGTTTCACTTTTTGCGTTGCCGCGTATTTTATAACGACTTAAAGTTTCTTCAAGTTCGTTTTTTTTAGTTCAAAAAGTTTGTAAGCGGACATTGCCGCTGAAATCAACATTTGTTCGTCCGTTCTAATTAGTTCGTCACCGGAAATCCAACACGAATTCAAAATCAATTCGCCGGCCTTTAAATATTGCGGTTTTTCACCTCCGGACGGCATGATCAAACCGATCACGATTTCCAAAACAGTTCGCGGAATTGCCGTCAATTGACACGTGTGATCAACGCCGTCGTCGTCCGTGACCGTGATTTCGTATTTCGCAACCTTCATTTTATTGATAGGTTATATGTGAACAAACCAAATCAAAATCACGTTTCAAATCCGTGTCGCCCTGGGAACCGGAAACGCCGTCCGAAAGAAATTCACAATTTTTCAACGTGTGTGTGACAACATTCGCGGACGTAGGGTGTAAGTAAACAATAACGATGTCGAACGCCGGAATTTTAAGCAACGAACCGGTTGGAACCGTTTTTCGCAACGCCTCGACGTCATTCATTGACATTGTGATTTTCGCCTTTGCGTCAATCGCTCCGTGTCCACGTGAAACCGGACGGTCACCGGCTCCAAAATTGTTTTCCTTTTTCTGTTCTTCAGAATATTCGACCGAACTGATTGACGCAACCGGAACGCCGGAAATCAATGTTTCAATTTGCGCGAAATCGTACGCGCGGCCGTTGATCAATGGATTCATTTTCTTTGGTTTTTTACTTTTATAATTCTGTTATAAATCCAATGTTGATATTTATTTGACGCGCAACGCCAACCGGAACAATCGATAATCCAATGTTCAATTCGGACGTTGCCGCGACGTTTTGTGTTGGCGAAATCGTTGTTTCATATTGCGAAATCTCACCGGAAACTTTCATTTGTTCCAATGCGCGGTCCGCATTGTTTTTGAAATAACTGATCGTTGATTCCTGCAACGTTCCGTCCGCGTTCAAATACAACGGCGCGGATATTGCCGGAACCATTAAGGTTCGAACATTCCGAACGGCCTTTTGGATCGTTCGGTTGTTTTCTAAATATGCAAAATCACCGGTCAAAGGTGTCGCCGTGTGCGAATCGTTCATGAACGTTCCGGCAACTCCGGTTTCCTTTGTGAAAAACAACCAACCTTTCGCGTTGATCGCTGTTTTAAGTGATTCACTTTGTAATTTCACCAACGCGCCGTTTCCAAAGGCCGGAACGTCGTTTTCAATTCCGTTCGAATAGTTGAATTTTTCAACCCAACCAATATTTTCATGGACCTTTGCCAAAGACAACGCGCCCAACGCCGCGCCAACATTCGGAATCGAAATTTCAAGGTCAACGAATAAATCATTCCCCTTTTGCGTTCCGTCCTGGCCAATCATAACAGAAACCAACGGACACGCCAACGCGCGCAAATCGGCCAATGACGCCAACGCCGTTCCGGACGTGTCCATTCCTAAGATCGCGACCGCCGGTTGATTTTCCGCCAAAAATGTCGCACAATTTATTTGTAATTGCGCGACAACGTCCGCGTCGAAAACGTTGAAAACGTCAACAACGCCGAATTGACGAATTTTTCCGTCCGCAAATAGGCGAACCGAATCTATTTCGTCGTATGTTGGCGCGGTGTTGTCGTAAATTCCAACATAAACAACGGCCTTTTTGTTCATTTTGAACAATTCGGAAATTTGATATTCCAAAATTTTTACCTCATCAACCGCGGACGTCGAAACAATTCCCAAATCCTTTGCGTCTTGCAAAGAATATATTATTTTTATTCGATCCGTGGTTGTGAATCCGGCCGGTAAATCCGCGTTTGCGATGTATGTGATCAATCCGGAAATGTGATCTTCTCCGGCAATCGGACGACCGAGGCCGCCGGATTGGATTGTAAATGTGATTCCGTTCATTTCTTAAAAATTACAATACGTTTGAAAATAATGTCCATTGAATCAAAACGTGACCGGTTGCCGTGATCGTGTCCGCCCCTGCCCAACCGTCCGCAATGTTCAAAAATACGTCATGAGAATCGGCCGCCAAAACAACCAATTGCGTTCCCAATGTTGCCTTTTTCGCGGTTTGGTTGCAATCCGCAACCGTTTGACCGGTCAACATATTTTCGAACGCGGCCGTTCCGCCCAAAACCGCAACGGTTCCGGTTGCCACGGTTGTTCCAACTCCAAGATCCGGCGTGTCCGCCTGGCAAAGAAATGAACCAACGGTTGATTTACATGAAACCTCCATGTGTGTCGCCGAAACGACAACCGCGCCGGCCGGCAATGTATAAATTTTCGCGCCTCCGGCCTTGTTTGCCGCCGATGTTGGTGATACTAAAGGCAAATCCGCCAACGCGATCCGCGTCATGTGAAAAACTCCGTCGCCGTATTCTTTAACGGAACAATAAGTTGACGAACCAACGGTTCCAACGTTTGTATCGTTTCCGGATTCTGTTCCAAATGGTTGTTTGATAGTTTGTGACATTTTTTTATGTTTTGTGGTTTTTTGAAAAGAAAACGGCCAACCGTTTGGCCGGCCGTTTATCTTTTATAATTCAACCAATGAATCAATTTTCAATTTACGACTTTTGTTCGATTGCCCAAACTCCGGCGTTGTCGGTTCTTATTATTTTACCGCCGGCCATAACTAAAGCAGAAAATACTGATCCGTAATATTCCGGTTTGTCCATATCCGCGAAAACCTTTGTTTCGCCAATTGCTTTCGCAACCGAATATTTGGACCATGCAATCGATCCGGCGCAATCCGTTGTTGCCGCCGCGGTTCCAACGGCCACTTTCGCGCCCGAACCATTAAACGTCACAACGTTTGATCTTTTCATGATATTGAAACCGAACAATTTCGCAATCGTTCCGTCCGCCGTTTGGTTTTGGTTCATGTAATCAAATGACATGATTTCGGCAATCGTAAACAGATCACCAAACATGATCGAATCCAACATTATATAACGTCCGTCCGCCGGTACATTGTCCTGGTCGAAACGTGTCGCCAATAAAGCCAAATCATCTTTTGTCAATTTCTTTCGTGTACCGGTTGCGGTTGAATTTGGCAACAATCCGGTTGTTGCGCCGGTTGTTGAAATCACCTTTGTTGATGCCGGTGTCCAATTATATAAAATTTCTTTTGCTACACGGTCCGCCAATAGTGCGAATTGTTGTCCGGTAACGGATTGACGTTTATCATAACTGTTTTGCAATTCTTCGATGTTTGTGATCAACAACGGATCGGTTGTGAATTCCGCCAAATTATATGTCAAATCCGTGTCGGTTCTTTGCGCGATTGTTGCCGGTAAAGACGAACGATCCTTTGTCACCGCAACCAATGATCCGGATTGTGGAACGTGAACCGTTTTGTTATTGACATATTGTGAATGATCAACCGCAAAGTTGAAAAAATCGTTTCCGGTAAAAAGTGCCTCCGCGATGTCTTGTGTCCAAATTTCAGTTTGCAAGGCCATAAACGTCAAACCGTTTGTTGCGGATTGAAAAAAGAATTGCGGAATTGTTCCGGTTGCGAAAATTGCAACGGCCGCGACAATTGTCGGAACGCCGATCGTAAAATTGACAACGGATCCGAACGCAAACGCCAACGCGACGTTTAATAAAATTCTAAATTTTGATAGTGACTTTTTCATTTCCCTTTTTTTTGATTGTGTGTGTAAATTTTTATTTAAACGGTTGCCGGTTTCTTTCCGTATTGTGCAACATATAATTTTTCGAATAGATCCGGATTTTCGTTGCGGATTTGGTCAACCAATTTCGCGTCCGTCTTTTCAAGTTGACGCAATGTTTTTCCGTTCACCTTTCCGTCCGCGCCGTCAATTTCTTTTCCGGCCGCGTCTAAAATAACTTTCAAAACATTTTTCGGTTTCTTTGAAACACTCGAAACAATTGTGTTGAAAACGGTGATGTCTTTTTTCGCAACGACTAACATTTCCGCGCGTTTCGCAACGTCGATTTTTCCGTCATTGATTGCCTGGTCAACCGCCGATTCCACTTTCGCGTCCGTTTCAGTTTTTTGGATCGACTCCAATTCCGCAATCTTCGCGTCCTTTTCAGAAACCGCCAATTCCAATTCCGCGATTTTCGCGTTTTGGCTTTCCAATGTTTCAACGGCCGCGGTTTCGATCTTTTCAGAATCGTTTTCCGTTTCGTTGTTTTTGAACTTTTTCAAGTTCGTCAATGTCAAAAATATTTTTTTCATGCTTTCGCTGTTTTTGTTTTTATCGGATTGATTCCGGATTGCGTTTGCAAATAAATAGATTGATTTGGAATTGTTTTGCATCAATCCAATGTTCCGTTCCGTCTTTACAATTGAATCGATCAATCCGGCGTCCAATGACTGTTCCGCATTGAACCACGTTTCCGCGGACATGAACGTGTTGATTTCGTCTTTGGTGAACGTTGAATTGTTTGACAGAATTGTCGAAATCACGTCTTTGAATTGTGTCAACGTTTCACGATCCTGGTCCGTTAAATCGTCCGCGGTGTCAATAGACGGATCGTGAATCATTAAACGACCATAATCGTTCATGAATCTTTTTCGTCCGGACATTGCAATTACTCCGGCAATTGACGCCGCGATTCCGTCAACATAGGTGTCAACCGGAATCGTTGAATTGCGGATCGCGTGAACGATCGAAAGGCCGTCAATGATTGATCCGCCGCCGGAATTGATCCGAACGTTGATTTGACGAACTTCGTTTTTCATTGCCGATTGAATGAAATCGAAATCGTCCGCCACACGGCGTCCGGACAATCCGGAACCGGTGTTTGGATCAATTCCGATTTGATCGAAAATGAAATATTCCAACACTCCGTTTGAAATATTCTTTGCCGAATATAATTCCGTTTTCATTATGCAATTTTTTGATAGACGTCACCGTTTGAACACAACAACGGATCGGCGTCCAAAGAAACCAAAAACGTCACGTCGTATTTAAACGAAAATCTTTGAACTTTAAATTCGCGGCCGCCGGTGTCGTATGTCACCGGATCCGCGTCCGTTGCCAATTCGGAAATGTTTGTCGTGTTCAAGAATTGCTGTTCGCCCTCCGTTTCGTGTTGAACGGTGACGATGTCAACCGGTGACATTGCGTTGATATAAACTTTCATCTTTTTCATGTTGCGAATCTATGTTGATAAATTGTTTGTGAATGTCATTTCAATGATTTATTTTCGTCTTTACAACCGAAAACCAATGAAAAAAAACGAATCAACGTCAATCAAACGCGCGGCCTACATTCAAAAAACAATCAATTCGCGACCGGCCGGAACGAAAGTTGAATCCGCTGTTTTAGAAATCGCGGACCATTTGTTTCTTTCACCTTTCACCATTTGGAAAGATTATTCCAAAGAAATTCCGGAACCAAAAACCGCCGGACGGAATAAATATTAGTCTTGTAAGATAATCAATTCGTTGGAATGTCCTATTCCATTCAACACAACGCGCGCGTTGACCGTTGGCGGATCGATTTGTGTCATTGTTGTCGCGTGTGAAATGGATTGATTGTTTATTCCGTCGCCGTCCGTAAACGTTGACCGCAACGCGGACGCAACGGTGATCCAACCGTTTCCGTTGTTGTATTGAACAGAAACCAACACGTCCGGATCAACGTCCAACAAATTGAAACGCCAATATAAATGAACAACGGTCGGATTGGATCCGGCGAACCACCACCAACAACCAACCAATTCAACGTCGTCAACCAATACGTTCGGAAAGTTGATATTCAATGTCAACGCGTTCGTTTCGTCCGGAATAAAATTGACCAATTGTTTGGCCTGGATCTTTTCCGCGTTGTCGTCGGTGATCTGTGTTTTATATTCGGCAACCCAAACCAAAATATTGTCGTGATTGGTGTCCTGTGTTTCGGAAACACGCAACAACGGCGTGAAAAAATACGCGTCAAACATATTCACCGCGACATGAACCGCCGCGATCAAATCGAAAAATTCTAAATCATTCGGTTGATCGGTTCGTCCGGACGAAAGGTTCGTTTTGTAGGTTTCAACGCCCAAATGGAACCGGACATTCAATGTTCCGACCTGGATTCCGCGTGATTGCGATTTCCAATCGAACGAATCGAATTCAATCAAACAAACCGGATATTTGAACGGATTGTTTTTCTGTTCGTTGTTGAATTGATCATTGAACAACGCGATCGTTTTGATTGCCGGAACGCGCGCAACCAATCGCGCCTTTATTGCTTCGAATAATTCTTTTTTCATGATCTTAAAATGTTTGACAAATGATTGTTGATTTCCTTTTCGATCAACCTGGTCAATTCTTTCGAATTGCCAATGAATTGACGTTTCGGATTGTTTCCCAATCCGCGATTGTGGAATGTTCCGTAATTGGTACCATAAAAACCAACGACAACGCGTTTCCACGTTGCAATTTTAATTTTTCCGGATTTCCGCAACGTTCCGGAATCAACCAAAATCGCGCGCCGTTTTTTCGGATTGTTTCGATCGGATCGATTGCGCGTTTTTCGTTCAACCCACGGATTGAACGATTGGTCCGTGAATCCTTGGTTTTTAAATGAACGTTGGAAATGTCGCAAAGATATTCCGGCCAACAAATCCGGAATCCGTGATTTGGCGTTAGATAATGCCTTTATTTTGGCCGCGAAATTGAATGTCTTTGCCACGGTGCGAAATTATATGTTTTCACCTTCTATAAAAACCTCCGTTGAATCCGTGTCGTTGTTTGCGAATTCAATTTCCTTTCCACGATCAACCGCCAAAGACAAAATTTCGATCGCTCTTTTTTGTCCGGTTGCTGTTATTAGGATTGACAACGTTTTTTTGTTGTTTGGGAAAACCTCCAAATATTTGTTCCAAAGTTTTTCTAATTCGTCCATCGGTTTATTTTAAAATGTCATTGAAATATTCGTCCGCTATGTTTACGGCCTCCGGAAAAAATTCGTTCCACGTTTCACGGTGAATTTGATCGGTTTGTTGTGTCACCTGGAAAAGGTTTGCGAAAACCTCCTTGAATCCTTGTCGTCCGTCATGTTTTCGATAATATTCAACACTATGTCCGCCGCCCCAATCACCGGACGTCAATCCGCCAACAACGTCCGAAAACGTCGAAAACATTTCGCCTTGAAACGACATGGATTGTTCACCCTTTTCGGCAACAAACGCGCCAACCTTTGTCACTCCGGACGTTGACGAATAACTATATTCAAAAAACGATTTTTCGACCGCCGTTGGAAATCGTTTTTGGAACGCCAATTTCAGATCGTCAATGAATTTCGTTGCGCGATCCGACATGAATTGATTTGTGATTTGCCCCAAATTTAAATGAATGTCGTGGCCGATTTCGTGTGTTGTTACCATTGGCCGCCAACGCGCGGATTGTTTCCAACGTTCCGGACCTGTGTTTATGTATATTTTTTTGACGGTTGGATCGTAAAACCAATGACTTTCGCGCGCTTTTAAGTAGGCCGAAATGTCTTTTCCGCCGCGAAACTCCAATGTTTCGGAAACCGAATTCCAAATCCGCGGATTGGCGAAATCCGGCGACAACTTTGTCACGGATTTCATTGACGCGTGAATTCGATCAATTGTTGGATTCGTTTTCGGAACCTCCGGAACAACAACCGGTTTTTCCGGAACAAATGGTTTCGGCAACGGCGGCGTTGGCAAATTGAAATTGTTTTGTTTCAATAGTTTGAACCGGTCCGCAACTAAAAAATAAGGGTGTTCCGGTTGCCAAATAATTTTGTCGATTCCGACATTGCCGTCGAACAGTTTGGACGGTTTATATTCTTTCGTCAAACGTTCAACGTCCGCGTCCGGCGTTTCGTGTTGTTTCAATTCGCTTTCCGTGATCTGTTCCACGGTGCAACGACAACCCCAATCATTTGGCGGATAGTATCGCGACCAAAACGGATCGTTGACCGGTTTGATCGTTCCGTCCAACACGGCGTGATCATGACGAACGCGACCGTCACCGACCGTCGAATATTTCAACCCTGGAAAAATGTCCGCGTTGCGTGTAATGTCCAACCATTGACGCCCCGACAACGCGGAATTGTTGGCCATGTTATATTCAGTTAACAACCAATCTTTGTTGTACGTGTCAAATATTTTCCGCGCCGAATCTTTGAATTCACCAAATGGAACCTTTGTTCCGTCTTTGAAAACTTCTTTCGTCATGTCAACGACTTGTTGATGCGTTTTCGCGCCGGAAAAGATCGCGACGTTGTGATTGAAATGTTCCAACAAATCCAAATTGCGCGATCCGGTGTCGAATTGCGTGACGTCACCGCCGAATCCGGCCGCAACTCCGGCCGTCAATCGACGTGTAATTTCTTTGTAAATGTTCACCGGCAATTTCGACGGTGAAATTGATCCGCCGTAAACGGAATTTATCAGATCCTCAATTTCCGCGTCCGACCAATTTGTGATTTCGGATTCGTTCATTTCGGAATTTAGTGATTGTGATTGTCGTGATCGTGTAAAAGTTCGGCGTATAATTCGGCAACCTTATTCATGACGGACGGCGTTTGTTGCGCTGTTTTGATTGGCGCAACGATTGAATCGTCCGGCGGCAATCCAATTAGATCGCGAATTTCGTTCGGTTTCATTGATTCCAATATTTTGTTTGCAACCAACGGCGAAATCGTTGACAATGCTTTCGCGACATTGTTTTCACCTTGCAATTTCATGACGTTGGTTGGTGCAAATATTTTTTGTTTTGCCAACAACGGAATGACGATTTCGTTGACGAAACCGATCATTTTATCAACGTATGAATCAACGATTGAATCCAAAATTCCGGAATGAACGTTGGCGGATCCGGAAAACGATTTTTCGTCCGTGGTTCCGGTTTGCCCTAAAAACAACTTTGATATTTGCGCGTCGGCCATTTTTGCAAATTCATTGTAAACATTGAACGCGTCACCTTTGGACGTTTCCACGAATTCGATCATGTCGGACGGATCAAAAATTCCATAGGCCATTGATCCCATGTTCGCCAACATTGCGTCCATGTTCGCGTATTTTTTAGGATCGCGAATGTCCGTTTTGCCGATCCGGATTGGTGATCCGAAAACCTCCGCATATTCGGACCAAGCAGAAACGACCGCGCGTTTCATGATCACCATTGGCGCGGCCTTGTGTAGTAATCCCAAATGTTTTGAATTGCTAAAAATCAACCAATCCGAATAGACCGGATCGTCAATCGAAATAACGTCTTTTATGTTTTCAACTTGTTTTTTGACGATCCGGCGTTCCGGAATCACATATTCGCGCGGAATCGGCGTGACCAACACGCGATCCGAAACGATTTCGTCCATTTGTAGCAATGAATATCCGTAAAATTCCGAATCAATGAATGATTCCAATATTTCACGGAACCAATTCGCGCGAATCAAATCCGTGGCCTTTTCGTCAACCTTTTCGCCGGAATAAACTTTCAACGGCGCGTTCAAAACTTTCAATTTCAACGTCAACATGACGGCGGACAAATGCGGATCGGTCACGATGTTGTTGTATATTCGAATCAGTTCTTTGCGATTCGGCAACAACAACGATTCCGCCGACGTTGTCGCGGTTGTTAGATCTTTGACCTGGGAGCGTGACCGGACCAATTGCGTCCGAACCAATTTGGTCAACACGCGTGAATCCTGTTCGATTTTTTTATCGACATTCACAACGCGTCCAAAGTTGAATTCAAAATTTCCGATTTTCATTGTTTGTTTTTTGTGTTCCAATCAGTATCGCGCGGAACGATTGAATGAATCCGCCAACAGTCGTCCGTTATCGTCACGACGTCGGTTTCCTTACATGAATACAACCCAAAAGCAACCACGGCAAAAAACAAGGCCAAAACGAATAGTTTCTTTTTCATGTTTAATAATAGTGTGATTGTTTTTCGTTGCTGTTCCAACTAATATCAACGCCGTGTTTGTCGTCCTGGTCCGCCAATGGCAAATTTGGATTCATGTTTCCGCGCGGATCGGCGCAACCTTTCAACCATTTGATCGCGTCGTCACGACGGTTGATCCGGTGTTCCGGAATGTTTCGCGGATTGATCCGGCAATGTATTTCGTATAAAACCACGTCAATCAAAAATCGTAAAATCAACGCCGATCGCGAATCACCGGCCGTCCAAAAATCGTCGTCGTTCAATAATGTAGTTGACGCGGTGACGTCCGCAACGCAATAAAACAGATCGTTGATTGTTCCGATTTCGACGAAATATGTGTCGTCCGTGGTTGCCGTTGCCGCGGCCGGTGAATTTTGAACAAAGAAAATTTTCGTTCCAAAGTGAACAAACGTTCCGTCCGCGAACGTGTCCGTTCCGTTCCACAAAACAGATCCAACGCCGGCAACCGTCAACCGGACGCGATCATTGATCGAATAGGCCGCGGAATATTCCCAATCCAAAACCGGCGCGAATATTTTGTCCGTGTCGTATCTTTGCGATAAATAGGATTTCAGTTCGTCAATTGCCGCGTTTTCGGCGCGGACCAATATGTCGTCATTATCTTCAATGACAACGTCCAAAACCTCCGAACGAATTTGGGTGATGTAATCGGTTGAAAGAAGAAAACGCGCCATTTTTAATATCTTTTAGATCTGTTTAGTTCGCCCCTGGAAACAACTTTTTGATTCATTGCCGTTGGTCCTTTCAAATAAAATTCGTAATCGTCACGCAACGCAACAATCAAAAAGTAATCATTGGCGTCCGACGTGTGACCGAACGGTTGAAAAGTGACTTTCGTTTCCGCGTTGACCTCCGTTGATTTCTTCTTTGTTCCGTCCGCGTCCTGTTTAACGTTTAAATAATCGGAACACGAATTTCGGCAATTGGAACCAATCAAAATCGCGTTTGACCTAAAATAAACTTCAAAGACGGAATTTTGAAAATTTCCACGCGACACGACCGACGGATTGGCGTTCGGAACGCGGTTGATCGGATTGAACACGCGCAAACGGTCATGAATTATCGTGTATAAGTTCGCGCCAACCTCCAATTTCACGTCGTCTTTTTTCGATGTCGCGTCACCGTAAATGAAAAGGCCGGTTTCGTGTCCGCGATATTTTTCGGAAATCCGTTCGCAAAGTTTGTCAATTTTGTTGTCCGGTTGCGTCAAACAAAATTCGTCGATTTGCACAAAAACGCGGACGACCTGGTCCGGCAATCCGAACCGCGGATCGTTTTCGAATATTTGCCAAACCGTCGCGGTTATGTATGGATTGACGTTTTCGTCGAATGAAAGGTGAATCGGACGCGTTGGATCGTATAATTCCGGACGGCCGGTGTCCTGTTTTATTTCATTGCCGATCGTGTGTTGTTGGACGTTGAATGAACGATAAAATTCGCCGCCGGTTTGCGCGACAACATTCCAATCACCGTCAACGAAAATTTTATATTCATGTTTCGGCAACGTTTTGAGCGATTCGATATATTCGGCGGACATGAAAACGTTGTCGAATATTTTGGACGTTAAATAGAACCATTTTTCCGGCAATGTTCCGGTCGTGTGTGGCAAATAGAACGTTTCTTTCGTCCAATTTTGCGCCGGATTCATTGTCGCCAAAATCAACGGCGGCGGTTGTTTGCCGTCACGGATCACGTGTGTTCCGGCGCGTTCGATCGCTTTGTTGAATGACTTTTTTTGTAGTTCGTTGATTTCTTCTAACACGAATCCGTTGACCTCCAAACCACGCCAACGGAACAATTCTTTGTCCGCGTCGTAATTTTCAGCAAAAAAAAAGATCTGTGATCCGTTTTTGAAAGTGACGGTTTGCGTGTCCTGGTTGTATGCATTGTCCAAAGATCCGCCAACGCAAAAAGAATCCGGACAAATTTTTCGGAACGACGGAATCGTGTTCCGTTTCAACGTTGCCAATGTATCGCGTACAACCGCCCAACGTGACCGCGGAAACATTTTGCAAAGGATCAACAACGCGCCCAACACGCAAAACGTTTTTCCGCCGCGGATCGCGCCGCCAAACAAAAGGACGGAATATTTGAATGAAAAAACCTTTTCCAAAAACGTCATTTGATTCGGAAAAGGATCGAATAAAATTTCCTTTTTTGGCTGTTCCGGTTCGTTCATTAAAATTTGATTTCGATGTCGCCAATTTTGAAAACTTGTTCACGTTCAATCACGACTTTCGTTTCCATTTTTTCCGACCAATTTGACCGGCGTCGATTATTCAACCAATGTTTCGCCGCGCCGGTGTCACCGGTGCGCGCGTTTTTATATAAAGATTCAGCAACCAACGCGTCCGCGCCTTGTTTCCCCGACCAAATCGCGTCGGCGAATTCCGGATATTTGTTTTTCCAATCGTAAAACGTTGACCGGTCAATTCCTAAAAATTCCGACAATTCGTCGTCCGTCAAACCCAACAAACAAAGGTTCGTCACATCCGGCAATTTTGCCGGATCGTATTTTGACGGCCGTCCGCGCGCGTCCTTTTTAGGTTCCGGATCCGGTGTTTCTGTTTCAAATGGTTCATTCATATTTTGTCGATTTGAGTTTTTAGAAACATGGCCGGATCGAAATATTCAAGCGAACCGGAAACGATCAATTCGATCCATTTTTCCAATGCTACTTTGAAAAATTTTCGTGATCCGTCCGGATTTCGGACGCCTTGTTCCAAAATCCAAAGTTGATCATTTGCGTCAACGTTCTGTTCACACGACACGGAATCAACGATCAAAAACACGCGTGTTTCCTTTTTGTTGATCCATTGTGACCAATGGACGATTTGTTCGATCAAATGATCCGGAATGACGGAATCATTGAAATGAATTGCGCCGGTTTTATTTTGTGATTCGTTCATTGATTCGACGGATTGATTGTGACATGATTATTATATCAGTTATTGCTATTTTGAATTCGTCCAACGAACGGATCACCGTCACCGGACAATTTTGTTTTGCAAATATAAAATGAATTTCCTTTTGTTTTCCGGAAACGGTTTCACCTGGTTTTTTCAGTTCAAAAAAATGAACGTGACCGTCATGAACGAACACGAAATCCGGAACGCCGGCAACAACGCCGATCGATTTCATTCGATTTCCGGCAACGCGTCCGCGCGGACCTCCGTTCGGAATGTGAAACAACGTTCGTCGCAATAATGGAAATTCGTTCCAAAACCAAACGAAACAATCCTGTTGAATTTTTGATTCCGATTGTTCCGAATCTTCTTTTTCTTTCATTGTCTATTTTTTTATACGATTATCAAAAAACTTCGAAAACTCCGGTCACTTTGGTCGATCCGGTCACTTTTTGATTTTGCAAAACGTTGGTTTTCAATACGTTGACCAATCTGACCAATCTGACCAATCTATTCCTATACCTTTTTACTTTTTATATATTGTGTTCGTAATATTCTCTAAGGAAAACACGTGGGCGGCCTGGTCACTTTGGTCAAAAACAATACAACGGTTTGATTTTCAACTGATTGCACTTTTCCAAACTCCGGTCACCTTTGGTCACTTTTTGGCCGCGAACGGATTTTCGGTTTGCAAATCAAAAATCGGAATCCCTCCTTTTACGATCAACCAAAGGTTTTCGCCGAATAGGATTCGAATTCGGTCAGTGAACGTCATTTTGATACAACATACCGACGACGCGCCGTTCGTGTAAAAATGAACCGGTTCCGTCGATTCCTTGCCACGTGTGACGGTTTTTCGTGTGATTGATCTGTTTTGTTGTTTGAATTGTTTTGTTTTCATGATTGGTTTGATTTATTGGTTTGATTAAAAATTGACTAAAATGGCAAATCGTCCGGACTGATCGGATCTTTGATGTCGGAAACGTTGTCGGTTGGATTCGCCCAAACGTAAAAACCGCGGACGCGGTGACCGTTCATTTCCTTTCGGTCCGGAACGAATCCCAATTGTTTCAATGCCTTGTTTAGATTCCACGAATTGAATTTCAATCGGTTGTCGGTTGATTTGATGATCGATTCAAGGATTTCCGATGTTGGTTTGAAATATTGATTTTCGTTGGCCGGTGCTGGTTTAAAGAAACGACAAACAACGTCCTTTTCTAAATCTGTTATTTCGAACGCCTTGTTTGCTTGGTCACGGCGTTCGCTTTCTTCTTTCGTCAATTGGCAATCGAAACCATTTTTCGACAACGCGAACGATTGCGCCCACACGTCCGCTATGTTTATTTCCTTTGAATATTTCCAATCGATTTCGGTCACTTCGAAACACAACCAACGCGTGTTTTGCGTGTCCGTTAAAAATTCGTCCTTGTTTGTTGATCCGAAAAAGTTGACGCGGCGCGGATAATCGTCCGACGTTTCGCCGTATGGTTTGCGCTCTTTTATTATCGACCGGCTGATCACGGATTTCAAGTGATTGACCTCTAATTTTCCCAATGACGACAATTCCTCAAGGTTGTGAATAAAGTTTTCCGCGAACGATATTTCCGTGTCCTTGTTGTCGCGGATTGGGCTTTCCGTGTAATACCGCGAACCGAACGGATTCAAAAAACGAATGAATGTTGATTTGCCGGTGTTTTGCTGTTCGCCTATCAACACGAACACGAATCGATTTTCCTTTCCGTGTAGAGTGCAATGTATCGATCGAACCAAATGTTTTTTGAATTGGTTGACGAAAAAAGTTTGATCGTCCGCTGATCCTTTGACTTTTACGAAATTTGCAAGTTTGGAAATGTGATCGACATGATTTTCGTCATCGATCCAGGTTGGCAACGATTCGAAATAATCGTCGAACGGATTGAACGGAACAATAAAATCGGATTTCAATAGTGACTTTAGTTTTTCGGCCGAAAATTTAAAACCGGCGTGTTGGATTGCGCGATAAATTGTGTTGACGTTTAACCGTTCGAACTCCGGTTGATTCCATTCGCGGAATTCGGATATTCCGGTCACGTCATTCCGGACGATTTCCCAACGTTGACGAATGAACAGTTCGACGCGGACGATTTCCGGTTTGTTGTCCAAATCGAATTCGTCGGAATGTTCCGTGAATATTTTTGTGAACGCGGCCGCGACTTTTTCACGACTTATCAAATACTTTTCGCAAAGGTGAATGATGTCGGTTTCGTTGAATTGACGTCCGGCGCGATTTACTGAATGAATGAACGAATAAATTTCCGACCAACTTTCCGAATCCTGTTTTGATTGGACCGTCATTCGTTCGGCGTCCGACATTTGCAACGGCGACATTTTGCCGTTGTTGATTCCGTCTTTTATTGTTTGGACGTGTTGATCGGTTCGGAATCCGGCCGCCGTGATTGTGTCGATAATAAAATTTTCGATTTCGGATTCGTCAATGATTCCGCCGGCCACAAATCCGCCGGCCAAACGTGAACTTTTCAAAACAGTATTGTGACGTTCACCGTCCGCCGCGCGGTTGATCATGTTTGCGATCACGTCGCGGATCTTTTGTTCCGCGGACCGGTTGACTAGGAAAACGCGTGACGACGGATTGGAATAAAGGTTTGGATCGTATGAAATGAACCGCGCGCGCGACACGTCACGCAACGGATCGATCGTTAATTGATATTTCTGTTCGAAATATTTCTTTGCGGATTCGAACGATTCCGCGTGTTTTGTAGGATCTATTTTGACGATTGCCGCCAAACCATTTCCGGACGCGGACACGAAACAATGTTCGACGAATTCGTCACAACAAATCAACGATTTGGCGTGATCAACGTTTTCAAGGTTGTCGAAATCCAACACGATCCGACCGTTGTGTTCGGTCAACGATTTGTCGTTTCGTTTTTCGAATGTTCCGGATCCGGTGAAGTAGGGTAAATTGTTTTTCTTATAATCTGAACGATCCGATTTGGATTCAAGTTGACGCAACGTTTCAATTTTGTCGCGCCAATGGCCGTCGTGAATAGCTTTGACGATGTCGGACAAATAGAAATCGTCACCGCCGGACGTTTGTAAAATGTTTTTAAAGATCGTGACTTTTGGTTGATTGGTTGAAATCATTGGTTGATTGGTTGGATTGCGAAAATAAAATTTTGGTGATCAATTCGCGGAATATTGTGTCCGGCTGTTATGAAATAGGCGAAAGAAATATTTATTGTTTTTTTGCAACCAATACCAAAACGGATATTTGTAAACGATCGGCGCGAATTTGTGTTTGATTTTCATATTGGCATTATTTTGAGAATCACCGGTTGGATCGAAACGTGTGTTTGTTGTTTCGGTTGTCGGAAAAATTTGTAAACTCCGGACGATCCGGTCCGGCGCGCGGTTGCTTGTTTTGCCTTTGCCTTTTTCATGATCAACCGTTTTTTGAGTAAATAGAATTTTGAACCATGATCCAGGATTGTTTATATCCTTTCAAATCCGCGAATTGTTGCAATGTGATGTCATTCCGTTCCGTGATTTGACGAACAATCCAACCAATTTTATATTTTTTGAATTCGCGATATTGTTCCAATTCGACGACCGTCATTTCCGAAAGGTTTTTTCCGCGCAAATTTTCCGGCAACGATTCCGATTGATTGACCAACGGAACGAATTCCGATTCGACCAACGGTTTTTCAATCTTTTCGAAAACGTGTCCGCAATTCTTGCATTTCATTGCGCTCAAATGTAGCAACGCGGCGCAATTCGGACATTCTTTCAACGGCGCGGCGTCCTCTGTTTTCTTTGTTTTGTGATCCAATGAAAACTCCCGTTCGGTTTCCCAAAATCCCAACCGGAAAACATTTCCGCCCAAATCCAGGACGTTGAAATGTGTTTTGGATTCACCGTTTGGACGTGATCCGCGTCCGCACATTTGCAACCACAACGTCAAGGATTTCGTCGCGCGGTTGACGATCACCGTTTCGGTTGCCGGATCGTCGAATCCGGTTGTCAAAATTTCGCAATTACAAAGGACGTCAACGAATCCGTTTTTGTAGGCCGAAACGATCGAATTCCTTTCGTTGTTTGGTGTTGATCCGTCAATGTGTTCGGCGCGGATTCCGGCGTTCCGGAACGCGTCACGCGTGTTGATTGAATGTTGGACATTGATACAAAAACAGATCGCGCGTGTTCCGTTGGCGTGTTTCCGATATTTTTCAACAACGCCTGAATAAAGAACCGTTTTGTTGAATTCATTGAACATTGAATTGGAATCGAATTCACCGCGTTTGACGGCTATCTTTGAAACGTCAACCGGCGCGCCGAAAGTAATGGCCGGAACCAAATGTCCGTTTTCGATCAAATATGAAATCGTTGTCGGCTGTACGATGTCCGAATAATATTTCGACAATTGCGTCATTTTGCCGGATCGTTTCGGCGTTGCGGACGCGCCAATAAAAAACGCGTGACCAAACGATTTGTTTTCTAAAACTTTGTCGAACGATTGTTTGTGACATTCGTCTATAATGAACAACAACCTTTTTGATTCCGCCAATCGATTGATCGTTTGCGGACGGCGAACCAATGTTTCCACGGTTGCGACATAAACGGACGATTGAAAGGTTCGTTTTCCGGCTGTTATAAGTGACGGCGACAAACCATAATGAACCAACTTTTCAATTGATTGCGCCAACAATTCTTTCCGATCAACTACAATGACGGACGTGGTTCCGGTTCGCGACGCGTCCGCGGCAATGGACGCGAATGTGACCGTTTTTCCGGATCCGGTTGGCGCGCAAAGTATCACGGCCTTTATACCCTCCGAAAACTTTGAACGGATTTCGTGTTTGGCCTTTTGTTGGTATTCTCTTAGTTCAAACATTTTGTTGGTGTTTTGCGAACGTGAAATGATTCAACCCAAACGACCGGTTGCGATAAAATGTGACGGTTGATCGGATTCCGTTCGTTGATCCAATCGAATTCGCCCTTTAGTAGTTTCAATTGAATTTCGATCCGCTGTTTTGCAACGTGGTTGATCCAGGATTGGAAATCGGCCGGAACCGGTCCGTCGGGAAATATTGTTTTCATTGGTTGGTTGATTTATTTGGTTTCGTCAATAATTGGAACCGGCAAAGCAAAACGTTTCGCGATATTTTTGACCGTTGCCATACATTTGAATTTCGCTTTGTAGGTTTCGGACGTCAATAATGTTTGACCGTTACCGGCGACAAGGACGGAATAAAATTGACCGTCCGTTGATTGTTTGATTTTGAATTTCATGATTGGTTTTTCATTGCGTCCGGTAACTCCGACCGCGGCGCAATAAACGGAAAAGAAATCCGAACCAACAACAAAACGCGTCAACTTTATTTGTCAACATAGCAAATCGAAAAATGTTGACAACTATTTTTGTCAATTCCGTTTTGATTCCGATATTTGCACGGTCAAAGGAATTCACCAATGACACAAAAACAAAAGCAAAATGACAACAACGTCAACAACACAACCGGCCGGCAACAACGCGGAATTATTACAACTAGCAATTGCAAAGGGAAAAGGATTGCAACAACAAACGCGAATAAGACTTTCCGCGGACCTTGCATATTTTATATGCAATATTGGCGGACGCGTTTTTATCGGATTTGATACGATCGAACCGGCCGAACTATTTTTTAAAAACAAACCAACAATGATCATGTCCGACAAAGACGGAAAACACATTGCAACTGTTCAACGATTATTTTAAAAATATTTCACACGCGGATCCGGACGACAACCGGATTCGCGTTCATTCAATAAACCAAAAACAATGTCAACAAAAAAACCAAAACCAAATCAATCCGAACTAAAATCGGAATTGATCCAACGCGTCATTGACGTAAAAAAACAATTGCCGTCGTCGGGTGTGACGTCTTTGTTCGTTTCCATGTTTCCCGAATACAAACAACCGGCAAAGCGAAAGAAAATCACGGCCGTTTTACAATTCAGATCGACCGACGAAACGATCATTGAATTGTTAGAAAAAATTTCGTCAACAATCAACATTTAATTCAACCAACAAATCAAAATAAAAAACAATGGCAATTAACGCAACAAACAACGGAGGCAAACAACACGAACCAATCAACGCCGGAACATACGCCGCGCGGTGTTACGCAATGGTACATATAGGAACAATTGACGAACAGATTCAAAACAAACCGATCCAATGGATCAACAAAGTTCATTTTACTTTTGAACTACCAACCGAAAAAATGGTTTTTGACGAATCGAAAGGACCGGAATGTCGTGTGATCGGAAAGGAATTCACGTTATCTATGAACGAAAAGGCAACTTTGCGGAAATTTTTGGAATCCTGGAGGGGGCAAAAGTTCACGGACGAACAGGCCAAAATTTTTGACGTAACGAAACTTTTAAACGTTCCGTGTTTGGTTTCTGTTATTCATAAAACGTCGTCAAAGGGAAATGTTTACACGGAAATTTCCTCCGTGTCAATGCCAATCAGCGGAATGATTGTTCCGGAATTGACGAACAAAATTTTCGAATTCAATTATGACGACAAAACGGAAAACTTTCCGGACGTTCCGAAATTCATTCGTGAAAAGGTTGTCCGTTCGAAAGAATGGAACGCGATCGACACGCCAACGCGGACACGTTTATTGAACGCGGCGGAATCTAAATTCGCTTCAAAATCGGCAACCGGAACCACGGCAACGCCGGCCGCGGACACGATCACGGAACCAACGAAACCGATCATCAATAAAGATCTACCATTTTAAAAACCAACAACGGACGTCGGAAATCCGCCGGCGTCTGTTTCAAAATCAACCAATGAAAAAAGAATTTAAAAATGAAATTGTCCTTTTCGAAGGTGTCGAACTAAGGGCAACCGGAACAGTTGAAACGGATCGCGCCGGCGACATTATCGAAATCAAATTCGAATCGATAATTGAAACCGGACGACTGAACGATTCAATCACCTGGTCACATTTGTCAACGGACAAAAAATTCAATCACACAATCGAAAAAAAAATAGATCACCTTTTGCCGCGAACCTCTTAAATCAAAACCAATGTCAAAAATCGAAACAATCAAAATCAAAAATTTCAAAGGAATCGACCGGATCGAATCCGATTTACATTCATCAAACGTTTATGTCGTTGGCGGCAACGGCAAAGGAAAAACTTCTTTTATTGACGCGGTTTGGTGCGCGTTGACCGGAAAAAACGTTCCGACCGAACCGATCAAACAAGGTGAAAACGAATCGACAATCGAAATCGAATTGGAAAAACACGTTGCGATCCTGGATTTCAAACGCCAACGCGATCAAACAAAAATCAAAACGTCATTCAAACTAATTTCGAAAGAGGACGGCGAATCAATCGAACAACCGCGAACCGTTTTGAATCAGTTGATCGGCGTGATCGATTTCAACCCGAATCACTTTTTTGAATTGTCCGCCAACAAACAAGTTGAATATTTTTGTTCGTTGATCGGATTGGATTTCGGAACGATCGATCGTGACGTTGCCGAACTATTCGAACAACGTTCATTTATGAACAAAGAATTGAAACGACTAAAAGACGATTCGAACGTTTGGTTCGATCCTACAATTGCCGATCGCGAACCGGTGAACGTGAAACAACTGTTCGAAATGAAAATCGAACACGACAAAAAACGTCAAACATTTGAAAAGGTGTTGACCGGTGTTGCGGACCGTGAAAACAAGTTGATCGACCTCCGTTCACAAATCGAAAAATTGGAAAAAGAAGTGACGGACGGAAAGGTTTGGTTGAATAACACGGACAACCAACCAATTTCAGAAATGGAATACAAAACGATCCAATCGCAAATTGACACGGCCGAATCGGAAAACCAATTGATCGCAACCAACAAATCAGCAAAGATCAATTCAGAGAAGTTGAAAAAGGTTGAAAACGAAATCGCGGAAACGGAACGCAAAATGGACGAAAAGAAGAAATCAAAACGCGATCAATTGTCCGAATCGATTGACATTCCGGACCTTTCGTTTGACGGTGAAAAATTTCTGTTCAAAGGATTGCCGTTCGAAAATACGCAAATCAACACGGCCAATCAATTGATTGCCGGATTGCGAATCGGATTGAAATTGTTGAAAGGTGTTCGGATTTTAAAGTTTGACGGATCATTGATTGACAACGACAACATGAAATTGATCAACGATTGGTCCGCGGAAAACGACGTTCAATTGTTCGTCGAACAGGTTGATCGTTCCGGCGGAAAATTGGAAATTAGAATCAACGAATCAACGGACGGCAAAGATTCCGATAAATAAACCGGCAACGACCGAAAACGAAATTCCAACCGGCAAACCGATTAAAAGGTTTCGCCGGTTTTTTCTTTTCTGTTCGGCAAACAACAAATCTTTGTTGTTGGAAATTTGCGTTTGAATGTCGGACAAATCGGTCAAATCCGTCACGTTCGAATTCAATTCCGCGATCTGTTCGCGTTGGGTTTTCGTCAACTCCGTCAATTCCTTGCTTTCCGTTGATTTGGCGTCGATTAGCGAATCCGCCAATGACAAACGTTGGCAATCAATTAAACGTTCCGAAATCGCGTCCATTTGCGGAATCGTGATCGCGACAACCGTGTCACCCTCAAATTGTATCTTTGCCGGAAATTTGGTTTGCGAAAAAATTGACACGTTCGTCAATAGTAAGACGGCCACGGTCGCGAATAGTTTGTTCATTTTGCTGTTTTTGTTTTCTATATTTCGATTCCATTGATCCGGCCTTTTGTTCCGCCCTGGTCACCTTTGCGCCCAACGAATCAATTATTTCCGTTCGTTTGACGATCCGTTCATCACGTTCCGCGATCCGTTCCAACAAATCAGAACAGGAATCACGCAACAACTGATTTTGGATTTTTATGTCGCGCGTTTGAATATCCGATCCGGTCCAACGAACGCCGATCCAAATGAATCCGACAACCATTGAAACCATAAGCAACAACAAAACGTCCGACGTTGTGATCGATTTGATCCGGTCAAATATATTTTTCATAAACGGTTTTTTTGCCTTGTTTCGTTGCCCTCAAAACTTCGCGACGATTGTCTGTTTCGCGGAATGAAACGTGAACCCAACGGTCGAATTCATGAATCAACTGATCGAACTGAATGTTCGATTGTGCGATCGATTCGACCACCTCCGTGACTGTCATTCCGGCAACGCGGAAATCCGCCGCGCGTCCATTGCAATGATCCGACGTTTCTGATCCGCCGATCGCTTTATTGAGTTTTGACGAACGAAAACCGGACGAAATTAAAATCGATTTGCCGCCGGTCATTGACCGGATTGGTTCCAATGTGTTGACACAAAGTTTTTGAAGATTCGAAATTTGCGTGACGGACGGCGTGTTGTCGATTGCTAATCGCGCCGCGGCGTCCGATTCCGTCATTTCCTGTAAGGTAAAGTTTTCTGAAAGGTTCATTTTTTTATAGTATTTTATTGACAACAAAGACAACAACGGAAACAACGCCGGCCGCAACGAAAACCGCGCCCGCAATCCAACTACGAACGCCGTCCATTTTTTTAAATTGATCCGCGTCCGTTCTAACGTGATCATGAAAATCCGTTTTCAAGGTTTCGACGTGTTGTTTCATTCCCAACATTCCACGCAACGGATCACCGGTGATCGACAAATCAATCGACGTCACTTTCGCGTCCATTTTTTCCAACTTTTCCATTATCAATTCGAAATGCTCCACAGCAATCAATTTTTTTGATTTAACAAAATGTTTTTGTCCGCTGATGACTTTGAAGATCCGAAAAAATATCCGACAACCAATCCGGAATTCATAAGCATTGAACCGACCGACGTGTTGATCACGTCGTGATTCTTTTCCGGAATAGGAATGAACAGTAAAACACAAAGGATCGCAACGTTGCACAACACAACAAACGCGCCCAAAACATACATGAAAACGTCACGGTTCGTCATATTAGTCAACTAAAAAAGAGCAATTTATATAACTTGAAAGATAAACGGCCGAATAAGATGACACAGCGTTAAAATAAACCTTTCCGTTCGTGTCAATTTCAAAATAACAAACATTGTCGTTTGAATCTGTTTGGTTCCAAAACTGATATTGCGTTGGACGATAACCAACCGGCAAAGTAAACATTAGCGAACCGGATCCGGTCGTGTATGTAGGTTGATGAAAAAGGCCGTCAATATGAACGGTTGATCCTATTTTTTTAAACCGTAAATCCGGATATGTAGAATCCCAACCATTACCGGCCGCGGCAAACAATCCGTCCGCTTTTACAATATGCCATTCATCAAACAATTCAGATCCGCCGGAAATTAGATTCCAATAAACGTTATCGTTATAAAAAACGGCAATATCTCCGTTTCGGAATGTTCTGTTTTTGCCGTCCGTGGTTCTGATTTTGAACCTGGTTCCGGCCGAACCTGCAATCAAATGTTTCAACGTGAACGATGTCGCGCCTCCGGACGCGTAAAAACGAACAATTTTAAAATGTCCGGCCTTTGTTGACGAATCGGAATCCAAATATACCAAATCCGGATCGGCCGGTGTAAATTCAACTTGTTGAATATTTGCCGTGTCCGAAAAATCAAACGTTCCGCCTAACGCCTCCGCTGTAATTCCAAACGCGGAATAGGAAATCGAAAATCCAAAATTGTTTTTCATTTCGATTTCATTATCGCGAATCTTCAAAACCATTTTTGCGCCGATCGAATTCGTCAACGCGGCCATTGTCGCAATCGAAACCAATCCGGCCGGAACGGAAACCGATCCGGAAACAAGGTTTCCAACATAGTTTTTATAGGTTGAATAGGGTGATCCGGATTCGAAAACTTTGTCGCCGGCCGCGTCGATCACCTCCAATTTTTCCCACCAAACCGCGAAACCGTCAACGTCCATAACAGTCACCGGCGCGGTTGACGCCGGAACGACACAAAATTCGTTGTCAATGAACATGAATCCGGCCGTCCACGTGTATTCGTTGCCGCCGGTGATCGGCGTTGTTGTTACAACGCAACCGGACACAATGAAATTGTTTCCAATAATGTTTCCGGCTGTTTTCAATGACGTTTCAACGCCGGACGCAATTTGACGCAAATCGTCCAATTTGAAAGGAAATCCGCCGGTGTCAGTTGTGATAAGTTTGTTCATGTCTTAATAGGTTTGAATTGAATAGGTTCGTCCGGCTAAATTAAAAAAATCGACGATTGCGCGAACCGCCGGATTGGAAAAAGGAATTGCCGTTGGAATCCAAATTATATAAGTTGAATATAAATGTTGTTCCGAAACGTTGTCCAAATAGAATTCCTTTGTTGCCGTTTCCGCTGTGTTAAAAATGAACGGCGTTGTCCGCCCTTCGATAATATTATAGACAAAGTCGGGAATTACATTCAACGATTCAATCCAAATAATAGAACCGGCTGAAATGTCCGAATCGCGTGTTGCCGGATCGTAAATGATCGAAAACAAACTGTTCAAATAGTGTTCTAAATAAATGATTTGCGCGTTGTGTTCCAATTTGAATTTCAAGTTGAAACGGAACACGCCGAACGCAACATTCACATATTGCAAACCGGCGGAAATCGAATCGATCAACGCGATCATTTTTGTCACTCTTAAAAACCACGGAATCAATCCGCGCGCAATGTCTTTTATTGGTGTCACAAATAGGTGATTGTTGTTGACAATGGAAACCCTGGATCAATGTTGATATATCCGGACGCCGGCGTGTATCCAACAACGCGATCGATCGTCGTGTATGTTGACAAATATGTTTTCGCGTCCGCGGACACGACAACCGGATTTGTCACGCCGGAAACCGTTTGCAAACTATCAACCAAAAACGTCAAATTCAATATTCCGTTGAAAGGCAAATTTTTTATGTAATTATCGACCGCGTCCGCAACCGGAAAGGTTCCGGCGTTTGCGATCGATTCGCCGTTCGGCAATAGGACCAACGGATCAATCACAACCGACAAATAAATTTTCATTAAATCGGCCGGAATCGAAATGATATTCACGTTGGTTCCGGCGAATTTTATCAAATTCACATAGTAAGAAAACGACGCCAATTCCGGAACAGTCAACGGAACAGGATTTCCGGACGACAATTTCGCGACCTTTATTGAAACCAATCCGCCCAAATCTAAAATCGCGCAACGTTTGACGATTTGATTGGCTGTGTTGATTGGCGAATAATTGAACCGATAATTTATTGAATCGTATATCAGCACGTCACCAAATTGAAATTCCAAACATTTGGCATAATACCAACGCGGCGTTCCGGTGACGAATGTTTCGGACAACGCCGTCAATTCTTTGACGTGTAAATCGAATATGTTTTCCAAAAACCAAATCGCGACCGCGGTGATCCAAAAAATCAAACGCCAAATTGCGACTTTCGATCCGGACGAAAGTTCGGACAATAACGCGGTTGCGTTTTCGCCGGCCGACGGATCCAATGTTGTCAACGCGACATTCGATTCCTTTTCGGCAATAATTGAATTGTATATTTCGTTGATTGTTCTCATGATTAACCTGGTAAAACGGCAAACAAAGCCTTTGGAAATCCGTCAACCCTCCGAAACAAACCAATTTGATCCGTTGATAAAATGGCCAACGGACAAAATAGTTGATAATTTAAATCCAACATTGCGGTTTCGTTACACGGAATAATTCCGGATAACGACGTGAAATGTTCGCGCAATGTCACAACGCCGCCACTATCACCGGCAAGGCAATAAAGATCCAAAAAATCACCGATTGATTCAATCACGTTGTCTTTTATAACCGATTCCGTTGTTGTTCCGGCCGTTCCAACGTATTTCAACGGAACAATGTTCGCCGCCAATACATTGGCCGTGTTCGCGTCGCGGAATGAAATCAATGGACCAACTATCGCGCCACGTACGGCCGTGAACGCGGAATTGTCCGGATTCGGAGCGATGTTGTTCGAAATCGAACACGTCGCGTTTGTCCTGTTCACGGATTCGGAATTGAAATCCCAATCCAAATAGTTCACCAACGTTCCGTACGTCACGGCCGAAACCGTGAATTCGTTTCCTGTTCGCGAAAAAGATAGATCGGCGGACAATCCGGTCAACGTTGTTTCGATTGCGTCCGCGAAATCGGTTTCGTTGTTGGTCCAATTATACCCTTTGAAAATGGACGAAACCGCAACTATATTTTGTAAAATATCGGCCAACGAAATCGTCACGCCGAACAATGATAAAAATGGATCGGTCAATTCTTTTTGTGTCCAATTGGTGATTTGTTGTCCGGCCGATGTAACCAATACACCATTTAAAGGATCAACCGTGTTGAATTCAACGTCAACGCCATATTCAACCCCTCCAATATTTATTTCGTTTCCGCCTTTGTCCGTCACGCGCGGACCAAATATTCCAACCGCGTCCGTCCAATTAAAAACAAGTTCGCCGGACGAATAGTTCACGGAAAAAGGAATTCCGATCGTATCGGACCAATTTTGTAAAGCCGCCGCGATATTGGTCAACTGTGTCGCCAATATTCCGGCGGTTGGTATATCGTATTTTTTGCCCGAATTGGACATTGTGAAAACTGTATTAAAAAATCTTATTTGGTCACCGGCGGATAGCGTTGAATTGAATGAAAGATTCCAAATTGCGCCGGCCGGAATCGACGGCGTCGTCAATATTTCGAAAACTATTTCACCGCCGGACGCCGCGCCGAAAACCTCCTTTTCGGCAATCCGACACAATCCGTCCGAATCCTTTGTCACTAATTTTCCCAAATTTCCGGAAATGGCAATTGCCGGATCACAAACCATTGAAACAACGGTTTGTTGATCCCAAACGTGGACCAACGAATCAATCAACGTTGAATATTGATTTTCCGTTGGAACGTCACCGGTTTGAAAATATGTTTTTAGCTGTGTTTTGCTTTCGATTGGCATTTTATCCGATTATATTTGTTGATCCAATTATCATTTCACCAATTCCGATCAACAACGGTTCGTCGTTTGTCGATCCGTCGTTCACGACAACAAAGTTCGTATTTTTGAACCTGGAAACGACGATCGGATCAATTATTTGTTCCGTCTTTACAACGCCGAACAGCTCACCTGATTCCATGACCGGATATGGACGTTCAATCATTTCGTCAAAGACATTCAATTTCCGCGTTTGACTGAATAGTTCCAACGCCGTAAACGTCGCCGAAATTTCACCAAACGATTGAATCGTGATGTCGAAAATATCCTGTCCGTCCTGGATTTTATATTTCATTTCTGTTCGCGTTGATTGTGATTTCAAAATTTGGCGAAACGTCAACGTTTTTCACGGTGAAATTGTCGGATCGCAATTGAACACGAATATTTTGCTTTAAATCCGTCCGGTTGGCCGGTCCGTTGATTTGACGCGCGATTCCAACGCCGATCAATGGCCATTGACGAAACTGTCCTAAATCCGCGGTCAAAATGTGTTGAATATGTTGTTGATCGGATTCCGCAACAAACAAATCACCGTCGCGGATTTCGATGTCGTTTTCAATAAAGATAATGTCTTTGACCGGATCCATTTTGCGAATTTAGTGTTTTATGTCCGGATTTTCAATGTCCGATTGTGTTGTCGTTGTCATTATTTGCGACGCCCACGTTGACGCCGCCCCTTTTAGCGCGCCGCCTCCGTCCATTGGTGCAGGTGTCCAACCGGAAAAAACGCCTTTTATCGTGTTCAAATCCTTTTCAATTGCGTTGATTTTTTCAGTCAATTCTTTGACTTTCACCAAACCGAAATTGTTTCCGTCATTCAATACGATTTTGGTGTCCTTTATTTTTATGTCGTCAACTGTTCCGGACAACTCCGGAAAATCAACAACGATTTTTTTGATCTTCGATGTCAATGAAACGAACGCGTGAATTTTAGAAATGAACGTCACGATCACGAAAGAATCCTTTTCCGGAATCACAACGATTCCGTCCGCGCCCGAAATAACAGATTGTAAACGGCAATCGAAAATTTCATTTCCGGATTCAACCAATTCGACGTCACAAACGCGTTTCGATTCGTCAACGGATTTCACTTTCGCAACGGCCGAATAAATTTCAACCGACGGATCGTTCGACATTTTTTTTATTGCGTCCTCAATTGTCATGCTATCGCGCCCAATTTTATATTTTGCCGGAAACCGTTCACGCCAAACGATTTTTCGACGCCCTCAATGAAATATTTTCCGTTCCGTTCCGGAAAACGATCGTCATTCAATGTCACCGTGTCGCCGTGTTGGACGGACGGTTTGCCAAAGGCCATGAACGAACCACGCCAACCGGAATATTTCAACCGATCGATTTCACGGTCCGCCGCGGATTTCAATTCCGATTGTGTCAAATTGTAAAACGTCAACGTCCGCGAATCACCGTCCGCGTCACCGGTTTCAACCTCCGTTTTTGTATTGTCCGGATTCATTGAAATCGCGTTGACTTTTATTTTCACGTCGTCCGATCGAACGAATTCAAGATTGGACGAAATAATGTTTTTGTTGAAATCGAATTCATGATCCTTTCCGCCGCCGGTGTATGGAACGCCAACGAACAGTTTTCCGTCGCGAATAAACGACGTCAATCCATAGGTTTTTTTTAATTCCGCCAATATTTGAACCGCGTTGACGCGCGTGACTTTGAACGCGCCCAATTCCGCGGAAACCGTTTCAAACGGAATGTCAACGATGTCGCCGATCAACTGTTTTAGTGAAACGGATTTCCAACTTTTCGAAATTGTTTTTTGTTTCAGCAAAAACGCGGCGTCCTCACAATCGATTTCAAACGGCGAACCGGATTTGATTTTCGAAACATATCCGGAAAACTCCGTGACCATTTCGTCAAAATATCCGATTTCGATTTTCACCTGGTCACCGCGTTTGAAAACATTGTTCGATCCGGCAACAATTGTTTCCTTTCCTTTCAAAAATCGATTCGGAATTTTGATTGTTGCCGTGTCCGTGAACGTTTTCCACGTTGACGAAATCGTCAAATCGTTCACATATTTGAACGACTTGTTTCCGATCGTAATTTTTGAAATCAACCGCAACATTTTATCCTTGCCCTCTTTTTTTCTTTGAATATACCTTTGACGTTTTGTTCGCCGAATCGCTTTTCGCGTGTCGGTCGATCTTCTTTTTTTGTTTCGGATTGAATCCGTTGGATTGATTTTTCATATTTCGATTAGTTCGATCGGCGTGTCGGAAATCATTCGCAATTCAAAAGGTTGTCCGGACCGGTCACCGGATTGTTGTCCTAAACTGAACGAATCAATGACGATGTTCCGGATTTCAAAATAATCTAAGAAATCCGAAATCACTTCGATCGCGGTTGGTATTTTGCAAATTTCAATAAATTTCCGAACCTCGTTTTCCGGATAACCGTCAACATTTTTGACCGTGAAATTCTTTCCGGATTGTGACGATTCGCCAATGATCACGCCGGACGCCGAAATGAAAAAATCACCGTCCGAAATGTATTCTTTGACTGTTCCGTTTTGCCCCTGGATTGGCGTTGTGATAATGTTTTTTGATTGCGAAACCTGGATCAAAACCGAATCGATCCGAATTCCGTCGAATTCAATTGTTTTTCCGTCAATGGTTGTATATTTTCCGGATTGGATTTCAATGTTTGAAATCACCGGCGTTCCCAAATAGGATTTCCGTTCCGTTTGATTTTCGGAAACCGCGTCAACCGGCGCGCGAAAAACCGGCGGCCGGAACAATAGGTTCGGATAATTCTTTTTGAAATCTGTCATTTTATTCGGATATTATTTGCGAATCATTAACCGCGGCCAACAAAACCTTTGTGATTTCGTCCTTTATTATCGATTTCGTTTCGGTCAAATTTGAAGTTTCGAAAATCATTTTTTCAACCAACTTTTCAATGTTGATCGTGAAATTCTTTGGCGCGGACGCGGTGATTCCGGACATTCCGGATCCAACGCCGGCCGTCTTTGTCTTTGGCGTTCCGTCCGCGTTTGTTTCGGTTCCGGCTGTTTTCTTTGCCATTGACGTCACAACGTCCGCCGGTTTGATTGACGCGGCCAATTCTTTGTTTTTGCCCTTTCCGAACGCGTCACCAACTCCGTTCGCCAAACTTTCACCAATTTTTCCGGCCACGGCTGTCATTGGATTCGATTTGAGCAAATCACCGCCAATGTTTTTCAACAACGCCGGAACCGATTTGAAATCACCGGTCACTATTGCTGTCAACAATCCGCCAACACCTTTCAAAACGCCGTAAATTGCCGCCGGAATTCCTTTGAACGCGTCAATGATCAACGTTGGAAAGGATTTGAACGTTGTGACCACGTTGGCGAAAAACTGTTTGAATCCGGAAAATATTCCAAAGAAAAACGCGCGGAATTGATCGGACGTTTTCCATAATACCACAAACGCCGCAATCAACGCGCCAATTGCCACGACAATCGCGCCAACCGGATTGATCGACATGATTAGATTCAACGCGCCAAAAGCGATCGCGGACGCGTTCGTTGCCAACGCCAAAACGCCGAACGCCAACGCGCCGCCGGCAACCGCGCCGATCACCGCCAACATTGCCGTTTTATGGTCCGACAAAAATTGAACGCCGGATTGCAACAAATCAACCAATCCGCCCAACGCCGGATTCAACGCGCCGCCAATTGATTTTCCTAATTCTTGCATGGTTCCCTGCAAAGTAGATATTCGACCGCCAACCGTTGCCGATTGTTTGTCCATCATTCCGAAAAACATTCCGCCCTCCGACGTTGCCGATTGGAACGCTCCGTTCACCTGGTCAACGGATATTTTTCCGTTTTCCATTTCCTTTCGCAACGTTGCCATTGATTTTCCGGTTTTTTCAGAAATAACAGTCAACGGATTGAATCCGTTCGTGATCATTGTGTCCAACGTTTCACCGGTCAACTTTCCGGTTGACGACATTTTTCCAAAGGCCATTGTCATTCCGGCTAATTTTTCCGCGTTGCCGCCGGACGTGTCGCCCAACATTCGCAACGTTGGAATAATATCGTCACCGGCAATTCCAAATTGCAAAAGTATTTTGGCCGAATCTTCGACGGCCTTATTATCGAACGGCGTGACGTTGGCAAATTGGGCCAATTCGCCCAAAAGTTTTTTCGCGTTTCCGATCCCTCCGGTCATGACCTCGAATGACGTTTGTGTCTGTTCGGCCTCAATCCCCAATTCAAAAACCGCTTTCACCGCGGATCCAATTCCAATGGCCGCGCCGATCGTTCCGATCATTGACGTTAAACCGGAAAACGCGGACGATGTTGATTCCGTCGCGTCTTTCGCGTCTTTCATTCCTTTCGTGAAACGATCGGTTAATAGTAAAATATGTTCTTCAACCGTTGCCATTGTTTAAAGTGCTTTTTGTCCGTTTCTTTCGCTTTCAAAATCCAAAACAAATTTCAAATCATTCCAACAAATCGCGAATTGTTCGTCCGACAATTCCGCCGGATCGACTTTAAAATAAAAACGGATCAACGCGTTCATTTTTCGCAATTCATCCGTTTCACTTTTTGCGTTGCCGCGTA
>Ga0209596_1000670_pt1 | contig 31625 bp, 36 predicted proteins | sample M_130807_MF_Meta_FD_187314 | JGI IMG/M metagenome (GOLD analysis project Ga0209596, IMG submission 187314) | Freshwater microbial communities from Lake Montjoie, Canada to study carbon cycling - M_130807_MF_MetaG (SPAdes) (version 2) | ecosystem: Environmental > Aquatic > Freshwater > Lake... | reverse complement strand
CGCAAAAAACCCCCATTTTTAACTTAAAACTTTATAAAAAACAGGAAAAAAAAATTATATTTATCAAGTCATAAATTCTGGGAACTTATATAATATTTTGTAATGTCATCTAATGTGAATAGGCGTCAAATTTTAAAACAGGTAATCACTGGTTCTGCAGCTTTGGCAACAGGCGTTGTGGTCCCTTCAAATTTAATTGCATCAGTGAAACAAGGACTTCAAAACAATAATGAACCCCTTTCCTTAAAAGGAAAAATCAACCATTCTGCTTGTAGGTGGTGTTATAGTCAGTATCCCATTGCAGAATTAGCTAAAAATTTCAAAGCAATGGGTATGGTGGGGATGGATTTGGTGGGCCCTTCCGAATGGCATGTCCTAAAGGAAAATAATTTAGTGTCCACGATGTGCAATGGTGCTGAGATAAGTTTGACAAAAGGGTTCAATGAGCCAAGTTATCATGATACCTTGGTTAAGAATTATACAGATCATATTAACTATGTTGCAGATGCAGGGTATACCAATTTAATTTGTTTCTCAGGAAATAGAAAGGGCATGGACGATGAAACTGGTTTAAATAATTGTGCGACTGGATTAAAAAAGATAATGGCCTTGGCTGAAAAAAGAGGGGTCATGATTCAGATGGAGTTATTAAATTCAAAAGTGGATCACAAGGATTATATGTGTGACAAATCTATATGGGGTGTTGAATTGTGTAAACGAATAGGGTCGCCTAATTTTAAATTATTGTTTGATATTTACCATATGCAAATTGATGAAGGAGATATTATTCGTACCATCAATGCCAATCATGAATATTATGGACACTATCATACAGGCGGTGTGCCGGGTCGTAACGAAATTGATGAGCGTCAGGAATTATATTATCCTGCGATTATGCGCGCTATTGTAGCTACTGGATTTAAAGGCTATGTGGCACAGGAATTTATTCCTGCGGATAAAGATCCAATGGAGTCACTAAAAAAAGCCATTGAAATTTGCGATATTTAAAAATTAATTAACTCGATTAAATTTATATTTTATGATGAACAGACGCGAAGCATTATCAAGAGTAGCCCTTATTATGGGCGGCACCGTTTTAGGCGCGGAAGCATTTTTGTCAGGATGTACCACTGCAAAAACAGGGTTGGTTTTTTCTGCGGAAGACATTGCTTTTTTAAATGAAGTAGGGGAGGTAATTATTCCTGCAACCAATACACCTGGCGCCAAAGAAGCCAAAGTGGGTGAGTTTATGTCAGTGATGGTGCGTGATTGTTATGATGAAAAAAATCAAAACATTTTCATGGAAGGCATGCGCGAATTACAGTTTAAAGAAGCCAAAGCAAAAATTGGTAAATCTTTTATGGAAGCAAATGCACAAGAGCGTCATGATTTGATTAGCGCACTTGATAAGGAAGTACAAGCGAATAAAGAAGCTAAAAAAGCAAACCCAGATAAAAAATCAGGGAACGATAAACATTATTTTACCATGATCAAGGAGTTAACCCTGACTGGTTTTTTCACTTCAGAAGTAGGCGCAACAAAAGCGCTTCGTTATGTGGCTATTCCTGGAAGATATGACGGTTGTGTCCCTTATACAAAAGGGGATAAAGCTTGGGCTTAATATTTTTTCTAAATTTTTTAACTAAAAAATTTAAACAGCTTTATAATCCAATAAGTTGTAAGATCATTTTTAACAAGCATCAATTACCATTTTAATTTAATACATGTCAAATTCAAGAAGAAGTTTTTTACGCAACACAGCTTTGGCTGGGTTAGCAATGAGTACACCATTTAGCAAGGAGTTATTTGCAATGGCGCAAAAGAAAAATAAGTTTGGGATTCAGTTATGGACGGTGAAGGAGGCCTTGGCTAAAGATCCATTGGGGGTATTAAAACATTTATCTAATTGCGGGTACAAACAAATTGAAAGTTTTGAGGGCGCGAAGGGTATGTTTTGGGGGATGAAAAATACAGAGTTTAAAAAACAATTGGGTGATATGGAGATGAATATTATTGCCTCACATTGTGATATTAATAAGGATTTTGAACGCAAGGCTGCAGAAGCAAGTGAAATTGGAATGAAGTATTTAATATGTCCGCACATTGGTGCACAAAAGTCGATTGATGATTATAAGCGCTTTGGGGATAAGTTTAATAAGTGTGGCGAAATTGCCATCAAAAATGGCATTCGTTTTGCCTACCATAACCATGACTATTCTTTTAAAGCGATGGCAGGTGGCATGCCACAGGATGTGTTGATGAATGCAACAGATGCTAATTTGGTAGATTTTGAAATGGATATTTATTGGGTAGTAGCAGCTGGTGCCGATCCGATTACTTATCTAAAAAAATACCCTAATCGTTTTAAATTATGCCATGTAAAGGATTTGACTAAAACTGACACTGGTGTTGAATCATGTATATTGGGTAAAGGAACGATTGATTTTAAAAATATTTTGTATGTAGGTGCACAAAATGGTTTAAAATTTCACATCATTGAGCAAGAAGCCTATACCGGCACCACCGAATTAGATTGCGCTAAAGAAAATGCAATTGCTTTAAACAATTTAGATTGGAGAGCATAAATTTAAAGTCGGTTCTGTTTTTTTAGTTCAGACAAGGCGTTGTATAGGGTATCTAAATTTTCAATGGTATTAAATGCATTAATGGAGTAGCGCATATATACCTCATTTTCCTGACGCATGATTGGCACTTCAATGTTGTATTCTGTAAATAAGGTTCTTTGTAATATTTCAGGTTCTTTGGTTTTGATTGGGATACTGATCATTTGTCCAATCCATTCATTGGTTAAGGGACTAATGGGTTTTGATTCTAGTAAATCATAAAAGCGTTGCGCGTTGGCAAGGACCATGTCATGACATTCATTCCGAACCGTGATCCAATCATTTTCAGCCATAAATTTTAAGCAAGCTGGAACGGTTAAAAATGCTGAAAAATCACGTGTGCCAATCATTTGGTGGTAATCCAAATAGTGAGAATGAGAAGGTTTCAATGCTTTGTAGCCCCAACTTACAATGAGGGGGTCGCAAAGATGCTGCACTGATTTGTGTGCATATAAAAAACTACATCCTTTGGGCGCCATCATCCATTTATGACAAGCACCCGTATAAAAATCAACCTCCAGTTCCGCTAAATTTAATGGGATATGTCCTGGCACATGCGCACCATCGACAATTGTCATCAATCCTTTTGATTTTGCTATTTCGCAAACTTCTTTTACTGGGAAAATTAATCCAGTCGAGCTGGTTATTTGACTAATAAATATTGCTTTTGTTTTTGGCGTAATTCCTGCAAAAAAATCAGCAATAAATTTTTCTTTACTTGTAATGGGCAAACTAATTTTTTGTCGACGATAAGTAGCACCCGCTTTTTCACAATAAAAATTCCAGGTCCGATCGCAGGCGCCATATTCAATATCCGTGGTCAATATTTCATCCCCCGCTTTTAATGGAAAATTTTTTGCTATGAGGTTGACTGCAAAAGAAGGATTGGTGACATATACTAAATCATCCTTATCCGCGCAGCCAACATATTTTGCTAACGCAGCTCTTGATTCTGCTAAATAGTGAAATCCATCAAATGCAATAAACTGAACAGGTTCCGCTTCCAATACCCTTTGCCAATGTTGGTAATTTTCAAATATAGGTTTGGGTGTTGCACCAAAGGAGCCAAAATTTAAAAATGTGATTGCTGGATTTAATAAAAATTGATCTTGAAAGTTTTTCATAAACTAAAATTTATAAGATAAGTGCGCAATGAAGTGTAAGGCGATAAACAACCAAGGATAAAGTTACCACTTAATCAGGGACATAAAAAAACCCTTCCACTCATTTTTCGTGGAAGGGTTTTTGATTAAGGTGTAATAATTAGATACCTAAACTCCAACCATCACGGTAAGTTCGTTTAACGAATTGATTTGCTTCGTCAAAATTGGTAATCTTCATATTTGGTCCATCCCATAACAATTGAACGTTACGTCCTGGATAAATTATTTTTCCTTTTGCAGTTTTTTCTTGTGCTTTTATATCATAACTACGAATCGCTAAGTTACCCATCAATACAGATTCAGTTAATGGACCTGCAATATCAAAATTAGAACTTAAGTTTTTAGCTAAATCACTTCCAGGGCCTGCGATACAAGCTTCCACCCAAGCAGCATAGTGACCATCCGCACCACCTTTTACTAAATCAACGGTACTTGGAACAGTGGTTGTTTTTGTTAAACTAGTAGGTAATAATTGTGGATTCACACCATAAGTACCCGCCATCATCTTGCCTTTAGTTCCTTCAAAAATGATACCGTTACCGCCATCACCCATTTGTTCGTTTGGTCCTAATTCAGCTGGTCTTTCTGGTTGTATACCGCCATCCATCCAATGTAATTTAATTTCAGTCTCTTTGTTTTTACCCTTATGTTTATTGAATTGTCCTCTGAAAGTTAAAATAATATGAGATCCCATTGGCGGGCTATCAGGTGCATCCAACTTTTGCCAAGGTGCAGTATATCTTGTTGCAATGCTACATTCAGCAGCAACTGGATAACCCAAACCTAATACTGCAAAACCTGGTGCCATAATATGACAAGCCATATCTCCTAAAGCGCCGGTTCCGTAATCCCACCAGCCTCTCCAGTTAAATGGAAGTAAACCATCGAAGTAATCTTTTTTAGGCGCAGTACCTAACCATAAATCAAAATCTAATTCAGCAGGAATCGAAGAAGGCGCTGCTGGACGAATTGCACCTTGAGGCCATACCGGACGATCCGTGTAACAATAAACCGTATGCACATCTCCAATTAAACCAGCGTTATACCAATCTTGTAACTTACGAACACCATCACCTGATGCACCTTGGTTACCCATTTGAGTTACTACATTATGTTTTCTTGCAGCTTCGGTCATCATTCTTGCTTCAAAAATATCATGCGCAATAGGTTTTTGAACATAAACGTGTTTGCCTAATTGCATTGCAGCCATTGCTTGCACTGCGTGCATATGATCAGGCGTAGATACGGAACATGCATCAAAATATTTGTGCTCCTTATCTAACATCTCTCTATAATCCTTATAGTATTTTGCTTTAGGATAGCGTTGACGACTTTTAACAGCTTGTCTGTCATCTACATCACACAAAAATGCGATATCTGCTTTTCCAGAATTGTAAAAATTAAATAAATCGCTTTCGCCTTTTCCACCGGATCCAATTCCGGCAACTGTTAATTTATCACTTGGCGCAATAAAACCTTTTCCTCCTAATACGTGTCTTGGCACAATATAGAAACCTCCCATCGCAAGGGCTGAATTTCTTATGAAATCTCGACGACTGTTATTTGATTTGTTCTTGGACATAGCAAACGGTTAATGGTTATGAAATCTTATTTTTTGAGTATGTTAAATTATATAAAAATTGGGATAATTTGAAATAATTTTTATCAATGAAGTTCTCTGCTTGGTCCATTTGCCCAATTAAGCTTAAATTGCTTCATAATTTTATGCTATGAGCTCAAATATCAATGCACTTAAGGACTATTTCAGTACGGGAGCAACCCAAACTTATGCCTTTAGATTACTCCAATTAAATAGGCTCAAAAAGGCAGTATTGGATTCGGAAAAAATATTATATGAAGCATTATATGCCGATCTTAAAAAAACAGACGAAGATGCTTGGGCAACAGAGGTTGGATTTTTCTTAAGTGAATTAAATTATACCATTAAGCATTTACAGGAATGGATGCAACCCAAATCTGTTGCCACTAACTTGGTCAATATGCCCTCCACAAGTTATACCATCCAAGAACCTTTGGGGGTGGTGTGTATCATCGCGCCTTGGAACTATCCATTTCAGTTGTTGTTTACTCCTTTGATTGGGGCAATTGCTGGCGGTAATTGTGCGGTATTAAAACCAAGTGAATTTGCACCAGCTACGGCAAAAGTGATGGGAAAAATAGTAGCCGACTTATTTCCAAATAACTATATGCTTTATTTAGAAGGTGATGGCGCAACAGTATTGCCCCCCTTATTAACCGAAAACAGATTTGATCATATTTTTTATACAGGAAGCACAGCGGTTGGAAAAATTATTTATAAATACGCTGCGGAAAAATTGGTACCTGTTACTTTGGAATTAGGTGGTAAAAGTCCGGCGGTGATTACTGCTGATGCAAATTTGAGAGTAGCAGCACGTCGTTTGGCTAATCCTAAATTTTCAAATTGTGGTCAAATGTGTATTGCGCCCGATTATATTTTAGTGCCCAGTGAATTAAAGGATAAACTAATTAAAGAATTGATAAAAGCGATTCAATCATTTTATGGTGCAGATGCAGCAGCTTCTGAACATTATGGTAAAATTATCAATGACAAACAATGGTTGCGCATCACTAGTTATTTGTCAGAAGGGGAGATTGTTTATGGCGGAAAATCAAACAGAGAAAAATTATTTATTGAACCCACTATCATGATAGGCATTCATACTGATGCAAAAATTATGCAGGATGAAATTTTTGGGCCCATTCTTCCTATTCTAACTTATCAATCTAAGGAAGAAGCTTTGGCCATCATTCAAAAAAATCCGAATCCATTGGCATTTTATGTTTTCACTGAAAACAAAACTGATGAACAATATTGGTTGACCAATGTACCGTCTGGAGGTGCCTGTGTAAATAATGCCACTATGCATATTACCAATCATGATTTACCTTTTGGTGGTCGGGGTTATAGTGGTACAGGCGGTTATCACGGTAAATTAAGTTTTGACACATTTACGCATACGAAGTCGGTATTAAAAACACCAACTTGGATTGACCCTGGTTTTAAATATCCGCCCTATAAAGGCAAGGCCTGGTTGTTGAAAAGATTGATTGGATAAAGGAATCCTAAAAATAAGTTTGCGATCCTCCCTACTAAAATTGAATAAAAAATTGAAGACTAAAAAACAGATCATGATAAAAATTGCCATTGCTTTTGGAATATTAGTTTCTGCTGCTGTGTTAATGAAAAAAAAGGATATGTCCTATCGACAATCAATTTTAAAATCCATTTACCCAATGATCATGTGGTCATCGCATTCGAATGGGAAAAAGCAATTATTAGAAAATAAAAATGGCGCTACGCCGACCATGTCGTTTTATGATTTAACCATGACTTCCATAGATGGAACTCCTTTTAACTTTACGAATTTAAAGGGTAAAAAAATTTTAATTGTAAATACAGCCAGTGATTGTGGATTTACTGGACAATATGAAGCCCTTGAAAAATTGCACCAACAATACAAGGATCAATTAGTCGTGATTGGTTTCCCTGCGAATGATTTTAAGGAACAAGAAAAAAGCGACAATCAAAATATTGCTGCTTTCTGTAAAAAAAATTATGGCGTAAGTTTTCCATTAATGGAGAAGTCCATTGTGATTAAAAAGAACCATCAAAATTTGGTACACAAATGGTTATCAGACATGAGCCTGAATGGTTGGTGCAATCAGGAGCCTGCATGGAATTTTTGTAAATACTTAATCAATGAACAAGGCATATTAGTAAATTATTTCCCTATGACCATTGATCCCCTAGATCCTTCAGTGATTGCTGCGATTGAGAAAAAATAATTGTGCTATTAATTTAGTAATTAAAAGGGAGTAGTAGTTTTAATTAAAAAGCGTAAACCGATTTAATTAATAGGGCAATGTTCGTGGTAGTTTTCTAAAACAATATGGCCTGACTCAATCACCATGTCCTTGTATGTTTCTTTAATTTCATCTAAAATTGCTTCCACTTCCATTGGGTCCGTGATACGCACTAATTTATTACGGTACTCTTTTATATTCGGTAAGCCCCTTAAATAATTTGCATAATGACGACGCATTTCATTGATGCCTGCAATGGGCCCCTTCCATTCCATTGATTTTATCAAATGTTTGCGCGCTACTTCCACACGCTCTTCAATGGTAGGATCGGCGCGTTTGGTGCCTGTTTCAACGAAATGTTTTATTTCTCTAAATATCCAAGGATATCCAATAGCAGCGCGACCAATCATTATTCCATCCACACCATATCTGTTTTTATATGCTAATGCTTTTTCAGGTGAGTTAATATCACCATTCCCAAAAATGGGTATATGAATACGCGGATCATTTTTTATTTCACCAATCAAAGTCCAATCCGCTTCACCCTTATACATTTGTGTACGTGTACGTCCATGTATCGCTAAGGCTTTAATACCTACGTCTTGTAAACGCAATGCGACTTCATGTATATTTCTTGAACTATCATCCCAGCCCAATCTTGTTTTCACCGTAACGGGTAGGTTAGTGCTTTTTACGACCGCTTCGGTAAGTCGCACCATTAAATCCAAATCTTTTAATACCCCTGCACCTGCCCCTTTTGTAACTACTTTTTTTACTGGGCAACCAAAATTTATATCAATCAAATCAGGATTTACGGTGTCAACAATTTTGGTACACATGGCCATTGCTTCTTCATCACCCCCAAATATTTGAATACCGATAGGGCGTTCGTAATCATATATATCTAGCTTTTGCCTGCTTTTAATTGCATCTCTAATTAAGCCTTCGCTACTGATAAATTCAGTATACATTAAGTCAGCGCCATTATCCTTACATACTGCTCTAAACGGTGGATCACTTACATCCTCCATGGGTGCTAGTAATAGCGGGAAATCGGGCAATTCTATAGGACCTATTTTAACCATATGAATTCATTATCTTGCATCCTAATGGATACGATTGCAAATGTACCAATAAATTGCTTTTACATGTCAAGTTCAGAAACTTCCATATTTCAAATGAGTCCAGGGCTAAAAATGGCCCTATTTATTGGATTGTCTGGTATTAGCCTGATTTTAGGAGGGATGATTAGCTTTTCAATCGCTGCTTTACTGTTGGATGTTCGTTTTAATGAATTACAAACGGTTCTATTGCAGCCTCAAAATGCTTCTATTGCTTTATTTGCAAATGCCCTTGCTTCATTTATTGCTTTTGGTTTGCCCGGAATTGCGGTTGCTTTTTTTAGTAAAGATAAAATTGGGGCAGTTTTAGGATTTAAACCCATCCATAATTTTAACCAAATTGGCCTTGTTATTTTGATTGCCATCACTGGGTTATTTTTAAGTGGTGCTTTAGGTGATTTAACTGAAAAAATTCCCATTCCAATTAATTTAAAAAATTGGGCCACACAAATGGAAGACCAATATAAAAAGGCTTTGTTTGCAATGACCCAAATGAAATCAGTCCTTGATTTGATTTATGCGATACTTGCAGTAGCCGTGGTTCCTGCTGTTGTGGAGGAATTATTTTTTAGGGCAAGTCTGCAAAAAATATTAATGGACTGGACGGGAAAGCCATATATAGCAATTGTAGTGACCGCAGTTATATTTAGCGCCTTTCATTTTTCTTATTTTGGGTTTTTATCTCGTATGTCATTAGGGATCATTTTGGGCATTATTTATTTTTACACAAAAACTATTTGGATGCCTATGTTAATGCATTTTATAAACAATGGCATAGGCATTACCATTTTATATTTTGTCCGAAACAATCCTAAAAAAATGGACGCTGTCATTGATGGCAACCTTCCCTACTATTGGGTGGTTGTTGCCCTCTTTGTTATTATTATTTTGTGTAAAAAATTAAAAGAAACAAGCCCTCATGTCCAATTGGAAAAAAGTATTTAGTAGTAGTCAACTAGCTGTTGCGTCGATGGTTTCAGGTATTTTGTTGGAGCAAAAAATTCAGACAAATGTGTTGAATAAGATTGATTCTTCCTATGTATTTATTGGGGAGGTAGAAGTTTATGTGGCGGCGGCTGATTATGAAAATGCATTACTCATTGTTAAAGATTTTCAATTATAATTTTTTTATAAATTTGCATTTCAATATCAAAGTGAGCAACTTTGAATTCCTTAAACATTAAAAATAAAAATTCATGGCACTTAATTTTTCAGTTTTAAAAGTAAGGACTATTTCGGCAGTTATTTTTGGGGCAATTATGATCGGCGGTATTTTGTGGAATCAGTGGTCCTTTTTTGCTTTATTTACCATTATACAATTCGGCTGTTTGTTTGAATATCAAAAATTAATGCGCATCATTGTGCCCGAATATGGGGCCATTCATAAAGTACATCAATGGGGTGTTTTAGTTTTAGGGCTATTCACAACCGTTGCCTTGGCTTCGTTACCCTATGCTTATAAAGGCTTGCCTTTGACTACGTATGCTATGTATAGTGCAATAGGTGTTGCAGTTATTATTTTACTCACAGATTTTATTTCAAAAAAAATAAATTTTAAAGCAGTCATGGTATCTATCGTAGGTATTATATATATATCCATGGGGGTATCTTTAATTTTCCAGTTAAGGGCGATGATGAGTAATACTTTTGTTGGCGATATTGGTTATACCATTCCGCTTATTTTAATTGTAGCTATCTGGGTCAATGATTCTGCCGCATATTTGGTGGGTTCCTTGATTGGTCGACGGCCATTGTCAAGCATATCCCCTAATAAAACTTGGGAAGGTACTATTGCAGGGATTATTATTTCAGTTTTGTTGGTCACTAAAATAATGGGGCAGTATATTCCACTAAGTGAACAATCTATTTTCTTAATAAGCATTGTAGCTTCGGTTGCAGGTACTTTTGGCGACTTGGTAGAGAGTAAATTAAAAAGGTTAGCAGGGGTTAAGGATAGTGGCAGCATGATGCCTGGCCATGGTGGATTTTTAGACCGATTTGATTCTATTTTATTGGCAACTCCTTTTGTTTGGCTGTTGCTTAAACTTGTTTATTAATGTTTTACATTTGCACTTTAAAAAAATAACAAATATGACCATTCATAAGGAAGGCACCGCAACTATTTCATTGACAGTCGTATTGGTGAGTTTATTAAACCTGGCTAATTTTTCCTATATTTTTCCAATAAGTGTTGTGGCTGCTTGGATTGTATTTATTATTACAGGTGCTTTTTTCTTGTTTATTGTTTCTTTCTTTAGAATGCCCAATCGTAATTTAACCATTAATGATTCAGCTATCATAGCGCCTGCGGATGGAAAGGTGGTGGTGATTGAAGAAGTACAACCCGATGAATACTATTCGGAAAAACGCATTCAAATAAGCGTATTTATGAGCCCTGCAAATGTGCATGTGAATCGTTTACCAATTGCAGGTAATATTATTTATAACAAATACCATCCAGGAAAATTTTTGGTTGCCTGGCATCCAAAATCTTCTACGGATAATGAAAGATGGTCGGTGGTGATTGAGAATAGCAAAGGAAGTATTTTATGTAAGCAAATTGCAGGCGCCTTAGCCCGTCGTATTTGTAATTATAGTACCGTAGGTCAAAAGTTCAATCAGTGTGATGAATATGGCTTTATTAAATTCGGAAGTCGCGTTGACTTATTGTTACCTGTGGGCGCCAAAATACATACAAAAATTGATGATGTGGTTAAAGGAGGCGTGACCATTTTAGCCAGCTGGTAATTATAATATTTCCTCCAATTCCTTTAAGTGTGTTATTGTATAGGTAGCTGTAAGGGTAGGTGCTACATTTAAATGATTCACAAACACGGTATCCATCCCTATATTAATTCCGCCTTGAATATCAGCCGTTTCATTATCGCCAATCATGATACTTTCCCCTAATGTCGCATTGGTACTTTTTAATGCGTATTCAAAAATTTCCTTATTGGGTTTTAGGCTATTACTTGTTTCTGAGGTAATTACTTCGGTAAAGAAATGCGCAATCTCGGCATTTTTTATTTTTTGAAATTGCACAGATTCAAAACCATTCGTAATTAAGTGCATTTTATATTCCTTTGCCTTTAGGTAATTTAAAATTTCAATGGTATGCGGAAACAATTTTTTCTTCGTAGGTAAAATTTGTAAAAATTCAACCGACATATCTTTTGACAACTGCTCATTTGCAATTTTAAAATCTAGTAAACTTAAGTAAATACGCTTCCACCTTAACTCCTCTTGTTTAATAAATCCTTTGGCATACCGATCCCATAAACGATGATTGTGTGCAGTATAAATAGTAAAAAAGGCATCAAAATCTGTAATTCCTAATGCAGCTATATGATGGTTAATATATAACTCCTGCATGGTTTCCTTTGAGTTTAATTCAAAGTCCCATAAAGTATGGTCCAAGTCAAAAAATAAATCTTTATAAGCCATAGGGTGTCATTAAGATTTGCTAAAATACAATTTTGCTTCCTATCTTTATGTATTAAATTAAAAGGGTTACTTAAACTTCATATTTGATCATGCATGTAGTTATCACAGGCGCTTCACAGGGAATTGGTTTTGCTATTGCAGAAATTTTTGCAAATGCAGGATACACTTTATGCTTATGTAGTAAAACAAAGGCAAATATAGACGCAGCAGGTAATTCACTAACTGCAAAATACCCAAATGCCAGGATTCATTTTACGCATGCAGATCTGAGTATTAAAGAACAGTGTACACAATTTGCCAACTGGTGTTTGGAAAAGGGGACACCTACTATTTTAATCAATAATGCGGGCTATTTTTCCCCTGGTAATATTCAAGATGAAGCGGATGATGCATTGGAAAAACAAATGGCGGTGAATTTATATTCTGCTTATCATACCACACGCGTTTTGCTTCCCGCAATGTTGAATGTTGGTAAGGGGCATGTTTTTAATATTTGTTCCATTGCCTCGCTTAACGCCTATGCGCAAGGAGGTTCCTATAGTATTAGCAAATTTGCTTTGCTGGGATTCTCAAAAAATTTAAGACTAGAATTAAAAGACAAAGGAATAAAAGTAACTGCGGTTTGTCCAGGCGCTACCTATACCAATAGTTGGAATGGGAGCGGGATTGATCCTATGCGCATCATGGAATCAGAGGATATTGCAAAAATGATTTTCGCAGCTGCACATTTAAGCCCGCAAGCAGTGGTAGAGGATATTGTGATGCGCCCGCAAAAAGGGGATTTGTAATTATAGCATTACTTTTTACATTTCTACTAGTACTCGTTTTTTATAATCTTTCAGCACCTTCATCATCATGATTGATAGGATAGTCATTTTCGGTGTTGGTATTTTCTTTTGAAAAATCGGCTCTTGCTTTCTTTGCAATGGCGATTCTTTCAATAATTAAATCTGCAATCAAGTGTGCCGCATCCTCATTGGGATTTTCATGCAACACTTTTTTTAATTTAGCTTCAGATACATCAATGCGATAAAGTAATTGAACCACTTTAGAAAAATCATGATTGATAAACTCATTCAGATACGCAATAAGTTTTTCCTTTGAATAGGTTTCTAAAGTGAGTAGGGATAGTTCCATTAGTTAAATTTTTCAATCACGCCCAAGCTAAACAATGCGAAATCATATTTTACAGGGTCCTTAGGTGCTAAAGTTCGTAAATATTCCGTTAACTCCATGGCAGCCAGCCAATCTGTTTGTTTACGTTCCAGTATGCCCAAGGAGCGGGATACCCTTGCTACGTGCACATCTATCGGGCAAATCAATTGCGCCGGTTGAATGGATTTCCAAATACCAAAATCTACGCCCTGTTGGTCCTGACGAACCATCCATCTTAAAAACATGTTGAGGCGTTTGCAGGTGGAGCCAGATAGGGGACTGGCAATATGTTTTTTAGTTCGATTTGGTGCATCTTCCAAAGAAAAAAAATATTCTTGAAAATGCTTTAGCCCATCAGCAACATTATTAATTGGATGGCCTGTTGTTTGATGGGTAAAAAATGCAGTTTCTAAACTAGGTTGATTTTTATAATGCTTTTTGAAAAATTCAACACAATATAATAAGTCGGTATCATTAAACGTGCGGTGCACAAAACCAAGTAATTTTTTTAAATCTTTGGGTTGGTGGTGAATACAAAACTCATAAGGCGCGTTATCCATACGCGCTAGTAAATCTTTACTCTTATTAATAATGGTGGTTCTATTGCCCCAGGCAAAAATGGCGGCAAAGAATCCAGCAATCTCAATATCTTGTTGCTTTTTAAACTGATGTGGAATACAAATAGGATCTTTTGCGATAAAATCAATCTTATTGTATTGCTTTACTTTTTGGTCTAATATTTTTTTAATCTCTTGCTGGGTATTCACTTGCTCAATTGACCTTTTCTAAATGTATGCTATCTTGAAATAGATGTTATACCAAAATAGCTCCTATAATTGTTTTATCCAATCGCTTGTGCTAAATCGGCAATAATATCTTCTGCATCTTCAATACCCACACTCAATCGAATTAACCCATCGGCTAAACCATTGGCAATTCTTTGTTCACGTGGAATAGATGCGTGTGTCATACTTGCTGGATGATTAATGAGTGATTCAACACCACCTAAACTTTCTGCCAATGAAAATATCTTTGTGCTGGATAATACTTTTGTTGCAGCTGCGACGCTATCATCCTTTAAGGTAAAACTCATCATGCCCCCAAAACCACGCATTTGTCGTTTTGCAATGTCGTGATTTGGATGATCTGTAAATCCGCACCAGTATACCTTTGCTACTTTAGGATGCTGGCGTAAATAAGCTGCCACTTTTTCTCCGTTCTCGCAGTGTCTTTGCATGCGTACGTGCAATGTTTTGATTCCTCTTAAAACTAAAAAGCAATCCTGTGGACCAGGAACTGCACCTGTACTTTTTTGTATAAAATAGAGTTGATCGCGTAAGGCTTCATCATTCATGACCAAACATCCTTGTATAACATCGCTATGGCCACCTAAATACTTGGTGGCAGAATGCATCACAATGGTCGCGCCATCATCCAATGGATTTTGTAAATAAGGGGAGGCGAAAGTATTATCCACGCAAACCATACAATTTTGTTTTTTCCCAATTGCGGCAACAGCTGCAATATCAGTAATATTCATCAGTGGATTCGTAGGTGTTTCTACCCAAATTAATTTGGTAGCGGGTGTTATTGCATTGGCTACATTATCTGCATTAGAAGTGTCCACATACACAAATTTAATGCCCATTTTTTCATGCACTTTTGAAAATAAACGAAACGAACCCCCATACATATCATGTGCAGCAATTACTTCATCACCAGGAACCAGTAAGCGCATCACTGCATCGGTAGCTGCAACACCGCTCGCAAAAGCCAAACCAAATTTTCCATTTTCAATCACTGCAAATGCTTCTTCCAATGCAAAGCGCGTGGGGTTTTGACTACGCGCATACTCATAACCCTTATGCACGCCTGGCGAGGATTGCACATAGGTGGAGGTTTGATAGATGGGCGTCATAATGGCGCCTGTGCTTGGATCTGGATGCGCACCTGCGTGTATGAATTTTGTTCCTAAATTATTTTTATTACTCATTTTATTTTTTGTTGACTTAGGTTATATTTTATTTCAATCTTAATTAGTGGGCGGATATTTTTTTATTAATCATTACTCTATAGTGTTTCCTCTTTTAAACATTCGGTAGGAAAATACAGTTGGTATAATTACCATAATAAAAGTGATACTGAAAAATGTGATAAATCCTGCTACATTGGGTAATAATATTGCAGCAATTGCTTGTGCAACACCCCCATAGATCCATATTTTACCTGCGAGCTTATGTGTTTCATTCCAGTTGTCTTCATTTTCTAAAGTCCAAGGAAGTTTAAATCCTGCAAAATAGTTTTGATGAATTTTTGGCATATACCAACCAAATCCAGCAAAGGCAATTCCTAATGCAGGTAGTAATAATTTACCAATAGTTATAGAATGGTTACTTGCGGAAAAAACAATAATAAAACCGATCATACTTAAAAAAGCAACAGTAAATAATGCAAACTTTTTGTACAATCCATCATCATCCGCTTTATATCTTTTTGGATCAAAACTTTTAATATTTGATAACAGCACAAATACAAACAATCCTACCACTGCCATGATTCCTGGCCCTAAAAAAATACTGTCTTTACCGCCATAGGCATCCGCTTCCCCTTTGATATTAAAGTGGGTAGGGATGGTATCAGGTAGGGTTGGATAAACATAGGCCGCATACACAAAAGGGGCCGCTATTAACAATAATGCTAAAATTAGATTTTTTGTACTGTTTTTCATAGGTATAGATTGTACCACAAGGTACTATTTATGGCTAAAAAAAATTACTTTTGCTTCAAATTCAAACAAATGAGCAAAGGACCTGTTTCTCAATTTATTGAGCATCATTATAGACACTTTAATGCTGCTGCTTTAGTAGATGCCGCTAAAGGATATGAAACCCATTTATTAGAAGGTGGAAAAATGTTGGTGAGTTTGGCAGGTGCCATGAGCACGGCTGAATTAGGTATTAATTTGGCGGAAATGATTCGTCAGGATAAAATTGCCATCATTAGTTGTACTGGCGCCAACTTAGAGGAGGATGTGATGAACTTAGTAGCGCATAGTCATTATAAGCGTGTTCCTAACTATCGTGATTTAACACCACAGGATGAGTGGGATTTGTTAGAGAACCATTATAATCGTGTAACCGATACTTGTATTCCCGAGGAAGAAGCGTTTAGAAGATTACAAAAGCATATTGTGAAGTTTTGGAAACAAGCGGAAGCAAAAGGGGAGCGTTATTTTCCGCATGAATTTATGTATCAAGTTATTTTGAGCGGTGAGTTAGAACAATATTATGAAATTGATCCTAAGGACAGCTGGATTGTGGCTGCTGCTAATAAGAATATTCCTATTGTGGTGCCAGGTTGGGAAGATAGTACTACGGGAAATATTTTCGCGAGCTATGTAATTAAAAATGAATTAAAAGCGAGTACGGTTAAAAACGGTATTGAATATATGGTGGAACTTACTGAGTGGTACCGTGCGAATAGTGGCGGCAAGGGTGTTGGATTTTTCCAAGTGGGTGGTGGTATTGCAGGCGATTTCCCAATTTGCGTTGTACCGATGATGTACCAGGATTTAGAATGGCATGATGTTCCGTTTTGGAGTTACTTCTGTCAAGTTAGTGATAGTACTACTTCCTATGGTTCTTATTCAGGTGCTGTTCCCAATGAAAAAATTACCTGGGGTAAATTAGATATTCATACGCCTAAGTTTATTGTGGAAAGTGATGCTACCATTGTAGTGCCATTGATATTTGCTTATATACTAGGGCAATAGTTATAAAAACGCCCTTCATACAAATGGAGTGCCCCCAAAAAGTTAGAACTTAATGGGGGCATTTTAATAATATTTAATTGGACTTAGAAAGAAATACAATTATTTGACGAACATTGAACGAAGTGAGCTGAGAGGAAAATAATTTCGTATTTTTTCTAAGTTCAATGGTTATCTCGATGGCATATTCAATTTCAAATCTCTCTTCAACATATCCTCCCTTTGGATCATCTCACATGCAGTGTGATAAATCATCAACACTCTTTTTTGCATTAAGTCAAAATTAATTTTTTCGATGGTGTCTGTTGGTTTATGGTAATCCGCTAATAACATACCATCATAAAAGAATAGGATAGGAACGCCTTTGCGTGCAAAGTTGTAATGATCGCTACGATAGTAAATTCTGTTTTTATCATTCGGGTCATCAAATTTATAATCCAAAGTGATATTGCTAGATGCTTTATTTGCAGCTTCATTGATCACTGGCAAATCAGTGCTTAATTTATCATGACCAATTACATAAACATAGTTTAAGGAATCAGCAGTCAAACGTTCTGTATCAACGCGGCCTACCATATCAATGTTCAAATCAGCAGTAGTTTTATCTAATGGGAAAATTGGGTGCTCTGAATAATACTCTGAACCCCATAAACCCTTCTCTTCCCCACTTACAGTCATGAATACTATAGTGCGTCTTGGTTGTTTTCCTTTTTTAGCAGCAGCTGCAAATGCCTCTGCAATTTGCATTACGCTTACTGTACCTGAACCATCATCATCAGCGCCATAATAAATAACATCGCCTCTTTTACCTAAGTGGTCATAATGACCTGTAATCATTACATATTCCTCTTTTTTATCAGTACCTGGTATGATACCAATTACATTACTACTCTCTACATTTTCAGTTACTTTTTTTGCTGCGATATTAATTTCTACAGGGTAGGTTGCTTTTTTAATATCCTTAAAATCAGCAACCGATAATTTGCCTGTACTGACAACTGGTGTAATATTTGCAGCTACTTCAGGTGAAATAGAAGCGGATAAAAATCCTGCAGCTGTATTTGCTTTTAAATACATACCGCCTTTGGTTTCAGATGCAGATTTTTTTGGGAAGTCAGGGGAAACAATTAATAAACCTATTGCACCTTTTGTGGAAGCTGTTCTTGTTTTAGCATAGGAAGATGCAGGGTTGTTAAACATGGCTCTTCCGCCAGCAGCACTTGCTGGTGCTGATCCACCACCATCCAATACCACCACTAATTTACCCTTCACCTCTAAATTCTCATAATCATTTATATTTTTAGCTGGGTCAACGATGCCATATCCAGCAAATACCACTTCCGTAAAATTCCAATTGCCACTTACAATTCCTTGTAATGAAAAATTAAAATCCTTATCCCACTCAAAAGTTTTACCAGCAACGACTAATTTTTTTTCAACCAATGCATCTTGATACACAGGATATACTTGTTGGTAGCTTTGACCATTACCTGGTTGCAAGCCCATTCTTTTAAATTCAGATTCAATATAAGCAGCTGCTCTTTTTTGACCTGGAGATCCTGTTTCTCTACCTTCCATTTCCGCACTAGCAATCACAGAAAGTTTTTGTTTTAATCCTTCAGAAGTAATTACTTTTCCAAATTTTGTTAAAGTACTGGTTGTTTGAGCAAAAACAATATTGCTCATCAACAATAGTAAAACCCAAATCATTTTTTTCATAAATGTAATTTTGATGATAATTAAGCGCAGCTAATTTTTGTTACCCTATTTTGATGTCGGCCACCCTCGAATGCAGTGGTCATAAAAATTTCAAGCATTTCCTTTGCTAATTCAATGGGCACATATCTCGCAGGGATACAAATTACATTCGCATCATTGTGAGAACGTGTAAACTCAGTTACTTCCAATCTCCAACACAAACCCGCTCTAATCCCTTCATGTTTATTGGCTGTCATTGCAACGCCATTCGCTGTGCCACAGAATAAGATGCCAAATGCAGCTTCTCCTGTTTCAACACTTGTAGCTGTTGGATGTGCAAAGTCAGGATAATCAACGGAATCCGTGGTGTAGGTCCCAAAATCCTTTGTCGTGTATCCTTTTTCCTGTAACCAAGTAATAATTTCATTTTTATATTGCACCCCTGCATGGTCAGCGCCTAATGCAATAGGTTTTGAAGCATCAAACATGTATGGCATAAAACTTATTTAATTATTTTAAATTATTGGATTGCTTATTTTAATCCCACTCCTCGTCTTCCGATTTTTTTACTGACTTATGTGCCCATCTTGAAACAAAAATACTAAACTCAAAAAGGGTATATAATGGTATGAAAACAATCAATTGACTATACCAATCAGGACTTGGTGTAATAAATGCAGCAACAATTAAAATGATGACTGCTGCGTATTTACGTGTGGTTGATAAAAATTTAGGCGTAATAATACCAATCTTAGTTAATAAAAACACAATGACTGGTAGCTCAAATGCAATACCGCATCCCAATATTAAGTTGGTTAAATTATCGAGGTAGTCAGCAAAAGTAGGAATCGTGGTGATGACACCTCTGGTCCCTAATTGGAAGCTGGCTAAAAAATTAAAAGTAAATGGACCTAACACAAAAAAACCAAATGCGGCACCCAAAAAGAAAAAGAAGGAAACCCAGAAAATCATGAACCTTGTATTCTTCAATTCCTTTTCCTTCAATGCTGGTTTTATGAAAGCCCAAATTTGATAAAAAACAAAGGGGAATGCAATAATGATACCCCCAACAAACGCCATGCTAATACTACTTAAAAATTGTCCGCCAAACGTGGTGCTTTGCATGGAAACTTTTACGGGAGGCATACATAGGGAATCACCTAAATGTAAAAAGTGGCTTAAGTTGCAAAATGCACGGTAAGTAATAAAATCAGGATTAATGGGCCCTGTAATCACATTGTCCATGATCCAATCCCGGTAAAAAAATAATACCAAGGAGGCAATCAATATGGCAGATAAAGAGCGAACAATAGTACCTCTTAAAACTTCCAGATGATCAATGAAAGTCATCTCTGAATTATCGCTGTTGCTAAAACGGTCAAATAGTGCCATAGGTCAATTACAATGAGGGCTAAAGTTAAGGTTTAATAGGGAAAATGGAAGGCCAAAACTGAAAAATAATACTAGTGTATTTTAATTTTTACCTTTTCTATTCGGGTATCGCTTACCGCCAATATTTCAGCATCAAAATGGCTTAAATGTATCACCTGCCTTAGCTTGGGAATGGCCTCGTTTTTGTGGATCAAATAACCACTTAGGGTTTCGGCGCTGTCTGCCGAGAAGTCTATACCATATTTTTCATATAGGTAGTCAAGTTCCAGGCGGCCACTAAAAACATATTCGGTATCTGATAATTTTTTCTCTAAAAATTCTTGCTCATCATATTCGTCATCAATTTCTCCAAATATCTCTTCTAATACATCCTCCATAGTAACAATACCTGCAGTACCCCCAAATTCATCCACCACCCAAGCAATGCTTTTGCGCTTTTTGGAAAATAAGTTGATTAAATCTGCGGCATTCATACTTTCCGGAACCAAGGGTATGGTGTGAATGATGCTTGCAATAGTGGTCGGCTTTTTAAATAAGTCTAACTGGTGCACATATCCCACAATCGTATCTAAAGTATCATCGTATACAATCAACTTACTTAATTTTGTTTCCATAAAAATTTCAGTAATTGATTCGATAGTCGTTTGTAGGTCAACACCTACAATTTCTGTACGAGGTACCAAACATTCTCTAATTTTTATATCAGGCAGACTTAGTGCGTTTTCAAACAAATCGGTATTTAATTCCTGTTGTTCTTTTTGGTCCTTTGATTGCTGCACGAAATGCGCCAAATCAACTTTGGTGAATGCTTCTTTTTTATTGACCAATCTTACTTGAAATAAATTACGCAAAACCCATTGTGCTAGGTTTACAAGCAATAGAGTAAGGGGTCTGAATAAAATATGAAAAAAATTAGCAAGGGGTGCAAATGTATTGATCATAGAGGCTGCCCTTGCTTTAAATATTGCCTTTGGACCCAACTCGCCAATCAATAAAATGACAAGTGTTGATAGTATGGTGTTCCCTAATAAAACAGAATAGTTACCTGGGTTAAAATGATCCCATATAACTATATCAAGTAGTTCTTCAAACATAATTCCAAATACAACTAAGGAGATATTTAATCCTACCAAACAAGTACCTATAAATTGGGTAGGTTCCTCCAAAAATTTGGCAATAATTTTACCAGATCGTCCGCCTTGTTTTTTCTTAAGTTCTAAGCTTAAACGATTCGCGCTTACAAATCCAATTTCATATCCTGAAAAGAATCCAATGAGTGCAAGTGAAGCGATAATGGCGAATAACATAACAACTTAATTTACTAGTACTCTGGTAATTTTGGTTTGGTTTCCACAATGCCTTCGATTTGTTCCATAATCTCGGGCGTTAATAATGCGGCTGTATCCAGTGCAGTTAAATTATCTAAAAGTTGCGCTTTGCTTGTTGCCCCTAAAATAGCGGTGGTAACATTTGGATTTTTGATACACCATGCAATACTTAATGATGCTGTGCTTACCTTAAGTGCTTTGGCAATGGCGCCCAATTGTTGCACTTTATTAATTTTTTCTTGCATCAACCAGCGGTCTCTTAACCACTCAAAACCTTCTATTTGAAATCTGGATCCTTCCGGTATGCCATCGTTGTATTTGCCTGTTAGTAATCCTGCTGCTAATGGGCTCCAAATGGTAGTACCTAATCCTACATTTTTATATATTTCCAGATATTCTGCGTCCACTTTGTTACGCTCAAATAAATTATACTGTGGTTGTTCCATTGCTGGTCCAATTAATCGATAGGCTTCTGCAATTCGGTGCGCTTCCATAATTTCAACACCGCTCCATTCACTGGTTCCCCAATATAAAATTTTACCTTGTTGTATTAAAGTGTTCATAGTTTGAACGACTTCGGCAATCGGCATTTTTTTATCTGGGCGATGACAAAAATATAAATCCAAATAATCGGTTTGTAATCTTTGTAAAGCTTCATGACAAGCCTCGGTTAAATGCTTTCTACTTAAACCTGTTTGATTCGGTTTATTTTCCTTTCCTCTCCAACCAAAGTATGCTTTGGATGAAAGTACGATTGAGGTTCGATCCCAGTTTTTTTTACTTAAAACGCGCCCCATCATTTTTTCACTTTCTCCTGCAGCATACACTTCTGCATTATCAAAAAAATTAATGCCTTGTTCGTAAGCAATACCCATGAGCTCGTCGGCTACTTTATCGTCAATTTGTTTGTGAAAAGTTACCCAGCTACCAAAGCTTAATGTACTTAATTGTAACCCGGTTTTACCCATGTATCTGTATTCCATCTTTTATTTATTTAGGGTTTATTCCACTGCTATCACTAATGATGGCAAAACTGTTGGATTGTGGCTTGAATATGTGAATATCGGTTAAATTTTGGTTGGCTTCAAATCCCTTACCATAAATTTTTGCAATGGGGTTGTGTTGTTTAACAATCACATCCTTATCGGTATGAAAGGAGTTGGTGTTTTGGTCCCAATACATTTCCTCAGACCATAAAGTGTCGCCTAAAATATTATAAACCACTACATGGTCACGTAAAAAAACTTTATTTTCGGTTTCAATGTAATTGGCATAATTGGCAGTTAGCTTGCTTTCGACAACTAGGCTGTCTTTGTAAAAATCAACTTTTAAAGTCGCGGGGAATTCAATCATTTTACCACTATCTAATAAATATTTATTCATCAGCGGCGCCATTAATTTTGCAGTAACTTTTCCATCATTGCTAATATAAATCGCTACATCTTTACCAACATCAATACCTCCTGCTTTTGAACCCAAAGCCTTTACTTCATTTACATTGTTTTCGCAAGCGGTAAAAAAAATGCAGCTACTTACACAAGCAACTGCTATTTTTAAATAGATATGTGCAGTAAGATTAGTCATATTTTCTTTTGTTGAACCAAATATCACTTAAGCTATATCCCAAAGTAAATTGTATAAAGCTTTCATTAAAATTATTCACGCTTGTTCCTCTTTTCCCAAACTGCATTGCTAAGTTGATCAAAGTAAATTGATAGTCATAGGAGCGATATTTTCGAATGGGTAATCCCATACCTAAAGTAACGCCTGAAACTTTTAAACCGTTATTGTCAATGTTGGCATAATCCTTACCATTAAAAAATCCCACACGATAAGTAACTGTTGACCAATAACTTTCATAATTATTTGGATTAGGGCAATACTGTCCGCCTAGTCGCACCATCCATGAGTTTGAAAGGATATCTTTTTGTCCATAAAATGAATATTTATCTTTCCATGCAGCTCCGCTATATTCAAGTCCAATAACCCAATTATCATAAATAGCTCTCGGGCTAAGTTCTTTTTTATGTAATGCAATACCAATGCTGTAAACACCAGGAACTTTTATATTTCCACCTAAGTTGGCTTGCGATGATACAGTATCTAAAGGCGAGTCAGAAGTGGAAGTATATACCCCGGTTGATCTAAGGATATCTTGTTTGCCATACAATTTTTGATCTAAATTATAGGTGGCACCAAAGCTAATGCTGTATTCGGTTTTCTCGCTTGGAATTTTATGTGCAATCGTTTTAATTGCAAACTCACCTTGAATACCCGTATTTAAAAATAAGCCTGAATAAATGGTATTGGTACTAGACAAAGATTGATAATAATGGGTTGAATCGATATTATATAAAAATGATTTTCTGGTTTCAATATTTTTACGTCCAAAATTAACACCAGTGTTAAAGCCAAAACTGATATTCTTCCATGACTTACCTATTCCCAAAAATATTTGATTTAAACCGCCATCCCCTTTATAATTATTAAGTATTGAATCCCCTGTTGTAGCTAAATGACTAATCTCATTTACAGAATAATTGATTTGGGAAAGGGGCCTTAATCCAAAAGCCATCCCTATTTTTTTTGCTTTGTTGATGGGCACCCCAATGGCCAAGTAATTAGGGGACATATAGTTTGACTTTTCTCTCCCTATAGGGTTGGTTCTTTTTAAAGTATAGCTATTAATATTAAGCCCTAAATCAAAAGTGGTTAAATAAATACTTCCGTAAGATGCCGGGTTGTTAAAATTGATACTTTGTCCATAGTTGCCATTCATACTGCTGGTATATGCAGTTGTAAAACCACCCATTCCTTGACTTGCTGCATTTTGGTTATTGAATACTTCATTGCCTAAACCATATCTGGAAAAGGGAGAATTAATTTGAGCCTGAGTGGGGGTTAAAAAACACACTAAACCTAAGATAGGGATTAACCTAATTATTTTTTTCGCAGATAGCATAAAGTCCTTTATATATTAAATTTTGGTCGGCAAATATCCTCTTTTTTATGTGAGGTACAAAATAACTAATATCACCGCCGGTTAATAGCACGTTAAAGTTCCCATATTTATCGGCATAAGCGGCAATTATTCCATCAATTTCGGCCGCCATACCTAAAATTACCCCACTTAATAGGTTGGTTTTAGTGTCATAACCGACCAAGGTGAACTCTTTGGAGGCTTCAACGAGGGGTAAAAGGGCAGTTTGTTCGTGCATTGCCCTAAAACGCATTTGCATGCCCGGTGAAATGCTCCCACCTAAAAATTCATGGGCAATATTGACAAAATTATAGGTAATACAGGTGCCCAAGGATATAATTAGGTTGTGTTGGCTGGGGTAAAGGTCCACTGCTGCGGCTACAAGGGCAAGTCGATCGGCCCCAATGGTCTCTGGTTTCCCCACCGGTGTGGTGAAATTGATGAAAGAAGCGGGCCCTAAAAGATGAAATTTAGAATGCGCTGCTAATTGGGCCTCAAGGGCTTTGTCATGATGAATGACAGAGGATAAGATGGTTTTATCAGGTTTAAATTCATTCAATAGCACTTGAATGGTATCCGGCTGGTCGTTTTCGAGAACGCGCATTTCTATTAGCTCCTTATTTTTGAAAATAGCAGCTTTTAATCGGGTATTACCAAAATCAAAACAGATAGTAACAGACATTGGAATAATTGAATTTCAAATTTAAACCCTTTACTTGAAATGGGCTTTAAAAATTCAAATGGCTTGTAAAATTTTCAAATATTGGGAGGGAATACTAAAATGACTGAAATTGGGTATAATTTCGCAGCGGCGATAAAGTTAAATCATACATGAAAATAGCAGGTTTTACAATTATTAAGAATGCAGTAGTGAACGATTTTCCAATTGTGGAAGCGATAAAATCGATATTACCTGTGGTGGATGAAATGATTGTTTTAATTGGAGATTGCACGGATGAAACCATTGCGTTGATTGTATCCATTGGAGATCCTAAAATAAAAATTCATCATTCCGTTTGGGATAAAAATTTAAGAAAAGGAGGTGTAGTATTGGCTGTTGAAACAGATAAAGCATTTCAGTATATTGACAATTCTTTTGATTGGGCATTTTATATTCAAGGGGATGAAGTGGTGCATGAAAAATATCACCCAGCGATTCTTGATGCTTGTCATAAATATAAAAATGATGATGCGGTGCAAGGCTTACTTTTCAAGTACAAACATTTTTTTGGAACTTATGATTATGTGGGGGATAGCCGAAAGTGGTATGCACATGAGGTTCGCATTATTCGAAATAATAAAAAGATTACCGCCTATAGGGATGCGCAAGGTTTTAGAATCGGAAAAGCAAAATTACCTGTTGCTGCAATCAATGCTTCCATTTATCATTATGGATGGGTGAAAAGTCCCGAGCAAATGCGAAAAAAACAAAAAGAGAGTAGTGTATTTTGGCATGATGATTCTCAAATGGAAAAAATAATTTCAAGTCCTGACTATTATGATTTTAGCGGGTTTGATTCTTTAGAAAAATTTACAGACACGCATCCAATCGTAATGAAGGAAAGAATTATTCAAAAAAATTGGATCATTGATTTAGATATTTCAAAAAAGAAATTCTCATTAAAAAATAAAGTTTTATACTATTTTGAAAAATGGACAGGTATTCGGCCATTTGATTTTAGAAATTATAAAATCATCAGAAAATAATGACGCATTCTGTTAAAGACATATCGCAAGGGGTGGCTAACGGTGATTTTTTATTACTGGCAAAAGCTATTTCATGGATTGAAAATAGGGAAGTGGGGGCGGATGCATTTTTAGAAAGTTTACAACCTAACTTAATACCCATCATTGGGATCACTGGCCCACCTGGGGCTGGTAAAAGCACACTCATTTCCAGTTTGATTGAACATTGGGTGAAGGATGGCAAAAGAGTAGCCATATTATCAGTGGACCCATCTTCTCCCTTTCACAAAGGCGCCATTTTGGGTGATCGTATCAGAATGAAGGATTGGTATATGAATCCTAATGTATTTATTAGATCCTTGGCAACCAGGGGCCATTTGGGTGGCTTAATGAATGGTATGATTGAATTGACTACCTTATTACAATCAGTTGGATTTGATATTATTCTAATTGAAACGGTGGGTGTGGGACAATCAGAAGTTGAAATTGCAGGCTTAGCTGATACCACCGTTGTAGTGCTTGTTCCAGAAGCAGGGGATGAAGTGCAAATGATGAAGTCGGGGTTAATGGAGATTGCCCAAGTTTTTGTGGTAAATAAAAGTGACCGCCCCGATGCAGAAGCCTTCACAAATCACTTATTACATATGATGCGGGAAGGCTTGGGTGATGCGCATATCATCCCAGTGGTAAAAACCATTGCGACACAACAGGTGGGTATTATAGAATTAGTTGCTGCAATTACCGTGCAACAATCACATGTATTATCTACTTCTAGAAAAAAGCAGTTACTAATTTCAAAGCTGTACCAAATTATTACAGCACATCAAATGCGTTCATTGAATGGTCCGATGATTGAAGATGAATTAGCGACTGCAATGCAACAAAAACATTTTAATATATTCACATTCTCCAGAAAGTATTATAAATAATTATACTATTTTTGTTTACTATTAAACTACCACTATGTTTACTTATTTAAAGAATTCGTTTGCGCGTAAAATTGCGAGAAGAGTTACCAAAGAATACCCGCCTATTATTGATCATTTAAATATGAACAAGTACGGCGAAATTGATTTTGCGAATTGGTCCAGTCCTTTAGCGCCTAAGATTACTTTAAATGAGGCAACCGTTGCTTTTTTTAATCAATTTATTAAGGCAGGTGATTTAGCCATTGATATTGGCGCAAATATTGGTGATACCACAGTGCCCATGGCTTTATGTACGGGTATGACAGGCATCACGATTGGCTTTGATCCAAATCCTTATGTGTTTAAAATTTTAGAAACGAATGCCTCTTTAAATAAGGACAAGTATGTCATTCATCCACATCGATGTGCAATTTCATCCACGCCACAATCCTTCTATTATATATCTTCAGAGGCCAGCTTTGGTAATGGGGCAATTTCTGAAACCAGGGATAGCAAACATGGAAAGTTTGTTTATGATGGCATGGTAGAAGGGATACATTTAAAGACCTTCTTGGAAATGAAGTATGCTTCCATGATTCAGCAGCTATCTTTTATTAAAATTGATACGGAAGGATATGACAAAGAAATTATTAAATCTATTTCAGATTTAATTCAAGCATATAAGCCAGTCATCGTTGCAGAAAGTTTTGGTAAGGCGAGCGAGGCAGCAAAAATTGAATTGTTCGAAGTCATTAAAAATAACGGCTATGACATTTTTTACTTTGCCGACTTTGACATTAATGCAGAAGTCATTGAATTGAAAGTAGCTGCAGACTTAGTCAATTATAGTCAAACGATCAACGTATACGCAGTTCCAAAAAAATAATGCGTAAAGTATTTGATTTTTATTGCTGTTGATTTTTCCACCACTTGTAAGCGATATAACCTGCAATCCCAAAAGGCATTGCTGCCAAGTAAAGAATACCTGCATTGAATCCTTTGCCGCCTTCTTCTCCAATTTGTGCGGCAGTTTTAGTGCAAATGGAACATTGTGCAATTGAATGCAATGTTGTTATACTTAAAAAGAATAAAATCAGTAAAGATTTCATATCAAACGATTCTTAATGATTAAATGAATCCCCAAATAAAAAATCCCTCAATTATCCTTGTATCATTGATTCCTTGGAATAGCTGAGGGAATATTTATCAGATTGAATTAAGCAGTTACTTTAGCAGCATCTACTGTTGCTGTTGCTTTTTTCCCTTTAGTTGCAAGTTTATGTGGTCTGCTCTTGCCAAAAGAACCTTTAAATCTTTTTCCTTTAGCTGTTTTTTTATCTCCTCTTCCCATGGTAATAATGTGTTTTAATTAAGTGAATGGCTACAAAAGTAAAAAAACCCCTTGAATATATGGATATCCAAGGGGTTTAATTTCAAAAAATAGCTAGTTTACTGCCTTTTGGGCTGTAGAACTACAATTTTCCGCTTAATTCTTTACCAGCTTTGAATTTTGCAACTTTCTTAGCTTTGATTTTGATAGCTGCACCAGTTTGAGGGTTACGGCCCATACGAGCTGCACGCTTAGAAACTGAGAAAGTACCGAATCCAACTAAAGTTACTTTATCGCCTTTCTTTAAAGCTTTTGTAACTGCTTCAATAAAAGCGTCTAATGCTGCGTTAGCTTGTGTTTTTGCGATCTCTGCATTGTCAGCAATGTGAGCGATCAATTCTGCTTTGTTCATAGATGTGTTTTTTATAGTTATTTAAAACGATGTAACAAATTTATTGGGTTTTATCAGTTTCAACAATATTTTTTTGGTTTTTTTTATTTTAACATTACCCTTGAAACCCTTAAATAGCAAGGTTTTCATCCAAAATCGTCTTTAATTAACTGTTTTTACAAAACAAATCCAAACACCTAAAACCTTGCTGTCATTGAGTTTCAAACATGTATTTGCTGTAATATAGGCCTGTAGCGGTTTTCGGCCATTTAATATATCCACATTCAATTCACAATTTGCATATTTGTGCTAAAATACAAGCATTGCTCACCCCATTTGTTGTTTAGTTGTAGTATAAGGGTGTCCGCAAACTGTGTATGATACCTATTTAACTGCACTTTATTGTCTGCATATAGTTGTAAAGTGAAGGTAGGGTTTTGATCCTCCGGCACTTCTAACTGATAAAATTTATGGTCATTAAAACAACCCGTAGCCATGAGTTCCCCTATGAAAGTTGTTTTCATCCATAGGAGCCATGAGGATTGAATAGTGGGGTTTAATTGAAAGCTAATATTACAAACATGCATGTTAATCTTATTTTAGGTCAAGTACAATTGGACAGTGATCGCTGTGTTTTACTAAAGGCAAGATGGTTGCGTCACTGATGCGATCTGCTATAGCATCAGTGGTACATAAATAATCAATACGCCAGCCTTTGTTTTGCAGGCGTACAGTTGGAAAGCGTTGGCTCCACCAAGAATAAGCGCCAAGGGTAGTAGGATTTATTTTTCTGAAGCTATCTATCCAGCCCGCTGCTAAAAAGGATTCCATCCACTGTTTTTCTTCAGGCAAAAAACCAGATGATTTTTTATTTCCTTTGGGATCATGAATATCAATATCGCGATAGGCGATATTATAATCGCCTGCTAAAATAATATGGGGTCTTTCTTTTCTTAATTGCTGTAACCAAAGATGCATTTCATCCAACCATTGGTATTTGTAGGTTTGTCTTTCATCTCCACTAGTGCCTGACGGGAAATAAGCATTGATAATGGTTAGGTCACCCAAATCCACGCGAACCACCCTGCCTTCGAAATCGCTTAGGGTATAGCCATTTCCAAAAGTAACTTTATCTGGTTTTATTTTACTAAAAATAGCCACGCCGCTATAACCTTTTTTTTGTGCTGAGTACCATGACACATGATAGCCTAATGCCGTAAATAGGGATAAATCAACATCTTCTTGATTCGCTTTTGTTTCCTGTACGCAAAAAATATCAACAGGGTATTCAATCAACCAATCAATGAGCCCCTTTTTAATTGCTGCACGAATACCATTCACATTATAACTTACTATTCTCATCATTGTATTTAAAGCCTAGGAGGGCATTTGAAAAATTTCACTAAACGACATCTGTAATAAAAAGTTTTTTATCTCTGTATCTATTTCTGAATTAGCCGTAACCATTTGAAAGGGTTTGTTTCGCCCTTCTGCCACCATGACCATTTTATCATTAATGAAAATAGTTTTTAAATTATTTGCGTAATTAATTAATATTTTAAACTTGTATGTTTTAAAATTTCCTTCGATTGATTTAGCGGAAATAATTTTCCTTTTTTCATACAACGTACCAATATTATATTTTTTAGTGCTATCGAAACCATTAAATATTTCATTCAAGTTGAAATATTTATCTTTTTCTACAACGGTTTCGGCTACACTAAAGGAACCGATGCTATCTTGTTCTAAAAATATGGTGTGCATATTGCCTGGTAAAAAAAGAATCGGTGACTGGCTTGCTTCGGATTCATTGGGGCTTAAATTTAATTCAAGATAAGCGACAATAGTATAATCTAAATCACGATTCACATCTCTTAAAGGCTGCAAAACATGGTAATACTCGTCTTTAGTACTACCTAGTCTTTTTTTAATAATCTGGATGATGTCGAAATATGGGTTAGTTATTGATTTATCTTTTTGGTTAATTTTATTTATCTGCGCAGGAGGCATTCTTAATAATTGAAGGCCATTGTCGTTGTTATAACTTATAAAAGGTTTACTGGTGTCAAATTGTATTCTATTTGCATTGTGTAAAAAAGGCATCCAAAAATTGTCGGTGGCATAGGCGGCAGGCACTTTTGCTTCGATGTATTCCATGTCATCAATATTCGGCTTAACAAGACTGACTCCTTTTTGAATCGCTTTGAAAATAAAGTTAGGCGTGCTCGCGGGTATACCAATGGCATAACCCATGCCAATACTTCTAGTGGGCATCATGCTCAGTAAAATAGTCTTCTTGAAAATACTTTCTCTTCGTTGGTTGTAAATGTTACAGGATATATACCAAACGGAACTAATGCTATCAAATTTAGATTCAGGAATTTCTGCTAATTTATTTTGAACCACAAATTCTGGACTCATTTCATAAAGTTCAACATACGCATGAAAATTACTATTCGCACTGCGGGACCAATCAATAGTGATTTTGCCAACTTGGTTTTGTTTCGTTAATTGTAGTGCGTTGGTTTTGTAATTTTTATCTCTGATTAAATTAATTTCTTTGAATAATCCGGAATCAAGCGCCTCCAAAAGTGGGTTAATGTCATTAGGAAGCACCCAGTAATTTGCAGTGGGTGAAACCATTGAATAGGACTGTATCTGCTCCACCACCACCTTTGATTGGGCCTGTGATGTAATTACATTTAATTGTAATAAAAAGTAGACCGTATATTTTAAAACAGGTTTCATTTGATTGACTAACTAAGTATTCAAATTTAGTTATTTTTAAAT
>Ga0209596_1000668_pt1 | contig 31638 bp, 20 predicted proteins | sample M_130807_MF_Meta_FD_187314 | JGI IMG/M metagenome (GOLD analysis project Ga0209596, IMG submission 187314) | Freshwater microbial communities from Lake Montjoie, Canada to study carbon cycling - M_130807_MF_MetaG (SPAdes) (version 2) | ecosystem: Environmental > Aquatic > Freshwater > Lake... | reverse complement strand
AAGCAAGTACGCGTGTTGGCGGACGCATTAATACTGCAAATAATATTATGGCGCAAGGGCTCACTACTGAATTGGGCGGAGAATTCATAGATAGCATTCACACCGATATGCTCGATCTCGCTACCGAATTTGGTTTACCGCTGGTTGATACGCAACAGGCAAGTGAAACTGCTTTGGTGTATCAGGATTATTATTTCAATGGTCAGCACTATTCGCTCACCGAAGTGATAAATGCTTTTCTTCCTTACGCCACACAAATTCAAAGCGACATTGATTCATTGCCCGGCACCATTGATTTTCAAAATCCGGGTGCGTGGAGTTTTTATGATAACATGAGCATCGCTGCATACTTTGATTACATCGGCATGAGTGGATGGATTCGTGAAGCATTGGAAGTTGCCTATCTCACAGAGTATGGTCGTGAAGTGGATGATCAATCGTCTATTAATTTCCTTTATTTATTTTCTGCTGATGTGTCGCAAGGCACATTTGATGTGTTTGGCGATAGTGATGAACGATATAAAATTGAGGGCGGAAATCAACGAGTGATCAGCAAGCTTTATGATCAGGTTCAGAACAGAGTTACTACGGAAAGAAAATTAGTGAAGCTCTCGCAACTTGCAAATGGCCCTTACAAACTCTGGTTCGAAAAACCGAATGGCGGCACACAACTCGTGACTGCTGATATTGTGGTAATGACTATTCCGTTTACTATTCTTCGCACTGTTGATCTATCAGGTGTAACACTTCCTGATTGGAAAACAAATGCCATTCAAAATTTGGGGTATGGTTCCAATGCAAAACTGATGATGGGATTCAATAATCGCTACTGGAGAAATCAGGGTTACACCGGATATACTTTTTCAGACAACAATTTACAAACCGGTTGGGATAACAGTCAGTTGCAGGGTGGAACAAAGGGTGGTTTCACTGTTTTCCTCGGCGGAAATCTCGGATTTGATTTAGGAAGCGGAACACCACAATCGCAAAAAGATATTTACCTGCCAAAGCTCGAACAAATCTGGAACGGCATCACTGCAAAATTCAATGGCAATGTGCAGCGCATGCATTGGCCAAGTCACCCACATACTTTGGCGAGTTATGCTTGCTATCGTCCGGGACAGTTCTCAACTATTTGTGGCGCGGAGAAAAAGAAAGTCGGCAATTTACTTTTTGCAGGAGAGCATTGCTCACTCAATTATCAGGGCTACATGAATGGCGCAGCAGAAACCGGAAGAAAAGCAGCGAACAAAATTGTGGCGATGGTTTGCGATGGCGATAACTCTGATGAAAGAGTTGAAGAAGAAGGCAAGCAAATGCATGCGCATTAAGTATGCGATTGATTATTTCTTTCTAATGTTGTAAAAAAATTAGTTGAATAAAATGTCATCACAAATTTCTCTCATCACCTATAATGTCAATGGCATTCGCGCAGCCATGAAAAAAGGATTGGTCGATTGGCTGAAAGAAAACAAGTATGATGTGGTTATGCTTCAGGAAACAAAAGCGCAACCCGAACAAATTGATGTGAAGGAATTTGAAAATCTTGGCTACCATCATTTCTGGTTTTCGGCTGAGAAGAAAGGATACAGCGGAGTTGGTATTCTCACTAAAATAAAACCAGACCAGATAAAATTAGGAATCGGATTGAATCAATATGACAACGAAGGAAGAGTGTTACGGATGGATATTAGCGACACCACTTTCATCAATACTTATTTTCCGAGTGGAACTACAGGAGAAATTCGTCAGGGGTTTAAATATAATTTCCTCAATGATTACCTGGAATATTTAGTGAAGTTGAAGAAGACCAGAAATAAAATTATTCTCTCCGGCGATTACAATATCTGTCATCAGCCCATTGATATTCACGACCCGAAAGGAAATAAAAACTCATCAGGATTTCTTCCCGAAGAAAGAGAATGGATGACAAAATTTTTCGAAACAGGTTGGGTAGATACTTTCCGCCACTTCAATCAGGCACCACATCAATATACCTGGTGGAGTAATTTTTTTAATGCACGCGCAAACAACAAAGGATGGCGGATTGATTACCACATTGCAACTAAAGAACTGGAAAAAGATTTAGTGTCGTCAGAAATTTTACCTGATGTAAGACACAGCGACCACTGTCCGGTTCTTTTAAAAATTAAACTGTAACAGTTTTCCGGTAAAACTTTCTGGTCTTTATTTCTTCATACACAATTTCAGGAAGAAGGTAGCGCACCGATTTTTTTTCACTGATTAATTTTCTGATTTCGGAAGAAGAAATATCCATCACCGGCACTTCAAATATTTTCACATGCGTGTTATTTGCCAATGGAGTTTTCAATTTTTCAGCTCTGCAGTAAACATAAATTTCATAATCGCGCAAAATGATTTCGTAGTACTTCCATTTCTCCAACGATTCCAGATTATCAGAACCCATGATTAAAACGAATTCGTGTTGCGGAAATTTTTCTTTCAGATAAGTCAGCGTGTGAATGGTGTAAGAAGGTTGCGGCAGTTTGAATTCAATATCACTCACTTTAAATTTCGTGTTGTCTTCTGTTGCCAATCGAACTAAGTGCAAGCGGTCAGCATCTTTCAATAAACTTTTCTTTTCCTTCAGTGGATTATGCGGACTCACCACAAACCATACTTTTTGCAAATCGGTATTCTCCGCCATAAAATTGGCAATCACCAGATGACCGATGTGAACAGGATTAAACGAACCAAAGAAAAGCCCGACTTTCATTTTTTTGCGAACCTATTTTGTAACAGAGGCCAGTTCCATGTAACCCATCGGTTTTGAATCCTTGCTGAACGATTCCGATTTAATTAATCCGTTTCCGATACTGTAATATTCATTGCTCTTCATTGTAAATGGAATTTTTATTCCGAAGGTTGTTGTAACAGATTCTGTAGTTGAAGAAATTTTAAAACACTTAAAAGTTCCAGCGGGCGTAGTAATTGTTTCTTCACCTTCAACTTTTCGGTCCTTCACATTCACCACTATTGTTGCCATCTCCATTGAATTATTGCTGACATTCATGGTAATTGTTCCATCCGGTAAAGAAGAGCCGGCTGTAAAAGTTGATGGAAAGGCAAGTGTATTTCCTGAAAACGAAATTTGCATGTCTTTGTAAGCATCCATGCTTTCCTGCGGAATAAAATTTTTCATATCAATCAACAATGAATTGTCATCGCACTTCATTTTCATATCGCTGCTCGCCTGTTCCTTTCCTTTTTCATCTTTTATAATTGAATGAATTGTAAAAACAGAAGCAGTACCTTCTGCCAAGGCAGTTGTTACCGTATATTCATTGGTGTCGGTCAGTTTTGCTTTTGCATTATAGCTGTTCCACAAAAAATGGTTTCCCTGTTTCAGCGGATACCAGTAGTCGCAAACCTGTGCTTTCGTTAATGATGTAACCAAAACGAAAATGCTGAGTGTGATTATTTTTTTCATGGTGTAAAAATGAAATTAAAAATGGTTTCTTTCAATACAAATCACTTGCAAATCAGATGATAAAAATCAATCCGATTTTTATCTATTGGTAAATTCATGTAGGTTTGTTGCTTCTCCAATCAAATATGGAATACAATACACAGCGTCCGAAGATGGAAATTCCGGAGTATGGACGCATCACACAAAAATTAGCTGAGCATCTTTTAACAATTAAGGATCGCGATCAGCGCAATGCTGCTGCCAATGCACTCATTAATATCATGAGCAACAGCACACCGCAGTTTCGAAACATTGAAGAGTATAAAATGAAGTTGTGGGATCACCTGCACATCATGACCCAGTACAAACTCGATGTCGATTCGCCGTATCCCATGCCCGATCCGCCCACCGAAAAAGATTTGCGTGTGGCACCGCTGGCTTATCCGAAAAATAAAATCAAGTACCGCAACTACGGAAAAAATCTCGAGCGCCTGCTCGAAAAAATTAAGGACGATGTAGCCGATCCCGAAAAGAAAAAAAGCGCTGCCGAAACTGTTGCTTACTACATGAAACTCGTTCACTTGCAATGGAACGACAACCAGCATGTGAGCGACGATGTTATAAAAAACGACCTCGATATTATCAGTGGCGGTCAGTTACAAATCGGCGACGATTTCAATCTCGACAATATCAAAGGAGCGCCGCTCAAAGAAAAAACCGGTCGCGAAAAATCATTCCGCAAAAAAGGATTTGTAAAACCTGCACGCAGCGGCGGCGGCGGCAATCAGAAACATCAGCAATTCAGAAGGAAGAGATAATTCATCCATTGCCGTTGGCTTAAGCCAACGGCAATAAATTCATTTGACTCAACTATTTTTTGCTCAGAAATTATTTCTGTTCACTCACTCATTTCTTCGTGAATAAAATTTTCACACACAAAATAGTTCGTGTGAAATATCAGTTCATCTTCGAACGCGAAATCAAATTCACCATTTACAATTCACCATTCAACATATGCCTGACGCATTTGAAGTAACCGGCGGTTACAAACTCAAGGGAGAAATAACACCACAAGGAGCCAAGAATGAAGCGCTGCAGATTTTATGCGCCACACTGCTCACCAGCGAAACTGTTACCATCAGCAACATCCCAAATATTGTGGATGTGAATATGCTGATTGATCTGCTCCGCGATTTCGGTGTAGAGATTCGCAAACAGAACGAAGACACTTATTCGTTCCGCGCTGATAATATCAATCTCGATTACATGAACACCGACGACTACGCGAAGAAAGCGGCGCGCCTTCGTGGTTCGGTAATGATGATTGGTCCATTGCTCGCGCGATTTAAAAAAGCATTTATTCCAAAACCCGGTGGCGATAAAATCGGAAGAAGAAGATTGGATACACACTTCATCGGTTTCGAAAAACTCGGCGCGAAATTTAATTTCGATAACAAAGAAAATAATTTCACCATTGATGCTTCGCAGTTAACGGGCACTTACATGTTGCTCGACGAAGCATCTGTTACAGGTACTGCCAATATTATTATGGCGGCATCGCTCGCAAAAGGAACCACTACCATTTTTAATGCAGCATGCGAACCTTACCTGCAGCAACTCTGCAACATGATTGTGCGCATGGGTGGAAAAATTGAAGGCATCGGTTCCAATCTCCTAACCATTCACGGTGTACAATCACTTGGCGGAACCGAGCATCGCATGTTGAGCGATATGATTGAAGTGGGAAGTTTCATTGGCATGGCGGCGATGACGCAAAGTGAACTGACCATTAAAAACGCGCAGCCCGAACAACTCGGATTGATTCCCGATGCATTCCGCAAACTCGGAATTGAAATGGAAATTCGTGGCGATGATATTTATATTCCGGAACAGGCAACTTATAAAATCCAAACTTTTATTGATGGAAGTGTGATGACTATTGCCGATGCAATTTGGCCTGGTCTTACTCCTGATTTACTTTCTGTTCTTTTGGTTACAGCCACACAAGCAAAAGGCACAGTGCTCATTCATCAGAAAATGTTTGAGAGCCGTTTGTTCTTTGTTGATAAATTAATTGAGATGGGCGCACAGATTATTTTGTGCGACCCTCACCGCGCCGCAGTAATTGGATTGAACCGGCAATTTCCATTACGCGGCATCAGCATGACGAGTCCTGATATTCGCGCAGGTGTTGCATTGTTGATTGCAGCAATGAGTGCCGAAGGAAAAAGCATCATCAACAACATCAATCAGATTGATCGAGGTTATCAGAATATTGATGTGCGTTTAAATAAACTAGGCGCAAAGATTAAGCGGATATGATTTTTGACTGAAACTTATTTTCAATGAATGCAAAGTATTTGCATGAAAATAATTTTGTTTGCACCACATAAATTTTCAAATGAAAAAAATTGTAGTACTCGGTGCCGGCATGGTGGGTCGCACCATTGCAAAAGACCTTGCAACAGATTATAATGTACTGTCTGCAGATATTAGCGACGAAAGCTTATCGCAATTGAAAGACATACCAAACATTCAAACACAGAAAGCAAACCTTGCTGATGTAAATGAAATTGAAAAATTAATTGCTGATGCTGATTGTGTGGTGGGTGCGGTTCCGGGCTTCATGGGTTTCGAAACTTTAAAAACTATTTTAAAAAACAAAAAGCAAGTCGTTGATATTTCATTCTTCCCCGAAGATGCTTTTCTGTTGGATGAATTGGCAAAACAAAACAATGTAACAGCCATTGTTGATTGCGGTGTTGCGCCGGGCATGGATAACATCATTCTCGGGTATCACAACCAGCGAATGAAGATTGAAAACTTTGAATGCCTTGTTGGTGGTTTACCCTTCGAGCGCAAATTGCCGTTTCAATACAAAGCACCATTTTCTCCTATTGATGTGATTGAAGAATACACACGACCAGCTCGCTTGGTTGAGAATTTTGAAACTGTTACACGCCCTGCTCTTACCGAACCTGAATTCATTCACTTCGAAAATATCGGAACATTGGAATCATTTAATTCAGATGGCTTACGCAGCATACTGAAAACGATGAAGATTAAAAACATGAAAGAAAAAACTTTGCGCTATCCCGGTCACCGCGAAGCAATGGAGCTATTGCACGACATGGGATTTTTCAACGAAAAAGAAATTTCAGTAAAAGGAAAAACAATTCGTCCTATTGATGTTGCTGCAGCGATTATGTTGCCGCAATGGAAGTATAAAACCGGCGAAGAAGAATTTACTGTGATGCGTGTAACGGTCGAAGGAAATGAAAACGGAAAAAACATCCGTTACACTTACGATTTGTTTGACCAATATGATAAAGTAACACAAACATCATCAATGGCGCGCACCACTGGATTCACCAGTACTGCGGGAGTTCGTTTGTTGCTCGAAAAAAATTATTCGCGCTTAGGAATTAATCCACCGGAATATTTAGGTGAAGAAGAAAATAATTTTCAATTCATGCTCGATGAATTGAAAAAAAGAAATGTGATTTATAAAATGAAGAAAGAAGAATTTTAGCTTTTTCTTTTTTTAATAAAAACAAAAAAGCCCTTCAGTAACTGAAGGGCTTTTTATTTATTGCTTTAACAAGAAATTTTACTTCTGAATAATTAATCGCTGTGTAAGTGTTTGTTGATCGTTGTTTAACACCACTTCATACAAACCATCTGCAACATTATCGAGTGTAACAGTCAGTGACGAATTGCTTTCTGTTTCAGCAAGATTGGAACGATAAATCAACTGACCAGTGATATTGTAAATTGAAATCTGAGATTCAGAATTCAACGAAGGAATCTGAAGAGTGAAACTTCCGGTGTTCGGATTTGGGAAAATACTGAATGTGTTTTCAGCTTCAGTATCCTCTAATCGTGGAGCAGTGGTAAATGTTTGCAATGGAGTGAATGCTGAATTTATTCCTGTTCCACATCCCGAACGAACCCTGAATTCATATGCAGTTGCATTAATTAAATTAGATAATATAACGGTTGTGTTGGCGGTAGTGATGTTTGTCCATGAGGTAACTCCAACTTTTCGATATTGGAATAGGAAATTTACTGGAGAACAAGCCGTTGACCAGGTAATTGTTGCTGAAGTATTAGTTAAATTCGTGACAGTTGGATTTATTGGTGCAGTACAAACTTGTGTCTTACCATTTTTAGTTCTCCAGCCTAAATTTTGATTGCTGGCACAATAAGCAGCAACCTGAAAATTATAAGTTGTATTTGCAACTAGCCCTGTAAAGTCATAAAACAATACATTACCTAATGTAACAACCGGACTCCAAGTACTAGCACCTGAAATTTTATATCGCACTTTATAATAAGCAGCAGTAGGAGTAGCCGTCCAGTTCAAGCGAGCGCTGCAACTATACAAATTTGTTACTGAAAGAGTTGGATTATAAGTACCGGGGCTAACAGTGTAAGTGGTTATTACTACACAAGGTCCGGATGTCACAGTCAAGGTGTAATTGCCAGCAACCAATCCAGATAAATTTTGTGTTGTGGCTCCGGTACTCCAACTAAAATTATATGGAGGATTTCCACCACTTAATGTAATTGCAATTGCTCCGCCGCCAGGACAAGGGCTGTCATTTGTGATACTTGCAATAACGAAGGGTTGAATTTGAACAGTAATCACAGATGTTGCTGAAGCTGAACAACCAAGTGCGCTTACTCCAGTTACTGTATAAGTGGTAGAGTTATTTGGAATGGCAAAAACACTTGAACCACTTGTACCACTTAATCCCGCAGAAGGACTCCATGAATAACTTGCAGCACCACTTGCTGTAAGTTGTGTTCCTTGTCCTTTACACAAGAAAAATGAGGTTGGAGTTACAGTTACAATTGGCAAAGGATTTACAGTTACAATTACTGCATCAGTTGCAGTACATCCTTCTGCGCTAGAACATGTAACATTATAAGTTGTGGTCGCAGTTGGAGTAGCTATTGGCGTTGCTGAAGTTGAATTATTTAACCCTGTTGAAGGTGACCATGAATAAGTTGAGCCACCAGTAGCGGTTAATGTCGTTGATAAACCAGCACAAACTGAAGCATCAGCTCCTGCATTTGCAGTTGGTAAATTATAAACTGTTACTGTTTGTGATGATGAATTACTACCTGTTGCATTGCTTACAGTTAAAGAAACTGTATAGCTACCCGGGTTAGCAAAACAAACATTTCCTGGATTTTGTGAAGTAGATGAAGCAGGATTTCCACCAGCAAAAGTCCAGTTCCATGAGGTAGGAGTATTTGTACTTTGATCATTAAAGGTGATACATGAAACAGGACAAATTGTGTTGTCACTAATGTTAAATGCAGATGTTGGAGCAGTTCCTAACGAAACACACGAAATCTTTTTTGATTGCGGACAGGCACTCATACTTAAAGATGTAGCATAACCATTACCGCACGCAAGCACTTCACCATTTTTTCCAATTGCAATATCATAAACAACATTTGGGGTATTTGCAGAAGAAAGTAAATTAAGAGCAGCATCATATTTATGTACCTTATTATTAGAGCCGACATAAACATTTCCGCAACTATCAATTGCAATTCCATTGTTATTTGGTGAAATGCCCTGTACAAAAAGCGGATCAGTATAACCTCCGCCAGGAATTGCTGCTTGATTTATTACAGCACCAGTTGAAATATCTCTTCTGAAAATAGTTTGGCCATTCATGGTGTAGATATAATTACTGGTTGCGCGAATTACATGTTGTGGTTGAGGAGTAAATCCATAGCTAGGACTGCTATAAGCGTAACTATATGAAGTTAGCAATCGCCAATTAATTACCATCGATTGAGTTAATGCTCCAATTGTATCAAGCGTGTGGAAGTAATAATTTCCATTTGGAGAAGAACAAATTGATCGGATTTCATTCGGATCATTGATTATAAAACTAGGAATCGCTTTGGCAACTGTGATACTGCTAATAACATTTCCATTGGTCATATTTATGTCAAATGCTTTTCCATCGCCAGTTGGAATAAGTCCAGTAAGGCGGGTTCCTCCACATATAAGTTTAGTATAATCACAATTAAAAGCGAGTGACCAGTATTCATCTAAAAATCCACCGGAAGTATTCCATTGTGTAACACCTGCAGTGTTTACTTTTTTAATTCGGGCAGCAGAACCAACTGTTACATAACTGTTTCCAACAAGGTCAGTCGCAAGAGTTCCGATCCATGAACTGGAATCATATCCGGCTGTTGTGTTGGTCCATTGTAACACACCTGCAAGATTATATTTCTGCAATTTACAATTTGGCCAATCACCTCCATAGATATAGGCATTTCCACTGCTGTCTGATTCTATTTCCCAAACCTTTTGAGAATTAGGCATTGCAGGATTAACGGTCCATGGATCAATAATTATTTCTTTTGTGTTGTCATAACTGTTAAGCGAAAACGAAATTGAATTTCCTGTTTTTACAAATGAAGATGGAATACTTGTTTTAGTTGAAGCATAAAAAGATTGAGGTGCATGGTCAGTTATATCCCCAAATAAGGTTGAAATTTTTAAATCACCATTGGTTTGTAAAATCAATTTTTTGTTTCCTGAATATTTCATTTTAATCAGAGAAACATCTGCTCCGGGATGAACAATAAAAGAATATTTAATTCCTTCAATAGCATGAAAAACATACTCTACATCAATACCGGGGTATAGATTTTTATAGGTGATTTTTTTATATGCGGGGATCCCATTTATATCTTTTGCTTCACCGTTTTGAAAAAAAGTATAGTTGAAATAGGCATTGGTTTTTTCTTCAGGAATCACAACAACATTTTGGTTGGCGTTTTCCCAATTCATATTCACAATATCAGCTAAAAATGACACTCGCTTTTCTTCTTCTTCCTTTTCTTTCCATTTATCGGCATCTCCTTTTTCAAACTCATCATTCTCTCTTTCAATTTCTTTTTTATCCTTTTCAATTATTTTTTTTAACGAATAGGTAACACCTGCTTTAGTAAAATAAATCACGCTTGCTCCGTTGTCGAAAGCATACAAAACACTTTCATTTCCCAAAGTAGTTGGTAGATGAAACTGCCCTTGATTTTGAATAAACACTCTTGGATTTTCAGCATTGACTGTCCAATTAGAGATTCCATCGCTTGCAAATGATTGAGTCAAAGTGGCGAAAAGAAAAAAGGCGAAAAGACTAAAAAGATTTTTCATGAATTTGAATTTAGTTGTGAAGATAAAAGTAAAAATTTAAATCAAATACATTTTCGATGAATGGACCAAAAATCCGTTCAGCGGAATTAAAATAACGATAAAGTCAGTTGAATTTTAATTTAAGAGAAAAATCAGAATTTGATTTGCATACTTGCTCTGATTCCGAATTTAGTTGCGTTCGGCAGTTCGCGATAAGTCAATCGCCAAAAAGCATCGATTCTTAATATTCTAAAAATATTTTCAATACCTGCCCCGGTTTCAAAATACGGAATTGAATCCGGAATATGAATTTCATTTTTGTAGTTAGCTGCTTTGTTATTTGGGCTCATTCCACCCCATAGTAATTTTGCATTTGCAACTGAACGCCACTTAAGTTTTTTTATCAAAGGAAAATACCTGAAAGGAAATGTTCCGAAATGTTCAGTAATCATAACACTTGCATAATGATCAGTAACGAATTCATAATTATTCATCCCGTTAAAAGAATAATTGCTGAAATAGTAGGTTTCGTTGCCATGCGCCACATTCAACGCTGGATACGGCAGAGTTCCATAAGTTTTTCCAGCGGCAATATTGTATTCCATTCTTCCAAAAAAATGCAGATTTATTTTATCACTTACTTCCAAGTACAATTTTTGATAGTCAAAATTGCTATTGAATATTCCTTTTATAGCCCTTGTATATTTAAATTCAATAATTGGAAGCTTGCTTCCCATGCTGGTTCTTAAAAATTCACCAGTATAAAATTTTTCCTGCCATGCAAATCGAGCTGTATATGTAATTTCAGAAAGCGTGAGAGCTGCATTTTTTATTTCTGCAGATTCAGCTGATGGTTGAAAGGTGTAATTCCATGATGGAAGAATAGTTCTGTGTTGCAAAATGAATTTGTTGCTGAACCCAATCAGCCATTCCTTTTCATAAATAAATTTTTCGCTCAGCATCCAAACAGTTTTTAACGGAATGTCTTTTCTGAAAAACCCTGCAAAAACATTATCGCTGCCTAATTCATTAAAATGATCACTGCCATATGCGTAGTCACTAATTATGTCGGCACTAATAGTTTGCCGGGGAGTTTTACCAATCATGAATAGAAACCCACCATTGTACTTCCATTTATTATCGGCAGATCCATAAGCACCATAACCATACAGCATTAAATTTTTACTGAACTTGTTGCTGGTGCGTAAACCAAAACGATAGCGCGTTCCTTCAATACTATTCATTGTAAAAAAATTATAAAACGGACCTATTTCAAATAGTCCTTTTGCTAAGTAGCCCGTGCCGAGTGTATTTAAAATTGTGTAATAATGTTTGTATACTTTACTGTTGAGCAGCGAATCCATCATTCTATAGCTTTCTTGTTCCTGCGAACTAAGTTGTGTGTGTCTTACTTCTGCCCAATATTCATCGCTCTTTTGTAAAATTTTTCCGTCCAGCTTTACAGATATTTTATCATCAAAAATTTCATAAATAGAATTATCATTTACAATTGCGTTTTTATATGAGGTTTGTTTTTTAGCAACAACCCCAAACATCTTTTGCGGAAGATTAAAATGTACTTCTAATTCATCTAAGATCACAATGGTTTTACCTCCTCTTGCTTCATCAAATTTTTGATGAAGATTGAAATCTTTAACAAAATTCAAATTCGCTTTTGCTGATAAATTCATTACAATATCTGTCAATGCGAATGATGAACTATCAACCCAAAATTCCCCGACAAATGTGTTTTCACTTGGTCGGCGGGGCTTGAATTTTACTTTATAGGATTTAGTGATTTGAGTAGATAAGCTATCGGTTATATAATATTTATAATAAGCTAAACCGTTATCTGAAATCGGACTGATGAAATTGGTTTTAAAAAGAGAGAGGTAATTTTCGTAGACATTGATTTGCTGATATATACTTCCGGTAAACTGAGCAATACTCTGATTTTTTATTCCGGTGATTTTATTTGAGAGGATAATTTCTTTTTCAGCTTTTGGTTCCCGAATGAAATAATAATCAGAGATGGTTTCAGATAAAAACAAGGGTAATTGTGAGTGACCATTGGTGCTATCTGAATTTTCAAAAACAAAAGCAAATGGTTTCAACACATGTCGATTTTTTAATTTTTCGCTTACATCTTCCATGCAAAATTGAAGTTTGTTATAAACTTCAAAGCTGTATGATTCAAAATTCTTTTGGTCGTTTTCCCATTTGTGTGCAATTATTTTTTTAAACAAAATATCAGCTGGATTTTTTCCGGCATATACACTTATTTCATTTAGCTGATAATCAGTTGATGATAGTGAGATTTGGACTGGAAATTTAGATTGAGCTGTAACTTCATGCTCTAAAGGCTTGAATCCAACCGCAGAAATAATTAGTGAATCTACTCGATATGAACATGAAAGCTGGAAACAACCTGACGAATCCGATAGAGTACCTTTTCCAGATTTAATTAAATAAACAGTTGCAAAAGGAATAATATTTCCGTTTGAAGCATTTAATATTTTTCCACTGCATTGAAATAATTGCGCGCTTACCTTAATCGAAGGAAGTGAAACAATAACCAGCAAGCACAGTCGAATAAAGCGAAATGTTATAGCCATGAATCTTAAAAAAGTGTTGCACGGTAGAGGCGTGTTTCTTCTTTCTTACTTAACGATTCAAATAAGGTTTCTATTCGTAGTAAAGGAAATTAAAAACTATTCAGCAGGTTTATCCGAAGCTGAACTTTCTTCTGTGCTTATTGAAATATCACCCTTGTTTTCAGTTGATTTCTCTAATTCGGGATCTTCTTTTTTGAAAAATCCTTTTTGAAAAATTAATATAGTAATCACACCTGTTGAAATAGAAAAGTCAGCCACATTAAAAATGGGACGGAAGAAAACAAAGTACTCGCCACCCCATAGCGGAATCCATTCTGGGAATGTTCCTTCAAATAGTGGAAAATAAAGCATGTCCACAACACGACCATGAAGCCATGCACCATAACCACCACCTTGTGGAAACAAACTTGCAACCGGACCTGCAGGATGGCTTTCTGAAAATATTACTCCATAAAAAACAGAATCAATAATATTACCCATTGCACCTGCAATAATCATTGAAACACTGATTATAAGACCCCAATGAGCGTTTTTCTTAACCAGATTCCAAAGCCAGTAACTGAAGAACGAAACTGCCGCGATTCTAAAAAGCGTTAATAATAATTTACCGGCCTCACCACCCCACTTCATACCAAATGCCATTCCTTCATTCTCAATGAAATAGAGATAGAACCAAGGTGTGATTTTAATATTATCAGTTAGGGGTAAATGCAGTTTAATCCAAAACTTTAAAGTTTGGTCAACTGCAAGTATTAATAAAATAAGGAGTAAAGGTTTAAGAAACTTCAATGTTACTTGCTCTGTATCATTTTAGCTTCAATGCTAAGAGTAGCGTGAGGTACCGCACGAAGTCTTTCTTTGTCAATCAACTTTCCGGTAACTCTGCAAATACCATAAGTTTTATTATCAATTCGCATTAGAGCTTTTTCAAGATGATCTATATAAGTTGCCTGACGAGTTGCCATTTGTGTCGTGTATTCACGCTCCATTGCAACAGAACCATCTTCAATAGAACCGAATTTGTTTTCAGTATCGTCGGTTCCATTATCATCTTTTCGGTTAATTTGATCGTTTAGGTATTTTAATTCCTGTCTTGCAGACTCTAATTTCTCGTCAATGAGATTTTTAAACTCTAATAGTTCTTTATCACTGTAACGAGCACGATTATCATCAGACTTATGCGTTCTTGGTTGAGCCACAAGATTTTGAGCATGCCTTTTTACCTCAGTTTTTGGCATATTTTGCTTTGGAGCAGGTTTCTTCTCAACATGCTTTACAGCAACTGGTTTAGAAACCACTTTTTTAGCGGTTGTTTTTTTTGATTTTGGGGCTGCTTTTGCAGGTTTTTTGCCTAGTGGTTTCGCTGCTTTTTTTGCAACAGGCTTTTTCGTTTTAGGGGTAGCCTTTTTAACAACTTTTTTTACAGCCTTTTTAACAACCTTCTTTGGCGCTTGTTTTTTTGCAGTTTTGATTGGTTTTTTTGCCATAACCTGCTCTATTTTTTTTGTTTGAGAATAATTTTAATTGGAAAATCATTTACCTCAACCACCTCTGCATCTGATAATTGCTCTACCATTTGCAAATCATCCGCTAAAATTTCGGCGCAAATATAGTTTTTAAAATTAAGTAAAGTAGCATTTATAGAGTCATGTTTTTCTATTGATAGCATCACACGGTCGGTTATATTAAAACCGCCATCTTTTCGCATTTTTTGCAGTTTATTAACCAATTCTCGAGCATTTCCTTCTTCCTGAAGTGAATTTGAAATAGTGATATCCAAAGCAACGGTCAGTTCATTTTTATTGGCAACCTGCCATCCAGGAATGTCTTCAGAAAAAATTTCTACTTCCTCTAAAAAAATTTCCACCGGTTTATCATTAATCAAAACCGTAATAGCCTTATTTCTCTCTAATTCAGCGATTTCTTTTTGATTAAAGAGGACTATAACATCTGCAGCAGCCTTCATGTTTTTTCCAAGTTTTTGACCAAGTAACTTGAAATTTGCTTTGGCTTTCTTCTTTATAACCCCTTCAGCATCAGTAATAAATTCAAGGGCTTTTACATTTACTTCGGAAAGAACTAAATCTTGAATTGCTTCAACCTGGCTTTTAAAAGTTGCATTTAAAACAGGAATCATTATTTTATTCAACGGCTGACGAACTTTGATATTTACTTTTTTGCGTAATGAAAGAACAAGAGAAGAAATATCCTGAGCAATCTGCATTCTTTCTTCAAGCGAAGAATCAATTTCTTTATCCTTTGTTTCAGGCCAATCGCTTAAATGAACAGATTCTGCATTTTCTTTTTTACTAATTGAATTTAAATCGATGTAAAGCTTATCGGCAAAAAACGGTGAAACAGGAGCAATAAGTTTCGAGATAGTTAGCAGACATTTATATAGTGTTTGATAGGCGGCAATTTTATCTTCTGTATAATCACCTTTCCAAAATCTTCTTCTGCATAACCGAACATACCAGTTACTCAAATGCTCATCTACAAATTGTTGAATGGTGCGAACGGCATGAGTAGGTTCGTAATTTTCAAAATCGGTTTGAACGGTTTTAACGAGACTATTTAATAATGAAATAATCCATTGATCAATTTCAGGCCTTTTATTTAACGGAACCTCCTCTTCGGAGTAATTGAATTTATCAATATTGGCATAAAGAGCGAAAAAATTATATGTGTTATAAAGTGTTCCGAAAAACTTGCGTTTCACTTCATCTATTCCGGCGATATCAAATTTTAAATTATCCCAAGGTTGCGAATTAGAAATCATGTACCACCGAGTTGCATCGGCACCATATTTATCTAATGTTTCAAACGGATCGACAGAATTTCCAAGCCGTTTCGACATTTTGTTTCCATTCTTATCGAGTACTAAACCGTTGCTGACAACATTTTTGTAGGCTACAGAATCATATAATAATGTAGCTAATGCATGAAGCGTGAAGAACCAACCACGGGTTTGATCAACTCCTTCTGCAATAAAATCTGCCGGAAAATTTTTAGCAAATAATTCTTTGTTCTCAAATGGAAAATGCCATTGTGCATACGGCATTGCACCGCTGTCGAACCAAACATCAACAAGATCAGGTGTGCGGGAAAGTTTTTTTCCTGTTTTTGAAATCAGATAAATCCTGTCGATAAACGGGCGATGTAAATCTTTTAAATTTCCTGAAATACTTTGAACATCATATTCCAAGCCGAACTGCTTTGCATTTTCAGCTGAAAGATTTATTTGTTCTTTTAAATCAGCAATTGAGCCAATACAAACCACTTCTGTTTCATCTTCCGATTTCCATAGTGGGAGAGGAGTTCCCCAAAAACGAGAACGCGACAAATTCCAATCTTGCAAATTCTCCAACCAATTACCAAAGCGCCCAGTGCCGGTAGATTCTGGTTTCCAATTAATCGTGTTATTCAACTCCATCATGCGGTCTTTCGCAACGGTAGTTTTTACAAACCAGGAATCGAGAGGATAGTAAATTACTGGTTTATCGGTACGCCAGCAATGCGGATAATTATGTTCGTACTTCTCAACTTTAAATGCTTTGTTTTCTTTTTTTAGTTTGATGCAAATAAGAACATCAGGTGATTCATAATTTTTGTCATCCTTGTAATTCTTCACATACATTCCAGAAAATTCGCCAACACCATCAACAAATTTTCCCTGCTTGTCAATTAGTGTGAGTGAACCAAGGTTATATTTTTTCGCCATCCTGAAATCATCAGATCCAAAACTAGGAGCAGTATGCACGATTCCTGTTCCATCTTCTGTGGTTACAAAATCACCTGTTACAACTTTGAATGCATCACCATCTGTTGGCTGTTGATAAGGAAGCAGTTGTTCGTATCGAATTCCATCTAAATCTTTTCCTTTAAAAGTTGAAAGCACTTTCCAGGGCAATTCTTTTTTACCCACTTCAAATTTCATTTCGGCATTTTCAAAATTGCTTTCAAAATATTTAGCAATAAGTGATTTTGCAAGAATGACATTAATCGGAATTGCAGTATAAGGATTGAATGTTTGAATATGTGAATATTCAATTTCTCCGCCAACGGTTAGAGCGGTATTTGAGGGAAGAGTCCAGGGTGTTGTAGTCCACGATAAAAAATATACAGGGAGTTGTACATCATGAAATAGAAATTTTGACTTTTCATCATTCACAACTTTAAACTGGGCAACCACTGTAGTATCCTTCACCAGGCGATAACAACCAGGCTGATTTAATTCATGCGTACTTAACCCGGTTCCCGCAGCGGGTGAATATGGTTGAATGGTATAACCTTCATACAAAAGACCTTTGTCATACAATTGTTTAAGTGCCCACCATAATGTTTCAATATAATTATTATCATATGTGATATATGGGTTTTTCAGATCAACCCAATAGCCCATTTTATGTGTGAGCTTTTCCCACGCATCCTGATATTTTAAGACTTCGCGGCGACACTCAGCATTGTATTCTTCAATGGAAATTTTTTCCCCTATATCTTCTTTTGTAATTCCTAAATTTTTTTCGACGCTAAGTTCAACAGGCAAACCATGAGTATCCCACCCGCTTTTTCTGTTTACCTGAAAGCCTCTTTGTGTTTTGTACCGGCAGAACAGATCTTTAATAGACCGCCCCATGACATGGTGAATGCCAGGCATTCCGTTGGCTGACGGAGGGCCTTCATAAAAAACAAATGATTCTTTTCCATCGCGGATTAAAATACTTTTTTCAAATATTTTCTTTTCCTCCCAAAATTTACCTACTTCATTTTCCAATGAAGGCAGATCAAGTGATTTATATTCTTTGTAGGCGCTCATATTCGGGCGCAATATTCGGAAAAAGATTTTTAAGAAGGAGTTTTTATAATCGCATCATTTGTTAATTTTATCAAAATTTAAATTCCAATGAAAAAATTATTTACAGTTTCTGGAGTAGCAATTATCCTTTTAAATTTTCAGATAGCATTTTCTCAGGTTACTAAAATGCCATTATTAGAAGAATTTACAAGCAGCACTTGTGGTCCTTGCGCAGCTAATAATCCAACCTTTGATGCTATGTTGAATAATAATATCGGAAATTTTGTTTGCGTTAAATATCAAATGAACTGGCCCGGAAGCGGAGATATTTATTATAACAATGATGGCAACTCCCGAAGAGGCAATTATTCGGTTACCGGTATACCTGACTTAAAAGTTGACGGTAGCGCTTTTGGTCAGCCGGGAGGATATACAACTTCAATGCTTTTGACTGAAAAATCAACTCCTTCCAATTTGATTATTCAGGCCCGATATACATTGGTTGATTCAATACTTACTGTTTATGGAAATCTTTTTCCTCAAAGCGATATAACAGGAAATAATCGTCGATATATAGCTATTGTAGAAAATCCAACTCATGACAATGCGAGCAGCAACGGTGAAACTGAATTTTCTTATGTTGAACATAAAATGCTTCCAAATGGAGTAGGAACTTATATGACCGGATTGACCGGCGGATTAACTATCCCTTATACTCAAACAATTGACCTTCGAACAGTTGCTGATATTGAAGACATAAACAATCTAATGTTTGCGGTTTGGGTACAAAATTCTTCGACCCGTGAAGTATTACAATCTGCATGGGCTGTTTTACCAACCGGTGTTCAGGAAATTTCAAATTCTTCCAGCGGAATAATCAAACTTTATCCAAACCCAGCACTAAGCCAAACCACAATTAAATTTCAATTACAGGATAACTCTTCTGTTTCTCTTAGAATATATAATTCTTTTGGACAAATGAATACAGAAACAGATTTGGGTAATAAAAGATTTGGAACGCATGAGGAAATAATAAACACTCAAAATTTATCTTCAGGAATCTACTTTGTTGATTTACAAATCGGCAACGATCATTATCGTCAGCCTTTGATGGTTAAATAGAAATTGTTTTTGTTAAATTGAAAACAGAAATGGCTGCTTCAAGAAGCAGCCATTTCTGTTTTGTGAATGTTAAAATAGTATTTTACTCTATGATTAATTTATACTTTGTTCCATGCTGGATTTTACACGACCATTTTGCACCATTTGTTTCTTCAACTTCCATTTTACAATAAACATTATAATTGTTATAGTCCTCAACTGTATAGTGAAACGGAACTTCACTGGTGTAAGCAACCTTACCATCGTAAGAAATAGTAACTTTAGCTCCAACGGGACTTTTCATTTCAATTTCTGGGGCAGCCATAAATACTTCAGATTTTGAAATGCTAAACGAACGACCATCGCTCAAACTGATTGCATCTGAAGAAACTGTTGCAGTTAATGGCCCTCCTGGTGTTGAAGTTACTGGTGGTGGTGTATTGATAGGTGCCCCAACTACTGGAGCTGGACCAGAAGGAGCAACATATCCTGGAAGATTTATTACTGACGCAACTCTTGCCACTATTTCTCCTTTCTTATTGCGTTTGATGTTTACAGTTACCTCTTGAAAATATTGAAAACCAAAAGTCTTGATTATTTCAGGAAGATTTTTGTCTTCGAAAACTATCCTTGCTTTAATGACATTTTCTTTCAATCCATCACACCGAACATTTGTTTGAAAATCTGTGTTTTTTTGAATGCCATTGACATATAAAATAAACTTGTCGCCGTCTTCTGAAAAGAAAACCATATTGCCTGTTTGAGCCTTTATACTCATTGATGTAACAATAAACAACAGTGAAAAAAGTAATTTCATAAATTTTTTTTTGAGGTTTAGAATTTAAAATTAATTTGATAAAAATAACATTTTTAATTCGATGTTAAAATCCTTTTCTTTAAATGTAGTATCAAATAAATTTTTATAAAGGCACTAGATTATGATTTTTTATGCTCAATAATATCCTGTTCAGCTTCAGCCAATTTATCTGCAGGAGTTGTTTTAAATAGTGTTTTTCTATCCGCCCAGCTTTTTAATGTCAGCAACATACTTGGCAATAAAAGTAAATTGTTAAACATGGCAACAATTAATGTAATTGAAGTAAGTAAGCCGAGATAAAATGTTCCGCCAAAATGAGACGCAGTAAAAATAATGAAGCCAAAAAATAAAATAATGCTTGTATAAATAATGCTAATACCGGCTTCATGCATTGCAAGGCCAACTGTTTTTGTTACATCAAAATTATGCCTGTGTAATTCTTGTTGGTATTTAGCCAAAAACCGTATTGCATTATCAATCGCAATTCCGAATGCAATGCTATAAATGAGAACTGTTGATGGCTTAAGTGGAATATTAAAGTAACCCATAAGACCAGCAGTTAAGGCAAGAGGAACCAGATTGGGCAACACGCTGAAAAAAACCATTCTGGCTGAGCGAAATAAATAACCCATACACAAAGCAATAAGCACAAATGCTAGCGCAAGGCTTTGCAGTAATCCGGCAATAATAAAATGATTTCCTTCCAGAAAAACCACACTCGTACCAGTCATTGTCACTTTGTATTTCGAAGTATCGAATATTGAATAAACCTTAGGCTGCAATTCCTGAAAGAGCTCACTCATACGGGAAGAACCTATATCAGCCATGTTCACACTTATGCGACCTGTTTGTGCCAGGCTATCAACAAAAGGAGTGATGATGCTTTTGTCTTTAACCTGTTTCAACAGATAAGTAAATGTTACAACATTTCGGTCAACGCCTGAAAGGCCGCTGCCACCTTTTATCATTTTGTACTGCGACGGGTCACCTTGTGCATTTGCCTGATTAATAAATTTAATTGCTTCAATTATGCTTATTGGCGATGAAAATTCAGAATAGGTTTTCAATGTATCCTGTAGCTGATTCATTTTAAGAAGAGTGCCTCCTTTCTTAAGCGCATTTTTTTCTTTTCCTTCAACTAAAATTTCAAAAGGCATTACTCCTTTAAAATGCTGTTCAAAAAATTTAAGATCAGTGTATAGTTTGTCGTTGTGCGGAATATCATCAACTATAAAACCAGTTGAAGTGAGTCGCAACATTCCAATGATTGAAAACACTACAATAACAGCCGTTGTTATATAAATTATTTTCCGATAATGATTGACCCAATGATTAAATGTATCTAGTATCTTATTTAGCAGGATCTGTTTCAGGTAATTTAACTGCAATGGTTTTGGTGATGGCAGGTAACTGAAAACACATGGAATTATTATAACTGACACCAAAAAAATTCCAGCAATGTTTAATCCTGCAACCAACCCGAACTCTTTTAATACAGTGCTTCTTGTAAAATAAAAAACCCCAAAGCCGATTGCGGCAGTAAGATTTGTGAACAATGTAGCGAGCCCGATTTTTTCTATCACCAATTGAAGGGCCTGCATTTTATCTCCAAGCCTTACAAACTCAATGTGATATTTATTTAATAAATAAACACAGTTGGTGATACCGATTACAACTACAAGCGGAGGAATTAACCCCGTTAAAAGCGTGATTTTAAAACCAAACAAAACAATGGTTCCAACTGACCAGACTACGCAAACACCAACAACCAGTAAAGAAAAGATTACAGCATAAAACGAACGGAGTAAAATCAATAAAACCAATCCTGTAACTATTGCCGCCATTAAAAGAAACAGATTTAATTCAGCAGCAACCTGAGTTGCCATAACAGTTCGAATCATTGGCAGTCCGCTGTAATTAACTTCGATTCCAGATCGCTGATGAAAATTTTCGCCGAGTTGTTTTATGCCATTTACAATTGCTATCCGCTCCTTGCTATCAAGTTTTTTCTGATTAATCCGAACCGCCATTAGTGTTGCACCGGTTTCAGAGTCGTATAATTTTCCTTTATAAAAAGGAAGCGAATAAAAAACCCTGCTTAAACTGTCGAGTTCAGGAAATGATTTTGGTAATTGATTAAAAATTGGTAAAAGCGAAATTTTTCCTGTTGAAGTATCTTTAACTGCATTGTAACTGCTGCAAATTGATAGAACATTTTCAACTCCACCCAGTTGCTTTAAACTATCAGCAAGCAAAAACCAGGACTTAAAAAATTTGTAATCGAAAAGATTTTCAGGTAATACACCAAGTACCATCACATTGCCATCCTCGCCGAATTTATCTTTGAAGTGTAAGTAGTCAAGGTATTTAGGATTGTCAGTTGGTATTACCTTGGCAAAACTGTAGGTCAATTCAACATCCTTGGCTTTATAGGCCATGAAAACTGTAATTGCTGCAACAATAATTAACAGCACTAACCTTAATTTTAAAACTCCGGCAGCGATTTTATGCCACATTCTTTAAAGAAGTATTTCGGGACGAAAGTAATTATTTGTTGCAGTTATGTTTTTTCTGAAATGCCCGGATGATAAAAATCATTAAAGAAAACAGTTCCCCGGTTAATTGAGTTTCAAGTACTATAATTCAATTTCATCCGTTTAGCTCAGCTAGCTTATTTTTAGCGCGATGAATCGATTAATATTCCCGGTAATCTTATTTGTTTTTTTCTTTCAGAATCTATCTGCTCAAAATATTCCAATAGGTAGTTGGAAAGATGAATTGCCATATCTGCACACTGAATCAGTAGCTCAGTCGGCAAATAAAATTTATTGTGCTACCAGCGTATCGCTTTATTCTGTTGATAAAACTGACTTAAGCCTGGAGAAATTAAGTAAGGTAAATGGCTTATCAGATATCGGGTTTAGCTGCTTGCATTTTGATACCGATAGAGAACAACTATTAATTGCATACAACAACAGTAACATTGACATATTGAGCTCCGGCGGAGTTTATAACATTGCCGATATCAAGCGAAAAAATATTGTAGGTAATAAAAACATCAACAGTATTTATCAAAAAGACAATAAAGCTTACTTGTGCTGCGGGTTCGGTATAGCTGTTTTGAATTTAGATAAACTGGAAATTGCTGATACTTATTACCCCGGACAAACAACTTCGTTTAATAATGTGAACGCACTTAGCACTGACGATAATTTTTTTTATGCAGCTACTACAACGGGTCTTTATCGCGCTTCATTAACATCACAAAATCTTTCCGACTATTCTCAATGGCAAAAAATAAATCAGAGCACTGGCCTGGTTGATGACGAGGTAAAATTTATTGCAAGCAGCAGCCAATCGCTTTATTGTGTTGTAAACGATTCGCTTTTTAAATATGATGGCGCACAGTGGAATAGAATTTTCAATAAAGCAAAAATGTATGTTTCTTCAATAGCTGACGATGGAAACGAATTGTTGGTTTGCATGAATTCCGATAGCGGACTCACTTCACGCGTAATGAAAATTCTGAATGATAACACCATTGACTCCATTCAAACATCATTCGGCGCACCACAACAAGCTGTTAAAGACGAAAGCGGAACTTATTGGATAGCCGATATTCAAACAGGATTAAAATATTTTTCAGCTGCAGGCTCTGGTCTGGTTTTTCCAACAGGACCCTTATCAGAAAAAGCTGCTGATTTAGCTGTATGGAACAGCACTGCATATGTAGTTCCGGGAGGAGTAAATAACTGGAATTACTCAGGTGAAGCAAGCGGATACTACCTGAGTTTTAACGGATACTGGATTAATTTTAATAAATACATTACCAGTGGTGCTTTGGATACAGTTACCGATTTATTTAAAGTTGCGGTAAACCCAAAAACCGGCGAAGCATATCTTGGTTCATTTGGGTGGGGAGTTATAAGATTAAATAATGATGGCGGATATAACAATGTATATAAATTCAATAGTTCATTGCAGGCACCTCAACTTGACCCTACAAGAGTCAGGGCTTCGGGATTAGCATTTGATAATGATGGAAATTTATGGGTGAGTAACTACGGAGCGGCAAAACCACTTTCAGTAAAAACAATTAATGAGGAGTGGAAAGCATTTTCGCCAACTACAAATACTGCAGGAGGTCAGTTGGCTGATATTGTGGTTGACCAAAGTAATTTTAAATGGATAGTGCTTGCGCGGGGCAATGGAATACTGGTGTACGACAGCGGCGAAGATCCGCTCGCTACCAACGATGACCAATGGAAAACCTTAAGTACCGGTATCGGAACAGGCGGACTGCCAACAAAAAATGTTCAGTGCATGGCGGTTGATAAGGATGGGTACATATGGGTGGGAACCGATCAGGGTGTGGCGGTTTATTATTGTCCGTACGATGTTTTCAGTTCTTCGGGTTGCGATGCGCAACAGATAATTGTGAAGCAGGATTTATACAACGGATATTTATTGGGAACAGAAACCATAAATGACCTGGCGGTTGATGGCGCTAACCGGAAGTGGTTCGCAACTAACAACGGAGTTTTTTTAATGTCGGCTGATGGCACCGAACAGATTCAGCATTTCACTGTGGATAACAGCCCTTTGTTTTCAAATAATATTTTATGCATAGCCATTGATAATGAAAATGGCGATGTGTATTTCGGAACCGACCTTGGCATTATTGTTTACCGCAGCGATGCAACCGAAGGAAACGGTGAAGGAAACTTATCGGACACGGCTTTTATTTTTCCGAATCCGGTGCGCGAAAATTTTTCGGGAGTAGTTGCCATTCAGGGGTTGGCTTACCAGGCGCAGGTAAAAATTACTGACCTAGCAGGTGTGTTGGTTTACGAAACTGAATCAAACGGCGGCGAAGCCATTTGGAATGCAAAAGATTTAAAAGGCAACCGCGTGAACACCGGAATTTATTTAGTGTACGCCACCAATGCCGAAGGCACTGATAAATTAGTTGGGAAAATTGCGGTGATAAAATAGAGTAAATAATTTCCCCTTCCCTCCAACTCTGCTCGTTAAATTATTAGAATTTAACGCTGTTTTTGGCCAAAAAATCATGTTTTTAAGACGACTATACATCTTTTTATAAAAAAGATACATCTTTTTCTCCTGATTACATAGAATTTCAGTCAAAAAAAATAGAATTTGATCAAAATCCTATAAGTTTTCGGGGAAATCTTATAACATTTCAGCAAGATTATATAAAATCTTTCATAGAAAACATGTTAAAAACTTAAAAAGACATGTCTTTTGTTCTAAAAGGTGCATATTTTTCAAAAAAAGACATTAACTATTATTAAAACTTAAATCGGTTTTGTTTCTTGAATAGATAAACAAAGTCAAAAAATTAATCATCATAATCTCTTCCAAATATTTTCCGCCGTTGTTATTCGCTCAATTTCAAAAACCGTTACACTCAATCATCCCCTTCTGTTCTCCCGATAATTTTTCCATTCTTCCAGCCGGTTTCTATTTCGTCTAATTCTTTTTGTTCGTCGGGTGTGAGAGGTTCGTCTTTTAAATTATTCAAATCAGGTTTGCCCGCATAAACCCATGCGCTGTACCAAAAACTTCCAACCGCAATAATGGCTGCGCGCATTTTCCGCTCTACCATTCCATCTAATATCTCTTCATATTTTTTCGAATAAGCTTTTGAATAAACTTTTACTGAATTGGTACCGCGCATTTCGTACCCGTATTTTTTATCGCTCGGATAATTCTGGCTCAGCAATTTTTCAAGAGCGAGTACACTGTCAACTTCTGATGCGCTGCCTTCAATCACCTTCCACATAAAATCATTCGGCTTGTCAATCACCTCTGCTTTGCCTACAAAAAAATCATAATCATCACCAAACAATTCGGGTATGCGGCTCTCCCAGAATCCATGTATGCCCACCTGGTTCGTAAGCTGCCCGTTGTAGTTGTGTGTGCAGTGTAACGGTACATGCGCATCGGCAATGTAGTGCCCGATGTCGGCGCTCAGGTGCAGTATGCGCTCCTTGTTTTTTTCTTTGAACGCATCCGCCAGCCTGTAAAACATCGAGTTCACATACCACGGCACTATGCCGTGTGCATTCAAAGTGTCTTCGCCGTAATGCGCAATGGCATCGTTCCAGTAATGCGGAATTTTTTTATATGGCGGTGTATCGTAAAATTCTAAATCAATGTAGTGACGCGGTGCTTCGGCAGCTATGGCATATCGCCGTTTATCGGGGTCAACTGCGTGTTCGGTAATGAAGTCAATGTTCTCTTTATAAAAAGAAAGCATTTCCGGCGGCAATGTAAAAACCGCAATTCGGTTTATGCGCTTATGCCCCCAGAAACCCCAGCTCTGCACCTGCAATTGCAAACACACAAGTACAAGAATTATTGTTATTGAAAAAATCTTTTTCATTTTTTTATTGAATCAGTATTGTCGGCGAAACCTGTTACACCACCGCTTACCACAAACTTAAGCGCATCTGAAGAAGCTATTCCCGAAATCGGTTTTATGTTTTCTACCGGAACCAGAAATAAATCACCTGCAAAATTGTACGACATTGGAATATAAACCGCCACCATGTTTTTCAAACCTAAATCACTGAGGTCAGTTTGTGTTACAAACCCCATGCGGTAAATTCCGGTTTCTTTAAAAAATAAAACCATCACCGGTTGGTTAAACATTTTTTTCTCACCCATAAATGCACCAAACAAATCTTTGATGCTTGAGTAAATCATTTTTGTGAGTGGAGATTTTAACATCATGCCATCCATCCAGTCAAGCACATGTTTGAAAACAAGACTATATGAAAATATTCCAACAAATAAAATGAAGGAAAGAATGGTAATTAACCCAAGCCCCGGATAAGTACCGGGAATTATTGAATCAGCAAACTGTACTATGCCTATGAAAATATAAATGGTAATTGCCGCAGGTGCCACTAACAATAAACCACGCAAAAAGTAAGTAAGCAGCTTGCCTCCAATTTTCTTTAAAGGATTTTTCATTGAAAAAATTTTATCACCACAAAGTAAACAGTTTGTTTTTTGCTGTTGGTTAAATTCAGAGAATGGTATAAAAATATTTGTTCAATTTACATTTAACCTCTGTTGCAAAATAAATCAGGCAAGCTGATCGTTTATCTTTTAAATCAATTCAACATGAAAATGAAATTGAGTTCTGTTTTTTTACTGATGCTGACTTTCGGTTTTTCCAATGCTCAGGATCAAAGTATAAGTGTTAATCCAGGTTCAGCCGGAATTGGAATGCGTACAACTTCAAGCGTATTTCTTGGCGATAATGCTGCCGGCTTCGGTGCAGGTGGTCAAATGAAAATCTTGTTTTCAAATAGGGTAAACTCCGAATGGTTTTTAGATTACATGAATTCATCAGCCGGGTTAAATGGTTATAGAAAAGACACTCACATTGGCTGGTCGGTTCAGTTTGCTGTAAACAAGGGAGGTTATCAAACACGAATGCTAATTCCGTTTGTTGAAGCAGGGCAGTGTTTCGACTGGACAACCGTTGGCTTTGTTAAAAATAATTCATCAGAAAATGCAATGCCGCAGACTTCGGTTCGCAATCAACCGGTATTCAGCGCTGCTACCCAAGCCGGTGCAGGTGTTGCATGGTTTCCGATTTCGCGGTTAGAATTAAATGCACAGGTTCAATATATGATTCACTTAGGAAAAGATGTTCATCTGGAATTTGATAATGACAATTATGCATATGAAATAAGCCAATCGAAAGGAACAAGTTTTGATGGACACATTCTCGGAACCATTTCAATAAGCTGGTATTTAATTCAACCACAAAAAAAGAGAGCATGAAACGGATATTGATTTTCATTTTGCTGTTTATATCAGTTAATTCCATTGCACAAAAAAAGCCTGGTCCGGGAATCAGAAAAGGATTATTGCGTGCAGAGGGTTCCCTTGCATATGGATCAGGAAACAGTTCCAGGTATTATTTACAGGGAGAATTGGAATACCTCGTTCACAACAGAGTTGGAATAAACGGAATGACTTATATAAATATCGGGCCTGCAGGAAATTATCCGAATTCTGTTCACACTGTTTTTTCAGGTCCGGCTTTTCATTTTCCTATGAGCAAACAAATGGATGTTTCGCTTGCACTTCAACCGGGATTAAGTTTTGTAAAAGATAAAGGCTCAATTGAAAATTCAGCCGTAAGCGAAATGGTTCCGAATACTTCTATAATGGGTGGCCTTGCATATTATGGTTCATTTTTTCATTTGTTTTTTCAGATGCGTGCAAATTCGGCTTACACCAATGATACAGCTGAGCGGCAAAATTTATCAGACCTGCGTATATCATTTGGCTTGGGTTGGAACCTGAATTTGAAATAAGAATTTTTTTCTATGCAGGTAACTGATACCGTTTTGATGATTCGACCTTCACGGTTTCGATTCAATCAGCAAACGGCATCAACCAATATATTTCAAAGTGAAAATTCAGCCGACGAAAATTCAGCAATGAAAGAGTTCGACGATTTTGTTTCAATGCTTCGTGAAAATGAAATTGAAGTGCTGTTGTTCAATGAAAATATAAATGCAGATACACCGGATTGTATGTTTCCGAATAATTGGCTGTCTACTATTGATAGGAGTTTATTTCTTTTTCCAATGCTTGCTGCGAACAGAAGAACAGAAAGAAGAGAGGATATTGTTGAAACATTAACACATAAGTTTCAATTAAAAATCAACTCGGATTTTATACCGTTTGAAAAAGAAATGAAATACCTTGAGGGAACGGGTTCTTTAGTACTGGACAGAAAAAATAAAATTGCCTACTGTAATCTTTCTTCAAGAAGTAATGAAGCGGTGTTAGACAAATTTTGTAAAGCATCAGAATATTCTAATATAAAATTCACAGCTGAAACACCTGAAAATAAAGAAGTATATCACACCAATGTTATAATGAGTATCGGAAATTCTGTTGCTGTTATTTGCGATGAGTGGATTAGAAATGAAACAGAAAGAAAAAATGTTTTGCAGTCATTGGCTGAAAAACACACTATAATTCATCTGACTTCAGAACAGGTATTTTCTTTTGCCGGAAATATGTTGTTGTTAAAAAACAAGTCAAGAAAGTGTTTTTGGGTAATGTCAACACAGGCATTTAATTCGTTAACAGAAAATCAAAAAACAATTTTAGAATCCGACGGAAAAATTATTCATTCCCACATAAACACCATTGAATCTCTTGGTGGTGGAAGTGCAAGATGTATGCTTGCTGAAATTTTTCACTGACCATTCATCCGATAAATTCAACCATTTAAATTATTGATTGACCGTCCAATTCCTTTTTGGTTTATATTGCTCTTTCAAAATTTTTTAATCATGGCTTTTCGCTGCAAAAAATTATTCTTAGCTGTTCTGTTTTGCATTTCATTCTCATTTGTAAATGCGCAGGTTTTCTGGACAGAAACATTTACAAATGGTTGTACAACAGGTTGTACAACTTTCACTGGTACAAATGGTGCATGGGCTATTACATCAACGGGAACAAATGGTGCAAAAGCAAATACCTGGTATTTCAGTTGTGCTGAAAATGGAAATGCAGCAGGCAACTGCGGAACAGGTTGTGGCAACGATGCTTCAATACATATTGGCAATGTTGCCGGTTCGCCGGCCGCGGCATTCTTTTGCCCCGGGGGCGATTGCGGAGCTGCTTATGATGCAACAAATGCGCAAGTTGTTACAAACAAAAGAGCTGAATCACCCGCAATAAATTGTACTGGAAAATCAAACATATCTGTTTCGTTCAATTATATTGAAAAAGGACAAGGAACTTCAGATGACGCAACTTTTTGGTATTACGATGGCGCAACCTGGGCGCAATTAAATGCCCTGGCAAAAACAGCAACAGGTGTTGGTTGTGGTTCACAGGGATTTTGGACAGCGATAACAATTTTGCTTCCGGCTTCGGCAAATAATAATGCAAATGTTAAAATCGGAATTAACTGGACAAATAATGGCGACGGAACAGGTAGTGATCCTTCAATTGCAGTTGATGATATAACAGTAAGTGCACCTGCAGGAGGAAATCCTCCGGTTGCAGCATTCACAATAAGCGACAACACAATTTGCCCTTCCACATGTATCACTTTTACTAATCAAAGTACAAATACCCCTACATCATGGAATTGGACTTTTTCAGGTGGAAACCCTTCAACATCTTCTTCTCAAAACCCGGGAAGCGTATGTTACAGTAGTTCAGGCACCTACACAGTAACACTAACAGCTACCAATGCATTTGGAAATAACAGTACATCACAAACAATTACAGTTTTCAGTTTACCAACAGCTAATGCCGGAGCGGACACAAATTTTTGTGCAAATTCGTCGGTTCAGTTAAATGCAACTGGGGGCGCATTTTATTCCTGGTCACCCACAATTGGATTAAATAATTCAACATCAGCAACTCCAATTGCATCTCCAACAGCTACCACAACTTATACGGTTACTTGCACGAATGCCGAAGGTTGTTCGTCGGTCGATGCTGTAATTGTAACAGTAAACCAACTCCCAAGTGTATCAGTATCTCCATCGGCTTTCTCGTTGTGCAAAGGGCAAGGGACACAATTAACCGCAAGCGGAGCTTCAACATATACATGGAGTCCTTCTGCAGGATTGAGTGGAACAAGTGGTTCGAGTGTATTTGCAATTCCTAATTCCTCAACAAACTATACTGTTACCGGAATTAATGCTTTGGGATGTACTGCCTCTGCAATTTCATCTATTACAGTGCAAGATCAACCTTTCGTTATAGCAAGTATCACTAACGACAGCCCATGTCCGGGGAGCGGAGTAATTGTCGTTTCTATTATTGGGGGCAATCCGCCTTATAATTTTATCTGGAACACTGGAGCAACAACACAGAACCTTACAAATATTATTGCCGGAAATTATACTTTAACAGTTACTTCCGGACCATGTTCTGTTGTAACTACTTATACCGTTAGTGCCGGAACATATAGCCCAACACTAACAGTTACAAATTTATATAGTTGCAGTGCCCGTTTGAACTGGACTGCTACTCCATCTGCATCTTATTATAAAGTTCGCTATAAAATAACCGGCTCTACAACCTGGAGCCCGGTTGTTACATTAGGTAATGTCTTATTTTACGATTTCACAGGGCTGGCATCTAATACCACTTATACTTTCCAGGTTGCAGCATTCTGTTCTAGCAATCAGAATTTAGGATGGAAAGCCAAAAGTGGAAAAACACAAATATGTACCTCGCCAATTAATCCAAGCATAACAAATTTAACGAACACATCAGCAACTATTAGCTGGAATTCAGCTTGTTCACCAACTGATTTTCTTTTTCAATACAGAAAAGTTGGCGTGACATCATGGACTAGCATTACAACAGTTAATACAAGTGTTATTTTAAATAACTTAATAAATGCTACTTCTTATGAATTTAGAATTCGTTCTGGATGCGGTGCTGGTGTTAACTCAGCCTTTGCCGCAATTCAAACATTTACTACTGCTCCGAGATTAGAGGAAACAGAAGTTGAAAACTCATTCAGGATTTTCCCTAATCCAAACAACGGAAGTTTTATGTTAGAACTGCCGGCTTTATTTACCGAGTCTTTAATTTCTATTTATAATATCACAGGTCAATTAGTTTATTCTTCAAATCTTGCGGCAAGTCAAAGCCCTTCCTCACAAAAGATAT